>Ga0209811_10000073_pt1 | contig 44364 bp, 34 predicted proteins | sample Coa_R1_6_FD_187161 | JGI IMG/M metagenome (GOLD analysis project Ga0209811, IMG submission 187161) | Surface soil microbial communities from Centralia Pennsylvania, which are recovering from an underground coalmine fire. - Coalmine... | ecosystem: Environmental > Terrestrial > Soil >... | reverse complement strand
CGTTGGCAAGAACGTGGCCGTAATCGGGGGTGGCAATACCGCGCTCGATTCGATTCGCTCGGCGCTGCGACTAGGTGCCGGCAACGCGTTCGTGCTGTACCGCCGCAGCGAGACCGAGATGCCCGCCCGCGCCGAAGAAGTGAAGCACGCCAAGCAGGAAGGCATTGACTTCCAAGTGCTCACCGCCCCTGTCGAATTCCTGTCCGATGACAAGGGCTGGTTGCGCGCCGCGCGTTGTGTGCGCATGGAATTGGGTGAACCTGATGCGTCGGGGCGGCGGCGGCCTGTGCCGATCGCGGGATCGGAATTCGAGTTACCGCTGTCAGTGGCCATCATGGCGATCGGCACTAGCGCGAACCCCATCGTGCAGAGTACGACGCCGGGTCTTGAAACGAGCAAACGCGGATACATTTCCGCGCATGCTGAAACCCAGCGAACCTCGCGTACTGGCGTGTTCGCTGGTGGGGACATTGTGACGGGCAGCGCCACCGTCATTCTGGCGATGGGGGCGGGACGGCGTGCTGCGGCGTCGATTCATGAGTACCTGAGTACGGGAGTTTGGTAAGCAACGCCGGCGTCGCAGGTGGCGCCGAAGAAAACGAGGTGCACGATGCGCGCTCAATTAACGTTCTCCACTTTCGATCCGCTTTTTTCCGACGCTCCCAGCATTTGTGAAACGTGCGGTACGAGGCCCTCGGTTTTCAAGTTCGACGACGGCTGCAATGAAGGCGACAGCGGACGTCAGCGGCTCGTGGGCTTCTGCTGCACGGTGTGCGCGACTCGTCTGCTGGAGGAATTGCAGCAGAAAGAATCGGCGGCGTGGGCCGAGGAAGAAGCTTCCGTACGCCAAGCAGGCGATGACATCAGCGACTTTCACAAACGCCGCCTGGCTACGTTCGGGGCTGGCACTCGAAGCTGATTCGCTGCACGGAAATCAAAGGCAACGGCCGCGGGCGGTAGCGCCCGCTACAAAAATCGCTCAAAAAGGCGGACAGCTTATCGCTGCCCGCCTTTCCATCAGGAGGTCTAGCATCTTTTGTCTTGGGTCGATCCTATGTGTCAGCGCTAACGACGAAAAGATCACTGAGGGTCGTATCTGCGATCGAAATCCCGAGACCCGGTTTTCTACTCGACCAATCCCTTGCGCACTCCCTGGATGAAGTCGGTGTACGCGGGCGTCACTCCGTTTTGCCGCATGTCGGCGGCAATCTGCCCGCGATGATAGGCGGAGTGCATGAACACATGCGTCAGGATGTCGCGCACCAGGCTGTCGTACTCTTCGCCCTTGCTGTTCTTGTAGTGAACCGAGCGATCCAAAATATCGGCGTGGGTCAGGAGTTCCTTCCAGCTTTTTGCCAGCGCGGGAACCTCTTTCGCGCATTCTTCCAGCTTGAGGTCCGGCCACACCGGATAGGGTGACGATGTTTGCCGGATACGGGTCAGCCACACGTACTCGGCCGCCACTATGTGCGCGGTGAGTTTGAGCGAGCGCTCGAGCGGACGCCCGGCGGTACGCAATGCCGTAATCACCTCAAGATTCGCCCACTCGTCGTAATTCGATAACTGCCGGTAGTGTTGCTGAAGATCCATAGATTGAAGCACTCCATCACAGCTCTACATCCGCCACACCGTTGTCACTTCTACTTCTTTTTCTGTGATGACGCGATTGCCTTGACCTGCTGCAAGTGATTCAGGTCGTGCCCGGCAAAAAGCTGCACGATGTGGCTGATGGTTTCTCTGCCGCGTTCCGAGTGCATGCCGTGGTTCTTCCATAGTTCCCGCGGCACGTGCTTCAGCAGCGACAGGTTGCTTTCGCGTAACACCCGGAACGTCTTCAAAGACTCGTCCGGATCCTGATCTTCATAGCGGAACGTTTTTGCCCAGACGTCCTGGTCGAAACCCTGGATCGGCGTGCCGTCGTGGCCAAGAATCAGCCTCATGCGCCAGCTGGCGACGACCTCAGTATCGGCAAGGTGGGCGAGAATCTCGGCGATCGACCACTTCCCGGCCGCGGGTCGTCTGCGCATCTGCTTCCGGCTGAGATGCTTGACGGCCTTCTCGAGCTTTTGGGCCGTGCTTTTCTGGACCTTCCATGGATCTTCTCCGTCGAGATAACCGAGGATCCGCTTGATGTACTGCTCGCTGGTCTCCTTCATCTATCGTTTCCTTAGCTGCGGCACAAGATATTGCCGCTTTCAGAGTTCATGCGATCCGGAACCGAAAATTATACCCATGCCATAGAAACACCGTTGTCATCCGGCCTTCTACCCGACGTCACCCAAGACTTTGGTTTTAACCGTTTATTCACACTTGCTATTTACAATATCTGTTTACATTCGCAGTGGCTTCCAGCATCCAAGGCGCAATGGCACAGAAAACAACCCGGCCGGCGAAAATCGACCCGGACTCAGCGGAAGAGAAGTCGGCGGCAAAGAAGAAAGATGGCAAACTTGCGCGCCTTAAAGCCAACGGCACCCAAGCCGAACTCATGCGGATGACCTTGAAGGCCTGCCTGATTGCACGCGACGCGACATTTAATGTGCAGGATCTGCTGACGAATTCTTCCCGCATGGCGTTTCTGGCGATTCGCGACTGCGAAAAGGAGCTCGACCAGATCGAGCGCCAGATCGATGAGCAGCTTCCGGGCGCGATTACGCGTGTCAACGAGACCAGAGCACGACAACTGCTCGCCTGCCTGAAGTGCATCACCGACCTGGAGCGCATCGGCGACCTGGTGATGGGAGTGGCGCAGCGCGTGCAAACACGGAGCGGACAGCTGCCTGCCGGAGACGTGCGCCATCTCATCCAGATGTCTGCAATCCTGCACGATATGCTCGAGGACGTTCACCGCGGCTTCATTTCGCTCGACGTCGATAGGGCTCGCAAGGTGCTGCGCATGGACGCGGAGCTCGACAACATCTGCCACTCAATGTTCCAGCGTTACTTGACCGACAATTCACGCCAGAAAGATTCGCTGGGCTTCGATGTTTTGCTCATGGCGCAGGCGCTGGAGCGCTCCGGCGATCACGCCAAAAATCTCGCCGAAGAACTCTACAGCCTGATTGAAGGACACACGCTGCGCCATCTTCCAAAACGAACGGTGGGGTCGGACCGGTAACTCTCGCAGTTCGCGCGCGCAAATTAATCAAGCGTTAACAGTCGCGAAACACCAGCGAAACATTCCCCCCCTACAGTCACGGGAGACCGATTTTCAGCCGACGCGAGGTTTCAAGCGCGCCCTTGGTCCTCGAAATCGAAACCATGATGTCCAGTACGGCACAGTACAGCCCGGATGCAGGGACGCGCGGGCGTATCTTCGTGGTGGAAGATGAAGAGGACATCGCGCTGCTCGTACGGCACAACCTGGAAGCCGCGGGCTACGATGTCCAGACCTATGTGAGTGGTCTGGCGGCGCTGTCGGAAGCGCGCCGCGAACCGCCGTCCCTGTTCCTTCTGGATGTGATGCTTCCGGGTTCCGACGGCTTCGATCTGTGCCGCCAGATTCGATCGACGCCCGACCTGGCCAGAACTCCTGTGATTTTCCTGACCGCGAAATCCGCCGAGTCCGATCGCGTAAAAGGCCTGGAGCTAGGCGGCGACGACTACATCACCAAGCCCTTCAGCCCGCGCGAACTCGTAGCTCGCGTCCGCACCGTGCTGCGCAGCCAGCAGGAAGTCCCGCCCGACGATGTATTGAAGGTCGGAGATCTGGAAATCGATGCCTCGTCGATGACGGTGCGGGTCGAAGGACGCACCGTGCTCACCACCGTCCGCGAATTCCGGCTGCTGGAATATTTTGCAGTCCACCGCGGCCGCGTGTTCACCAGAGATCAACTACTCGACTCGGTATGGAAAGAAACGGCGTTCGTCACGCCGCGCTCGGTCGATGTGTACGTGCGCCGCCTGCGTGAAAAAATCGAAGCCGATCCGCGGCACCCGCGATATCTGAAGACGCTACGTGGCATCGGCTATCGCTTGGAAAGTCCCAAGTAGTGACTGTCTGACCGCTTCAGATTCCAGTGCGGAGGCTCGCGCGATACATGGCGCGCGGAAATTTCACGCAAATAACGCCTTTGTTATAATCACCCTGCCACCTGGGGCGCTATCGTCTAGGGGTTAGGACGGAAGATTCTCAATCTTCAAACCCGGGTTCGATTCCCGGTAGCGCTACCAAACCTTCCCTCGAATTTCCTTCACGCCCATAGACCGTTATTTTTCAGCCGCTTTCTTCCCCTATTGACAAGCGCTCATGACGGTAGCAGAATCTTCGAGTTGTAGGCGAATAAAAAGCGAAAGTAATTAGCCTTTGGATGCGGCACCCGCTCCCGGGCTGAGGATTTCTCATGGCTTCCCCGTTATTTCCGATCGAGACCCACGCCTTTGCGGGCGTCCTCGAAGCAAAATCCGCTTCCCTGTTACGAAAATTGACGCGCAAGTCCCCGCAGGCGGGAATCACTTCCGCCTCCCATCTGGAGATACGGCCTTCACCGGAGACAGCTTCCTTTGGCATCCGGCAAGTCGATGCGCTTACGGGCGGATTGCCCCGCGGCTGCCTTACCGAAGTGAGCGGCGCGGATTCTTCGGGACGCACCAGCCTGATGCTTTCTGCGTTGGCCGCGGCTACGTGTCGCGAAGAAATCTGCGCGCTCATTGATGTGAGTGATGCCTTCGATCCTCATTCAGCCGCGGCGGCCGGAGTGGACCTGGGCCGCCTTCTTTGGGTGCGTTGCGGATCGCATGCGCAGGCTTCTGCCTTGTCGCGCAGACGCCGCCAACCCGCCAGCCTGCAGGAATGGGAACGCCGCCGCATGGAGGATCCGGTTGAGCAAGCTTTGCGGGCTACGGATCTGCTTCTGCAAAGCAGCGGCTTCGGCATGGTTGCGATCGATCTGGCAGGAACTGCACCGAAGATGGCGCGCCGTATCCCCCTGACCACATGGTTCCGCTTCCGGCGAGCCGTGGAAAACACTCCGGCCATTCTGCTGGTGATTGGGGTGGAGTCCTGCACGCAATCGTGCGCATCGCTGGCGGTGGAGATCAGTCGGCAGGAAACCAGTCGCCAGTCGTCAGTTGTCAGTTCTCGGTTCTCAGTTCTCAGTTCTCAGTCCTCATTTTTCAGGGAAGAGCATTCGAGTAGTCGCGGTGAAGGCTGCCGCGATCAAGATGGACCCGCAAAGAAGCCACCGCATACGGAATTGCTGACCGAAATTGAGATTCAACTGGCAGTTGTGCGCTCGCGAAACGAACGCAAGGCAATGCAATCCGTTGGTAATTTCGCGACAAAAACAGCATGGACAGCGTAAGAACACCAGGCAGCCATCAGCAGATTTAGCTACTGAGAACTGGGAACTGAGAACTGATTTTTCTCCATGCCTTTTGCCTGCATTTTCGTTCCCGACTTCCCCGCCGAAGCCATTCTGCGGGCCGAACCGGGTTTGCGTTCGCAGGCCGTCGCCGTGCTCGAAGGTAAACCTCCGCTGCAGAAAGTTTACGCGGTCAACGAAAACGCGCGCCGCGCCGGTATCGAGCCGGGCATGGCGAAAATTCAGCTGGAGGCTTTGACGGAAATCGTATTGCGTCCGCGTTCTGCACTGCAGGAAACCGCCGCGCACGCGGCCCTGCTCGATTGCGCGCAATCGTTTTCGCCGCGCGTGGAAGACACGGCGCCCGACACGGTGATTCTCGATCTTTCCGGGCTGGAGTCGCTGTTCGGCTCACTGCCGAAAATTGCGCGAGACATCGCACGCCGCACTTCTGATCTTGGGCTCGAAGCCAATGTCGCGACCGCGTTCAATCCCGATACGGCGCGATTCGCAGCGCGTGGTTTTTCCGGTGTCACTGTGATTGCGGAAGGCAAGGAAGCAGAGCGCATGGGAAATCTTCCGCTGGACGTGTTGTTTCCGGAGCTAACGTCGCCTGAGCCGTGTGAGGCAGCTGCGCGTCTTCTGGAAACTTTCGACCTGTGGGGTGTTCGTAATTTTCGCGCCCTGTGCGCGCTTCCTGAAGTCGCGCTCAGCGAGCGACTGGGCCGGCGCGGCGTCGGGTTGCAGCAACTCGCCCGTGGAGCAACTTCGCGCACTCTGGTTCCGGTGGATCCGCCACTGATTTTTGAAGAAGCCATGGAACTGGATCATCCCCTGGTTCTGCTGGAACCGCTGGCATTTTTGCTCGCGCACATGCTCGATCAGCTTTGCGCCCGCCTGGCCGCCCGCGCTCTCGCCGTCCAGGAATTGCGCCTGCAATTGCATCTCGACAATGGCTTTCATTTTGTGGAAGACGTAGTTTGCGGTGATGTAGATCCAGATTCCAACATTCATTATCAGCAAAATGCAGAAGTCCTTCGCTTCGCTCAGGATGACAACACTGAGCCATCAGGGGCCTCCACTACCGAAACTCGCTTCCCACGCGCAACTCGAAACGTGAAACTCGAAACTCGAAACTCCACCTTCACTCGTACCGTCGAACTCCCAATCCCCATGCTCGATGCCAAAGTTTTCCTGAAACTTCTGCAACTTGATCTGAAAGCCCATCCACCGGGCGCGCCCATTCTCAAGGTGCACCTCTCGGCCACGCCTGCGCAGCCGCGTACGACGCAGGGGGGGCTCTTCCTGCCGCCCACGCCTGAACCGGAAAAACTTGAACTCACGCTGGCTCGCATTGCCGGCATGGTGGGAGAAGGCAAAGTTGGTTCTTTGCAATTGCTCGATTCCCATCGCCCCGAAGCTTTCCGCATGCAACGCTTCGTTCCTGTGGAGCCTTCTGGAAAAAAGGAAGAAGGCGCCAGCGACAATTCGCGCGCGCCTGTGACGGCTTTGCGTATCTTCCGTCCGGCTTTGCGCGCCGCGGTCACGTTGCACGACGGCAAACCCGCTCATGTCATTTGCAACAAGCGAAAAGAAATTCACGGAGACATCATCTGGATTGCCGGCCCCTGGCGCTCTTCCGGCGACTGGTGGGAGCAGGACGGCTGGGCGCGCGACGAATGGGACATCGCGTTGCAGTCGTCAGTCGCCAGTCGTCAGTCGTCAGCAATCACCAGTCGCCAGACTTCAGTCGGCAGCAAATCCTTCGGCGACAAAAATTCCCTGGCACTTTTCCGCCTGGTGCACGACCTGCTCAGCGGACATTGGTTCGTGGAGGGGACGTATGACTAGGAACAGTTTTCGGTTCTTAGTTCTTAGTTCTCAGTTGTTGTTCCCAGTTGTCAGTTCTGGGTTCTCAGTTCTCAGCCCGCAAAAAGATTCGCTGGACAAACTTTGGGTTCTCTCCGTGTCCGTGTATCTGAGGAGCGGTTTTTACTGAGAACTGAGAACCGGGAACTGACAACTTGTACGTCGAACTTCACGCCCGCTCCGCTTTCAGCTTCCTCGAAGGCTCCACCTTGCCCGAGGATCTGATCTCCGTGTGCGCGGTGCGCGGCATGTCGGCCATGGCCTTGCTCGACCGTGACGGTCTCTATGGATCTCCACGGTTTCATCTCGCCGCTAAGAAAATCGACCTCAAAGCTCACATCGGCGCCGAAGTGAGCTGCGAAGCTCTGCGCGAGCACAAAACTCTTTCACCACAGAGGCACAGAGACACAGAGAAAATCAATGGAACAAGAAAATCTTGCGATGCATTCGAAGAAATGTCTGATCCCTCAAACCCTTGTCATTCTGAGCGCAGCGAAGAACCTACTTTTTCTCAGCGGTCTGAACCGCCCTCCGCCAATCTGCAATCTGAAATCAAAAATCTGAAATCCTCCGGCGACTTCCGCCTACCTCTCCTAGTCTCCTCCCGCGCCGGCTACCAGAATCTCTGCCAGCTCATCACGCGCATGAAACTTCGCGCGCAGAGAAAAGAAGAAGGGGCAGTACTTGAAAGTGAACTCACGCAATATGCCGGCGGGCTTATCTGCCTGACTGGGGGCGACGAGGGTCCAGTTGCTGCTGCGCTAAAAAAAGGTGGCCCGGCCGAAGCCCATCGCGTGGTGGATTGCCTCTCCAGAATTTTCGGCTCCAGCAATGTTTACGTCGAACTACAGCGCCACTATCACCGCGAAGAAGAGGCGCGCAACCGCGTCGCCGTGGAAATCGCCCGCGATCTTCATCTTCCGCTGCTCGCCAGCAACGGCGTCTGCTACGCGACCATCCACGACCGCCCGCTGTGCGATGTGTTCACCGCGCTCCGCCACAAACGCACGCTGATGACGGCGGGCCGCCTGCTGGCGCGCAATTCCGAACGGCACATCAAGACCCCGGAGGAAATGTCCGCGTTGTTTGCTGATCTTCCGGAAGCGATCACAAACACCGCGGAGCTTTCGTCCCGCCTCGAATTCAAGCTCAACGATCTTGGTTACGAATTCCCGCGCTATCCCGTGCCGGAAGGCGAGACCATGATGTCGTTCCTGCGCCAGCGCGCCGATGAAGGCGCCCGCTGGCGCTATGGCATCTCGCTGTCGGGTGATCGTGTGCCCCAAAGCGGTTTTCATAGCAAAGACCTGCAACAGCGCGCCCGCCGCCAGATCGAGCGCGAACTCCATCTGATCGAGAAGCTCGACCTCGCCGGCTACTTCCTCATTGTCTGGGACATCGTGCGCTTCTGCCGCGAGCAGAACATCCTCGCCCAGGGACGCGGTTCCGCCGCCAATAGCGCCGTCTGTTATTCGCTCGGCATCACCGCGGTCGATCCGGTTGGCATGGAACTCCTGTTCGAGCGCTTCCTCTCCGAAGAACGCGGCGAGTGGCCCGACATCGACATCGACTTACCCAGCGGCGATCAGCGCGAGCGCGTCATCCAGCACATCTACCAGCTTTACGGACAGCGTGGCGCCGCCATGACCGCCAACGTCATCACGTATCGCAACCGCATGGCCGCCCGCGAGATGGGCAAGGCCATGGGATTCGATCCCGACACGCTCAACAAAATTTCCGCAGCTGTCGCCACTTGGGAATATAAGGACGAGAATGACGCGCTCGACCGCCGCCTTCACGATGCTGGCCTCGACCTTAACCATCCGCGCCTACGCAAATATTTCGAACTCTGTACCGCAGTGCAGGATCTCCCCCGCCATCTCGGCCAACATTCCGGAGGGATGGTTATCTGCCAGGGACAACTCGATTCCGTCGTCCCGCTCGAACCAGCCTCCATGCCCGGCCGCGTCGTCGTGCAATGGGACAAAGAAGATTGCGCCGACATGAAGATCATCAAGGTCGACCTGCTCGGCCTCGGTATGATGGCCGTGCTCGAGGACTCGATCCGGCTCATTCGCGACGACTATCACGAAGAAGTCGACCTCGCGCACCTGCCACCGGACGATCCCGAGGTGTACGCCACCCTGCAGAAAGCCGACACCGTCGGCATGTTCCAGATCGAAAGCCGCGCACAGATGTCGTGCCTGCCCCGCCTGCGCCCGCAGAAGTTCTATGACATCGTGGTACAGGTCGCCATCATCCGCCCCGGCCCGATCGTCGGGCAGATGGTGAATCCATTCCTGCAGCGCCGTCAGGGACGCGAAGCCGTCACCTACCCGCACCCGTCGCTAGAACCGGTGCTGGCACGCACGCTGGGCGTTCCGCTATTTCAGGAGCAATTGCTGCGTATCGCGATGATCAGCGCGAATTTCACCGGAGGCGAGGCCGAAGAACTCCGTCGCGCCATGGGCTTCAAACGCTCGCAAGCCCGCATGAAAGAAATCGAAGCTAAGCTCCGCGAAGGCATGACCCGCAACGGCATCGCGCAGGAAGCCCAGGAACAGATCATCCTCTCCATCACTTCGTTCGCGCTCTACGGATTCCCCGAGTCCCACGCCGCCAGCTTCGCCCTGATAGCCTACGCCAGCGCATGGCTGAAGTATCACTACCTGGGAGCTTTCACCGCTGCCCTGCTGAACAATCAGCCGATGGGCTTTTACCATCCCGCCACGCTGGTGAAAGATGCACAGCGCCACGGCCTGAAAATTCTTCCGATTGATGTGACGAAGTCGGATTGGAAGTGCACTTTAGAACCAGTCGTCAGTCGCCAGTCGTCAGTCGTCAGCGATGCTCAAGCTATCAGCTATCAGCCATCAGCTGTCAGGCATCAGAGTTCTGCCATCAGCCACACACGGGAAGGACACGGCTTCAGCCGTGCCGCAAATGCCCCCAACTCCACGGCGGCTTTAGCCGCTAAGGTCGAAGGCGTTCAATCCTCCCCACCCAGCGTCACGCTGGTCAATCGGTTCATCGCCGGGCAGGGCTTCGATCCTTCCGCTGAGACATCGCATTCCACGGAAGTTCCATGGGATGAAATCGGCTCTTACGGGCACTCCAAGCACGGGATCAATCTGCAATCTGAAATCAAAAATCTGAAATCTCCGAACTCCGAGCCGACTTCCGCTTCATGCGAGACCAAATATCTCAGCACCGAAAAGACTCTCGCCCTCCGCCTCGGCCTCAACTACGTTCGCGGACTCCGCGAGTCCGCCGCGCAGGCGCTGGTCCGCGAACGGAGCCTTGCCCCGTTCCAATCGATCCACGACCTTACGCGCCGTGTCCCCGAGCTCCGCAAAGACGAACTCACTACGCTCGCGGAAATTGGAGCGCTGAATTCAGTTTCGAGTTTCGAGTTTCAAGTTTCGAGTAATTCTGCAAACGAAACTGCTCACTTGAAACCCGAAACTCGAAACTCGAAACTGTCCTTCCACCGCCGCGACGCTCTCTGGCAAATCGAAAAAGCAGTCCGCCGTTCAGGACCGCTTCTTGAAGAATTTCCTGAACCTGACGCCTCTTCCCCCCTGCAACAAATGACTTACGAAGAACGCTTGGTCGCCGATTTCCACGGCACCGGCCTCACCACCGGCCCCCATCCCATGGCCTACCGCCGTGCCGAAATGCAGGCACTTGGCGTTCATCCGGCCTCCAGTTTGAAATCCATTCCGAGCGGCCGGAAGCTTCGGATCGGCGGGTGCGTGATCGCGCGCCAGCGTCCGGGCACGGCCAAGGGATTTGTGTTTCTCAGCTTGGAGGACGAAACCGGGATCGCGAACGCCATCGTGCATCCGGATCTTCTACAAAAGAACCGTATCCTCCTGATCTCGGGCCGGTTCCTGATGGTGGAAGGCATTCTGCAAAATCAGGACAACGTGATCTCCGTAAAGGCGGAACGCGTGCTTCCCCTGAATGTCACCAACGCGGAAACTAGTTCTCACGATTTTCACTGATGAAACTTAACAAGTGTGGAAAAACTCCTCTTTCCGCTACGCGAAATCACAAAATTTTGTTCTTCTTTACGAGCGATCCACCGCCCCACGGTTTATAGTGAATACATCATCCGCCCAGAACCAAACCTTCATCGTTCGAATCTGGCGAAAGTGTACCTATGTGGCTCATTCATCAGTTCGACTCACTCTTAAATTTAGGAATCTGCAAGGAGTATCCGATCATGGCAAAAGCAAAGACCCCTCGCACCAGCGCTGAAAAGACGAACGGCGCTACAGTCGCGCAGCCCCAAACCACCGCCTCGATCCCGAGCGTTTCGGAGATCCGGGAAGTCCGCACGACGCCTCCCGACGCCCGCAAAAACATCGTGCCAATCAATCTGGACGAAGAAATCCGCCGTCGCGCCTACGAACTCTGGGAAGAAAGCGGCCGGGAAGCTGGGCGCGATCAGGAATACTGGCTCTCCGCCGAGCGGGAAGTACGTGGCCGCTACACCGCCCAGCGCCAGCAGTCGGCGTAGTTCCGCGGTCGATGATCTGGGCTACCCGGCTGAGTTTGCTGGACAGTCCTGCGGCTGTCATCAAAAGAAGTGCGCTTCGTAGGTCGAAACGACAGCGTTTCGCTGGTCGGATGACAACTACGGAGCGCTAGTTTTTTGGGGTTGGGTCCAGCCAGAAATCCTGGGGCCCCGACCTCGCCCTCCAATCACTTTCCGGACCGGGTGGGCGGTCTTCTAAGTGGTACTTCCGGCACTTGTTAGCTCTGATGTGAAGGCGAGAAGATAGGGCTCGGCGAGCGGGGACTCGCCTCGTGAGAGCCTGGTTTTTCGAGCATTTTCCGTGCCCGTGAGTAGGTTCCGGGGCTTGTAAAATCTTGAACACAAAGATTCTGGGTCAACAGGTTCCAGTTGCCCTGACTGCGTGTTTCTGAAAAAATATGTTGGGGCTCCCCTCCCATACTTCAAGTGAATTCTATGGCTCTGCCGCAAATTGGTAGTTTTGCGCTCTTATTGGCGCTTGGTCTCGCCGCATATTCCTTTGTGGTGGGGGCATTTGCACTGATTCAGGGCGGGCCCGGATCCGACCATTTGAGCGAGACGGCGCGTCGCGCCGGCATCGCCGTGTTCGGCACGGTTCTGCTCGCCTCAGTCGTGCTCGTCACCGCCGCCTTCACCGATAACTTCTCGGTCGCTTACATCTATCACCACAGCAACCGCGACCTCCCGGGCCCGTACAAGTTCGCTGTTCTGTGGTCGGGACAGGAAGGCTCGTTGCTGTTCTGGTCGTTGATTCTGGCGAGTTACGCTTTCGTCCTTCGCCTGCGCTACAAGACCGATCCCAAGCTTTTTGCTTACGCGTCGGTGGTAATTGCAGCAGTGCAGGTTTTCTTCCTGCTTCTCTTGAACATTGCCGCGCATCCTTTTGCAATTCTTGAAGGAGCGATTCCGCCCGACGGCAGCGGCCTGAACCCCCTGCTCCAGTATCCGGAGATGGTCATCCATCCGCCCATGTTGTACTTGGGATACGTTGGATTCACGATTCCCTTTGCGTTCGCTCTAGGCGCGTTGATCATGCGTTACCCCGGCGAGAAGTGGATTCACATCACTCGCCGCTGGACCATGGTGACGTGGGGCTTTCTCACGGTCGGAATTTTCCTGGGAGCTCACTGGGCGTACTCGGTGCTGGGCTGGGGTGGCTACTGGGGATGGGACCCGGTCGAAAACGCTTCGCTGATGCCGTGGCTCACGGGCACCGCGTTCCTGCACTCGGTGATGATGCAGGAAAAGCGCGGCATGCTGAAGACCTGGAACATGTGGCTGATCTTCTCGACGTTCTGGCTGGCGATCCTAGGCACGTTCCTGACCCGCAGCGGCATCATCAGCTCCGTTCATGCTTTCGCGCAATCCTCCATTGGACAGTGGTTCGGGTGGTTTCTCGTTTTGACGCTGGCGACATTCGCCGGCTTCTACATTGCCAACAAATCGCACCTACGCAGTGAACACAAACTCGAATCGATCATCTCGCGCGAATCGAGTTTCCTGTTCAACAACCTGCTGTTCGTGGTTGCCTGCTTCGTGGTGCTGTGGGGAACCTGGTTCCCGAAGATTTCGGAACTGGTGCAGGGCAACAAGGTCACCGTGGGCGCGCCCTTCTACAACAACGTCGCGATTCCGGTAGCTCTGTTTCTCTTGCTGCTGACGGCACTCGGCCCCCTACTGGCATGGCGCAGAACCTCCTTCGAAAGCCTGAAGCGCAATTTCCAATGGCCGGCCGCGGGTGCTCTCGCCATCGGCGTCCTGATGATGGTCCTGGGCGTTCGTCCCTGGAAGGACGTCGCCTACTTCTACTCGCTGATGGCTGCCATGCTGGCGGCTTTGGTGATCTTCACGGTCATCTCTGAGTTCGTTCGCGGCGGAAAAGTCATTTCGCGGCACACCGGCTTTGGACTGTTCGGATCGATGGTTCACCTGTGGCATCGCAATACGCGCCGCTACGGCGGATACATCGTCCATTTCGGCGTGGCCGTCGTCATCATCGGCATCCTGGGCACGCCCTTCAATCGCGAAGTCGAAAAAGAAATGGGCTTCGGCGACAAGATGAATCTCGGCCCGTACACTCTGGTCTGCCAGTCCTACACGCAGGATGACAATCCCAACTACAGCAATGAGTGGGCGATCATCAACGTGCTGAAGGGCAACGAGCAGATCACGACGATGTATCCTGAGCGCCGGCTTTATAAAGCCAGTTCGCAACCTCAGACCATTCCGCGCATCTACCCGACGTACGCGCAGGATCTTTTCCTGGTCAATGATCTGTACATCGTCTACGAAGGCCGGAATGAGGATACGGGGCGCCCGATCATCAAAGCGCACCTGAATCCCATGGTGCCTTGGATCTGGACGGGCTTGATCATCATGATCTTCGGAACCATCACGGCACTCGTGCCCAACGCAGCTGCGCTTCCGGCGCGGGTTCCTGTACGGGTGCAAACCGCTCCAGCGGTGGGAGCGGGGGACTAAGATGCGTCTGAAGAAAAATCCGTTGATGTACCGCGCAGCCCAAATGCTTCTGGTCGTGGTCGCTCTGTTCACATTCATGGGCGTGGGGGATGAAGACGCCCGGTTCAATGATCTCGGGCATCACCTGATGTGTGTCTGCGGTTGCTCGCAGATCCTGCTGGAGTGCAATCATGTAGGCTGCATGCTCTCCGACCGGATGCGCGGCGAGTTGATGGAAGCGCTCAACCGCGGCGACAACGACGACCTCGCTTTGCAATCGTTCATTCAGAAGTACGGCACCACCGTAGTCGCGGCGCCCAGCACAAGCGGCTTCGGACGAGTGGCGTGGATCATGCCCTTCGTCGCGCTGTTCGCTGGATTGGCGTCGGTGGTGTTCATTGTGCGAGCCTGGAGGAACCGTCCCGCGCCCGCGCTCGCGGACGGCATCCAGCCGATCAAGGGCGCGGAACTGGAGCGCTACCGCGATCAGGCCGACAAGGAGACCGATCTGTGAATACAAGTGTCATTCTGATTTGCGGGTTGGTCACGCTGGGCACGCTGGTCTACGTCTTCTACATTCCCGGGCAGATTTATACGGGGCCGACCAAGACGCGGCTCGTTTACTTGCGCGAGCGCAAGGAAGCCGTCTACGACAACCTGCGCGACCTGAACTTCGAGTACAAGGCCGGCAAGTTTCCCGATTCCGACTACCAGGAAATGAAAACCTCGCTGGAAGATGAAGCGGCCGCGATTCTCGCCGAGATTGCGCGCCTCGAAGAAGTGGCCGCGACCGGCGCTTCACTTCGTGACAGGAAAGGAGCGAGGGTTTGAGCCTCTCTCTCAAAGCAGCTGTACTCTTGCTGACTCTGACCTTGGCCGCGTACGCCTTTGCCGAGACTTTGACCGGCACGGTGAATAACGGGACCACCGGCAAGGCCGCCGCCGGCGACGATGTCGTCCTGATCAAGCTTGCCAACGGCATGGAAGAAGCCGCCCGCACCAAGGCTGACGCCAAAGGCAATTTCAAGTTCACGTTCGATGACGTGGGACCGCACCTCATCCGCGCGATCCACCAGGGCGTCACCTATCACCGGATGGCTCCTCCGGGAACGACCTCAGTGCAGCTCGATGTTTTCGACGTGGGCAAGAAAATCGAAGGCATCTCTGTAACCGCCGACGTCATGCGCTTCCAAGTCGAGAACGGACAGCTTGAAGTCGTGCGTCTGTTCGCGGTCAACAATGAGTCGAAGCCGCCCAAGACGCAGATGAACGACCACAACTTCGAGTTCTACCTGCCCGAAGGCGCGAAGGTGTCGCAGGGCATGGCGAAGACTGCGAACGGCAATCCATTGAATGCCGCGCCCGTGCCGCAGGCCGACAAGGGCCGCTACGCTTTCATCTTCCCTTTGCGTCCCGGAGAAACACAGTTCCAGGTGCAGTACACGGTTCCCTACTCCGGATCGGCCACCATCGATCCCAAGTCGCCTTATGGCATGCAGCACTTCGTGGTCATGGTTCCGAAGACCATGCAGTTCGAGGCGGGGCCCGGTGCGCACTTCGACTCGATGAATGATCCGCAGCAGACCGATGCGATCGTTCAGGTCGCAGCCGAAACGAAGGCGGGCCAACCGCTGAGCTTTAAGATCTCAGGCACCGGCGTGCTGGCGGCCAACACCGCTCCCGAAGGCAGCACTAACGGCGGAGCCATGGGTGGCGGTCAGGGGCAGCAGGGGCAACAAGGAAACTCGCGCATCGGAGACGGTCCGGGTGGTGGCATCGGGCCACCGATCGACGCGCCTGATCCGCTGCAGAAATATCGCTGGTGGATCATTGGAGGATTCGTCCTGGCCCTGTTCGGCGGAGCGTACTACGTGAACACGCGCCAGCGGGTAGGCTTTGCAGGCGGTTCCAATGGGACCGGAGGCGAGTCTGAGATTCCCGAGCCTGTTCCCGCGGCGCGCGCTTACCGGGCGCCCACACCGCCGGTTTCGCGGCCTGCTGCCCCCGTCGCGGCAGCTCCTGCCAGACCCTCGATGCTGCTGGAAGCGTTGAAAGAGGAACTCTTCCAGCTCGAAGTCGAGCACAAGCAGGGCAAGATCACGCAGCAGGAATACGATAAGGCCAAAGCCGCGCTCGACGGCACACTCGAGCGGGCGATCAAGCGCGAAGCGCAGAACGCCTAGCACAGGCGGTGTGCGGGCGTCCCTGCCAGCACACTCGGCCTGCGATTGCGGAACGGTCGCGCCGCCTTGGCTAAGCGATCTTCCGCTGCTGGATGGCCTCAATATACTGCGCGATCTGATTGAGATGTGAGAGGTCGTGTCCCGCCAGCAGTCGTAGCATCACATCCAGAGATTCCAGCCCGCGTTCATTGTGTTGGCCGGCGCGCTCCAAGTCGGCCGCCGGGACCCGCTTCCACGCAGCGAGGTTGAGTTCGCGCAAGGTGCGGAATGTCTCTACAAGCTCAGCCGGTTCGCGCTCATTGTGGCGCTGCGCAGCCACCCAACGATCCTGCTGCGTGCCCAGGATCGTCGGCAGTTGTTCGCTCACGATCAGGCGCAGGCGATAGCCATACACCCATTCACTGTCGGTGAGGTGGCCGATGATCTCGTTCGGGGTCCACTTGCCCTCGAAGGGTCGCGTTCGCAAAACGGGCACGGAATGGCGACTCACAATCTCCTCGAGCGCGGATGCAGTTCCAGCCAGCACCTTCAAGGGATGCTGCTGCCCCTGCAGCTTGAACATCTTTTCGCGGTATGCCTGCGCGGCGATGGCAGGGGACTCAGCTTGTACGGAACTCATTTGTTCCTCTCCTTCAACTTCCCGATTGCAGGCGTAGACAATATCTCGAGTACGCGAAACCCGCTATCCGAATTTTGCGGTGACTCGGGCGTGTCGAGTGGCCCCGTTCGAGCTACTCAACTGTTCCAGATGTGTCTGGGAACTCGGGAGATTTTAAAAAAGCGTAGACTATTGGAACGAATCAAAGCATTGCCTTTCGCAAGAACCAAGCCTTGGGCGCTCATCCGCGCCAAGCATCTCGCAGCCTTCTGCGTCATCTAATGAATGACAGGAGCGCCACTTATGGGAAACACAGTTAAGACCGCCGTCCTGCTCACGGGATTGACTTTGTTGCTGATGGCTCTCGGCAGCTACTTCGGCGGGCAGCGCGGGATGCTCACCGCCCTGATCATTGCGGGCGTGATGAACTTTGTCTCGTACTTTTTCTCAGACAAGATTGCTTTGGCTACGTATCGCGCGCAGGCCGTGACGCGCGAGCAGCTGCCGCGCGTCTACCAGGTTGTGGAGCGGTTGACGCAAAAGGCCGGCCTGCCTATGCCGAAGATCTACGTGCTCCCCACGGAATCGCCGAATGCCTTCGCCACGGGCCGCAACCCGCAACATGCTTCCGTCGCCGTGACCCAGGGAATCCTTAACTTGCTGAACGATGAAGAACTCGAAGGCGTACTCGCCCACGAACTCGGCCACGTCAACAATCGCGACATCCTGATCAGTTCGATCGCCGCGACGCTCGCCGGCGCGATCACCTACGCTGCACGCTTCGCCATGTTCTTCGGCGGTGGGGGCGACCGCGAAGGCCGGCGCGGTGGCGGCCTGGCAGCGTTGGCCATGATGATTCTCGCGCCGTTAGCAGCCGTGCTGATTCAGCTGGCCGTTTCTCGTTCACGTGAATACCAGGCCGACGAAACCGGGGCGCATCTGACCGGGAACCCGTACGCGCTCGCCAGCGCGCTGGGGAAGCTTGATGCCTATTCCCGGCGAATCCCCATGCAAGCCAGCCCGTCGACGGCGCACCTGTTCATCATTCAGCCCTTGCTGGGTGTGAACGTTGGGAACCTGTTCTCGACGCATCCGCCGATCGCAAAACGCATTGAGCGCCTGACGGGGCGTCCCTCGGAGTTCCGGCAGGCAGGGTAGGGTCGGATGCAGGTGACATCTCACAATGTAGAGACGGGCGTCTCGCCCGTCCGGCGGGTGGGACGCGCCCGCCGCTCCATCGCTTCGTGACAAAGGCCGCGACTCCATCTAGAGTTTGAGGCCCCATCAAATGGTTCGTATCAGGGCGCCGCTTTAGCGGCGCCGTTCTCTCTCTCTCGCGGCGAGGCGCCTTCAGGCGGTGTCATCGCGCAAGAACTCGCTAAGCCCGCGTTCTAGGATTGCAGAAGCTAACGGCTAGGAGCCAAAAGCTAACAGCTGCTTTCTGTGACGTTGGTAACAGCTTTCGCTCTACCCCGCATAGTAGAATCGCGTTTCGCATGTCCCCGGAAACTGCCACTGCCGCCACGCATCGCGCTTCGCAACTGGAGGCCACTCTTCGCAAAGTCATTCGCGGCAAGGACGAGGTCATCCGGCTGGCGCTGGTTTCGATCTTCGCCCGCGGCCACCTGTTGATTGAAGGTGTCCCGGGAGTCGGCAAGACCACGCTCGGTCAGGCCCTGGCGCGTGCGCTCGATTGCGGCTTTCAACGCGTGCAGTTCACCAGCGACATGCTGCCCTCCGACGTGCTGGGTATCTCGATGTACTCGGCCATTGAGCAGCAGTTCGAATTCAAGCGCGGACCTGTGTTCACCAACATTCTGCTCGCCGACGAGATCAACCGCACCACGCCCAAGACTCAGTCTGCGCTGCTCGAGGCGATGAACGACGGACAGGTGACGATCGACGTCCACTCGTACCCGTTGCCGCAGCCGTTCCTGGTGCTCGCGACACAGAACCCGGTGGAACATCATGGCACGTACCCGCTCCCCGAGTCGCAACTCGATCGTTTTTTAATGCGCGTGCACATGGGATATCCCGACGCCGATGCCGAACGGGAAATCCTGCGATCGGCCGCGGGCGCAGCCCAGCTCGACACACTGAAGCCTGTCCTGACCGGGGCGGATGTTCTGGAAATGCAGGAAGCCGTCACGAAAGTCCGCGTGGATGACTCGCTGGTGACGTATGCGCTGGCGATCGTGCGCAAGACGCGCGAGTCGGAATTTCTGTCGCTGGGAGTTTCACCGCGCGGGTCACAAATGCTCTACCGCGCCGCGCAGGCTATGGCGTTCCTCGAAGGCCGCACCTACTGCACTCCGGAAGACTTTAAGCCTCTGGTGGTTCCGGTGTTTTCACACCGCGTCGTCGTCAGCGGGTCGTACTCCTCGACGCTGAAGAAGTCGGATCAGGCTGAGCAAGTGATGCGCGAGATCGCCGAGAGCGTCGCTGTACCGGTGTAGTCGCTAGTTGTCAGTTGTCAGTCGTCAGTCATCAGTCGCCAGCAACCCAAACATCCCCGCTTCTTGCAAAGCTCGCCGCCAATCAATACCCTTGCAGCCGACAACCGAGGTACTGAAAACTGCCTATGACTTTTCTCCGTTTTCTGATGTTTCTCTCCCTCACGGTCTGGATCGGCGGCATCATCTTCTTGTCTTTCGTCGAGGCGCCGACCGCCTTCCACGTGCTGCCCTCGCGCCACCTGGCGGGAACGGTTGTGGGGCATTCGCTCGGGATACTGCATTGGATGGGGCTCTTCTCAGGCGTGGTGTTTCTGGGAAGCTCGATGCTGCTCGCGAGCCTGACGACTGGAACGGCCAAGCCACTGGCCGTTCGGCACATCCTGATTGTTCTGATGCTGCTGCTTACTGCCGTCTCGCAGTTCGGCATCTCGCCAAAAATGGCGACGCTGCGCGCTCAGTTTGGCGATATCGATACCGTCCCCGCCACCGATCCCGGGCGCATGCAGTTCGACTCACTCCATGTTTGGTCAGTACGTCTCGAAGTCGCAATTCTCGCGATGGGGATCGCTACTTTGTTCTGCACGGCGCGCCATATCCCCTGACCTCCGCACCTCCGTTTCTGACAACGCTCTTAACCGCGAAGTGCGCAAAGAAAGATCGCTAAGGACGCAAAGAAAACGTGTTTAGCTCGTTTCCCCATCCGCCCTTCTTTGCGAGCTTCGCGGCGGTTCTTTGCGACCTTAGCGGTTAAGGCTTTTTTTTTCCAACTCCGGTGTGCGTTGCAACTTGGGACTCCCGCCCGAGTCATTTATTCTGTAATGTTTGTGATCCCTCCGCCGACCCGCTGAGAATTGCCAGCTGACGGCTGAAAGCTGACTCATGAAATCTGGAATCATCGGCCTGCCGCAGGTAGGCAAGACATCCCTGTTCCGCATGCTCACCAAGACAGTGCTGTCTGCGCACGCTCTGGCCAACCCGCGCGAAGCGCACATCGGCGTCGCCAGGGTTCCTGACGACCGTCTGGACCGGCTGGCCGAGCTCTACAAGCCGAAGAAGCTCACCCACGCGTCCATCGAGTATGTGGACGTGGGCGCTGTCGGCGAGGATGCCCTCAAAGAAACCGCCTACATCGGGCATCTGCGCCAGGTCGACGCGCTGGTTCACGTCCTTCGCGCTTTTGAAGACGACTCGATCCCACACGTCGGGTCGATTGACCCGCTGCGCGACATCAAGAACGTGGAATTCGACCTGATGGTCAGCGACCTCGGTCAGATCGAGAAACGTCTCGAAAGGCTGGTGAAGGATCTTAAGAAGATGCGCTCGCCCGAACTCGAGAAAGAAAACGAGCTGCTCATCAAAGCGAAGGCACATCTCGAGACCGAAAAGCCTCTGCGCGAAATGGAGATGACGCCCGAGGACAAGAAGCGCATCCGCGGTTTCATGTTCCTCAGCGAAAAGCCGATGCTGTACGTGTTGAATATCAGCGAAACGCAAGAACTTGGCAAGGCTCTGGAAGCCGCGGTCGCAAAGTGCAAGCTGGCGGAAGTTGCGTCCCGTCCGAACGCGGGGGCGACCGCTGTTTGCGCGAAGGTCGAAGCCGAACTCGCCGAGATGAGCGATGAAGACGCGGCGGAATTTCTGTCGAGTTATGGACTCAAGGAAAGCGGACTGGTTCGTCTGATCCGCCAGACCTATCACCTGCTTGGGCTGATTTCATTTCTCACTGCCGGTGAAGACGAATGCCGCGCGTGGACCATCCCGGTCAACACGCGCGCCGTCGAGGCGGCTGGGGCGATTCACTCCGACCTCGAGAAACATTTCATCCGCGCCGAGACGATTCGCTGGGACCAGTTGCTGGCCGCGGGCTCCGAAGCCAACGCCCGCGCCAAGGGAACGCTGCGTCTCGAAGGCAAAGACTACATCGTGCAGGATGGCGACGTGATGCATATCCGGCACAGCGGCTGAGAATGGCACTCTAGGTTCTTCGGGCTCGGGGCGCTTGCGGCAAAAGGACAGTGCATGAAAACCATCCGGCTCTTCGTCATCCCGTTGCTGGCCATCGCAGCATTGGCGCAACTAGTGAATGGTCTCGCAAGCGAAATGGCAAGGCTACGTATTCACACCGCGCTCCTCATCCCGTCGCAGGCAGTTGATGAGTCTCCCGTGTGGTCTCCTGATTCCCGCTATCTCGGCGCAAACATTCAAGGGCAATGGTTCAAACTCGATACGTCGAAAGTGCGATTGCAGGAAGCAACCTGGCACAGACAGAAGATTGGGGCTATTGCCGAGCCGACGCTAGAGCCGCTAGCCAAAAGCAACGCTCTGGCGTGGGCCAAACAAGAGCAGCGCAGAACGGGCGACCGCGACAGGAAAATCGGGCATAAAAGCTGCAAGGAAGAGTGCGGAACTGTCCACTTCCCTTGTCTTGTCGAAGGGCACTGGTAGCTGGGTTGTCTGGAGGTCAGACTTGGAGAATTGCGGGGAACTGACCATGTCGCCTGACGGTGTGTACTTGGCTTATATCTGTGAAACCAACGGCGTGATCGTAACGGATATGGAACAAGCGCTTCAAGCTCTAGGCCCCCAGCCTTAGCAACTGCGGAGCGGAATCTGAGTCATTACGATCCATAATGACAAACCCGTGACAAAAATCGCCTTCCTTCCCTGCTAGGCTTTCGATGTAGAAGGACGCGCGCTGGCGGCCCCGCCTCGCGATCTAGTGTCACTGCAATTTCCCACAATAAAGATCCGGCTACCGGACAACAAAACATTTCAGCTTTGCAAGCGGGACGAAGAACGATTCGCAACTGTCCTTCTACCTGCGAAGAGTTTTCGCCCCGGTTCCACTATCACTGTTTTGGAGTGACTGCGACCCATGGCACCTGGACTGCAGAGTCTTAAGCACATTGTCGTCCTGATGATGGAGAACCGTTCCTTCGATCACATGCTGGGTGGGTTGAGCGCGACGAACCCAAGGATCGACGGGATCCAGCCTGGCTTGAGCAATCCTGACACGAGCCCTGCCGCGAGGCCTGTTCCGCCGCAACCGCTCGCGGATTTTCAGGGCCAGCTCGATCCAGATCCAGATCACCACTTTCCGGCCGTCGATTTGCAGATTTTCGGTGGCGACACCACCCCCAACCGCAAGGCCAACATGCAGGGTTTCGTGAAGAGCTATTTCAACCAGCGCCGCGATCGGAAGCATTCGCAGAAGATCATGTATTACTTCCCTCCCGAGAAGCTGCCGGTGCTCACCACGCTCGCAACTGAGTTTGCGGTGTTCAACCGGTGGTTCGCATCGATTCCTGGGCCGACCATCTGCAATCGCGCGTTCGCGCACTACGGCACGTCGTTCGGCCGGGTCGATATGAATCTGCTGTACGTGAACGGGCCCTTCAAGAGCATTTACAACCGATTGATCAGCGCGCAACCGAAGCACACGGCCAAGCTCTATTACTACGACACGACCAGCTCGACGATGGAAATCACAAACCTGCTGCAGCACCAGCCGGAGTTGTTCGGGACCTATCCGCAGTTTCTGGAAGATTGCCGCAAGGGCGCCCTGCCGGAATATTCCTTCGTCGAGCCGAACTATAACGATCACGATACCGACGGCGGCGAGGAGATCGCGAACGACCAGCATCCCGATCACGACGTGCAGGCAGGTGAGTTGTACATCGCGTCGGTCTACAACGCGATCAAGAAGTCGCCCTTGTGGCCGAACAGCGCGCTGCTGGTGGTCTACGACGAGCACGGTGGAATCTACGATCACGTCGTCCCGCCGCCCTGCACGCCTGACAAATTCACAGCCTCGGCCAACGCCACTGGCACAGGCATGCCCTTTGCGTTTGATCGGCTCGGAGTGCGCGTCCCGGCGATCCTGATTTCGCCGTGGATTCCCAAGGGAACCGTGGTGGATCGCGTGTTCGATCACGCCTCGATTCCCGCGACCATTACGAAATTCTTTCTCGGTGACTATTCCCCGCGCTCGCCGCGCGAGACCACTGCCGATATTTTCATCGAGCCGCAGACGGGGCCTGTGGATCCAGCAAGGAATCTGCTCTCGCTCGACACGATGCGGAAGGATTGTCCGGACTTCGACGCATAGCCCGATCTTGAGCAAACGGCAATCGTGGTTCCCGAAAGGAGTGATCCGATGGTTCTCATCCATGTACCCCGGCCACCGAAGGGCGCGATGGATCCTCATCGGCCGGTCAACGCCCTGCTGCAGGCGCAGATGCAACACTTGCAGGACGCCGAGCTGAAGCTGCCTGCGCGCCTGCAGTCGAACATCTACATCAACGCGATCAAGACTGAAGGCGAGGCGGGGGAGTACATCCGCCGCGTTACGGAGGCGATCCACCACGCCCATGACAGTGCCGCCGAGAAGCGAGCGAGGCATGCGCGCAAACGCACAGGCGTGATAGATATCGCGGCTGCCGCCGAGGACAGGCCGTCAAGAAGTGCGGGGCGAGGCAAAGCCAAGAAGAGGGCGAAAAAGAAGTCGATAAAGGCGGCAAACAAGAAGAGCACGCGCGACCGCAAGGGCTAGCGCCAAATTTTTGGTGGGAGGTCGGAAGGGGAATGCGTTGGTCTGTGATGCTGCTATGCCTTGCAAGTACGTGCGCGTTGGCCCAGGAAGGCACGCTGCAAGCGGATTTTCGCCGCGAGAGCGAGCGCGTTTCAGACGCCTGTGGAAGGTTCAGCGTCAAGGCCGTTCCTGGATGCGGCATTGCACTCTTCACCGACCATCCCCTGCACATCGCCGCGGGCAGCATGCCGCCGCAAAACGGCTTCAGCCTGGGCGCCGCATTCGTCACCGCAAAGAACACCGAGAATTGGCGGCTCAGTTGGGATGTGGATGCGGTCGGTTCTTTCAGCGGATCATGGCGAGCGGGAGGATACATGAAGCTAGTGCACACGCCACGAGAGCCGGTGCGCGTCGTCAACCCAGTGGTGTTGCAGCCTGGCGAGACGCAAAAGATCCCTGTTGCTAAGCCGCAGATTAAGCTGGTGCATCCCTACACCGTCTTCAATCTCTATGCACAGACGATTTCTCTGAACAAGCTGAACTTCTTTGGTCTGGGAAACGATTCCGCGCTGGCCGGGGCCTCGGTCTTTGGCATGCGGGAAGCCATCGTCGGCGGTAGCGTGATCAAGCCGGTTTACGAGTGGTCGGCGATCAAGAAGCTGAATCTCGCGCTGCTCGGCGAAGTCAATGGCCGCTTCGTGGACATACGCGGCGAAAATGGGCAGTCGTATCCTTCCATCGAAAGTGTCTACACGAATGCGAGCGCGCCCGGCCTGAACAGCCAACCCGCGTTTATGCAGTTCGGAGAAGGCGTTCGCGTCAAGCCGGTGTTCGGGGATCGATTTCAGCTGAACTACCTGGCAAACTACCAGCAGTTTTTCGCTCCATCGAATTCGCGAAATTCCTTCCAACGTTGGACTCTTGACCTAACCCACATTTTCTATCTGTACGGCTACACGAAGTCGGCTCCGAGAAATGCTGACTTGAGTGGCCCCGACCGGTGCGCACCTCCCGGACAGGGCTGCCCCGAGGTTTCGCATACCCGCAATCTTAACGGCTCGATCGGAATGCGATTGCTGCTGTCGGAGTCGATGAACTCTTCGACCTCCGCGGTGCCCTTTTATTTCCAGCAGACGTTGGGCGGATCGGATATCAACGGGGCCATGTCGCTGGGCAGCTATCGCGACTACCGCTATCGAGCCCCCAATGTGCTGCTGCTACAAGAGTCGTTCGAGCACTCGTTGTGGGGGCCATTCGGCGTGAAGTTCATAGCCGACCAGGGCCGAGTGGCCCTGACGCGCAGCGACGTTGGATTCGATCACTTGAAGCACAGCTTCGCCAGCGGATTCACGCTGCGCGCGGGCGGCTTTCCCATGGTGTGGCTGATGTTTGCCTGGGGAGGCAGTGAGGGCCACCACAACGTCTTCAACATGAACACGTCGCTGCTGGGCGGATCGGCGCGACCGTTGCTCGATTAGCTGATAGCTGATAGCTCGTAGCTGCTCTGCTATCATCGCCCAGCCCATGAGTCCGATTTATACGGCCATCCTGCTCGGTCTCACCGCCGCTGCCGCCAACGTTTTCGGCGGCGCCATCATCGTCCAGCGCAACTGGGAGCGGCGCTATCTCAAATACTTTGTCGCATTGGGCGCCGGATTCATGTTGTCGACGGCCATTGTGGAAGTAGTGCCCACCAGCCTGCAACTTGGCGGCCGGTACGCAGCGTTCCTGATTCTGCTGGGTTACCTGATCATTCATTTCTTCGAGCACACCGTCACCCCGCATTTTCATTTTGGAGAAGAGACGCACGAGGACGAATTTTTGCGTCCACACAAGAGTTTCTCGGTGCTGGTGGGTCTGCTCATTCACACCTTCTTCGACGGCATCGCGATCGCAGCGGGATTCCTGGTCTCTCCCTGGTTAGGCTGGGTCATCTTCCTGGCGGTGTTCCTGCATAAGATTCCCGAGGGCTTCACGGTAGCGTCAGTGATGCTAGCGGGCGGGCGAAGCCGGAACTTTGCGTGGGGCGCGTCCGTTCTGCTGGGGGCAGCCACGCTCGCGGGAGTGTTAACCATGGCGGTGTTGCGGCACCAAGTGAACGAAGGCTTGCCGTTGGCGGCCGGAGTGACAATTTATGTGGCTGCGTCGGATTTGATTCCAGAAGTCAACAAAGAACCAGGCGTGCGGATGGCGCTAGTGGTTTTCCTGGGAGTGGCTTGCTTGTTTGTGCTGGACTATTTTTTTCATGGGGGATGAGGAGACAGTTCTCAGTTCTCAGTTCTCAGTTCTCAGTTCTCAGTTCTCAGTGCGCAATTCGCAGTTCGCAGGCATTCACGGCCAGTGCCGAACAGCAGGTCCTTCGCTGCGCTCCGGATGACAATGCAAAAACTACAATGGCGCTCTCCAGCCATGAGCACATTTCAAAGTCGCAGCGCAGGATCGAGCTGACCCTAAAACAGACTGAGAACTGGGAACCGGGAACTGAGAACTGTATTACTCCACCTGGTGCTTCGCGGTATACCCGTCGCGGGCATAGATCTGGACCTTCACGTCCTTGCCCTTCTGATCTTTCACTTTCAACGGGCCGCCATCCGGCGCGACCAGTTCGACTTTCAGCTTGCGATAGCTGCCGTCGAGTTTCGGATTTGTGGGGTGATACGCGATCGTGTACTGGTTGCGAATGTCGGTGCCGATGTCGTGAAAGATTTCTGGGAGCTCGCCATCAAAACGCGGGAAGTACGCGCGCCCGCCAGTCATGTGCGCGAACGTGTTCATCTGGTTGTCGGCCTGCAGCCAATCGGTCGTGATCAGGCCGCCGCCCGTACCCATTCTCGCTTCCATCATCTCGCGCAACGCGCGTCCGATGCTGACTGCGTAGATCGTGATGTTCTGGGTAGTCTTCAGTTTTTTCAGAATCTGATCCAGGTTCAGCTTGCTGAAGGTGTCGCGCCCGGTCGAAACCAGGATGATGTACTTGCGGCCTTCGAGGTTCTCGATGCGGTCGATCGTGTCGTAGAGTGCGTCGAACAGGTTGCGCTCCGAAAAACCTGGAATGCGCAGCGTGTTCAGAGCGCCCAGCACCGCACGCTTGTCTTGCGTGAAGTCGGTGAGGATTTGGGGCCGCATGTCGTAGGAGACGACTGCGATCCAGTCCTCGGGCTTCAACGTGGCCGCGAAGTTGTACGACGCGTTCAGTGCCTCGTACATGTAGTTGTAGTTGGTCGAGGCGTACTCCACCAGCAGCACGGCGGTGATCGGCGCAGCAGACTGGTTGAAATTGGAGATGGTCTGCGGGGCGCCGTCTTCGAAGATTTTGAAGTTGTCCTTCTTCAGGTTCGGGATGAATTGCCCGTCTTTGGTCGTGACCAGCACATCCAGGTTGACCAGCGGCACGTCGACCTTGATGGAGTAGTCGGGCATGCCTTCGATCTTCTTCGGCTTCTCGGGCGCTGGAGGCGGACTCGCCTCTTCTTCCTTCTTCTTCGGGATGGCATACGGACCCACGTCTCCACCGGGTCCGCCGGCCTCGGCGGGAGCGTCCTGCTTGTTCGGATTCTGGGGACTCGAAGAGGCAGGTTGCTGCGGAGTGTCTTGTGCGGACAGGCGCAGCGCTCCGCAGGCGAAAACAAATAAGCTTATTGTCAGCAGCAACTTACGAGGGGAACGCTTGCCCATAGAAACCTCAACCAGCCGATCAACCGTGGCACGAAAGTAACATTTGACCGTCAAAACTCTGATGCTAGTATAGACGCACAGCTTCGCGATTGGGATGTTTTGCTAGGTCCTGAGGTTCACCTGCTCCCGGCAACTACTCGTGATCGTTCGGAGTCTAATGTTACTGAGAGTCCGTTTGTTGGCAGGGCTCTTCGGGGCAAAAAGTAATGAGAAAAGTTGTTAGCCCTCTCGCAGCTATTACCCTCCTCTTCACTCTTTGTGCGCTGGCCGCTGAAAAACCCACCGGTCAGGCTGCGGTCCCAGAAACAATCCCAGTAAGCCAGATTCATACCGGCATGCGCGGATACGCGCTCACAGTATTTCAGGGCGTGAAGCCCGAGTCCATGGACGTTGAGGTATTGGGCGTCCTGAAGAACATGAACGGTCCCAAAGGGGACATCATTCTGGTTCGCCTGCACGGCGAAAAGGCGGAGTACACGGGCGTGGTCGCCGGCATGAGCGGCAGCCCGGTTTACTTTGACGGCAAATTGGCGGGAGCGCTGGCGTTCCGGATCGGCGAATTCTCGAAGGAACCGATAGCAGGGGTGACTCCCATCGCCGACATGCTTGAGATCAATGCGTTTGACAAGACCCCGGGCGGCACGACTTCCACCACGAGTCGCGTGGCCTTGCCGAATTCGTTGACGAAGACTTCGGGGCCGGGTCAATCCTCCGACATTCAGGTGCAGAGCGTTGCGAATTATCTGAAGCCGATCGATACGCCGTTGGTGTTCAACGGCTTCAGTGAGGAAGCGGTCAAGTTGTTTGCTCCGCAGTTCGCTTCGAGCGGAATCGTGCCGGTCATGGGCGCGGGCTCCTCGAGCGATCAGAAGCAGCCTGAGCCTCTTGAGGCCGGATCGGCCGTCAGCGCGGTTCTGGTGCGCGGAGATATGGACATTGCCGCGACCTGCACCGTGACTTATATCGATCCAGAGCGTCTTCTGGCGTGCGGACACCCGCTGCTTCAATTCGGCAGCGTTGATTTGCCGATGACCAAGGCGAACGTGCTGGCTACCCTGCCGTCGCCTCTGAACGCTTTCAAAATCGTAAACACGACGGAGCCCGTAGGGGCCTTCGTGCAGGATCGCCACACGGGAATCATGGGTTTGCTGAACAAGGAACCTGACATGATCCCCGTCACGCTCAGCATACGCAGCGGCTCTGCCACTAAGGAGATCCACTATGAAGTGCTGAACAATCCCAAGCTGAGCCCGGTCGCGATGATGGCGACGGTGTTCAACGCGCTGCACGGCATCAACGACTACGGCGAGGAAACGACCTATCGTTTGAAGGGCGTGATCAGCGTCAAGGGCTATCCGGACGTGACGCTGCAGAACATGTTCGCCCCGACCGACGCGGGCCAGCCGGCTGCGTTTCTAGCGGCTCTGTCGCTAGGTGACCGTTTCGGCCGCATCTATGACAACCCCTTCGACGTGCCTGCGGTGAAGGCCGTGAAGCTTGATTTCGACCTGGTGAAAGAACGCCGCCAGGCTCGCCTGGAAAGCGCCCGCACCGACTTGAGCGAAGCGCGACCTGGCGATGAGATCACCGTGGAAACTGTGCTCGCGCCCTATCGCGGCGAGCGCATCGTGCGGCAGATTCCGATCAAGATTCCGACCTCCGCCTCAAAGGGGCCACTGCGCATTCTGGTCAGCGATGGAGACACGCTCGACCGTATGCGCCGCGGCATGCCGATGATGGCGCGGAAACTTGATCTGGCGTCGACCATCGCGCTCCTCAACAAGGAGCACTCGAATAATCGCGTATACGTCTCGCTGCTCGAGGCGGATCCGGAAGCGATGGTTGCCGACAAAGTCATGCCTGCCCTGCCTCTCTCCGTCATGAACGTGATGGATGGAATGCGTGGCACGCAGGAGATGGTGGTGTTGGGCGAATCCTCGGTGACCGAGGTCGCCACGCCGCCGCTCGACTTTGCGGTCGCTGGAGCGCAGATTCTGACGATTACGATTAAGTAAATAACGGGTCACGGGCCTCCTCCGCGAGGCCCGTGCTCACCTTCGACCCCGTCCAAGGAACCGTGTTACCCTGAGTTTTTCCGCGCCACAATCACACAACGAGGTGTAAGACTTGCAGATCCATCCGCGGAAGTTTGCCATTCTCTTTGCGCTGCTCATCACACTGATGGCCTTCGGAGAAGGGACCCGCACCTGGGAACAATCGAAATTTGAAGAACTCGCGAAAGGCACGGCCACCGGCATAGCCATTCGCAGTAACGGCAGCCTGGAACTGGCGCCGGCCTTCAAATCTTTGTACACCGCGCCCTCTACCTACATCTGGTCCATTGCCTCCGATAGCGCGGGAAACATCTACGCAGCGTCGGGCGCTCCTGCGCGCGTGTATCGCATCACTCCCGACGGGCAGGCCACTACCATCTTCGAGCCCACCGAACTGCAGGTGCAGGCGCTGGTCGTCGATAAGAACGGCGCTGTGTATGCGGGCACTGCTCCCGACGGCAAGGTTTACAAGATCGAGCGCAAGAGCGGCGCGAGCGGCGATGCCGGCAAAGCTCCCGACAAGTCGAAAGGCCAGGTCGATCCTAACTGGAATTCCTCGGTCTACTTTGATCCCGGCACCAAGTACATCTGGGATCTGACGTTCGACAACGCGGGCGACTTGTTTGTGGCGACGGGCGATCACGGCGAGATTTTCAAAGTAACGCCCAAGGGCGACCACTCCGTGTTCTTCAAGAGCGACGAAGCGCACATTCGCGTGCTGGCGGTCGATCCCAAGGGCAACCTGATCGCCGGCTCGGACGGCAGCGGCCTGCTGTACCGGATCGCGCCCACGGGCGAGGCGTTTGTTCTTTACAGCGCGCCCAAGAAGGAAATCACGGCGCTCGCGATCGACGCCAATGGCAACATCTACGCTGCCGGCGTAGGCGAGAAACGCCCGGGACAGAATCCCGGTATGGGGCCGTCGATCATGCCTGTCAGCAATCCATCGCCCTCGATGTCGGGCGCTCCTCCGGGACTCGTGCTCACGCCGACATTGCCTTCGACCTCGACCATGGTGAATTTTCCTGCGCCCGGCGCAGGTGCCAGCGGCGGCTCGGAAATCTACAAGCTTGCACCGGACGGCTCACCCACGCGCTTGTGGACTTCGCGGGAAGACATCGTTTATGCCTTGGCCTTCGACACGCAGGGACGCCTGGTGGCCGGCACCGGCAACCGCGGTCACATCTTCGCGATGCGCAGCGAAGACGACTTCAGCGATCTGCTGAAGGCAGGATCCTCGCAGGTCACCGCATTTGCCAAGGCTCCGGGCGGCGGCTTGTACGCGGCGGGGAGCAATCTGGGGAAAATCTTTGTGCTGGGCCCAGGACCCCAGTCGGAGGGCACGTACGAGAGTGATGTGTTCGACGCCAAGATCTTCTCGCGCTGGGGACGCGCCGAAATGCGCGGCGCCGGCAACGTGGAGTTGTTCACGCGCAGCGGCAACGTCGACAACCCAGACCGCAACTGGAGTTCGTGGATGAAAATCGATCCCCAGAAAGATGGCGAAACCGGTGTACCACCGGCCCGCTTCATTCAGTGGAAAGCCGTGCTGCACGCTGGAACTCCGGCTCCCCGGGTGGAAAGTGTCCTGCTCAATTATCTGTCGAAGAACATCGCGCCCGACATTGACGATGTGGGTGTGCAGATTGGCACCCGCTACCAGCCCTTGCCCAAGCCGCTCGGTGCAACCACCGACATGAGCGGCGGCGCCAATTTGGGACAACCGCGCTTCGAGCCGCCTGTGCCGACCACGCACGACCGGGACTCGATTGGCGTGAAGTGGGTGGCGCACGACGACAATGACGATCAGCTCAGTTATTCGCTGTACTATCGCGGCGACGGCGAGAGCCGCTGGCTGCTTTTGAAAGATGGCTTGACCGACAAGTTCTACTCGTTCGATGCGAGTTTGCTTCCAGACGGCGGATACACTTTCAAAGTGGTGGCGTCAGATTCGCCTTCGCATTCGCCGGGAGATGCGCTAACAGCAGAGAAAGAAAGTCCTCGCGTGGAAATCGACACGACACCTCCGCACATCGAGAACCTCGCTGCGACTCTCGAAGGCGATCAGGTCCACGTCACTTTTCGCGCCGCTGACGGCTTCTCGCCAATCAAGCGCGCCGAATACTCGATCGACGCCAACGACTGGCAGTACGTCGAGCCCGTGGGCCAGCTCGCGGACTCGAAAACTGAGAACTATGACTTCAAAGTTCCGGTCGTTCTGGAGGTGGCGGCCGCTGCGCCCGCTGCTAAAACGAAGAAGGGCGAACTTGGACCGGCTGAACATGTAGTCGTAGTTCGCGTGTACGACCGCTTCGAGAACATGAGCGCCGCGAAGATGGTGATTCGGGGCAAGTAGCGAGCAGCTCACAGGTGACAGGTCTTAGGTCACTGGTGTCGGGTGTCGGAAAAGACTACACCGGCATGTATCACGCATCCCGTTAGTCGTCTTGTTTTCGGGTTTGTTGCTGAACCACTTCAAAGCTTTTAACGGCAAAGGACGCGAAGAAACGCCGCGAAGGTCGCAAAGAGAGAGCTTAGTCTCTGCGGTCTTTGCGGATTTTCTTTGCGCGCTTTGCGGTTAAGAGCTTCTCTCTGCGTTTCCCGCGGCGTTCTCGCGGATGGGTAGACTGCGTCCTCTAGATCCTGTCCGCCTTCCGCAATTCGGGAAACAGCCACGCCCACAGGCCGATCACGACCAGCGTCCCCGCTCCGCCCAGCACCACAGCGGGCACGGTTCCGAACCAGTGGGCGGTCAGGCCGGACTCGAATTCTCCCAACTCATTCGACGCGCCGATGAACAGCATGTCGACCGCATTCACGCGGCCGCGCATTTCATCGGGTGTCATGAACTGCACCAGCGTCGCGCGGATTATGACGCTCACCATGTCGGTCGCGCCCACCAGCAGCAACGCGATCATTGAGAGCACGAGGCTGCGCGAGATCCCGAACAGGATCGTGAATACTCCGAAGCCCGCCACACACCACAACATGATCGCCCCAGCTCGACGCTGAATCGGTCGCTTAGCAAGAAAGAGCGCCATGATGGCGGCGCCAATGCCCGGAGCGCTGCGCAGCAAACCCAGTCCCCACGGACCGGTCTTCAAAATCTCACTGGCATACACCGGAAGCAAAGCGACCGCTCCGCCCAATAGCACGGCAAACATATCGAGTGAGATCGATCCTAGTACGACTTTCTCGCGCCAGACATAGGCGAAGCCCGCCATCACAGTGCGCAAGCTCATCTCCTGCGCCGGACGCGTTTGCGGCTGCGAGTGGATTCGCAAGGTCGCCACCAGGGCCACGGCGGCCGAGACGGTGGCTGTTCCGTAGACAATCTCCGGTCCCTTGGCTGCGGCATAGAGAACGCCGCCAATGGCCGGGCCCAGGATAGTTGCCGCCTGAAATGTACTGGCATTCCACGCAACTGCCTTCGAGAAGTAATGTCCGGGAACCAGTTGCGGCAGTAGCGCCCGACTGGCCGGCCAGTTGAAGCAGCGCACCAGGCCCAGCAAAAGCAGAATCGCGTAGATCAGGTTGACGGAGCGCGAGCCCCGCATCGCGAGCAACAGCAAAAGTCCCGAGCACACCACGAATCCGACGTAACAGATATTGAGCAGACGACGGCGGTCATGCCGGTCGGCAGTGTGGCCCGCCAGCAGGAACAGGAAGAGTCCCGGCAAAAATTGGGCGAGGCCGACCAAGCCCAGGTCCAGTGGTCGGCGAGTGATTTCGTAGACCTGCCATCCCACCGCGACCGACTGCATTTCGAGTGCGGCCACGATGAAGAAGCGCGCGATCTGGTAGAGCGCGAGATCGGGGTAGGCAAAGAACCGGGACGAGTCGCGGAGCAGTTCAGATTCCCCCATTGTGACTACTGTGCCACAAAAGAGAAAGGCGTGGCGGGAGCCGGGCGAAATGCCTGCGCCATCTTCCCCGCGTAAAGCGTTGACCTGGCTTCACGGAGAGCATCGCGTGACCGCGATCACAGACGAGCGTTCAGACGGAATTTATCGTAAAAAGTTAGCCCGTTCGTAGGAAAGGCACATTTCATGGTCACTTTGGCGTCGCCCACCACAGCCCGCGTGCTGAATTCCGAGCTCGCTCAAAAAATCATGTCGGCCGCCGAAGCGGCGTCGCTGATTCGCTCCGGCGATCAGGTCGGCATGAGCGGATTCACCGGCTCTGGGTACCCCAAGGTGGTTCCAATCGAACTGGCGCGTCGCATCGCCGAAGCGCACATCCACGGGCAGAAGTTTCAGGTGAGTGTTTTTACGGGCGCATCGACCGGGCCTGAACTCGACGGCGCCCTGGCCATGGCGGGCGGCATCCATTTGCGGCTTCCCTACCAGTCCGATCCCGAGACGCGCAAGCGCATCAACTCGGGCGAAATGGATTACATGGATATCCACCTGAGCCACGTCGCTCAGTTCGTGGAATATGGCTTCCTCGGCAAGATGGATGTCGCGCTCATCGAGGTCGCTGCGGTGCTCGAGGATGGGCGACTGCTTCCTAGTTCTTCGATCGGCAACAACAAAACGTGGATCGATCAGGCGGAGCGGGTGATTCTCGAAGTCAATTCCTGGCAGCCCGCCGCGCTCGAAGGCATGCACGACATTTATTACGGCCTGCAACCGCCGCCCAATCGCGGGCCGATTCCTCTCGTATCGACGGGGCAGAGGATCGGCACGCCGTATATCAACGTGCCGGCCGAGAAAGTCGTTGCCATCGTTCTGACCGACTCTCCCGACCGTAACAGTGCCTTCAAAGCGCCGGATCAAGCTTCGCAGCGCATCGCCGGACACATCCTGGAATTTCTCAGTTGGGAAGTGCAGAAGGGCCGCATGCCGGCGAACCTGCTGCCCCTGCAATCAGGCGTGGGCAACATCGCAAACGCAGTGTTGTTTGGGTTGGAGGAAGGCAATTTCGAAGGACTGACCTCGTACACCGAGGTGATTCAGGACGGAATGATCCGACTGTTGAAGTCAGGCAAGCTTACGTGTGCATCGGCGACGGCTTTTTCTCTAAGTCCCGAGATGCTGACCGAAGTGAACGCCAACATGGCGAGCTATCGCGACCGCATTGTCCTGCGGCCGCAGGAAATCTCGAATCATCCGGAAATTATCCGTCGCCTTGGGGTGATCGCGATGAACGGCATGATCGAAGCCGACATCTATGGCAATGTGAACTCGACACACGTGATGGCATCGCGCATTCAAAACGGCATTGGCGGCTCAGGAGACTTTGCGCGCAACGGCTATCTTTCGATCTTCATGGCGCCGTCGATCGCACAAAAGGGCACGATCTCGACCATCGTTCCGATGGTCTCGCACGTAGATCACACCGAACATGATGTGCAGGTCATCGTGACCGAACAAGGATTGGCTGATCTGCGGGGCCTGTCTCCGCGGCAACGCGCGCACCTGGTGATCGAGAAGTGCTGCAACCCCGAATACAAGCCGCACCTGCTGGATTATTTCAATCGTGCTGAGCGACTCGCGTATGGCAAGCACACGCCACATCTGCCGACAGAATCGCTGGGCTGGCACAGCCGCTATCTGCGCAGCGGGGATATGCGGAGGCGGGAGGAGGACGAGGCGCAAACATCAGATTGCGCTCATGTGTGCCGGGGGCGCAGGTTTTCGTGAACCTCGCAGGCCCTAGAATGTAGCGGTGCTCCTGATCCTGCGCACTCTCGGATGGTTGATTTGCGCCGTTTACTCCACGATTCCCGGCTACTGGCTCCTCATCCATCCGCGCGCGGATTACTGGCGCGCCCGGCGCTCTCCGTATCGCGTCCTGCTTCCGCTTTGGGCTGGCATGCTCGTGATCGTATTGGCGGCGACTGAACCGATCCGAAATGCTTCCCTCTATCAAAGCAACTGGACGTGGCTCCCCGCGGGCTGCCTCTTCGCAGTCGGCATCTGGCTCTATAAAACGGGAGGCGCCCGCTTCAGCCTGCAACAACTGCAGGGCATGCCCGAACTCAGCACTGCGCACTCCGATCAGCCTTTGATCATCACCGGCATCCGCGCGCGGGTGCGCCATCCCATCTATCTCGCGCACTTCTGCGAGATGCTCGCCTGGAGCATTGGAACGGGGCTAGCCGTGTGCTTCGTTCTAACTACGCTCACGGTCGTCACGGGCGCCATTATGATCCGCGCCGAGGATGCAGAACTGGAGCGGAGGTTTGGCGAGCCGTATCGCTCGTATCGGAAATCGGTCCCGGCAATCTTCCCGAAATTGGGGAACAACTGATCGTTGAAAAAAAGCAGACCTCAGCGGCTTAAGCCACGGAGAGGCTCCTTCTTTGGCCCGACTGAAGTCGGGCCCTTCCCGATCTTGAGATGAATTCGAGGGCTGACCCGCACGGGGCCCGGCACAACGTCATTGATCCGACCCTCGTGCAACCCCGCCCCGTCTATAATCCGCTTGGGCCAAGAGCTAACGGCTAAGAGCCGATAGCTACTCTCATGCGTTTCGAACTCTTTGTCGCAACCCGCTATTTGCGCGCCAAACGTCGCCAGGCCTTTATCGGCGTGATCACGGCCATCTCCATTCTTGGAGTGGCTGCTGGGGTTGCTTCACTCATTGTTGCTCTCGCGATCAATAATGGCTTCCGACAGGATCTGCAGCAACGATTGCTCGGTTCAACCTCGCATGTAAGTCTTCTGCGCGTGCAGAGCGACGGCATCAAGGAGTGGCCTGCGCTGCTTGAACGTCTGCGTCACGAGCGGCACGTGGTCGCGGCTGCGCCCGCGATTTATGAACAGGTGCTGATCTCGCGCGGGCCGCGTGCACGGGGCGCGGTGCTCAAGGGGATGATCCCCTCGTACGAACGCAGGGTGAGCGATCTGCTGAGTACGGTGCGGATTGGCTCGGCCGACGCACTTGAGGAGACGTCGGGCGGTGCGACTGCTAGTCAGGATTCGAACAGCGACAACAATTCCACCTCAACGGCCGACAGGAGTGTCCGCCCCACAACGGCCGATTCACTTGCTGATGTGCACGACCGCGTCGCCGCCATGCCCCCCATCATCCTCGGCAAAGACATGGCCGATGAGCTTGGCGCCGGCGTCGGCTCGGTCGTTCTCGTTACCAGCCCGCAAGGCGAACTGACGCCGTTCGGGATGGTGCCCAAGTACAACCGCTTCCGCGTCGTTGGAATCTTCAACTCAGGCTTCTACGACTACGACACTTCCTGGGCCTTCACGCGCCTGTCGGATGCGCAGCGGCTGTTCGGTTTGGGCGACCTCATCTCGGTGATCCAGTTCAAGGTCGACGACATCTACCAGGCCGATGGCATTGGAAAAGAACTCGAGCAGGCAGCCGGCCAAGGCTTCATGGCGACCAGCTGGATGGAGCAGAATCGCGCTTTGTTCCGCGCGCTGCGGCTGGAGCGCCTGGTCACGTTCATCACGATTGGGCTCATCGTGTTTGTTGCCGCGTTAAACATCCTGATCTCGCTCACCATGATGGTGATGGAAAAGACGAAAGACATTGCCGTGCTCCGTTCGATGGGCACGCGCAAATCGCAAATCCGCCGGCTGTTTGTGGCGCAGGGACTTCTGATTGGACTGATCGGCACGTCGATCGGCCTCGTTCTGGGATTTGCACTTTCCTGGGCCGGCGCGCGCTACCACCTGATCTCGTTGGCTCCCGAGGTGTATTCCATCGACTACGTGCCGTTTGCGCCACGCGCGCTCGACGGAGTTCTGGTCGCGCTGGTGGCGATCGGTATCTCGTTTGTCGCCACCATGTATCCATCCTGGTCGGCGGCGCGCATCCTGCCGGCTGAGGCACTTCGCTACGAGTAGGGTCTCCTACAGTCCCGACGACGGGAAAATCCTGTAAAACCGCCCTTGTTTTGCCCTTTTGGCTGCACAAAGGTGCACCCTGTGACCATCGTCACATTGCGCTGTGAGGGAACAGGTATAGATTTGCGGCATGCAGCTTTCCATTTTTGGGAATCTGCTTCGCCACCGGGCCCCATGTTCTAATGACATCAGGCAACCCGGAAGCATCTAACACCCGGCCCCGAAAAATTGGCGCCGGCAGGCGGGTTGCAACTGCTCTCTGTATCGAAGGGGAAGCCAGTTGCATCTAAATGCGCAGGACCCGATGTTGCGGGTCGAGAAGCTGAAAAAGGTCTTTCGCTCAGGCGATTCCGACCTTGTGCTCTTTGAGAATTTATCGTTCGCAGTTGGCAAGGGAGAAATGCTTGCGATCGTGGGCGAGTCAGGAGCGGGCAAGAGTACCTTATTGCACATCCTGGGCGCTCTTGAACGTGCTTCTGACGGTAACGTATACTGCGCCAACTTGCAGCTGAGTTCGCTGGCGGATGATGCCGCCGCGGATTTTCGCAATCGTGAAATCGGGTTCGTATGGCAGTTTCATTACCTGCTTCCCGAGTTCACAGCTCTGGAAAATGCCGCCATGCCGCTGTTGCTCCGCGGGGAGTCTTGGGCGGCTGTACAGGAAGATGCGAAACACTGGCTGCGGGAGGTTGGTCTTGAAGCACGTGGGCATCACCGGTCGGGAGAGCTTTCGGGGGGAGAACAACAGCGCGTGGCGTTGGCTCGCGCTCTCATCACCAAACCGAAACTCCTGCTGGCGGATGAACCCACCGGCGACTTGGATGGCCGTACCGCTGAGTCGATTTTTGAATTGATTGCCCGGCTACATCGCGACTACCAACTGACCTCTCTCATTGCGACTCACAATCTCGCCTTCGCGCGCCGGTGCCACCGGGTCGTCCGCTTACATCATGGGCACATCGAAGAAGTCGTACCGGAATCATTGCCCGCATGAACACAGATTTTGCCGGCACAGGGCGTAACGTAGTGGCGGAGTGGGAACACGATTAAGAGTGGAGCGAACGAAAACTGGGCCAGCGTCTATGGCACAACAGTGCCATTAGTAAACTTGCCCGCAATAAAAACGATTCAGGGGGTTGGGTTTCGTGGCCTCTTGATTGCATAATGCTTGGTAGGGCCACGAGTTTTCGTGGGAGTTGGAGTCGCAAGTTCTGACTCCCGTGCCAACTCAAGGGGGAAGGGGCTATATGTTCGAACGTTATACGGAGAAAGCCAGGCGCGTTATTTTTTTCGCGCGGTATGAGGCCAGCCAGTTCGGCTCTCCTTACATAGAGACCGAGCATTTGTTGCTGGGCTTGCTGCGTGAAGACAAGGCCCTGACCAACCGCTTCCTGCGCTCTCATGCCTCGGTTGAATCGATCCGCAAGCAGATTGAAGGTCATACTACGATCCGGGAAAAGGTTTCGACGTCGGTCGACCTCCCGCTGAGCAATGAATGCAAGCGTGTTCTGGCCTACGCAGCTGAAGAAGCCGAGCGCCTGTCGCACAAACACATTGGCACGGAACATCTTCTGTTGGGACTGCTGCGCGAAGAAAAGTGCTTTGCTGCGGAGATTTTGCACGAGCGCGGTCTGCGCCTGCCAACCATCCGCGAAGAACTCGCCCGCACCAGCCAGGAAAAAGCCCAGCCGCAACGGCAGCGTGAGTCTTCCCTGCTCGCGGAATTTTCACGCGACCTGACCCAGGCCGCTATGGATAGCCAACTGGATCCGCTGGTCGGCCGCGAAGGAGAAGTCGATCGGGTCATCCAGATTCTGTGCCGCCGCACCAAGAACAATCCGGTGCTGATCGGCGAGCCGGGCGTTGGCAAGACTGCCATCGTCGAAGGGTTAGCGCAGCGCATCGCGGACGGCGAAGTTCCATCGTTCCTGGCCGACAAACGCATCCTGGCCCTCGATCTTTCGCTGATCGTCGCTGGCACCAAGTATCGCGGACAATTTGAAGAGCGACTGAAAACCATCATGAAAGAGTTGATGGAGAATCAGAATTCCATCATCTTCATCGATGAGTTGCACACGCTGGTGGGAGCGGGGTCTGCGGAAGGATCGCTCGATGCCGCCAACATCCTGAAGCCTGCTTTGTCGCGCGGCGAGATCCAGTGCATCGGCGCAACCACGCCGGGCGAATATCGCAAGTCGATCGAAAAAGACCGTTCGCTCGAGCGTCGTTTCCAGGCCGTGAAAGTTCCGCCGCCGAACGAAGTCGACGCCACCAAGATTTTGTTCGGGATCAAGGACCGGTACGAGAAGTTCCACGCCGTCACCTACACCGACGACGCGATCGCTTTCTCGGTATCGCATTCGAACCGTTACATCCCGGACCGCTTCCTGCCTGACAAGGCGATCGACCTCATTGACGAAGCTGGCGCGCGCGTGAAACTGCGCCAGACCTCGCTACCTGAGGAGATTACCGAAGTCCAGAAGCGCATCAAGTTCATCGTTCACCGCATGGAGAACGCCATCGCGAACCACGAGTTCGAGAAGGCGCGCTTCTACTCGGACGAGGAACGCAAAGAGCGCGAGAACCTGCGCGCTCTTCGCGAAAAATATCATCTCGACGAATCTTCCACTGGCGTAGTGGGCCGTGAGGACATCGAGGACGTCGTGTCCCGTTGGACCGGCGTGCCGATCATGTCGATCAAGGAAGAGGAGTCGGCGAAGCTGCTGCGCATTGAAGAAGAACTGCACAAGCGCATCATTTCGCAGGACAAATCGATTGTGGCGCTGGCTCGCGCCATCCGTCGCAGCCGCGCGGGGCTGAAGAGCCCGAACCGGCCCATCGGATCATTCCTGTTCCTGGGACCGACGGGCGTCGGCAAGACGGAAGTCGCGCGGACGCTGGCCCAGTTTATGTTCGGCAGCGAGAAATCGCTGGTGCGCTTCGATATGTCGGAGTTCATGGAGAAGCACTCGGTCTCGAAGCTGATCGGCTCGCCTCCGGGATACGTGGGCTACGAAGAGGGCGGCCAGTTGACCGAGCGCGTAAAGCGGGCGCCCTACTCGGTGGTTCTGCTCGACGAAATCGAGAAGGCGCATCCGGATGTCTTCAACATCCTGTTGCAGGTGTTTGAAGACGGCCAATTGAGCGACGGCTTGGGCAACACGGTCGACTTCAAAAACACGATCATCATCATGACTTCGAACATCGGCGCCCGGCACTTGCAGCGCCGTGAAGGATTGGGCTTCCAGTCGTCGAAGGAAGAGATGATCTCGGAGAAGGTCGAAGACCTCGTGAAAAACGAAGTCAAGCGCACCTTCAATCCGGAATTCCTCAACCGCCTGGACGAGATCATCCTGTTCACCGCCTTGAGCGAGCAGGACCTGATCCAGATTCTCGAGCTGATGGTCACCCAACTGAACCAGAACCTGGCGCAGCGCTCGATCACCGTAACGGTAGCTGACGAAGCCAAGCGCTGGATCCTGAACCAAACCTTAACCGACCGCAGCTACGGTGCGCGCCCATTGCGCCGCGCGCTGCAGAAGTACATCGAGGATCCACTCTCCGAAGCACTGATCCAGGGCACGATCACAACGCGCCCCGCGTTCATCGAAGTCTTCCTCGACGGCGACAAGCTGTACTATCGCCCGGTGGACTCGGAGAAGGCAGAAGGCGTGTTGCTGTACGAGAACTAGCTAGAAGCTGTCAGCTATCAGACAAATCGGCCGCCGGCGAAAGCTGGCGGCTTTTGTTTTTGTCCACCAAAAGCTTTTAACCGCAAAGGTCGCAAAGGCTTCGCTAAGGACGCAGAGAAAACCATTTTTTGGGCTCTTTGCTTCCTCCGTGGATTGTCTTTGCGCGCCCTTCGCGGGTTTTCTTCGCGACCTTTGCGGTTCAAGATCTTTGATTGGGGCCACCAATCCGGCCTATTTTCTCTGCGACCTTCCTCTGAAAACTGGAATCTAGGCAATGGTTACCTGCAATCGTCCGGGCCTCATTCTGGGCCGAGGGCGGGACGCCCTCGCGACTGCCGGCAGGATGCCGGCGCTACTCTTCTTGGGAAGGAGCACCATGGAGAAGGTCAATATCGCGCAGAAGTTCTCGCAGATTCCGGAACCTTGGAAGCCGCGCATTGCCGGCGAACTCAACGGCCAGATGGTCAAGCTGGGCAAGTTCCAGGGACCGTTCGTGTGGCACCATCACGAGAACGAGGATGAGCTGTTTCTGGTCGTCAAGGGTCGCTTTCGCATGGAATTGCGCGACCGCAATATCTGGATTGAAGAGGGCGAATTCTTGATCGTTCCTCGCGGCGTAGAACACCGCCCTGTCGCCGAGGAAGAGGCTTGGGTACTCCTCTTCGAGCCGGCGTCAACACTCAACACCGGTAACGTGCAGAACGAACTCACTTTGCCTGAGCTGGAGCGCGCGTAGGACTCCTGAGTCAACGGACGCAAGCAGAAATGCCCACGCTACAGATTTTCAGAAAAACAAAACTCTCAACTCAAGGAGCGGAGTTCCCAGATGACACGCGCAGGCACGACAGCCATTGATCTCAGTCTTGCAAACATCAAGAGGGCTGCGACCGTCATCGACCCGGTCTTCCTGAACAGCCCGCAGTTCGTCGACGAGCAACTTAGTGCTGCGCTCGGGAAGCGAACAGTCGTAAAGGTCGAGACCGCGAACCCCATTCGTAGCTTCAAGGGCCGCGGCGCAGACTTCCTGCTGCGCAACTTCGACGTCAGACAGAAAGCGGTCTGCGCCTCCGCGGGCAATTTCGGACAGGCCATCGCCTACGCGGGGCGCAGCCGGGGAATCGCGGTCGAAGTCTACGTTCCCACTGACGCTAATCCGCTGAAGATCGCGCGCATGCGTTCGTTCGGCGCCAAGGTCATCGCGATTGGATCAGATTTCGACGACGCCAAGCAGCATGCGAGACAATACGTCGCGCAGCAATCCGACTGCATCTTCGTGGAGGACGGACAAGATCCCGCCATTGCCGAGGGCGCAGGAACCATCGGCATCGAACTTTTGAAAGCGGGCCCAATCGACGCCGTCGTCGTTCCTCTCGGGGATGGGGCGTTGATCAGTGGCATCGCAATGTGGGTGAAGGTGCAGTCGCCGCGCACAAAAATTGTCGGAGTCTGCGCGGAAGGCGCCGCTGCCATGGAGGTCAGCTGGCGAGCGGGTCGCGCTGTTTCGATCGATGGCGCCGATACTTTCGCCGATGGGATCGCGGTGCGCGTGCCGGTCGCCGACTCGGTCACGCGCGTCAACTTCTTGGTCGATGACATTGTTCTGGTCAGCGACGCGCAGATGCTCGAGGCCATGCAAATCGCTGCTTCGACTCTCGGACTTCTGCTGGAACCCTCGGGGGCAGCGGGACTCGCAGCGATTCGCGCGCATCACTTTGCTGGAGATCAAATCGCCACTATTCTGACGGGCAGCAACATCCATCCCGACCTGATCGCGAAGATTGTTGATTCGTCGAAAGCTTTTAACCGCTAAGGTCGCCAAGAACGGCCCCAAAGGTCGCTGAGGAAAGCGGAGAGATTTTCCTACACAACCTAGGGCGCGTTCTTCCTAGGCGCTCTTGGCGCTTAAGAGTCTCCGCCGACGCGACTCACTCCACCCCACCTTCGTCACACCACCTCGTTTTCGCGCAGACAGCTCCCACTCCAACTACACTTATTTCCTTGCTTTTCAGTCTCTTACAAGCTGCTTCGCTCGCACGGTAAGTAACGTGACCCGCCTTGGTACATCGTCTTCCGTGCCTTGGGAAAACTCTGCCGCGGCTGCAAGATAGCGAGGTAGTCAGCAACCAGCCTCTGGGCCCTTACCACCTTCCCCCGACAGAGTGCCGACGCAAAACACTATGTCTGAGCAAGATCAGAATTTCGAGGTGGATCAGGCAGGCGAGAGCTGGACATGGCTCGTCTCGACGGTGGCAGCAGTGTTTCTGCTGGTCTCCACCGGGATGCTCCTGCACTTCTACGCACCCGCCCCAACCAACGATCTGCAGGCTCAGGTAACCCAGCTCAACCAGCAGGTGCAGTTGCTGAAGCAAGAGCAGGCGATGCCGGTTGTGGTGCTGAATCGCTACCGAAATTCGATTTGCTACGTGTTCGGCGTCTACCAGGTTGGCTTTCCGAACCAGCCAGCGCGCTTGCGAGCGCGAGTTTCTGGGACGGGATTCATCGTGGCCAACGGCCTCATGGCGACGAATCGCCACGTTTCAGAGCCATGGTATGGAGATCCGGAAGCTGACGCACTGATTCGCCGCGGCGCTGTGCCCACACTTGAGAAACTGGTGGCGTTCTTTCCAGGAACGCCCACCGCGTTCGAACTGACGCCAACAGTCGTTTCGGCACATAGCGATCTGGCCGTGCTTCATGTGGAGTTTTCTCAGAGCAGCCGAAGCCTTGAGCCTCTGCCCCTAGCGAAGCAGCAGACGCCCCCGGGCGAGCTTGTCACCGTCATCGGATATCCCATGGGCGTGGCTGGCATGGTGGCGAAGTCGCCCACCGAAGTTTACGAGCGCCTGGCTTACCGTCACGACGACATTGGCGCGGCCAGCGAATTGGCAGCGTTGTCCCTCATTCGCCCCTCGGCCACTGTAGGCCATCTGGGCGATGTGGTTGGCGACAAGCTGATTTACGACGCGCCCACTGCGCATGGTGGCAGCGGCGGTCCGGTCTTCAATTCTGAGGGCCAGGTAATTGGGATCAACTCCGCTTACATCGACGGCTTCTCGGGGGGCACGCTCGGGATTTCGGTCGACGCGCTGCGTCCGCTGATCGAAGCTGCGCAAAAGACAGTGCCCGCCAGCAACGTGCGCGTGCGATAGAGGCAGCTACTTTCCGTAGTCGTTCCGAACCACTTCC
>Ga0209811_10000072_pt1 | contig 44414 bp, 44 predicted proteins | sample Coa_R1_6_FD_187161 | JGI IMG/M metagenome (GOLD analysis project Ga0209811, IMG submission 187161) | Surface soil microbial communities from Centralia Pennsylvania, which are recovering from an underground coalmine fire. - Coalmine... | ecosystem: Environmental > Terrestrial > Soil >... | reverse complement strand
CCTTCCTGGTCCGGCGACATTGAGCGGATTGCGGCACACACAGCACGGACCCCGCCTGATCAACGAGGTCCGTCGAACACTCGCAAATCAGCCTAGTCCCCTGCTGTGATGTGCGTCCCATTGAGTTCGTATGCCGGTCGGCGGTTTCGTATGTCGGTCGGCGGGTCGAGCCCGATGGCGAACCGGGAGCCGGCCCCGCGACAGGGACCATGCACGCCGACCCGACGGTTGGCCCTGAGCTCGCACGCAGCCGGGCCGTGTCCTGCTACCTTTCGGCAGCCATCTGCCATCAGCTCAAGGGGATCTCTTCACCATGTCCAACCTGCGTGGCCGCGTGTCCGCCGCCGCCCTGCTGATGCTGGGCCTCACCCTCACTGCTCCCGTCGCCGCCCATGCTGACGAGCCCCCGGTCACGACGACCACCACGTCGTCGACCACCACGACCACCACGTCGACGAGTGCGCCTGCCGAGATCTCGGCCGCAGCCACGACGAGCGCGCCGGCGGCCGAGACGACATCGTCGGCTCCGGTCACCACGAGTGCGCCTGCCGAGATCTCGGCCGCAGCCACCACGAACGCGCCCACCACCACGACCACCAGCTCGACGGTCCCGGCGACGACGACCACCACCACGACCACCGAGGTGGCCGCTGCGCCCAAGCCGACGTCGAAGGACGACTGCGGGCTGTTCGCCGACGTCATCACCATTCCCTCGGTCGAGGGGGTCCACTACGTGATCCCGGACTTTCTCGACGAAGGAGAAGCCGCCGAGCTCGCGCCAGGCACCTATGGGGCCCTGTTCCTCAGCATGGGCCCCGAGGACGGTGGGGAGGACGCCCTGACGTATGCCGTGACCCTCGAGGCTCGCAGCGAGGTCGGCGGGCCCGCGATCGCGACCTTCACCCTCACCTTTGACGCCACGCCGTGTCCGGTCACGGGTACCAAGCAGGTCACGGCGAGCGCGGGTTGCGGGACCGTCACGTTTGTCAACCCCTCGGATCGTCCGGCCGCGGTGCTCTGGGGCGATCCCTCGGCGGAAGGCCCAGATGGCCAGCTGGACCTCGCACCCGGCGCCACGGCGAAGGTCAGCACCAAGCGGGCACACATCGCGTGGGTGGCTTTCGACGAGTCGGCCCTGCCGACCGACCTGCCCACCGATCTCCCCACTGACCTGCCGACCGATCTCCCCACTGACCAGGCGACCCCTTCCGGATCGGGCCCGGGCTGGCTGGCCGGCGTCGTTCCCGAGTCACCGCGGGCCGCCGCCGCCCGGGCCGGCTCGTCCACCATGGCCCACCGGCTCGCTGCCGCGGACCCCACGCTGATCGACCCGAGCTTCTTCCCGGACCTCGCCCAGCTGCGCGCGGACGAGCTGGCAGCGGACGACGGGTTCCTCGGCGACGGCGAGCTCGACGTCCCGCAGACCTGTTCCGCCCCGGCAGCATCCGGCAGCACCACACCCCACAGCGACCCTCCCACCAGTGGGCCGGAGCTGGCCTTCACCGGTCCCGCTCCGGTGGCCGGGTTGTCCCTGCTCGGCGGCGGCCTCATCGGGGCCGGTGTCCTGCTGTGCGCGGGCGCCGCGAGCCGGCGGCGCATCCGACAGCACTGACCCAAGAGCGGGGGACTAGACTCCGGACCAGTTTCAGCCCGACCAGCCGAGGACCGCATTGACCACCATCGAGACGCGCGAGCCGCGCTCGACGACCCCCGGTGGCGGGTGGCGTCGGACGCTCGCGGCATACGTCTCGCTCACCAAACCGCGGATCATCGAGCTTCTGCTCGTCACGACGGTTCCGGTGATGTTCCTTGCGCAGCAAGGGGTTCCGTCGCTGTGGCTGATCGCAGCGACCCTCGTCGGTGGCATCCTGAGCGCTGGTGCGGCGAACACCTTCAACTGCGTCTACGACCGTGACATCGACGAGGTCATGCACCGTACGAGCAACCGGCCGATGGTGACCGGTGAGATCTCACCGCGTGCGGGCCTCGTCTTCGGGGCGGTCCTCACCATCGCCTCGACGGTGTGGTTCTGGTTCGTCGTGAACCCGCTCTCGGCGGTGCTCTCGGTGGCCGCGATCCTGCTGTATGCCGTGGGCTACACGATGATCCTCAAGCGGCGCACGTCGCAGAACATCGTCTGGGGCGGTATCGCCGGCTGCATGCCGACGCTCATCGGCTGGGCCGCGGTCCGGAACCGCGTGGAGTGGCCCGCGGTCATCCTGTTCCTCGTCATCTTCTTCTGGACGCCGCCGCACTACTGGCCGCTGTCGATGGCCTTCAAGGACGACTACGCGAGCGCCCACGTGCCGATGCTCCCGGTCGAGCGGGGCGCGCTGGCTGTGGCTCGTCAGATCACGGCATACGCGTGGGTGATGGTGGCGACCTCGCTCGCCCTCGTCCCGGTCGCGCACATGGGGTGGATCTACCTCTCGGCGGCGGTCGTGAGCGGCGGGGTCTTCGTCGCCGAGGCGCACCGCCTGCTCCGCCTGGCCAAGGCGGGGGCGGCCGGCAAGGACCTCAAACCGATGCGGCTCTTCCACTTCTCGATCACCTACGTGACGTTGCTGTTCCTCGCGGTCGCGATCGACCCGCTCGTCCACCTGGCCGTCTGGCGCTGAGCCAAGCACTCACCGCCGGTCGCCGGAGGGTCAGGGAGCGGCTGGCCGGGCGCGCAGCGCCAGGATCGCGAAGGTCATGGCGACGACGAGGAGGCTGGCTCCGAGCATGTGGGCCAGGACGAGTGCCTCCGGCAGCTTGGTGAAGTACTGGACGAAGCCGATGAGCCCCTGGGCGAGCGCGACCCCGATGACGACCAGCCAGGGCCGCGACGCCGATGCCGCGTCGGGGGAGAGGCGGACGGCGAGCCAGGTGGCCGCGCACAGGCCGATGAAGAGCATCACGGTGTCGGCGTGCAGCCAGGACACGGTCCGCGGGTCGAACGGGTAGCGGTGGACGTTGATGTCGCCCGAGTGCGGCCCGGTGCCGGTGACGATGGTGCCGAGGACGAGGACGACCGTCAGCACGCCGGTCGCCGCGAGCGCGACCCAGCGGACCTCGGGCCGGACGAGCGGCCGGGGCGGACGGTCGCCCTCGGCGGCCCGACGGACGAGGTAGGCCGAGAGCACGATGAGCACCATCGAGGCGAGGAAGTGCAGGGACACGACGGTCGGGTTGAGCTTCAGACGCACCGTGATCCCACCGACGACGGCCTGCAGGGCAACGCCGGCGAGGGGTAGGAAGGCCAGGCGGCGCAAGTCGCGGCGGCCGGGCGCGAACCGCCAGATCGCCACGATGACGAGCAGGGCGGCCGCGCTGACGACGGGCGTCAGCATCCGGTTGCCGAACTCGATGAACTTGTGGAAGCCCTGCGCCTGGTCGGCCACCGGCACCATCGAGGCCGGGGTGCACTTCGGCCAGGTCGGGCAGCCGAGGCCGGAGCGGGTGAGCCGCACGGTGCCGCCGGTGACGACGATGAGCACCTCGAGGACGAGGTTGACGACGAGGGCGCGGTGCAGCAGGGGGTTGACGCGAGTCATGGGTCGCTCCACTCAGTCGCTCCACCGGAACCAGCGGACGGCGCCGGCCGCGCCGAGCACCAGCCAGACGAGCAGGACGCCGAGGCCGGCCCAGTGCAGGGTCGCGTGCTCCAGCGCGCCTCGGAGAGCGTCTCCGAGGGCACCGCCCGGTGTCAGCCGGGCGACGACGCCGAGGGCATGCGGGAGCCGCTCGGTCGGGAGCACCACACCGAGCCCGAGCATGACGACCCAGAGCAGGTTGGCGACCGCGAGGACGCCCTCGGCCCGCAACGTGCCGGCCAGCAGGAGGGCCAGCGAGACGAAGGTCGCCGTCCCGAGGACACCCACGAGGAGTGCGATCGGTATGCCGGTCGCCCGCGGCTCCCAACCGAGAACCAGACCCAGCCCACCGAGGAGGAGGACCTGCAGGGCTTCGACGACGAGCACGGCGACGAGGCGCGCCACGAGCAGCCCGGAGCGGCCGAGCGGCGTCACCCCGAGCAGTCGGAGCACCCCGTAGCGCCGGTCGAACCCGGTGGCGATCGCCTGGCCGGTGAAGGCCGTCGAGATGACGGCGAGCGCCAGCACCCCCGGGGTGGCCACGTCGATCCGGCGGCCCGTGCCGAGGGACGGGGAGTGGGCGAGAGCGAGTCCGAGCAGGGCCATGGCTGGGAGCACGACGGCCACGAGCAGCTGCTCTCCGTTGGCGAGCAGCGTACGGACCTCGTGGCCGGCCTGTGCGCGGATCCGCGCGGCCGGAGGCGCCGCCCCACCGACCTCGGTGACCGAGCCGGCGGAGCTGCCCGGCTGGCCGGTCATCGCCCGGCCTGCCGGCCGGTGAGGGAGAAGTAGCGCTCCTCGAGAGAGGAGCCGGCCGCGACCTCGGCCAGCGGGCCGGAGGCCACCACCTGACCCTTGCCCACGATGACGATCCGGTCGGCCAGGCGCTCGGCCTCCTCGAAGGAGTGGGTCGTGACGACGACGGCAGCACCTCGGTCGGCCTCGCTGCGGACGAGGTCCCACACCTCCAGCCGCGCGTGCGGGTCGAGCCCGGCCGTCGGCTCGTCGAGGAACGCCACGTCCGGTCGGCCGACGAGGGCGGCTGCGAGTGCCACCCGCTGCCGTTGGCCGCCGGAGAGCCGGCGGACGATGGTGCCGGCGAACGACGTCAGGTCGAGGCGTCGGGCCAGCTCCTCGACGCGGGACGGAGCGGCATACAGGCTCGCGAGGTGGCCCAGCAGGGCGAGCGGCTTGGACCGGGTGGGCAGGCCGCCGTCCTGGAGCATGACCCCCACCCGTGCCCGGTGGTCGGCCGAGGCGTCCCAGGGGTCGACGCCGAGGACCCGGGCGGTGCCGGAGTCGGCGCGCCCGAGCCCCTCGAGGATCTCGATCATCGTCGTCTTGCCGGCACCATTTGGGCCGAGAACCGCTGTGACGCAACCGGACTCGGCGCTCCAGGTGGCGCCGTCGACGGCCCTGACCTGGCCGAAGGAACGGCGCAGGTCGCGCACTTCCACAGCCGCAGACACGCAGGCATCCTAGGCTGGGTGGCCACGGCGCGACCCGAGCGGGGTCGGCCACCGATCGGAGACGAGTCATGGTGACCATCGACCGCGAGGCCGCCCCAGCCGTGGGGGTCGCCGCCGTCCCGGCTGTCCTCGCGTTCCTGTCCGGGCGGGCCCGCGTCGGAGTGGCGCTGTTGGCCCTTCCGGCCGCCGTCGCGGCGTTCTTCCGCGACCCCGACCGCGCGCCCGAATCGGTCGAACCCGGGCCGGACGTCGTCGTCTCGCCGGCCGACGGCAAGGTCATGTATGCCGGTCCCGGCCAGCCCGATGTCGCCCCCGACGGGGAGTGGCAGCAGGTGAGCATCTTCCTGTCCGCCTTCGACGTCCACATCAACCGCGCTCCGTATGCCGGGCAGCTCACCGAGGTGACCTACCGACCCGGCAAGTGGCTCGCGGCATACAAGCACGAGAGCGCCCACCTCAACGAGCGCACCGACCTCACCGTCGTCCAGGAGGTCGACGGCCACAACCGGACGGTCGTCTTCCGCCAGATCGTGGGGCTGATGGCCCGCCGGGTCGTGACCCGCGTGAAGGCAGGGGAGTCGGTGCGGTCCGGGCAGCGGATCGGGCTGATGAAGTTCGGCTCCCGGATGGACGTCTTCGTCCCCCCGGACGCCGTGCTGCAGGTCACCAAGGGGGACCGCGTGGTCGCCGGGGAGTCGGTCATCGCGCGCTGGTCCGGCGCCAACGGGACCGACGCGTGACCGCCCCGCCGGGGCCGATCCGCCGGCGCCTGGTCAAGTGGCGGATCGTCTCGCCGACCGGCGCCGACGTCGTCAGCCTGCGAGACCTGTCGCCCAAGGACCGGCTTCGGGTCATGGCGCCGAGCCTGTTCACCGCGACCAACATGATCTGTGGCTTCTCCGCGGTCCTGCTGGCCTTCAGCGAGCACTTCCACGCGGCGGCCGCGCTGCTCGCCGTGGCCATCGTCATGGACATCTGCGACGGCTTCGTGGCCCGTGCCGTCGGGGCCACCTCGCCGTTCGGCGTCCAGCTCGACTCGATGGCCGACCTGATCTCCTTCGGCATGGCCCCGGCCGTCCTCGTCCACACCTGGGCGCTGCGTGAGTGGCCGCTGTTGTCCTGGGTCTTCGCCTTCTTCTGGCTCGGCTGCGCAGCGTTCCGGCTGGCCCGGTTCAACGTCACCGTCGACCCGCTGGCCGACAAGCGCTACTTCATCGGGCTGCCGAGCCCGGGGGCCGCCCTCGTGCCGATCGCGACGATCTTCGCGCTCCAACGGGCCCATGTCGGACCGCATTTCCTGTTCCCGATGGCGGTCAGCGTGGTCCCGGCGGTGCTCATGATTACCTCGGTGCGGTTCAAGTCGTTCCGCTCCGTCCTCTCGCTGCACCGCGGACCCCGGTGGATCCTCGTCCTCGTCGTCCTCGTCCTGGCGCTCGGCGTCAGCTTCGTGCCCGGACTCACCGGCTTGACCATCGCCTACGGGTACGTCCTCACCGCTCCGCTCGGCTGGGCCACGGCACCCCTGCGTGCACGCTGGTTCGGCGCCGACTCGGTGGCCCCACCGCGCCGGCGGCTTCCCTCGGTCTTCCTCCCGGGCGAGGACGACGCCCACACCGGTGAGGAGCCGGTTGCGGGTTAGGGTTGCCTTCGTTGGAGGGGGTTGACCATTTACGTAACATGAGTGTGTGGTTATTGCCCCCGCTCCGCAGCCGGCAGCCGTCCGGGCGTCTGCGCGCGACCGGGTTCTGCACACCATCACCGAGCACGGGCCCGTGTCGGCTGCCCAGCTCGGCGAGCTCCTCGGCCTGACGTCCACGGCCGTCCGGCGCCACCTCGACCACCTCACCGAGGGGGGCTTCATCGAGGAGCACGAGGCCACCGCCCACCGCCGGGGCAGGGGACGCCCGGCCCGCAGCTACGTCGTGACCCCCGCCGGCCACCGGGCCCTCGGGTCCGACTACGACCACCTCGCCGGTCAGGCGGTCCGCTTCCTCGCCGAGACCGCCGGGCCCGCCGCCGTCGACGCGTTCGCCCAGCGTCGTGCCGCCGAGCTCGAGAGCCGGTATGCCGGTCGGCTGGACGCCAGCGGAGACGGCACCGACGCCCGGGCCCAGGCCCTCGTCGACGCGCTGACCGCCGACGGTTTCTCCGCCAGTGCGCGCGCGGTCGGCCAGCCCGGTGCACCCACCCAGCTGACCGGCATACAGCTCTGCCAGGGGCACTGCCCCGTCCAGGACGTCGCCGAGGAGTTCCCGCAGCTCTGTGACGCCGAGACCGAGGCCTTCTCCCGCCTCCTCGGCGTCCACGTCCAGCGGCTCGCGACGCTCGCCCACGGCGACCACGTCTGCACGACCTTCATACCCACACCCACCGTTCCGCACAAGGAAAGGTCCACCCGATGACCTCTCACATCGAAGAGCGCAACCCCGGCCTCAAGGACATAGGCACCTACGCCTTCGGCTGGGCCGACAGCGACACCGCCGGTGCCTCGGCCCGCCGCGGACTCAGCGACGAGGTCGTCACCGACATCTCCGCGCGCAAGAACGAGCCGCAGTGGATGACCGACCTGCGGCTGAAGTCGCTGCGCCTGTTCGACAAGAAGCCGATGCCCACCTGGGGCTCGGACCTGTCCGGCATCGACTTCCAGAACATCAAGTACTTCGTGAAGTCGACCGAGAAGCAGGCGACCACCTGGGACGAGCTGCCCGCCGACATCAAGAACACCTACGACCGGCTGGGCATCCCCGAGGCCGAGAAGCAGCGGCTCGTCGGTGGCGTGGCCGCCCAGTACGAGTCCGAGGTCGTCTACCACCAGATCCGCGAGGACCTGGAGGAGAAGGGCGTCATCTTCGTCGACACCGACACCGGCCTGCGTGAGCACGAGGACCTGTTCCGCGAGTACTTCGCGTCGGTGATCCCGGCCGGTGACAACAAGTTCGCCTCGCTCAACACCGCGGTGTGGTCGGGTGGCTCGTTCATCTACGTCCCGCCGGGCGTCCACATCGACATCCCGCTGCAGGCCTACTTCCGGATCAACACCGAGAACATGGGCCAGTTCGAGCGGACCCTGATCATCGCCGACGAGGGCTCCTACGTGCACTACGTCGAGGGCTGTACGGCCCCGATCTACAAGTCCGACTCGCTGCACTCGGCAGTCGTTGAGATCATCGTCAAGAAGAACGCCCGGGTCCGATACACGACGATCCAGAACTGGTCCAACAACGTCTACAACCTCGTCACCAAGCGCGCCACCTGCGCCGAGGGCGCGACGATGGAGTGGATCGACGGCAACATCGGCTCCAAGGTGACGATGAAGTACCCCGCCGTCTTCCTGCTCGGTGAGCACGCCCGTGGCGAGACCCTTTCCATCGCCTTCGCCGGCGAGGGCCAGCACCAGGACGCCGGCTCCAAGATGGTCCACGCGGCCCCCAACACGAGCAGCCACATCGTCTCCAAGTCGGTGGCACGTGGCGGCGGTCGGACGTCCTACCGCGGCCTCGTCCAGATCCTCGAAGGTGCCCACGGCAGCCGGAGCAACGTGGTCTGCGACGCCCTGCTCGTCGACACGATCAGCCGCTCGGACACCTACCCCTACGTCGACGTCCGCGAGGACGACGTCCAGATGGGCCACGAGGCGACCGTCTCCAAGGTGAGCGAGGACCAGCTGTTCTACCTGCGCTCCCGCGGCCTCACCGAGGAGGAGGCGATGGCGATGATCGTGCGCGGCTTCGTCGAGCCGATCGCCCGTGAGCTGCCCATGGAGTACGCCCTCGAGCTCAACCGGCTCATCGAGCTCCAGATGGAAGGAGCAGTCGGTTGAGCCTGCTGGCCCCCGCAACACCCCACACCGACTCCGCCGCGACGATGGTCCCTGACCAGTCGCGGGCCGAGCGGACCACCTCGTATGCCGCTGCCGACTTCCCCCGCCCCACCGGGCGCGAGGAGGACTGGCGGTTCACCCCGGTCGACCGGATCGGCGACCTCTTCGAGATCGCACCGGCCGACGAGGCGCGGATCGCCGTCCACGTCGAGGCTCCCGGGCAGGTGACGGTCACGAAGGCCAAGCACACGGGTGGTGTCTCGCCGCTCGGCGTCGGCCACCCCGGCGACCGTGCCGCTGCCGTCGCCTGGGAGGCCGCCGGCGAGGTCACCACGGTGACCATTCCGGCCGAGGCCGAGCTCACCGCACCGGTGCGCATCGAGATCACTGCTGCCGAGCTGGCCCGGGTCAACGGCCACCTGGCCATCGACGCCGGTCGCCACTCCAAGGCCGTGGTCGTGTTGTCGCACAAGGGTTCTGCGCACTGCGGAGCCAACGTCGAGGTCCGCGCCGGCGATGGTGCCAACCTCACCGTGGTCACCCTTCAGGAGTGGGACGACGACACCATCCACCTCGCGCAGCACGACGTGCTCGTCGGTCGCGACGCCCGGGTCCGGCACATCGCCGTGACCCTCGGCGGCAAGGTCGTCCGGATCTCGACCAACGCCCGGTATGCCGGTCCCGGCGGCTCGTTCGAAGGGCTCGGCGTCTACTTCGCCGATGCCGGCCAGCACCAGGAGCACCGGCTCTTCGTGGACCACGAGCCGGTCAACTGCACGAGCAATGTCGAGTACAAGGGCGCCCTCCAGGGCGACACCGCCCACACGGTCTGGGTCGGCGACGTCCTCATCCGGGCCAGTGCCGAGGGCACCGACACCTACGAGCTCAACCGCAACCTCGTCCTCACCGAAGGCGCGCGGGCCGACTCGGTCCCCAACCTGGAGATCGAGACCGGCGAGATCCGGGGAGCCGGCCACGCGAGCGCGACCGGCCGGTTCGACGACGAGCAGCTCTTCTACCTGCGGTCCCGGGGGATCCCCACCGACACCGCCCGTCGGCTCGTCGTCCGGGGCTTCTTCGCGGCGGTCGTCAGCCGGATCGGCATCCCCGAGATCATCGGGCACGTCATGACCGCCATCGACGCCGAGCTCGGCTACACCGCAGAGCTCCCCGAGGTGGAGCACCACGCGGAGGTCACCGCGTGAGCGCCGAAGCCACCGAGCTGGTCGACGACGCAGACTTCGTCCGGGTCTGCGCGCTCGACGACCTCACCGTCGGCACCGCCGCCGCGGCCGACATCTTCGGCACCCGGGTGGCTGTCGTCCGTACCGGCGAGCGCGAGGTGCACGCCGTCAACGACACCTGCTCGCATGCCAACGTGTCCCTGTCCGAGGGCGAGGTCGACGGCTGCACCCTCGAGTGCTGGCTGCACGGCTCCCGCTTCAGCCTGGTCACCGGCGAGCCCACCGGGCTGCCCGCCACCCAACCCATTGCTGTCTACGACGTCCGCCTCGAGGGCGACGACGTCCTCATCCGCCTGACCCCCGAGAACGAGAGCTGAGCACCATGTCCACCCTGGAGATCAAGGACCTGCACGTCAGTGTCGACACCGAGGAAGGCGCCAAGGAGATCCTGCGCGGCGTCACCCTCACCATCGCGTCCGGCGAGACGCACGCGATCATGGGCCCCAACGGCTCGGGCAAGTCGACCCTCGCCTACTCGATCGCCGGCCACCCCAAGTACAAGGTCACGAGCGGCACCGTCACCCTCGACGGCGAAGACGTCCTCGCCATGAGCGTCGACGAGCGGGCCCGGGCCGGCATCTTCCTGGCCATGCAGTACCCCGTCGAGGTCCCCGGCGTCACCGTCTCCAACTTCCTGCGCACCGCCAAGACGGCGGTCGACGGCCAGGCCCCCAAGCTGCGCACCTGGGTCAAGGACATGAAGGGCGCCATGGCCAACCTTCGCATGGACCCGGCCTTCGCCGAGCGCAACGTCAACGAGGGCTTCTCCGGAGGCGAGAAGAAGCGGCACGAGATCCTCCAGATGGAGCTCCTGCAGCCCAAGATCGCCATCCTCGACGAGACCGACTCCGGCCTGGACGTCGACGCCCTGCGGATCGTGTCCGAGGGCGTCAACCGGGCCAAGGAGTCCACCGACGTCGGCGTCCTGCTCATCACGCACTACACCCGGATCCTCAACTACATCCGGCCCGACTTCGTCCACGTCTTCGTCGACGGCCGGATCGCCGAGGAGGGCGGCCCCGAGCTGGCCGAGCGCCTCGAGGACGAGGGCTACGACCGCTTCCTCACCCCCGCCTGACCGCGTTCCGAGACAAAGGACTTCGTATGCCGGCCGCACCGTTCACGAGCGAGGAGCTGGCTGCCATCCGCGCCGACTTCCCGATCCTGACCCGGACCGTGCGCGACGGGAAGCCGCTCGTCTATCTCGACTCGGGGGCGACCAGCCAGAAGCCGCGGGCCGTCCTGGACGCCGAGCGCGACTTCTACGAGCACCACAACGCCGCTCCGCACCGCGGCGCGCACGCCCTGGCCGAGGAGGCCACCGAGGCCTACGAGGACGCTCGTGCCGACATCGCCGGCTTCATCGGCGCCGGTGCCGGTGAGGTCGTGTTCACCAAGAACGCGACCGAGTCGATCAACCTCGCGGCATACGCCTTCTCCAACGCCGACCACGGCTCGCCGCTGCGGATCGGAGAGGGCGACGAGGTCCTCATCACCGAGATGGAGCACCACGCCAACCTCGTGCCGTGGCAGGAGCTGTGCCGCCGCACCGGCGCGACGCTGCGCTGGATCCCGGTGACCGACGAGGGACGGCTCGACCTCACCGACCTCGGCTCGTTGCTCACCGACCGGACCAAGGTGCTGGCCTTCACCCACGCCTCCAACGTCCTGGGCACGGTCAACCCGGCGCGCGAGCTGGCCGACGCCGCCCGGGCGGTCGGGGCGATCAGCGTCTTGGACGCCTGCCAGTCGGTCCCGCACCTGCCCGTCGACGTGACCGACCTGGGCGTCGACCTGCTGGCCTTCTCCGGGCACAAGATGCTCGGACCGACCGGCATCGGTGTCCTCTGGGGCCGAGCCGACCTGCTCGAGCAGCTGCCCCCGTTCCTCACCGGCGGCTCGATGATCGAGACGGTGCGGATGGAGGGCAGCACGTATGCCGCGCCGCCGCAGCGGTTCGAGGCCGGAGTGCCGATGACCGCCCAGGCGATCGGCCTCGGTGCTGCCGTCCGCTATCTCCAGGGCCTGGGCATGGACCGGGTCCACGCCCACGAGACCGCGCTCACGGGGCAGCTCCTGGCCGGACTCGCCGACCGGCCCTGGGTCCGGGTCATCGGACCGACGACGACCGAGAACCGTGGCGGGGCAGTCGCTTTCGATGTCGACGGTGTGCACGCACACGATGTCGGCCAGATCCTCGACGACTCCGGCGTCGAGGTGCGCGTCGGCCACCACTGCGCCTGGCCGCTGCACCGACGCCTCGGGGTGACAGCCTCCACCAGAGCCAGCCTCGCGGCATACAACACCCCCGGCGAGATCGACGCCTTCCTCGCCGCCCTCGACCGGGTGCCGCAGGTCTTCGAGGTGGCGAGCTGATGGACCTCTACCAGGAGCTCATCATCGAGCACGCCAAACGCCCGCACCGGGCCGGGCTGCGCGCGCCGTTCGACGCCGAGGTCCACCACGTCAACCCGACCTGTGGCGACGAGGTGACCCTGCGGGTCGACCTCGACGGCGACACGATCCGCGACGTCTCCTACGACAGCCTGGGCTGCTCGATCAGCGTCGCGTCGGCCTCGATCCTCGCCGAGCAGGTCACCGGCCACACCCTCGCCGAGGCCGACGTCGTCCACGACGCCATGCACGCCATGCTGACCTCCCGGGGCCAGGACGCCGGCGACGAGGAGGTCATCGGGGACGGTATCGCCCTCGCCGGTGTCGCCAGGTACCCCGCCCGCGTCAAGTGTGCTCTGCTGGGATGGATGGCGTTCCAGGACGCGTTGAACCAGGCCGGAGCCAGGCCGGCGGCCGAGTCATCGACGTCATCGTCACTGAAGGAGCAACATGTCTGACACCCAGACCGCACCCACCAACGTCGCCGACGTCGAGGAGGCCATGCGCGACGTCGTCGACCCCGAGCTCGGCATCAACGTCGTCGACCTCGGCCTCGTCTACGGCATCACCGTCGACCCGCAGGGCCACGCCATCCTCGACATGACGCTCACCTCGGCGGCCTGCCCGCTCACCGACGTCATCGAGGACCAGACCGCCCAGGCGCTCGAGGGGCTTGTCACCACGCACCGGATCAACTGGGTCTGGATGCCGCCGTGGGGCCCCGACAAGATCACCGAGGACGGCCGCGAGCAGCTGCGGGCTCTCGGCTTCAACCTCTGAGTCACTGCCGTCGTATGCCGTGAGCCGCGTCGTCGAGGTCGCACCGGAGCGGCTCGCCGGCTGGCTCGCCCGGTTCGCTTCCAACAACCCCGAACCGGGTGCAGCACAACGGATCTCGGCGCGTGAGGACTTCCCGTACGATCCGCTGGCCGTCCTGTTGGTGCGACGCGGTGGGTATGCCGTCGGGCTGGCCAAGGGTGCCGCGTTCACCGACTCCAAGGTCGGCACCCGACACGTCCAGTCGCGGACGGCCGCCGGCGGCTGGTCCCAGCAGCGGTTCGCCCGCCGCCGCGGCAACCAGGCCGACGAGCTCGTCCGAGCGGTCGCCGAGCACTCCACGCGCATCCTGGCACGGCGTACGGAACCGAGAGGCCTGGTCGTCGGGGGTGACCGGACGTTGGTCCGAGAGGTGCTCGACGACCCCCGTCTGGCGCACCTGCTCGGCCTGCCGCGCCGCGAGCTCTACGACCTGCCGGACCCGCGGCGAACGGTCCTGGAGGAAGCACTGCGCCGCGGCCGGGCGGTCCGGATCAGCATCGAGGACGCGGCCCCCGGCCCGCCCACCAGCTGACGCCGGCTCCACCCGACTCTTGCGTCTGCGGATCTGAGGGTTCTTCCCGCCAGCAGACCCGGACGTAGTAGCCGGGCCTGCCGCAGCGTCTGCGTGGCGCTGCGGTGACAACCCTCAGATCCGCAGACGTTGTGGGGGAGAGGGGTCAGGACGTGGAGGTCTCGGGATCGCTCGCGGCGAACGTGTCGCAGGAGTTGAGGTCGCCGGTCCTGTAGCCCTGCTTGAACCACATCTGGCGGGCCGCCGACGAGCCGTGGGTCCAGCTCTCGGGGTTGACCTGACCGGTCGACATCTTCTGGATGCTGTCGTCGCCGACCGACTTGGCCGCCGACAGGGCGTCGTCGATGTCCTTCTGGGTCAGCGGCTTGAGGAACGTCGTGCCCTGGGCGTCCTTGGTCGTCGCCGCGTGGTTGGCCCACACCCCGGCCAGGCAGTCGGCCATCAGCTCGATCCGCACCGACCCGCTGTCGGCGCCCTGCGGGTCCTGCTGGGCCCGGTCGAGCAGCCCGAGGATGTCCTGGATGTGGTGGCCGTACTCGTGGGCGATGACGTACTCCTCGGCGAGCTGTCCGCTCGAGCTGCCGAACTGGTCGTGGAGGATCTGGTAGAACGACGCGTCGATGTAGACCTTCTTGTCCAGCGGGCAGTAGAACGGGCCGACCTGGTTGGACGCGGTGCCGCACTGGGACTGGGTCTGGCCGGAGTACAGCACGGTCGTCACCGGGGTGTACCGCTTGCCGTACTTGGGCAGCTCGGTGGCCCAGAAGGCCTGCACCGAGTTGACCGTGCCGACGACGAGGCAGTTGGTGTCCTTGTTGGCGTCGGCACCGGTCTTGCACTCCGAGGCCAGCTGGCCGCCGTCGCCACTCTGGGCCTGGTCCTGGGTCCCGGCCGGGACGGTGCCGCCGCCGGTGATGCTGCCGGGGTTGATCCCGAAGATGAGGCAGACGATGAGCAGGATGATGCCGCCGATACCGCCGCCGACGACCATCCCGCCCGGTGCGCCACCGCCGCCTCCGCCACCGGCCGACTGGACCTGACTGGTGTCCAGCTGGACGTTGTCGTTGAAGCTCATCCCTGCCTCCGTGACGCACTGGTATGCCGCGTGGCCCCCTCTGGTGGTGGCAGGCACAGCCTAGACGGGCGGCTAGGCTTGGGGGTCGCTCGCCGTCGAGCCACCACCACTTCCTGTCCGTTCCTTCCGCAAGGCTGCCCACCCGTGATCACCGCAACGAACGTCGAGCTGCGCGCCGGCTCGCGTCTCCTCCTCGACGAGGCGACCTTCCGGATCGCGGCAGGCGACCGGATCGGTCTCGTCGGGCGCAACGGGGCCGGCAAGACCACCCTCACCAAGGTCCTCGCCGGCCACGGCCAGCCGGCTGCCGGCCAGGTGACCCGCAGTGGAGCGGTCGGCTACCTCCCGCAGGACCCCCGGACCGGCGACCTGCACGTGACTGCGCGCGACCGGATCCTGTCGGCCCGCGGGCTCGACTCGATCATCCGCGACCTGCGCGCCGCCGAGCACGCCATGGCGACCGAGACCGGCGAGCTCCAGGACCGCGCCATGCGACGGTACGCCCGGCTCGACTCCGAGTTCACCGCCGCCGGCGGGTATGCCGCGGAGTCCGAGGCCGCGTCCATCGCCGGGGCGCTCGGGCTGGCCGAGCGGATCCTCGACCAGGAGCTGGTCACCCTCTCCGGCGGCCAGAGGCGCCGGGTCGAGCTGTCGCGCATCCTGTTCTCCGGCGCCGAGACCCTGCTCCTCGACGAGCCGACCAACCACCTGGACGCCGACTCGATCATCTGGCTCCGCGACTGGCTCAGGGGCTACCGCGGCGGCCTGGTGATCATCAGCCACGACGTCGAGATGCTCGACTCGATCGTCAACAAGGTGTTCCATCTGGACGCCAACCGGGCCGAGCTGGACCAGTACAACCTCGGCTGGAAGGCCTACCTGCTCCAGCGGGAGACCGACGAGCGACGTCGCAAGCGCGAGCGCGCCAACGCCGAGAAGAAGGCGTCGGCCCTCATGGCGCAGGCCGACAAGATGCGGGCCAAGGCGACGAAAACCGTTGCGGCACAGAACATGGCGCGTCGGGCCGAGCGACTCCTCGCCGGGCTGGAGACCGAGCGGGTCCAGGACCGCGTCGCCAAGCTGCGCTTCCCGGATCCGTCGCCCTGCGGCCGGACGCCGCTGCGCGCGTCGGGCCTGTCCCGCTCGTACGGCTCACTGGAGATCTTCACCGACGTCGACCTGGCCATCGACCGAGGCTCCCGCGTCGTCGTCCTCGGGCTCAACGGCGCCGGCAAGACCACCCTCCTGCGCATCCTCGCCGGCGTCGACGCTCCCGACACCGGGCAGGTCGAGCCGGGCCATGGGCTCAAGATCGGCTACTACGCCCAGGAGCACGAGAACCTCGAGGTCTCCCGCACCGTCCTGCAGAACATGAAGTCCGCCGCACCCGAGCTCGGCGAGACCGAGGTCCGCAAGGTGCTCGGCTCGTTCCTCTTCAGCGGCGACGACGTCGACAAGCCGGCCGGGGTGCTCTCCGGCGGCGAGAAGACCCGGCTGTCGCTTGCGCTGCTCGTCGTGTCGGCCGCCAACGTGCTGCTCCTCGACGAACCGACCAACAACCTCGACCCGGCCTCGCGTGCCGAGATCCTCGGGGCGCTGCGCACCTTCAAGGGCGCCGTCGTCCTCGTCACCCACGACGAGGGAGCCGTCGACGCCCTCGAGCCGGAGCGGATCCTGCTGCTCCCCGACGGCGTCGAGGACCTCTGGGGTGCCGACTATCGTGACCTCGTCTCCCTCGCCTGAGGCGACCTCCGGGGAGACCCGAGCGCCCGGCATACGGGAATCGGTGTCCCCGGCCCGTGGTTGCATGGGGTTGTGAGCATGGGCAACTGGCAGGTCCTGAACTCGATGACTCGGGACTCCTCGGTCAAGGAGCGCAAGCTCGCGCCCGGGACCGCTCGCCGGGTCATGTCGTATGCCGGTCCGTTCCGGCGGATGATCGTCGTCTTCCTCGTCCTCACGGTCATCGACTCGGCCCTGGTCGTGGCCAGCCCACTCCTGCTCCAACGGCTCGTCGACGACGGGGTGACCCCGCGCAAGTCAGGCGTCGTCATCGGCCTGGCGCTCACGGTCGCGGTCATCGCCCTCCTTGATGCCGGGCTGACCCTCGTCGAGCGATGGCTGTCCTCGCAGATCGGCGAGGGTCTCATCTACGACATGCGGCGCGAGGTGTTCGGTCACGTGCTGCGCCAGCCGATCGCGTTCTTCACCCGGGCCCAGACCGGAGCGCTCGTCACCAGGCTCAACAGTGACGTCGTCGGCGCCCAGCAGGCCTTCACCTCGGTGCTGCAGAGCCTGGTGAGCAACGCCATCTCCCTGGTCCTCATCCTGGTCGCGATGGCGACGCTGTCCTGGCAGCTCACGCTGGGGGCGCTGCTGCTCGTCCCGTTCTTCCTCATCCCGGCCCGGCTGCTCGGCCGCCGGCTGGCGGGGCTGGCGCACGAGCAGATGGTCCTCAACGCCGACATGGGCACCCGGATGACCGAGCGCTTCAACGTCGCCGGCGCGCTGCTCGTCAAGCTCTTCGGGAGCCCGGTGCGCGAGGACGCCGAGTATGCCGAGCGGGCCGGTCGGGTGCGCGACGTGGGGATCAAGCTCGCGGTCAACCGGTCCGTCTTCATGGTGGCGCTCGCTCTCGTCGCCTCGCTCGCGACCGCGATGATCTACGGCTTCGGAGGTGTGATGGCGGTCGACGGCACCCTGACCGTCGGCACCCTGCTCGCCCTGGCGGCGCTCCTCGCCCGCCTCTACGCGCCGCTCATGGCGGTGTCACAGGTCCGGGTCGACGTCATGACGGCGCTGGTGTCCTTCGAGCGCGTCTTCGAGGTCCTCGACCTGCCGCCGCTCGTCGCGGAGGCCGAGCAACCACGCGCGATTCCGGGCGGGCCGGTCACCGTGGTGCTCGACGACGTCCACTTCCGCTACCCCTCGGCCGACGAGATCTCGCTGGCCTCCCTCGAGTCGGGCGCTTCGGGTGACCGCAAGGGCAGTGGCGAGATCCTGCGCGGCGTCTCGTTCGTCGCCTCCCCGGGCCAGCTCGTCGCCCTCGTCGGGCCGAGCGGTGCCGGCAAGACGACGATCACCTCCCTCGTGGCCCGCCTCTACGACCCGACGTCCGGTGCGGTCCGGATCAACGGCGTCGACCTTCGAACGGCGGGCCTGAACTCGCTGCGCGCGACGATCGGCGTCGTCACCCAGGAGGCGCACCTCTTCCACGACACGATCCGCGCCAACCTGGCCTACGCCCGTCCGGGTGCCACCGAGCAGGAGATGGAGGCGGCTCTTCGGGCAGCCCAGGTGTGGCGGCTCGTCGACTCCCTACCCGAAGGCCTCGACACCGTGGTCGGCGACCGCGGCCACCGGCTCTCCGGGGGCGAGAAGCAGCGGCTGGCGATCGCGCGCCTGCTGCTCAAGGGTCCCGGGCTGGTCGTGCTCGACGAGGCGACGGCCCACCTGGACAGCGAGTCCGAGGCGGCCGTCCAGCACGCCCTCGACGCAGCCCTGGCCGACCGCACGGCGTTGGTCATAGCCCACCGGCTCTCGACCGTTCGCGATGCCGACCTCATCCTCGTCGTCGACGGTGGCCGGGTCGTGGAGCAGGGCCGCCACGACGAGCTGCTCGCCGCGGGCGGGCTCTATGCCGAGCTCTACGAGATCCAGTTCCGGCAGCAGGCTGTCGAGGTGGAAGAGGCTGAGGCCGGCATCGCCTGACTGGGGGGCCGTGAGTGTCGCTGGCCCACGGTCGCTCCCTTGGGGTCGGTCCCCGCGTCCTTCCGTGCGGGTTACCCGACGAGTTACCCGACCGTAGATGCTGTGTTCGTAACACCTACGGTCAGGTAGCTCGCTCGGTAACCCGTCGTCGTCGGCTCCCCGCCCACGCCGACCGCCCAGGCCGACCGCCCAGGCCGACCGCTCCGGTGCGTGTGGGTCCACCCCGGGTGACACGGGGCCAGATCCGGCCGAGCTGACGTGGTGAGGACTGGCCCGCTACTCGTCCTCTTCGTCCCAGATCCGCACCTTCTTGGGCCTCGGCACACAGTCCGGGTCGGTCTCGCGCCACTCCCGCCGGACCCCGAGGATGACCAGACCGAAGCCGGCGACCATGAACAGCCACCACTGGTACGCGTACGCCTGGTGCGGCCCCAGGTCCCGGTCCGGCGGGTCGAGCGTCAACGGCCGAGGCCCGGCGGCGCCCCCGTCAGGGAGGCTCTCGGTCTGCAGGTTGAGGTAGGCGCCGGCCACCGCAGCACCGCCCCACTGCGCCGCGGCGCCGGCGAGGTCGAGCGTCGCGAGCTGACCGGCCGGCATCCGGTGTCCGTCGGACGCCTCGCCGGGGCGCAGCCAGCCGACGACCGTCACGACACCGGCGGGGACAGGGGGCACGTCGGGCAGGGCGGCGGCTCCCCGGTCGGACAGCGCGACCCAACCCCGGTCGACCACGAGCACCCGCCCCGCGGTGAGCCGGAAGGGAGCCAGCACCTCATAACCCGTCGCACTCCCACGCACCCGGTTCCGGACGAGCAGCTGCGGGTTGCCGGCATACGAGCCGGTGATGGTCACCCGGGTCCAGTCCTGGTCCGCGCGCAACGCGGTCGTGCCACCCAGGACGTCGTCGATCGGTTCGGGGGCGGCCCGGTAGTGCGCATCGAGGAGCGCGTTGCGCGCGACCTTGGTCTCGTGGCGCCCCCACTGCCACACACCCAGGTAGTAGGACGCCACCGCAAAGAGTGCCGCCGCCGCGAGCGCCGTCAGCCACCGGCGGGTGAACAGGATGCGGAGCACTGGGTCACGTTAACGGGCCACCCGCCCGAGACGTAGGCTTGGGGGCATGATCGACCTGCCGATGCCGAGCGTGCGCACACCTGCGCCGACCACGGGCGGGCTCGTCGACACCTTCGGCCGGGTGGCGCGTGACCTGCGGGTTTCGCTCACCGACCGCTGCAACCTCCGCTGCACCTACTGCATGCCGGAGGCCGGTATGCCGTGGCTCCCCAAGACGACCCTGCTCACCGACGAGGAGCTCCTCCGGGTGATCCGGGTGTTCGTGGGGCTCGGTATCGACCAGATCCGCTTCACCGGCGGCGAGCCGTTGCTGCGGCCCGGGCTGGTCGGGCTCGTCGAGCAGGTTGCCGCGCTGACCCCACGGCCGCGGATCGCTCTGACGACCAACGGCGTCGGTCTGGCCCGGATCGCCCCGGCGCTCAAGGCGGCCGGCGTCGACCGGGTCAACATCAGCCTCGACACGATCGACCGCGAGGAGTTCCTGGCCCTGACTCGGCGCGACCGCCTGCCGGCCGTCGAGGAGGGGTTGGCCGCCGCCCGCGAGGCCGGCCTCACTCCGGTCAAGGTCAACGCCGTGGCGATGCGGGGGGTCAACGACGAGTCCATCCCGGACCTGCTCGCCTGGTGCGTCGACCGCGGCTACGAGCTGCGGTTCATCGAGCAGATGCCGCTCGATGCCGACCACGCCTGGACCGCCGAGTCGCTGGTGTCCCGCGAGGAGATCCTCGAGCGGCTGTCGGCGCGGTTCGCGCTGACAGCGCTCCCGTCGTCGGCCCGGGGGAGCGCGCCGGCCGAGCTGTTCCTCGTCGACGGCGGTCCGGCGACCGTTGGTGTCATCGCCAGCGTCTCCACGCCGTTCTGTGCAGACTGCGACCGGGTGCGGCTCACTGCCGACGGCCAGGTGCGCAACTGCCTGTTCAGCGAGGTCGAGTCCGACCTGCGCACCCCGCTGCGCGAGGGCGCGACCGATGCCGAGCTGGCCGGGGTCATCCGGGGCGAGATGTGGCGCAAGCTCTCCGGCCACCACATCGGTGCCGCCGACTTCCACCAGCCCGAGCGGTCGATGTCCGCGATCGGCGGCTGACCGGCATACGGTCCGGTCGGTTCAAGGGGCGGTTCAGCCCGCGCCTGCGGGGATCTCCGCGACCGGCACCCGCTCCTTGAGGAACCCACGCACCCCGAGGAACGCCCCGAGCGACTCCGCGTGCTCGGCGCAGGCGAGCCAGACCTTGCGACGCTCGGCATCGTGCAGCCGGGGGTTGTTCCAGAGCAGCGCGGTCGTCGCGGTCGCCCGGCAGCCCTTGGCCGAGCAGCGCAGATCGTCGTATGCCGCGGCGCCGGTCATCGGGGCAGGCGGAAGGTCGGCGGCGGGCCCGGGCTCCTCGGCCCCCGACCGAACGCACGAGGGGCGACCGCGTTGGCGGCGACGACGGCGAAGTAGGGGAGGAACACGGCCAACACGACGAAGGTCCACCGGATCCAGCCCTCGGTGAGGAAGGCCAGGATGAAGGAGACGGTCCGGATGCCCATCGTGAACAGGTACCGCTTGATCCGGGCCGACTGGTCGTCCTGGAGGTTCTCCGGGGCGGTTGTCACCGACTGCACCGGAGGCACCGCCTCACCTCGGTTGCGCCTCACTTCGCAAGCCTAACCCCGCTGCGCCTTGCGAGATCCGGCGCGCCGGGGCAGTCGTCGTTACCCGCCAGTAGTCCACTAGCGTCGGAGGTCGAGCCGTCCGGAGTTCCGGCGGGCCAGGGCAACAAGGGAGTTGACGTGTCAGGTAGCGGCAGGGCGTTGGTCACCGGTGGCAACCGGGGGATCGGACTGGCCATCGCCAAGGAGCTGCAGGCCGCCGGGCACCAGGTCGCTGTCACCTATCGCAGCGGTGAGCCGCCGCAGGGGCTGGTCGGCGTCACCTGCGAGGTGACCGACACGGCCTCGGTCGACCAGGCCTTCGCCGACGCCGAGACCAAGCTCGGCGGACCCATCGACATCCTCGTCGCCAACGCGGGCATCACGCGCGACCAGCTCCTCATGCGCACGAGCGATGAGGAGTTCGAGTCCGTCATCGACACCAACCTCGGCGGCGCCTTCCGCTGTGCCCGGCGTGCGAGCAAGGGCATGATCCGGTCCCGCCGCGGCCGGATCATCCTGATCTCCAGCGTCGTCGGGCTCTACGGCTCGCCCGGCCAGGCCAACTACGCGGCGAGCAAGTCCGGTCTCATCGGGCTGGCCCGCTCCATCTCCCGCGAGCTGGGCGGACGTGGCATCACGGCCAACGTCGTCGCTCCGGGGTTCATCGAGACCGACATGACCGAGGCCCTGCCCCCGGACCGCAAGGACGCCTATCTCGGCGCCATCCCCGCCGGCCGCTTCGGCCAGACCCAGGAGGTCGCATCCGTCGTGCGGTTCCTCGCGAGTGACGAGGCGGCATACGTCACCGGCGCGGTCATCCCGGTCGACGGCGGCCTCGGCATGGGTCACTGAAGCTCACCGCCTCCACCCCTCCACCGCACGGAACCCTCGAGAGGACCACCAATGTTGTTGCAGGGCAAGACATTGCTCATCACCGGCGTGCTGATGGACTCCTCCATCGCCTTCCACGTGGCCAAGCTCGCGCAGGAGCAGGGCGCCACCGTCGTCCTCACCTCGTTCGGCCGGACCATGAAGATCACCCAGGCGATCGCCAAGCGGCTGCCGACCACCCCGGAGGTGCTCGAGCTCGACGTGACCGACACCGAGCACCTCGACAGCCTCGCCGACCGGCTCCGTGAGCACGTCGACCACCTGGACGGGGTCCTGCACTCGATCGGCTTCGCACCCCAGGGCGCCTTCAACTTCCTCGAGGGCACCTGGGACGACGTCGCCACGGCGCTGCACACCTCGGCCTACAGCCTCAAGGCCCTCGCGACGGCGGCGCTGCCGCTGATGGCGGATGGGGGAGCCGTCGTCGGGCTGACCTTCGACGCCAAGTTCGCCTGGCCGGTCTACGACTGGATGGGGGTCGCCAAGGCAGCGTTCGAGTCGACCAACCGCTACCTCGCGCGTGACCTCGGCCCCAAGGGCGTCCGCTGCAACCTGGTCGCCGCCGGACCGATCCGCACGACGGCCGCCAAGTCGATCCCCGGCTTCGAGGCGTTCGAGCGGGTGTGGGACGAGCGGGCCCCGCTCGGCTGGGACGTCAACGACCCGGTGCCTGCCGCGAAGGCCTGTGCCGCCCTGATGTCCGACTGGTTCCCCGCGACGACGGGCGAGATCGTCCACGTCGATGGTGGGGTGCACGCCATGGGCCAGTGACGGGCTCGGTAGCCTCCCGTCCATGACCGACCCGTATGCCGGCGCCCCGGGCGTCCTCGCCGTCCCCGGCGTCCACGTCGAGGAGCTGCGCGTCCTCGAGGGCCCGAACCTCTACTTCCCCCGACCAGCCGTCAAGGTGAGTCTCGCCCTGCCGGGCTACCTCGACGCCGACGGCGCCGCGATGCTGGCTCTGGCGCAGCGGATCGGTCTGGGCCGGGCAACACCCGGCCGCGCGGGGACCTCGCAGCGACAGCGCTTCGTCATGCGGGTCGTGGAGCGGGCCCTACGCACCCTGGCCCGGGCCGGCGGCACCCAGCGACTCGGCATCCGGGTCCGCCCGGCGGGCGACCCGGCCGGCGTCGTCGTCGCGTTCGTCTGGCGCAACCGCGGCCGGGCGCGTGCCCTCGGTGAGTCCCTCGCCCCACTCCTCGCTGCCTGGCTGGCCGGCGACCAGCCCGGGGCTGACGCGGCCGTCGAGGCATCGGCGACCGCCGTCGCCACGGCCGACCCCGGCTCCGGACCGGCACTGATCGTCCCCAGGATCCCCGTCGCGTCGGTGACCGGGACGAACGGCAAGACGACGACGACCCGGCTGCTCGCCCACATCGCCATGACGGCAGGCAACCGGACCGCGTGGAGCTCCACCGACGGTGTCGTCGTCCAGGGCGAGATGATCGAGCCGGGTGACTACAGCGGACCCGCGGGAGCTCGCGGCGTGCTGACGGCACCTGGCGTGCAGGTCGGCATCCTGGAGACCGCGCGCGGCGGGATGCTGCTCAAGGGCCTCGGTGTGAGCCACAACGACGTCTCGGTCGTCACCAACGTCTCGCCGGACCACCTCGGCCTGCAGGGTGTCGACACCCTCGACCAGCTGGCCGAGGTCAAGGCGATCGTCACCCGCGCGACCCGCCCCGGCGGGTGGGTCGTCCTCAACGGGGACGACCCGCGCGTCTGGGCCATGCGGGGCGGCATCAAGGGCAAGCCGTGGGTGTTCACCCTCGACCCGACCTCGCCGGCACTGCGCGAGGCCCTGGGCTCCGGCGGCCGCGGGATCACGATCCTCGACGGCCAGGTCGCGGTCCTGACCCCTGGCGGCGACCCGGACCGCCTCGTCAAGGTCGTCGACGTCCCCGCCACCCTGTCCGGGCTCTCGGTGCACAACACGGCCAACGTCCTCGCCGCCACCGCGGCCGCCCTCGGGCTCGGGATCGACCGCGCCTCGGTCGTCGAGGGGCTGAGGACCTTCCAGCCCGACGCCGCCCTCAACCCGGGTCGCATGAACATCTACACCGTGCCGCTCGACAGCGGAGGGGACTGCACCGTGATCGTCGACCTCGCCCACAACGAGGCGGGACTCGACGCGCTCATGGACGTCGCCGAAGGGCTTCGTACGCCCGGCGCCCGCATCCATCTGGGCCTGGGCGCGGCCGGCGACCGCACCGACGAGATCCTCCAGAACCTCGGCGAGATCGCCGGCCGTCGCGCCGACCACGTCGTCGCCGCCCACAAGGAGCGTTACCTCCGCGGCCGGACGATGGAGGAGATCGAGGGGCAGCTCCGGATCGGGCTCCAGCGGTCCGGTGTTGCCGACGTCGCGTCCTACACGACCGAGCTGGCCGGCCTGCAGGCGCTCGTCGAGGCCGCTCACCGCGACGACGTGGTGGCCATCATGTGCCACGCCGAGCGGCAGCAGGTCTATGACTGGCTGGCCTCCGCGCAGGCCACGCCCGATGATGCCGCGACCATCCGGCGCAAGGTGGTCGCCGCCCGCGGCGAGCACGAGTCCGAGGACGACATCACGGCGCTATGGCTCATGGACGACCCCGACGAGCGCATCGTTGCCGGGGAGCGGCTGTATGCCGGTCACCCAGGTGACGCGCGGATCGCCTACGAGTACGGCGGAACCCACGACTCGGCCGGTCGTCCGGAGCAGGCCGTCGAGCTGTACCGCGAAGCCCTGGCCGGTGACCTGCGCGAGCCATATCGACACCGGGCCAAGGTCCAGCTGGCCTCGTCCCTGCGCAACCTGGGCAGAACCGGGGAGGCGGTCGCGATCCTCGAGACCCTGGGTGAGGAGCGGCCGGAGTCGATCGGTATCGCCGGGTTCCGCGCCCTTGCCCTGCACTCGGCCGGTCGTGCCGACGAGGCATTGCGCGTGCTGCTGGGAGCGGTCGCGGCGACGAGCACCGACGAAGACGTGCTGCGCTACCGACGGTCGCTCACGGCATACGCCGAAGAACTGACCGACCCGCCAGCCTGACGCATGAGTCGAAAGGCCAGAACGCACCGCCCGGGCCGACCGGCATACGGCGTGTTCTGGCCACTCGACCAGGCGATGGTCGGGTCAGGCGGTCGGCTCAGCGAAGTCCTGGTCGGCGGCGGCGCCCTCGACCTCGGCCTGCTGGGCCAGCTCGGACGGGTCGAGGTCCGGGTCGCCGACGGTGTCGGAGTGCGAACCGGCCTGTGCCGTCTTGGTCAGCGCCTCCAGCTCGGCGAACACGGTGGCGTGGGAGTCGACGCAGAGCACGACGATGTCGCCGGGGTTGGCCCGGGCCAGGCAGTGCCGGACGGCGTCCACTTCGCCGAGCACCGTCTCCACCTGCCGGCACCGGTTGCCCTCCTGACCCATGGCCGAGCGAACGCCCTCCTCCACGAGGGCAGCGGTCTCGCCGGCCTTGCGTCCACGTAGTCGCACGTCCTCGCGGACGACGACGACGTCGAAGTTCTTGGCCGCAACCGCCCCGAGCTCACGCATGTCGTCGTCACGGCGGTCGCCCGCCGTCGCGATCATGGCGATCCGGCTGATCTTGCCGAGGTCGGCGGTGCCGTTCTTGGCCTCGGCATAGCGCTCGACGAACTCGCCGAGGACCTTCATGCCGGCCGCGTTGTGGGCGTAGTCGACGAAGACCTCGACGTTGTGGACGTTGATCTGGTTCATCCGGCCGGGGGAGAGGTAGTAGGACGTGTTGAAGGTCCGCAGGCCCTGCCGGATCTCGTGCAGGCCAGCCCCGGCGGCGAAGGCGGCACCGGCCGCAGCCATCGCGTTGGCGACGTTGAACATCGCGGTGCCCCCAAAGGTGGAGGGCAGCAGGTGGGTCCAGGCCAGCTGCATCGAACGGCGGCCGTGCCGGATGACGATCATGTCGCCGCGCTCGGTCGGCTCGAGGACCACGGCGCGTCCGCCACGTCGGCAGTGGTCGTCGATGAAGTCCCGGATCTTGGTCCCGGGCGGCTGGGTCGAGAACCACACGATGCTGCCCGAGCACCGGCGCCGCATCTTGCGGACGAGGGCGTCGTCGGCGTTGAGGACGGCGAACCCGTCGCGGGGAACGGCCTCGACGACGACGGCCTTGACGTCGGCGAGCTGCTCGAGGGTGTCGATGCCGCGCATGCCGAGGTGGTCGGGGGCGACGTTGGTGACGACGGCGACGTCGTTGCGGTCATAGCCGAGGCCCTCACGCAGGATGCCGCCGCGGGCGACCTCCATGACCGCGAACTCGACGCGCGGGTTCTGCAGGACCATGCGGGCCGACTTAGGGCCGGACGCGTCGGCCTTGAACACGAGCCGCTCGTCGATGACGATCCCGTCGGTGGAGGTCATGCCGACCTTCTTGCCGAGGCCCTTGAAGATGTGGGCGATCATCCGCGAGGTCGTCGTCTTGCCGTTGGTCCCGGTCACGGCGATGATCGGGACACGGGACGGCGCGCCCGGCGGGAAGAGCAGGTCGACGACCGGCTTGGCGATGAACTGCGGCTCCCCGACGGTCGGGTGCGTGTGCATGCGGAACCCGGGCGCGGCGTTGACCTCGCAGATCGCGCCCCCGGTCTCACGGACCGGAGAGGCGATGTCCGGGGCGATGAAGTCGATGCCCGCCACGTCGAGCCCGACCATCCGGGCCGCCTCCTCGGCGATCTCCACGTTGTCGGGGTGGGCATCGAAGGTCCGGTCGACCGAGATCCCACCGGTGGACATGTTGCCGGTGAGGGCGAGCTTGACCATCTCTCCGGCGGGCGGGACCGAGTCCAGCTCGTAGCCCTGGTCGCGGACCAGCGCCTCCGCGGCCTCGTCGACCTTGATCCGGGTCAGCACCTTCTCGTGGCCGATGCCGCGCCGGGGGTCGGCATTGGTGATGTCGACGAGCTCCCGGACCGTGTGACCGCCGTCGCCGATGACGTGGGCGGGCACCCGCTCGGCGATCGCCTGCATCTTGCCGCCGACGATGAGGCAGCGGTAGTCGCGTCCGGTGACCATCGACTCGACGATGACGTAGCCGCGGCGGGACTCGCCCTCGGCGATCTCGTATGCCGCGCGCACCGCCTCGTCCGAGGTCAGGTCCAGGCAGACGCCTCGGCCGTGGTTGCCGTCGAGCGGCTTGACGACGACCGGCCAGCCGATCCGGCGTGCGGCGGCGACGGCGCCGTCCGCGCTCCGGACCGTTTCCTGCTTGGGCACCGGGAGCCCGGCCGAGGCGAGCAGCTTGGTCGTGAGGTCCTTGTCGCTGGCGATGTCGACGGCGAGGGCACCGGTACGACTCGTCATCGTCGCGCGGATGCGCTGGGCGTGGACGCCCTGGCCGAGCTGGACCAGGGAGCCGGTGTTGAGCCGGATGAAGGGGATGTCGCGGCTGACCGCCTCCTCGAGGATGGCGGCCGTCGACGGACCGAACGTCGAGCGCTGGGCCCGCCGGACGAACAGGTCGAGCTCCTCGGCGAAGTCGAAGTCGTCCTCGGGCTGGACGAGGTGGTTGACCAGGCGGACCGCGAGCCGGCCGGCAGCGAGCCCGACGGTATCGTCGGTGTAGCCGTAGATGACGTTGTAGAGGCCCTCGGACCCCTTGACCATGCGGGTCTTGCCGCGCCGCTGGTCGTGTCCGGCCTCCTGCTCGAGCTGGAGGGCAACGTGCTCGGCGACGTGGCCGAGCCAGGTTCCGGCGCGCAGCCGTTGGACGAAGCCGCCCTTCACCCCTGTCGAGCAGGTGTGGTTCTCCAACCCGGGGAGGGCCTCGAGCAGTCCGTCGACGAAGCCGTCGAGGGTGTCGGACGGGTAGCCCTCGAGCACGCCGAGGTCGACGACGAGGTGGATGGCGGGCTGGTAGGACCAGATGTTTCCGCCGCGATAGACGCGCGACTCCACGATGCGCAGATCGGGGGCCGGCGGACCCTTGGGGGTGGGGCGCTCACTGGGCATGTGCACGTGCCTCCTGATCTGGCTAGGCCTTGGCCATCGCTTTGGTGACCCCGACATCGGGGTGGTTCTCGGTGAACTCCAGCAGTCGTACGCCGACGAGGTCGAAGACTGCCCCGGCGGACAGCTGGTGGATGACGGCCCCCGACACGAGAAGCGGTGCGCCGCGGCGGGCGTCCGGGGCGTCGGTCACGGCCGATCGGCAGTCGAGGACGAACACGCCGCCGGATCCCCGCACCGTGAAGCTGGAGCCCCCGTGGACCTCGACGGCGGTGTCCTCGTCGATGCCGATCCCGATGAGGTTCGGGGACATCGCCGTGACGGACATGAGGCGACCGTAGCGTGTCCGCTGGGCGAAGTGCTGGTCGATGATGACACCCTTGACCAGCCCGAGCCCGTGGCTCATCTGGGACACCCGCTGGCGCGGTGTGAGCCCCTCCTCGCCCATCGCGATCATGAACTCACTCATGATCGACGCGCCTGCTGACGTCCCCCCGACGACGGCCCCCCGCGCGTGGGCCCGGTGGATGGCGTCGCCGAGCGGGGTGCCCGGAAGGTACTGGCTCAGCTTGAGCTGGCTGCCGCCGCTCATGAAGACACCCGAGGCCGCATCGACGAGGGCGACGAGTCGCGGGTCATGACCGTCGGCCCGACTGCGCGGGTTGACGACCTCGGGCTCGGGGGCACCCAGTCGGCGGAAGGCGTCGCTGTATGCCGTGACGACCTCCTTCTGGAAGGAGGACGCCGTGGGGATGACAACGAGGTTCGAGCGGCGCCCCCCCGCCAGCTTGACGAAGCGGCGGAGCAGGGCAGCCTTGCCGATCCGGTCCTCGGCTCCGCCGATGATGAACAGGGTCGGCTCGGAGGTCTGCGTCGTCGTTCTGGGCGCCATTGCGGAATCCTATGAGTGCCCGTGCGGGACGGGTGGTGCAGGGGTGTCGAAGCCGTCGGCCGCGTCGGCCTCCTCGATCTCCTCCCGGGAGATCCCGAGGAGGTGGAGCACGCTGTCGAGGTACGGGACGTTGACGGCTGCGTCGGCGCTGGCGCGCACGACGGGCTTGGCGTTGAAGGCGATCCCCAGCCCTGCGGCCGCGAGCATGTCCAGGTCGTTCGCGCCGTCGCCGATGGCCACCGTCCGGGAGAGGGGCAGCGCCTCGGCGTCCGCGAACTCGCGCAGTGCAGCAGCCTTGGCGGCCCGGTCGACGACCGCGCCCACCACCCGGCCGGTGAGCAGGCCGTCGCGGACCTCGAGCCGGTTGGCTCTGGCATGGTCGATACCCAGCGCGTCGGCGAGCGGCTGGACGACCTCGATGAAGCCACCGGACACCAGAGCGACCGTGTAGCCGAGCCGTTTGAGGGTACGGACGAGCGTTGCCGCGCCGGGCGTGAGCTGGACCTGCTCGCGGACCCGGGCGAGCACCGTCTCAGGCACGCCCGCGAGGGTCGCCACTCGTGCTCGCAGGCTCTCCTCGAAGTCCAGCTCACCACGCATGGCGCGTTCGGTCACCGCGGCGACCTCGGCCCCGGTGCCGGCGTGCTCGGCGATGAGCTCGATGACCTCGTCCTGGATGAACGTCGAGTCGACGTCGAGGACCACGAGCCGCCGCCCCCGGCGGGCCAGCCCACCGGGCGCGACAGCGATGTCGGCGCCGGTCTCGCTGGCCGTCAGCGCGAGCTGCTCGCGCAAGGCCGGCACGTCGGCGCCGGAGACGTCGAGCTCCAAAGTCGTGACCGGGTACCGGGACAGGCGCCGGATCCGGTCGATGTTGGCGCCATGGGCGGCGATCCGCTCCGCCACGGCGGCGACCTGGTCGGCCCGGAGCGGCGCCCCGAGTACGACGACCGCGGCGCGGCCGGTCCGGACCCGGGCGGAGTTGCCGGTTCCGACCTCGAGGGTCAGATCGAGGGCAAGGTCCTCGGCAACCGTCCGCAGCTGTGTCGTCAGGGCGTCGGCGTCCGGCTCGGACCAGCCGCTGACGAGCAGGCCGAGGGTCAGCCGGCCGCGCACGACCACCTGCTCGATGTCCAGGACGGTCACGTCGTATGCCGCGAGCGCACCGACGAAGGCGCGTGTGACGCCGGGCCGGTCCGGGCCGGTGACCGTGACGAGCAGGGTCTGGGCTGCGGGCGGGTCGGGGGTGCGGGCGGCGCTCACGCACGGCAGGCTAGTCAGGCCCGCCACCCGGCATACGACACATCCAGCCCGCGGGAACTGCTCCCGTTCACAACTCTCCAGTTGCTACGGTGCGGACGGTAGCAATTGGAGAGTTGTGAACGGGTGGGGGATCAGCGGTTCCGTTCGTCGCGCCAGGCGACGAGGTCGCGTACGGGTCCGAGGTCGTATGCCGGTCCGTCCACACCCACGGTGAACAGGCGCGTGCCCACGGCGTACAGGGCCTCGGCACCGGCGACGTAGTCCGCCACGCTCTCCGGGTGGCGACCGGGTAGGGGAGACACACCGGCCGATCGCTCGATCGTCGTCGGGTCCCGGCCGACCCTGGCGCACCACTCGTCGAGGACCGCGTGCTTGTGGGCGATGGTCTCGGCCGACCCGAAGCCGTGCCAGATGTCGGCGTGCTCGGCGACGATCCGCAGCGTCTTGCGCTCCCCGCCGCCCCCGATGAGCACGGGGATGTCGCGGGTCGGTGCCGGGTTGAGCCGGGACCAGCGGTCCCGGATGACCGGCAGGTCGCGAGCCAGGGCGTCCAGCCGGCCGCCGGCGGTGCCGAACTCATAGCCGTACTCGTCGTAGTCGCGCTCGAACCAGCCCGACCCGATCCCCAGGATGAGCCGGCCGTCGCTCATGTGGTCGACGGTCCGGGCCATGTCAGCGAGCAGCTGGGGGTTCCGGTAGGAGTTGCAGGTGACGAATGCCCCGATCTCGACCCGCTCGGTCGCCTCGGCCCAGGCACCGAGCATCGTCCAGCACTCGAAGTTCGCCCCGTCCAGGTCGCCGTAGAGCGGGAAGAAGTGGTCCCAGTTGAAGGCGATGTCGACGCCCGTGGCCTCGGCCCGCGCGACAGCGCGCCGGATGTCGGCGTATGCCGCGTGCTGGGGTTGGAGCTGGACGCCGATCCGGACGGGCCGGTCGGCTCCGCTCACACCTCCACCCGCTGGCCCTTCCCGACGATCGTGATGCCCGACTCGGTGACGACGAAGCCGCGGGCCAGGTCGCGTTCGATGTCGACCCCGACCGAGGCGCCCTCGGGGATGACGACGTCCTTGTCGATGATCGCCCTGCGGATCACCGCGTGCCGGCCGACGTCGACGTTGTCGAGGAGAACGCTGTCGTCCACCGTCGCGTAGCTGTGGATCCGTACGCCGGGGGAGAGGACGGAGTAGTGGGCGCGTGCACCGGACACGACGACGCCGGGGGCGACCATCGAGTTGAGGGCCTCACCGAACCGGCCGGCCTGGCCGTGGACGAACTTGGCCGGGGGGAGCGGGCCGTAGTCGGTGTAGATCGGCCAGTCGGCGTTGTAGAGGTTGAAGATCGGGTGCACCGAGATCAGGTCGAGGTGTGCCTCGTAGTAGGAGTCGAGGGTCCCGACGTCGCGCCAGTAGCCGGCGTCACGATCGGTCGAGCCCGGCACGACGTTGTTCTTGAAGTCGTAGACATATCCCGCCCCTTGGGACACGAACGAGGGGACGATGTCGCCGCCCATGTCGTGCTTGCTGCCGTCCAGGACGTGGTCCTTGGTCACCGAGTCGGTGAGGACGTCGGCGTCGAAGACGTAGTTGCCCATCGAGGCGAGCACCTCATCGGGCGCGTCGGGCAGGCCCTTGGCGTCGGTCGGCTTCTCGCGGAAGGCGCCGATCTTGCGCACGTCGTCGTCGTCGACCTCGATCACGCCGAACTGGTCGGCGAGCGCGATCGGCTGGCGGATCGCCGCGACCGTCACGCCGGCCCCGGTCTGGATGTGCTGGTCGACCATCTGGGAGAAGTCCATCCGGTAGACGTGGTCGGCGCCGACGACGACGACGATGTCCGGCTTCTCATCGCGAATTGTGTTGAGGCTCTGGAAGATTGCGTCTGCACTGCCGAGGTACCAGCTCTTGTCGACCCGCTGTTGGGCGGGGATCGGGGCGACGTAGTTGCCGAGCATCGTCGACATCCGCCAGGTCTTGGTGACGTGCCGGTCGAGGCTGTGCGACTTGTACTGGGTGAGGACGACGACCTTGAGGTACCCGGAGTTGACGACGTTCGACAGGGCGAAGTCGATGAGCCGATAGATCCCTCCGAACGGCACCGCCGGCTTGGCCCGATCGGCGGTGAGTGGCATCAGCCGCTTGCCCTCACCTCCGGCCAGAACGATCGCGAGTACCTTCGGTCCGCCTTTGCGCTTGACTGCCATGATGCAAACCCTAGAGAAATCCAACGCTCGCGGCGAGGGGGCGCTCACCACTAATGTCGCCGCCATGAGGATCGACATCCTGACCAAGGAATATCCGCCCACCGTCTACGGCGGAGCGGGGGTCCACGTCACCGAGCTGGTCCGTGCGCTGCGCGACCGCGGCGACGTCGACGTCCGGGTCCAGGCCTTCGGGCCACCCCGGGACGAGGAGGGCTCGACCGGGTTCCCCGACCCTCCGGAGCTGGCCGGCGCGAACGCCGCCCTCATGACGATGGGGGTCGACCTGGCCCTCGCCAACGCGACGGCGGGGACCGACCTGGTCCACTCGCACACGTGGTACGCCAACTTCGCCGGCCACGTCGCCTCGTTGCTCAACGGCGTCCCGCACGTGGTGAGCGCCCACAGCCTGGAGCCGATGCGCCCGTGGAAGGCCGAGCAGCTCGGGGGCGGCTACCGGCTGTCGTCGTGGATCGAGAAGACGGCATACGAGTCCGCAGCGGCGGTCATCGCGGTGAGTGCTGGCATGCGCGAGGACGTCCTTCGGAGCTACCCCGACATCGACCCCGACAAGGTCGTGGTCGTCCACAACGGCATCGACTCCGAGCTGTGGCAGCCCACCCACGACGAGGACGTATGCCGGTCACGCGGCATGGACCCCGACCGCCCCTCGGTGACCTTCGTCGGGCGTATCACCCGGCAGAAGGGCCTGCCGTATCTCATGCGGGCGGTCAAGGACCTGGACCCCGAGGTTCAGGTGGTGCTCTGTGCCGGCGCCCCGGACACGCCCGAGATCAAGGCCGAGGTCGAGGGTCTGCTCGCCGACCTGCGAGCCACCCGCGGTGACGGCGTGGTCTGGATCCCGGAGATGCTCCCGCGCGAGCAGGTCGCGGCAATCCTCACTGCCTCAACGGTATTCGCCTGCCCGTCCATCTACGAGCCGCTGGGCATCGTCAACCTCGAGGCCATGGCCTGTGAGCTGCCGGTCGTCGCCACGGCCACCGGCGGGATCCCCGAGGTCGTCGTCGAGGGCGAGACCGGCTGGCTGGTCCCCATCGATCAGGTCCAGGACGGCTCGGGCATCCCGGTCGACCCCGACCGGTTCGTCGCCGACCTGGCGGCTGCACTCGCCGAGGCGCTGTCCGACCCGGCCCGCGCCGCGGCATACGGGAAGGCCGGCCGTCGGCGCGCCATCGACTCGTTCTCCTGGGCGAGCATCGGCGACAAGACGATGGACGTCTACCAGCGCGTGCTCGCCGGCGGCTGAGCCTCGTCCCATAGGGTCGGAGCCATGAGCGACGTCCTGGCCTTCGCGGGCGTGACCGTGGTCAGGGGCCACACGGTGCTGCTCGACTCCGTCGACTGGGAGGTCGAGGAGGGCCAGCGCTGGGTGGTCCTCGGACCCAACGGGGCGGGCAAGACCACGCTCCTTCAGCTCGCCTCCGGCCGCATGCATCCCACCACCGGCGTCGCCGGGATCCTCGGTGAGGTGTTGGGCGCCGTCGACGTCTTCGAGCTGCGCCCGCGGATCGGTCTGGCGTCGGCTGCGCTGGCCGAGCGGATCCCGGCCGGTGAACGCGTTCGTGATGTCGTCGTCACCGCGAGCTACGGGGTCGTCGGGCGCTGGCGCGAGCAGTACGACCAGCTGGACCAGGGCCGGGCCGACTCGTTACTGGACGCGCTCGGTGCCGGCCACCTCGCGGACCGCACCTACGGGACCCTCTCGGAGGGGGAACGCAAGCGGGTCCAGATCGCGCGGGCGCTGATGACCGATCCCGAGCTCATGCTTCTCGACGAGCCGGCCGCGGGCCTGGACCTCGGCGGCCGTGAGGACCTCGTCCGCAGACTGGGCGAGATCGCCGGCGACGTCGAGGCGCCGGCCCTCATCCTGGTCACCCATCACGTCGAGGAGATCCCCCCGAACTTCACCGATGTCCTACTGCTGCGCGAGGGCCGGGTCGTCGCCCAGGGCCCGCTGGAGCTGGCCCTCACCGCCGACAACCTGTCGGCCACCTTCGGGCTTCCCCTCGAGCTGGAACGGCGCGGGGACCGGTATGCCGCTCGGGCCCGCAGCGACGTCGGCCCGGGAACCGGAGCCTGACCCCATGCGTCACACCAGTGCGGTGGTCCCACCGCACTGCGTACGCTCCACCTCGTCCCGACCACGGAGGCCGAAACCGCCATGACCTGGCTGCAAGAGAACCCCTGGCTCGCCTGGCTCGGACTGGCTCTGGTCCTTGCCGCGATCGAGGCGGCCACCGTCGACTTCACGTTCCTCATGGTCGCCGCCGGCGCCCTCGCCGGTGGCGTCACCGCGGCAGCAGGCGGCCCGTTCCCGGCCCAGGTCGTCGTGGCTGTGGTCGTCGCTGCCCTCATGCTCTTCCTCGTGCGGCCGATCATCCGGCGCCGCTTCATGGACACCGAGACCGCCCACGGGATCGGCGCCCCGAGCCTGGTCGGCAGGGCGGCGATCGTCGAGCAGACCGTCACCGAGCACGACGGCCGGGTCAAGCTGGCCGGCGACACCTGGTCGGCTCGTGTGCCCGCCGGCGCGCGGATCTGCGAACCGGGCCAGGAGGTCCGGGTCATCGCGATCGAAGGTGCCACAGCCATCGTCACCGGGGCGGGGACCCCGGCGACATCCTGACGCGTCGCCACAGCGGCGCCTGAACCGAACGGAGTTCCATGACACCCACCCTGATCGTCCTTGCGCTGCTGGTGCTGTTTGCCCTCATCGTCATCTTCCGGACCGTCCGTATCGTGTCCCAACAGACCGCGCTGCTCATCGAGCGCCTCGGGCGCTACTCACGGACCCTGGAGCCCGGCCTGCACTTTCTCGTGCCCTTCGTCGACAAGGTGCGAGCCAACGTCGACCTCCGGGAGCAGGTCGTCTCCTTCCCGCCGCAGCCGGTGATCACGAGCGACAACCTCGTGGTCAACATCGACACCGTCATCTACTACATGGTCATCGACGCCAAGTCGGCCGTCTATGAGATCGCCAACTTCATCCAAGGCATCGAGCAGCTCACCGTCACCACCCTGCGCAACGTCATCGGCTCCCTGGACCTCGAGCAGACGCTGACGAGCCGTGACCAGATCAACGGCCAGCTGCGCGGCGTGCTCGACGAGGCGACGGGCAAGTGGGGCATCCGGGTCAGCCGCGTCGAGCTGAAGGCCATTGACCCGCCGATGTCGATCCAGGAGTCGATGGAGAAGCAGATGAAGGCCGAGAGGGACCGCCGCGCGGTCATCCTCATCGCCGAGGGCAACAAGCAGTCCAACATCCTCACGGCCGAGGGCGAGAAGCAGTCCCAGATCCTGCGGGCCGAGGGTTCGGCCCAGGCGCGCATCCTGGAGGCCCAGGGTCAGGCCCGCGCCATCCAGCAGGTCTTCGACGCCATCCACCGCGGCAAGCCGACCCAGAAGCTGCTCGCCTACCAGTATCTCCAGGTGCTCCCGCAGATCGCCCGGGGTGACTCCAACAAGATGTGGATCATCCCCAGCGAGCTGACCGACGCCCTCAAGGGCATCGGCGGCATGCTCGGACGCGGCGAGGGCGGTGGCCCGTTCAACGGCGGCTCCGACGACGACGAGTGGGTCGACCCGGGCACGGCCGAGCCGGACGCCTTCGTCGACACCGTGCTGGAGGACCCGCGCCAGGCGTTGGCCGAGGCCCGTGGCATGGCCGGTCGCGCCAGCGACGAGGCGATGAGCCAGAGCGAGTCGAGGGTGCAGGCACGGACCGCCGCGGCCGTTCCGCCGGTTCCCCCGGCCCCCGTCATCCCGGACGTCGAGATCCCGGACGCACCGCTCCCGCCCTCCTGAACCACCCGGACGTGACACCCGGCCACCCGACTAGGGTGGCCGGGTGTCTGTGCTCCACGCCCTGCTCATGGTGCTGGCGGGGGTCGCAGCGGGGACGATCAACACCATCGTCGGCTCGGGGTCACTGATCACCTTCCCGACCCTGTTGCTCCTCGGCGTGCCGCCCGTGCCGGCCAACATCTCCAACAACCTCGGCATGCTCGGGGGCGGGATCACCGGTTCGTGGGGCTACCGCAGCGAGCTGCGCGGGGGAGCGCCCGTGCTGCGCCGGCTCGCGCCGATGTCTCTCGTCGGCTCGGCCATCGGTGCACTGCTGCTGCTCCGGCTGCCGGCATCGGCCTTCAAGGGCATCGTCCCCGTCCTCATCGGCCTCGGTCTGGTCCTCGTCATCGTCGGGCCCCGGCTGCAGCGGTGGGCCGCGGCTCGGCACAGCGAGGACGACCGGATGCCGTCCTGGCAGCCGCCGCTGCTCATGGCCGGTGTCGTGCTGGCCGGGATGTACGGCGGCTACTTCGGCGCTGCCCAGGGCGTCATCCTGATGGGACTGCTGAGCACGCTCGCCCAAGGGCCGCTCCAGAGGCTAAACGGCTACAAGAACGTCCTCGCCTTCATCGCCAACGCGGTGGCCGGCATCGTCTTCGTCCTTGTCGCGCGTGACCAGATCCATTGGCTGGTGGCCCTCTTCGTCGGCCTGGGCACCCTCATCGGCGGCGTCCTCGGGGCTGGCGTCGGCCGGCGGCTGCCACCGCCGGTGCTCCGCGCGGTCATCGTCGTCATCGGGGTCGTCGGGATCGTCAAGGTGGTCTGGTTCTCGTGACCGTCGAGCGGATCACCGACCCGAGCGACGAGCGGCTGCGCGACTACGTCGGCCTCACCGACGTGGCGCTCCGGCGGTCTCTCGAACCGGCGGGCGGCCTGTTCATCGCCGAGTCCGAGAAGGTCATCCGTCGCGCCCTGGCGACCGGCCATCGTCCACGTTCGTACCTGATGGCGGAGCGCTGGCTCACCGATCTCGCGGACGTTGTCGCGCAGGCCCACGCCGACGGCACACCGGTCTTCGTCGGGGAGCACACGGTCATCGAGGAGCTCACCGGTTTCCACCTCCACCGCGGTGCGCTGGCTGCCATGCAGCGGCTGCCGCTCCGATCCGTGGCCGACGTGGTGGCCGACGCACGGCGGGTCATCGTGCTGGAGGACATCGTCGACCACACCAACGTCGGTGCTCTGTTCCGCTCAGCTGCTGCACTCGGCATCGACGCCGTGCTCGTGACACCGCGCTGCGCGGACCCGCTCTACCGGCGGGCGATCAGGGTCTCGATGGGCACCGTCTTCCAGGTGCCGTGGACCCGGGTCGACCCGTGGCCGGCCGGCGTGGACCTGTTGCGGGACAACGGGTTTGCCGTCGCGGCACTGGCCTTGTCAGAGGACTCGGTGGGTCTCGACGCGTATGCCGCGGACCCACCGGACCGTGTGGCCCTGGTCCTTGGGACCGAGGGTGACGGGCTCTCGACTCGGACCCTGGCGGGCGTGGACACCGTCGTGCGGATCCCGATGGGCGGGGGAGTGGACTCCCTCAACGTGGCCGCGGCCGGGGCCGTGGCGGCGTGGGCCCTTCGGGTCCGCTGACCGACGGCGGTCAGGCGTCGGCTGCCGTGAGCACCTCGGCCTCGCCCGGGCTGGCGTGCTCCTCGGCTCCGTGGCCGGGACCGTCGTCGATCCCCGCGAGGTATCGCCGACCGAACATCAACATGAGCACCGCCGCCACGACGGCTCCGCCGCCGACCCAGAACGGCACGTGCGCTCCGTAGTGCTCGCCGAGCTTGCCAGCGAGGTAGGGAGCGAGCGCGCCTCCGGAGAAGCGGACGAAGCTGTATGCCGCGGACGCCACCCCACGCTCGACCGGCGTGGCCTTCATGACGGTCTCGGTGATCAACGTGTTGTTCACGCCGAGGAAGGCACCGGCCACGATGACGCAGACGATGAGCGCCGGCTTGTTGTCGGTCCAGACCGCCATGGCGAAGAGCACGACGGCGAAGCCAGCGAGGGCGAGGAGCGCGCCGTTGACCGTGCCGATCGACCGCTGGATGCGAGGTGCCACGACGACGGAGGTGAAGGCGAGGAAGAGGCCCCAGCCGAAGAAGACGAAGCCCACCTGGTGGGCCGACAGGTCCAAGGGGAAGGGGGTGAACGCCAGGAGCGTGAAGAAGCCGAAGTTGTACAGGAGCGACGTCAGCGCCACGGTGAGCAGGCCGGGGTGGCGCAGTGCCTTGAGCGGCTCGGCCAGACGGCTCGGGGCGTCGGTCCGGGGGGTGGCCGGGAGGGCGACCGAGGTGAGCACGAAGGCCAGCAGCATGAGGACGGACACCCCGTAGAAGGGCCACCGCCACGAGACGCTGCCGAGCGAGCCGCCGACGAGGGGCCCAGCGGCGATGCCGAGGCCGAGGGCGGCTTCGTAGAGGATGATCGTCTGGCCGATCGAGCCCTTGGCCGACCGGACGATGGTGGCCAGCGCGGTGGCGATGAACAGCGCGTTGCCCAGGCCCCATACGCCGCGCCACGCGACGATGCCGGCGACCGACTCCTGCATGCCGGCCATGCCGGCGCCCACGACGATGACGGCCAGACCGGAGAGCAGCGTCCACTTGGCCCCGATCCGGCTGGAGATCCAGCCGGTGACGAGCATGGCGAGCCCCATGACGACCATGTAGCTCGTGAAGAGGAGGGACACCTGGGAGGGGGAGGCACCGAGCTTGTCAGCAATCGGCTTGAGGATCGGGTCCACGAGGCCGATCCCCATGAAGGCGATGACACAGGCGAAGGCGACGGTCCAGACGGTCTTGGGTTGGCGCCACATGGGCGAGGATCCTTTTCTCGGATGGGGACTGGGTCGGGGGGTCTCTGGGTCTCAGAGGGTGGCGGGCAGGTCGCGGAGTAGTCGGGTCAGCGCGTCGGCCGCCTCCCGCAGCCGGGCTCGCTGCTCCGGGCCGGCGGCCTCGAGGATCGGGGTGAGGGCGGCCGCTCGGGCGGACCGGGCGTCGCGCAGGGACGCGCTGCCCTGTGGGGTGAGGCGGACGCGGACGGCGCGTGAGTCCTCGGGGTCGCTCTGGCGGGCCACGAGACCGGCGCGCTCGAGCCGGTCCACCTGCACGGTGAGGGTGGGCTGGCTGATGTTGTCGGCCCGCGCGAGGTCGCCGATGCGGGTCGGCCCGAGCTCGTCCAGGAGCGCCAGCAGACGCAGCGCGGCCGTGGGAACCGTCAGGTCGGCATTCCGGCTGGCCCAGCGGGTGAGCCGGCCCACAGCGCCGAGCAGGTCATCGGCGAGGGTCTCGGTACGAGAGGAGGTCGCGGACGGCATACGAACAACTATAGATAGGCTATCTATGGTTCGCAACCGGCGAGCCCGGGCAGGCAGCCGAGCGCCCGGCGGACCAGGTCCGCCGGGCGCTCATGGATCTCGTGGAGAAGGTCCCGCCCCGGGACCGACCGCTACTTGGCCGAGGCGTTGTAGGTCGAGATGAGACTGCTCAGGCCGGATGCGGCCTTGGTCATGGCCTGCTGGGCGTCGGTGCCGTTGAGGGCGGCCTCGATGCCGTCCTCGGATGCCTTGCGCGCCTGGGGCATGACGCCCATCAGGCAGCCCTGGGTGTGGGTGGTCAGCGGCGTGTTCTGCAGCTGCTGGACGGCCACGTCGAACTGCGGGTACTGCTGGCGCCAGGCCACGTCGGCGGGCTGCTGGAGGGCGGCCTTGGAGATCGGGAAGTAGCCGGTGCCCGTGTGCCAGGTCGCCTGGGTGGCGGGCTCGGAGAGGTACTTGACGAACTCCCAGGCGGCTTCCTTGCTGGCGTCGGCATGGCCGGCCCCGTCGATCCACAGCGAGGCGCCGCCGATGATCGGGCCCGAGTCGCTCGCCTTGAGCTTGGGATAGTTGGCCACCCCGAGCTCGAACTTGCCGTCGGTGGCGGCCTGGGTGAAGCCCCCCACCTGGCCGGTCGACTCCAGGAGCATGGCCACCTGCTGGGACTTGAAGGCGGTCTGCGCGGCGGCGGTGTCGCGCCCGGTGTTCGCGGCCAGCTTGTCCTTGACCATCTTCTGCCACCACGCGACGACGGCGACCGCGTCGGGCTGGTCGAACTCGACCTTGGTGGCCGTGCCCTTGCGACCGTTGTCGGAGTCGCAGTAGTCATCACCGGCCGAGGCGATGAACTGCTCCAGCAGCCAGCCGTAGATCGCGGCCCCGAACCCGTAGGCAGCCGGGCCGCCGTTGACCTTGGCCAGCTTCTCCGCGTCGGTGCGCACCTCCTCGAGGGTGGCCGGCGGTTTCGTGGGGTCCAGCCCGGCCTTGGTGAACAGGGTCTTGTTGTAGTACAGGACGGGCATCGAGGTGTTGAACGGCATCGAGTACAGCTTGTTGTCGACCGAGTAGTAGCCGGCGATGTTGGGCTGCAGGTCCGTGACGTCGGTCTTGTCCCGGTCGATGAACTCCTGCATGGGGACGGTCTGCTTGGCATCGATCATGAAGCGGGTGCCGATGTCGTAGATCTGGATGACGTCGGGCGTCGACTTGCTCTTGATCGCCGCCTTGTACTTGGTGATGGCGTCGTCGTAGGTGCCGGCATACGTCGCCTTGACGACGATCTTGCCGGTGTGCGCCTTGTTGAACGCATCGACGAGGCCGGTCAACACCGTGGCGTTCTTGCCGTTCATCGCGTGCCAGAAGCTGACGGTCGTCACGCCCTTGGCCTTGGACAGTGCGTCGGCGGCCGGTGCGCCCTGCGCCGACGATCCGGAGGTCGACGAGCCTCCGCTACATGCCCCGAGGCTGATGGCAACGACCGCAGCGCACACGGCATACGTCGTCCTCCGTGCGCCCCCACGGGTAGAGGTGGTTCTCACAGTTTCCTCCCTGGTCCTACTTGACGGCGCCCGCGGTGAGCCCACGGACGATGAATCGCTGCCCGAAGATGACGAGCAGGAGTGTGGGAGCCAGCGCGAGGACCACTCCGGCCAGCACCATGCCGGGGTCGCCGCTGTCGGCCGTCTGAAGCTGGCTGATGCCGATCTGGATGGTCTGGTGCGAAGGCGCCTCGGTGACGAGCAGCGGCCAGAAGTACATGTTCCAGGCCGACAGCGCCGACCAGATCCCGAGCGCGGCGAGGCTGGGCCGGTTCAGCGGCAGCAGGATCGAGAACAGGAAGCGCAGGTTGCTCGCCCCGTCGACCCGCGCGGCGTCGCGCAGCTCGGTCGGGAAGGCCATGAAGGCCTGTCGCAGCAGGAACGTTCCGAACCCGGTGGCGAGGAACGGCAGGGCCAGCCCGGCGATGGTGTCCTTCAGGCCCAGCTCAGAGATGAGCAGGTAGTTGGGGATGATGATCGACTCGTAGGGGATCATCATCGTCGCGAGGAAGACCCCGAACCACAGACCGCGCCAGCGCAGGTCGAGGAAGACGAACGCGTATGCCGCGAAGAGACTCGTGAGCAGCTGGCCGCCGGCGATCGCGGCCGTCTGGAGGACGCTGTTCAGGTACTGGTGGCCGAGCGGGATGATCCTCAGGGCGTTGCCGTAGTTCTCCGGGAACAGGCCGTGCTGGGGCCACAGCTTCGGGGGGAAGGAGTTGAGGTCGGCGTTGCCCATGAACGAGCCGACGATCCCGTAGTAGACGGGGAAGAGCAGCACGAGGAAGAGCACGCTGAGGACGACGTAGGTCCCGACGTGACGCGGCTCGCGTCGTGCAGCGCTCACCGGTAGAACACCCGCCGCTCCAGGACTCCGAACTGGAGGGCCGTGACGATGAGCACGATGAGCAGGAGGACCATCGCCTGCGCCGACGCGTAGCCGTAGTTGGAGTTGTTGTTGGCGAAGGCCTGCTCGTAGATCGAGTAGACGAGGGTCGTCGTGCGGTTCTCGGGCCCGCCGACGGTCAGGATCTTGATCTGCCCGAAGCTCTGCAGCGAGTGGATCGTGCCGGTCACGACGAGGAAGAACAGCTGCGGCGTGAGCAGCGGAAGGACGATCGAGCGCTGCAGCCGGAAGCCGCTGGCACCGTCCAGCCGGGCCGCCTCGATGACCTCCTCGGGCAGCGCGCCCAGCCCGGCCGAGAGGACGAGCAGGTTGTAGCCCAGCTGCATCCACACCGTCGCCGCGGACACCGACCAGAGCGCCAGGTCCGGGTTGGTGAGCCAGTCGACCTTGCCTGTCCCGACCAGGGACAGGATCCCGTTGAGGACACCGGAGGCCGGGTTGTAGAGCACCTGGAAGACGACCGAGGCGGTCGCGACCGAGAACGCGAACGGGAGGGCGAAACCCGTTCGGAAGAAGCGGACCAGACGGATCCGCGTCTGCAGCAGCAGGGCCAGGGCGAGCCCGATGACGATGCTCGGGACCACCGTGAGGACCGTGAACGCCGCGGTGACCCCGAGGACCTTGAGGAAGTCGCTGTCGGTGACCAGCTTGGTGTAGTTGACGAACCCGACGAAGCCCGTTGGGTTGCCCAGGATGTCGGTGCCCTGGACAGACAGGATGACCGACTTGACCAGCGGCGAGAAGATGAAGACCGCGAAGACGACCAGGGCCGGAAGCAGGTACGCGTAGGGCAGGAGGGACTGCAGCGGGCGTGGCCGTGCCGTCGTCCCCTCGGTCCCCATATCGGCACCATAGCCACGGACCGGGGTCGATCAGGGTTTGGCGTTCGGTCGATTCGGGTGAACGCTCAGCGAACGAGCCGGGTCAGGAGATCGGCGAGGGTCGACGCCGGTGCGGCAGTGAGGCCGCTGTGCACTGGACCCGGCTGGATCACGGTGCTCCGGGGCGCGGACAGCCAGCCGAACCGCCGGCCGAGCGGCCCGAGGTCGGGACGGCCGTCGCCGGTCTCACCGCGGCATACGGCGGACAGGGTCGCGAGGGACTCGATGACCGACTCGACGTCGAGGTCCCGGGCGAAGGCGAGCAGGCGCGCGGTCTCGACATGGTGCGCGACGGCGAGGAAGTCGGCGACCTGGCTGTAGAGGACGACGCCGACGTTGACGAACTCCTCGCGGTCCACGCGCGGGACGCAACGCAGCACGACGTACTGGTAGGGGAGCAGGGTCATGGCGCACCTCCCGGGAGCCAGACTCCGGGGTTGGCCAGCCGGGCGAGCAGGTGCTCGGCGTATGCCGCGCGCACGGCGGCCGCGGCGGGCAGGTCGACCCCGGCCTCGAGCCACTCGTCGGGAACATCGGCCAGGACGCTGTCGACCAGCTCCCGGGTGACGAGCGGCGCCAGCCGGGCGTGGGCGCCGGGCACCGCGTCGGCGACGTCGAGCAGGACGTGCTTGCTGGCGTCGAACGGCTGGGCCGCGAAACGCGCCGCGTCGGGGGAGCGGCTGGGCCAGCCGTGGTGGAAGTACAGGGCGGCGCCGTGGTCGATGGCCCAGACCTGTCGGTGCCAGACGAGCAGGTTCGGGTTGGCCCAGGTGCGGTCGACGTTGGCGGTGAACGCGTCGAGCCAGAGGAGCTGGCTCGCCTCGGCCGGGGTCGGCGGCCGCGACCCGTCGTAGCCGAACGACCCGGGCAGGAAGTCGACACCGAGGTTGAGCCCCACGCTGGCCGTGAGCAGGTCCTGGACCTCCTCGTCGGCCTCGTACCGGGCGATGTCGCGGGACAGGTCGACGGCCACCATCTCCGGGACCCGGATGCCCAACCGCTGGGCGAGACCCCCCACGATGACCTCGGCCACGAGGACCTTCAGGCCCTGTCCGGCGCCGCGGAACTTGACGACGTAGGTGCCCAGGTCGCTGCCCTCCACGATGCCGGGCAGCGAGCCGCCCTCGCGCAGAGGGGTGACGTAGCGGGTCCCGTCGATCCGTTCGAGCACGGTGTCAACCCTAGGGGTGGGTGGCACGGCCTGGTCGCACTGCGGTCTCACTGGGTCTCATTGCGGCGCGAGGCGCAGGACGTCGTCGATCGTGTCGGTCTGCTCGGCGCTCTTGTCGTCGCGGTAGCGCAGGACGCGGGCGAAGCGGAGGGCGACGCCGGCGGGGTAGCGCGAGGACCGCTGTAGGCCGTCG
>Ga0209811_10000070_pt1 | contig 46045 bp, 59 predicted proteins | sample Coa_R1_6_FD_187161 | JGI IMG/M metagenome (GOLD analysis project Ga0209811, IMG submission 187161) | Surface soil microbial communities from Centralia Pennsylvania, which are recovering from an underground coalmine fire. - Coalmine... | ecosystem: Environmental > Terrestrial > Soil >... | reverse complement strand
CCTAAAAAATGCCCCGGGGGAAGAATCCGGGGGAAGTCGCCGGAAAAAGTCCGCCGGAAGTAGGTCTGGATGAAGAACGGGTTCCGTTTGCATGGGCTTCTCATCCTAGGAATCACTTTCATGGCCTACGGACTGGGCCTGATCTTCGGATACATCCCTTCGATCTCCAGAATTCTTTACGTAACTCCAGCGGAGGTCGGATGGACGTTTCTTTTGGTCGGCTCGGTCATGTTCGTAAGCCTGGTCAGTGACTTCGATCAAGCGCTTTATGCCATGGCAGCACTGATCTCATCTGCCTGGGCGACGATTCTTACCATCTTGGCACTAGGACCTAACGGCTGGGATGGAAGCCTGGCGTGGTGGTGTCTTGCTGTGCTGTGCGTTCTGCTGGCCGGAAGGAGCGATCCTCCAGAGCCGCTCAATCTTCCTCCTCCGCCAGAGGAGAAGCCGCCATGACCGCGGAATCGTTCGCAATAGACGTTGTCATCGTGACGATCGTTTCCGGTTTGTTCGCGATCGGCGCATGGATCAACGCGAAACGGGCCAAACGGCAAGAGTCTCTGCTGGCTCGGGAGAAGCAGGAAGCAGAAGCCTGGGTCCGTGCTCAGGAGATTTACCAGAAAGCTATCGCGACCCAGACTCAGCAGCTAGAACAAGCCAACCGCAGGATCATAGAGCTGGAACAAGGACGAAACGACTGAGATCACTCCTGCAGGGGGCGCCGGTGCGTTCCTTAATCGCTTATGAGTGGCGTAGCCCCCCCGCGTTGCAAGTAGGTGAAAAGTCTCTTCAGCCCGCGCCGAAGAGACGGGAACTCCCGGTGCCCCCGGCAGGAGTGATCTCGGCTGAGTGATAACTATGCCAGAAGTGGAGGTGAACATTACGGCCTCTCGCAAGACTTCTCAAAATGAGCGTAGGACCAGAGGACGGCCTGCTACGACGCTCAAAGGCAGGGAAGATCAGCTTATCGCTCTGGCCGTGGATGTCGCCGAAGAGCAGCTGCTCAAGGGAACTGCCTCCGCTCAGGTTATCACTCACTACCTGAAACTCGGCACAACACGAGAAAGGCTTGAGCAAGAGCGGCTTACACGAGAGAACGCTCTCTTGACTGCTAAGGTTGAAGCTCTGGCCTCTGCTCAAAGGGTCGAAGAACTCTACGCAAACGCTCTCAAGGCCATGAGAGTGTACTCAGGGAATGCTGAAAGCGATGACTACCCAGAGACTGAGATGTTATTCCGAGCTGGTCCGGATCGAGGGTTTCAGGGAGAGATTCCGGTATCTTCAGCTGCATTCGTCTATAGGGGTCACTAGTTTCGGGTCTGACAGGTGGCTGAATCAGCAGTTCTACACCTCGCGTGAGTGGCGGCGGTGCCGTAGCGAGGTTATCCTGAGGGATTACGGATGCGATCTGGGTGTTGAGGGCTATGAGATCTATGACAGGATAGCCATTCATCACCTGAATCCGATGACGGTGGACGACATCACCCACGGAAACGAGAGCATCTTCGACCCAGAGTTCCTGATAACCGTTTCCCATAGGACTCACAATGCTATTCACTTCGGTGACGAAAAGTTGTTGAGGGCTCCTCTCGTGGTAAGGCGCCCCGGCGACACTAAGCTATGGTTAGGAGCCAGCATGGTAGCAACAAGCACAATGATCTCGCCGAACAGGCGTTCCGGCCGGCGCGGATCCATCGTCTTCATCGGCATCCACACCATGGAGGCACCGGAAGGTTCCTCGACCGCCGAGAACGTCGCGGCCTACTTCGCGAAGCCGGCTACTCAGGCGTCGTCGCACTGGTGTGTCGACAACAACTCGCGAGTTCGCTGCGTCAACGACGGTGACGAGGCCTGGACGATGCCGCCGGTGAACCCGAACTCGCTCAACATCGAACTGGCCGGCTACGCCAGTCAGGGCAGTTCCGGCTGGAACGACGCGTACTCGCGGTCCATGCTCGACAACGCCGCTGTGTGCGCCGCGGAGTGGTGCCGCAAGTACTCGATCCCGCTCCGGCGCAACACGGACGCCCAGATCAGGGCTTACACCAAGGGGTTCGTCGGCCACGTCGACGTGAACCGGGTCTTCCGGTCGAGCGATCACTACGACCCCGGCCCTGCCTTCCCGTGGACCGACTTCCTCAAAATGGTCGGCAAGTACCTCGGTTCCACGCCGCCTCCTTCCGGCGGCGGCGGAAAGCCGAAGCCGAACTGCACGGCGTTCCAGCGGGCCGTTCACACCACGGCCGACAACCAGTGGGGACCCGAGACCGACAAGTGCGGCGAGGCGCTTGAAGCGGCCTCTCCCTACGGCGGAAGGAGATATCCCTATGGTGTTCAGTACGCGCAGAAGGTCGTCGGGACGACACAGGATGGTAGCTGGGGTCCCGCATCGAACACCGCGCTCTACAACACCGTGGTCGCGGTTCAGAAGGCGCTGCTTGGGATGGGCTTCGACCCGAAGGGCGCCGACGGGGTCTGGGGAAACAACACCGATTCCGCATACAACTCTGCTCGTGCTGCCTGCCGTCTCTAGGAGCGCTGATGACGGTCAACGACGACAGCATTCTCGATTCGACCAAGCACACCCTGGGTCTGGATCCCGCAGTCGAGGTGTTCGATACCGATGTCATCACGCATCTCAATTCAGCCTTCGGCGTTTTGCGGCAGCTTGGTGTCGGCCCGGTCGAGCCCTTCGTAATCTCGGACAGCACGCCGACGTGGGCGGACTTCAGCTCGGACATGGACCGGCTCCAGAGCGTGCGATCCTACGTCTATACGACAGTCCGGGTTCTGTTCGACCCTCCGGCGACTTCGTTCGGGATCTCAGCCCTTACCGAGGTCAACAAAGAGCTGGCGTGGCGTCTTAACGTCGAGGGCGAAGACATCAATCCTCCGGTTCCGCCTCCTGACATGGAGCTTCCAGACCAGGTCTTCAAGCCGAAGCCCGTGAACCTCGGCTACATGCCTGTCGTCACTCCCGACATGACAGACGGGAACGTGTTCTACCTCACGCTGTACGGCGACTGCACGATCAACGCTCCGGTGAACGGCCTGGACGGCGGTCACATGACCATGGAGCTTACCTCAGCTGGCTACGCAGTCACCTGGGGAGCGGGATGGAACTGGGGCACCTACGGAGAGCCGGTTCTTACTCCTGACGGCACCGACATCATCAGCGCGGTCTTCAGGGAGACCTTCGGCGAGTGGCATGCCGGCTGGACTCCTGGCTTCTGAGATTCACGTCAAAATGGCTATAGGAGGAAAGTAATGCCGCTCAACCCGTTCTTCTCAGACACGTTCGCCAAGGCCGCGGTCGACGCTGGCTGTGCGCTGGCCAACGCCGGAAAGCTCAGGGTCTACTCCGGGGCGCAGCCGACGGACGCCAACACGGCGATCGGTGCTCAGACGATGCTCGGCGAGTTCACCATGAACGCCACGGCTTTCGCGGCATCCGTAGCCGCGGGCACTGCTCCGACGCGTTCCGCCACAGCGACCGCCAACGCGATCTCGAACATCACCGCGGCTGCTACCGGCACGGCGGCATGGTTCCGACTCCTGAAGTCCGATGGCACAACCGTTCTCTTCGACGGCACAGTCGGTCTCTCGGGCTGCGACCTGAACCTGACCGACATCACGCTCACCGCCGGCGAAACCATGTCCGTCTCGAGCTTCACCGTCAGCAACCCTGAGTAAGGCGGTGGCCGGTGGCCACTTACCGAGGTGCAGCAGGAGCCGCGTCGAACAACTCGCTCAGTTCGCTTCCCGTCACCCTTCCTGCCGGATGGCAGCCAGGCGACTTCTGTATCATCGCCGGCGGCATCAACTCAGCTACCGCAACGTTCACCGATCCTGCTGGATGGACGCTGTCCGAGAAGGGAGCACTGTCTTCCGGAGGACTTTCGTACTTCTACTACTGGAGAATCCTTCAAGCCGGAGATACGGATCCAGTAGTCGTATCTTCCGTTTCCGGGCCTTACCGGTACATGTCTGCTGCTTATACTCCGGCGGCGGGCAGGAAGTTCCAGTTCGACGCTAACGGAGTGGCGGCCAACGTCACCACCGCCGGAACATCAATTACTCCTCCGTCCTGCTCCTCAAGGGCCGCCGGAAGCGTGTCAATCCTCGTCACGATGGGACGGGGAAGCGGCACTGTCACGCAGACAGCTTTCACCAACACTCCTACGACGAACTACACCAACGGAAACCCCTTCTGGGGCCCGACCGGAATCAGCTACACCGGGCATCCGTTCATCGTGAACCAGCACGCCCTCAACGCCCAGAACATCTCGACGTTGAACCCCAGTGCGGAGACAGTGGCTTCCACGCCAGCTAACACATATTTCATGTCTTCAATGCACTACAACGTCACTGAGGTTGCTGCTGAGAACTGGACAGCCGAAGGCGGCACTGACGCTACTCCCATCACCACCGGGAACAGCGGCGGCGCCTCAGGTGACGCGCTCGATTACGCAAGCATCGGAAGCGGTGCCACCCTGAACTATGAGACCGCACAGAAAGCTCATGGTTCCCTGTCTGCTGCGGTTGCTGTTGGCGTAACGTCCACTACCTGTTACTTCGGTTGGTTGACGGCGCACGCCAGACTTTATGCAAGGTTCTATGTGCGCTTTCCTAGCGTTCCGACAGCGAACACGAGATTCTTCGGGTTCTACAGCAGCGGGCCGATCACGACAGTCGCCGCTTTCCTTCGGTACGCCACCACAGGCAAGCTGGTTGTCTGTGATTCGGCCTCGGCGACTCAGTGGACAAGCACGAACAACCTGCCGCTTAACCAGTGGATCCGTATCGAATTCTGGGCTTACGCGAACGCTACTGCCGGGCAGTTCAAGATCAGCTATTACAACACTCCCGACAGCGACACCCCGACGGAGACGTTCACCAGTCCGGCGACTCTCAACCTCAGCACGACGATCGCTGCCGTGATAGCCGGGATTTCCATCGCGCAGGCGAGCGTGCCAAAGTTCTGGATAGACGATCTCGCATACAGCAATCTCGAGCAGCCGAACGTGGCGCTGTCTTCAGGTACGGTCGCGATAAGCCTGAAGAAGATGGGCGTAGCTGGCGCCGGTACCGGGAGCTCTGCGTTTTCCGGTGCTGTAGCGCTGAAGAAGATGAAGGTTGCCGGTTCAGGTGCTGGGAGCTCTGCATTTTCTGGTGCTATCGCGCTGAAGAAGATGCGAGTCGCGGGTTCAGCAGCGACCGTGCCTGTTTCATTTTCTGGTGCCATCAGTCTCAAGAAGATGCGAGTCGCGGGTTCAGCAGCGATCGTGCCTGTTTCATTTTCTGGTGCCATCGCACTGAAGAAGATGGGCGTCTCCGGTTCAGGTGCCGGCAGTTCCGCATTTTCTGGCGCCGTGTCCATGAAGAAGATGGGCATTGCCGGAACGGGCTCGGTTTCCTCGATCAACAACGTTACTGTTAGCATCGCGCTCAAGAAGATGATCGTTTCCGGTACCGGTGCCGGAACATCGTCCGTAACTGGCGCGGTGAAACTCAAGAAGATGTCCGTGGCCGGCACAGGGTCGGTCATGGTTACGGTTTCAGGCTCCGTCAGCCTGAAGAAGATGGGTGTGTCGGCTACCGCGACCGGCATATCCACTGCCTCCGGAGGCGTCACTCTTAAAAAGGGATCCATCTCAGGTTCGGCTGCCGGCATTTCGTCCGCCGCGGGTGCCGTCAAGCTGAAGAAGATGGGCATTTCCGGGTCGGCATCGGTAGCTGTCTCAGCCGCAGCAGCTGTCGTCATGAAGAAGATGGTCGTGTCGGGCGCCGTAACGTGCACGACTGTCGCTTCTGGCGTTGTCGGCCTGAAGAAGTGCAGAATCTCTGGTTCAGGGACTGGGATAGCCACGGTCAGCGGTGGTCCCTCTCTGAAGAAGATGGGCGTCTCCGGAGCAGTAGTTGTTATAACCGTCGGCATCGGCAACGTCTCCCTCAAGAAGATGGGAGTCTCGGGGACTGGGCCCGTGACTTCTGTCGTCTCAGGAGCTATCGTCCTGAAGAGGATGAGCGTTGCCGGTGCTGGCCAAGGAAGCTCGGCAACTGCCGGTGCCGTGTCCATGAAGAAGATGAAGATCCTCGGTAGCGGGGAGAAGCTCATCTTCGTGGATGGCTACGTGCGCATGAAGAAGATGGGCGTAGCTGGCACCGGTACCGGTAGTTCCGCGCTTTCTGGCACTGTGAATCTGAAGAAGATGTCGATTGCTGGCTCTGTCACCTGTAGATCCGCTACTACAGGAGCCATCAGCCTCAAGAAGATGTCTATCTTCGGATCCGGGGAGAAACTCAACTTCGTCATAGTCGATATACGCATGAAGAAGATGGGCATAGCTGGCAATGGCGCCGGCGTATCCACTCTCACAGGCGTAATCGTCTTGAAGAAGATGATCACCCTCGGAACTGGCCAGGGACTAGTTGTAGTCACCGGTAATGTGCGTCTGAAGAAGATGCGAGTATCCGGTTCCGTCCTGGTAACGTCTGTGGCGACGGGCTCTGTGTCTCTCGTCAAAATGGGAGTTTACGGAGAGGGTTCTGTAACGGAGGCGGAAGTCTCTGACTTCTCCGGCAACGTCGCCATGAAGAAGATGAAGGTTACTGGTCGTGGTGGACTTCTTGTCACCGGCCGTTCTTCTCAGTTGTTCATCTTCTCTCCACTATAACAAGCTTCGGCACCGTTCCCGCTGCGGAGCCGAGTCCTATCCCTTTACCTTAGGAGGCGATTCAGACAACAACACGAGCAAGACCGTTCTTCATCTAGGGGGAAGTACCCCAAACAAAGAAGTGGAGTACACGCAAGTGAAGAAGATCCTACTCGCTACCGCAGCGGCTGGCTTCATGGCACTGTCGATCGGTGTCCCGGCGGCTTCGGCTACGGTGACGCCGTCGCCGACTCCGACGCAGCAGCAGTTCCAGCACCCGCCGAGGGTGCAGCTGCTTCCGCAGCAGTTCGAGATCGCCCGGACCGATGTCGGTGCCCGTGACCTCAACACCGTTCTCGCTCGCGGCCCGGTCCGCCTGACGGACGGCAACGACACGGTTCTCGGCGGCAACCTGTTCCGGCACATCCTGGACGACCGGGGCGTCAACTCGGTCAACCTCCGTCACAGCCCGCTGGGTCTCCCGCAGCTCTACCCGGGAACCTGCTCGGCGGCGCTTCTGCAGACGGTCGGCTGGACGTTCAACGGCGGCCAGGGCATCTACCGCAACGAGACCGGCAGGGGTACGGCGATCGTGAGCCTGCTCGCCTCCGGGCACGTGCGGAACTTCAAGTCCTGGAGCTGGAACGACGGCTGGAACTACAGCCAGAACCTCAACTCGAACTACAGCCGTAACCTGCGGGTCTGCCCGCTCGACGGCCTGACCCGGGCGCAGGTCCTGGCCCAGATCATCCGGCACCTCCGCGGTCTCCCGACCGTGGTGCAGTTCGACCAGGTGTCGCTCAACGTCCAGGGACGTGGCGTGGCTTCCCAGCCGCGTCTCGTTCGCGACCCGTGCCAGTACCAGACCGACGGCCCGACCCTCGGCGCGTACCACGGCGACCCGACCCCGGCTCCGCGTAGCACCTGCTACGAGACCGCGGTTCCCATCGAGTCCGCTGCCTAACCAGCAGCCCTAGCATCACCTGAGTAAAAGCTCCGGGGGCGTCGTCTACCCTGCATGTCGGTCTGTGCCGTCAAGTACTGATCGATGTGACGCGGCGGCGCCCCCGGACCCGTTCTTGAGAGGAGGGTTGGTGGCTACTCCTACGATGGAAGAGCGCCGGACGATGGCTAAATCCGGCGTCGCGATGCCTGATGGATCGTATTACATCAGGAATGCTGGTGAACTCGACGATGCGATTGCTGCGGTCGGCCGGGCTACGCCCAATGCCGGAGAAAGCGACGTCGCTCGCCGCAATTCGGTTCGCCGGCACATCATGAAGAGGGCCCGAGCCCTTAACCTCGCAAGCAAGATCCCTGACACCTGGAACCCGGACGGATCACTCAAGCATTCCGAGATCGACGGTCTCATGGACGAGATCGACACGTTCCTGGAGCACTTCGGCGTCAAGGGCATGAGGTGGGGCGTGCGCCGTCGCCGGACTGGGTCTAGTCCCTCAAGTCGCCCTTCCGGTCCTGTTTCTCAAGACGCCGCCAGAGCCGCTAGGCTTCAGACCCGGGTTAGCCAGCACGGTACCAGGTCACTGACCAATGCCGAGCTCCAGACCCTGGTCACCCGTCTGAACCTGGAAACCCAGCATGGCAGGCTGGATCCGAAGAAGGTTAACGCCGGTCAGGCCTTCATCAGCGATGTCGGCAAGAACATCGTCAAGCAGGAGGCGGCGAACCTCGTTTCCCAGTACGGCCGTAAGGGTGCGGCCTGGCTTGCCGGGATCGCCGCGGCGAAGGTCTCCGGGATGATCATCAAGAAGGCTGTGGCAGGATGAGAACCGAAGATCTGAAACCAGGCACCGTCCTGGTCACCCGCTCGGAAGGATTCGCTGCCTGGTGGATCCGATTCGGTTCGGCGATCAGGAACAAGCCAAATCTCGGCAATCACGTCGCGGTCGTTCATCACCGGGACGCAGAAGGAACTTTGTGGGCGATTGAGGGAAAGCCCGGTGGCGTCGGATGGGTGGACGCTAAGGGCTATCTCGATAGCAAGTGGACCCACAGCAATGCTGATCAGCCGCTTACCGAAGAGCAGCGGTACTTGATCGCCGTGGCGATGGAAAAGATGCTCGGTACCGCCTACGACTGGGAGTCCATCGTCGCTGACGCTTTTACCAACCTGGGCATGCGCCTTCCTGGCTGGGATTCCAAGTGGAAGCACGACGAGGTTGCCGGACAGGTGGTCTGCAGCAGTGCGGCGGCGTACGCCTACGGCAGATCGAAAGCAAAGCATCCGCCCGGCGACAGAGGATGTCAGCCGTCTGATTGGACGGAATGGATCCTCACGCGAGGCTGGATGTGACGTAAGAAGGAACGACCAACGTACAAGGTAAGGAGAACTCATGCCGGCTCAGAAGAAGGCCACGACGACCGACGAACCGAATCCGATGGCATTCGGCATCGCTGCCCTCAAGTGGATGGACGGCGCATCGGAGCAGGTCGCTGAACTCCGGGAACAGGGGGGAGTCCCTACGCTTGGGATCGACGTGCACGCTCAGGATTACCTGACGCGGATCGGCAGGCTGCTCGACGAGGCCAGGGCGGACCTCATACCGCAGCTTCCCGCCGAAGAGACGTAGCGAGCATATCTTCTGTCGTTAAGAAGAGGTCAACATGAGTCTTTCGAACACGGCTACGCCGAGATATTACGGCGAGTTTCGTGCCGCCGTTCTCCGTGGCGAGATTCCGGTCAACCTGGAAATCTCCATGGAGATGAACCGCATCGACATGCTCATCGAGGACCCGAACTTCTACTACGACAGCGATGCGATCGAGGGGTTCATCAAGTACTGCGAGAACGAGCTGACGCTAACTGATGGAAGCGACTTCCATCTGCTCGACACGTTCAAGCTCTGGGCAGAATCCCTGCTCGCGTGGTTCTACTTCGTCGAGAGAAGCGTCTACGTTCCGAAACCGGACGGCCACGGCGGAAGTTACGTCCGTAAGGTCATCAAGAAGCGGCTGCGCAATAAGCAGTACCTGATCGTGGCTCGCGGTGCGGCAAAATCGATGTACGCGGAGTGCATTCAGAGCTACTTCCTGAACGTCGACGTTTCTACGACTCATCAAGTCACCACTGCTCCAACGATGAAGCAGGCCGAAGAGGTGATGTCGCCGTTCCGGACGGCTATCACCAGGGCGAGGGGACCGCTGTTCCAGTTCCTCACGGAAGGCTCTCTTCAGAACACGACAGGGTCGAGAGCTCTCCGCGTTAAACTCGCCTCTACCAAGAAAGGCATCGAGAACTTCCTCACGGGATCGCTCCTTGAGGTCAGACCTATGTCCGTGGCCAAATTGCAAGGCTTGCGGCCTAAGGTCTCGACCATTGACGAGTGGCTTTCCACGGACGTTCGTGAGGACGTTATTGGTGCTCTTGAACAGGGAGCATCGAAGCTTCCTGACTACATCATCGTGGCGACAAGCTCCGAAGGCACTGTCCGGAACGGCAGTGGCGATACAATCAAAATGGAGCTTCAGGACATCCTCAGGGGTGATTACCCGAACCCGCACGTTTCTATCTGGCATTACAAGCTTGACGAGCTGGAAGAGGTTGCTAACCCGGCGATGTGGCCGAAGGCCAATCCCAACCTCGGAAAGACTGTCAGTTACGAGACGTATCAGCTGGATGTCGAGCGAATGGAGAAAGCTCCTTCCACTCGTAACGATATTCTGGCCAAGCGGTTCGGGATTCCGATGGAAGGGTACACCTACTTCTTTACCTACGAAGAGACCCTCCCCCATCGACGGCATGAGTTCTGGCGGATGCCTTGCTCCATGGGCGCTGACCTCTCTCAGGGAGACGACTTCACGGCTTTCACCTTCCTCTTCCCGCTTCCAAACGGGACGTTCGGAGTGAAGACGAGAAGCTATATTTCCAGTCTCACGATGATGAAGCTGCCTGGCGCAATGCGTGCCAAGTACGACGAGTTCATCGAAGAAGGCAGTCTGCATGTTCTCGAGGGCGCGATCCTCGACATGATGGAGGTCTACGACGACCTGGAGCGTTTTATCCTGGCAAACGAGTATGAAGTTCGCTCGTTCGGTTACGACCCCTATAACGCAAAGGAGTTCGTGACCCGCTGGGAGCAGGAGAACGGTCCGTTCGGGATCGAGAAAGTCATACAGGGCGCCCGGACTGAATCGGTGCCCCTCGGGGAGCTTAAGACGCTTTCCGAAGAGCGGATGCTGGTTTTTGATCAGCTGCTCATGTCTTTCGCAATGGGCAACGCGATCACGGTTGAAGACACGAACGGCAACAGGAAGCTCCTCAAGAAGCGTTACGAGGAGAAGATCGACAACGTCGCTGCGATGATGGACGCTTTCGTGGCGTTTAAGCTCAACAAGGATTCCTTCGACTAGGGAAGGAGGGTTGGCATTGGGCAAACGCATGGACCGCCTCAGGCATGCCTGGAACGTGTTCTTTTCTGAAGAGCAGACTCGCGACTCTCGTGTTTCGTCAGTGGATCTTGGGCCGGCATATTCCTGGCGTTCAGACCGTCCTCGATATTTGTACACGAACGAGCGAACGATCGTCTCCTCGGTCTACACCAGACTCGCGATCGACACCGCTGCTGTCCCGGTTCTTCATGTGCGGCTGGACGAGAACGGCCAGTACCAGGAAGAGATCGATAGCGGCCTGAACAACTGCCTGACCATCGAGGCGAACCTCGACCAGGCGGCGACGATGTTCCGTCAGGATCTGGCGCAGACGCTGTTCGATCAAGGCGTAGCCGCCATTCTTCCGGTCGACACGACGCTCAACCCGCTGGTAACCGGCGGATACGACATCTCGACCATGCGGATCGGCAAGGTTGTTCAGTGGTATCCGAAGCATGTCACGGTCCGGGCCTACAACCAGAACAGGGGGATTCCGGAAGACGTAACCGTCCCGAAAGAGATGGTCGCGATTGTCGAGAATCCTCTCTACTCGGTCATGAACGAACCGAACTCAACGCTTCAGCGTCTTCTCAGGAAGCTTTCACTTCTCGACACCGTGGACGAGCAGAGCGCTTCTGGGAAGCTGGACATCATCATTCAGCTGCCTTACGTCATTAAGACTGAAACGAGGCGTGCTGAAGCGCAGAAACGGCTGAGGGAGATCGAGTTCCAGCTGAAGGGCTCGCAGTACGGAATCGCTTACACGGATGGTTCCGAGAGGATCACTCAGCTGAACCGGCCTGCTGAGAACAATCTGATGGGCCAGGTTGAGTACTTGACGAAGATGCTTTACAGTCAACTCGGCCTTACCGAAGAAGTGATGAACGGCACGGCGGACGAAGCGGCGATGATCAACTACTACAACCGCTCCGTCGAACCGATTCTCACTGCCATGACCGAAGCCATGACCAGAACGTTCCTGACCAGAACAGCAAGGACGCAGGGTCAGGCCGTCATCTATCTCCGTGATCCGTTTAAGCTCGTCCCAGTATCGGTACTTGCGGAGATCGCCGACAAACTCACCAGGAACGAGATCCTTTCGTCCAACGAAGTCCGCAGCATCATCGGCTTCAAGCCATCCAGCGACCCTAACGCTGACAAACTCCAGAACAAGAACATCCCCCAGCAGGCTCCAGTGTCGAAGCCGATCGGAAGAGTGCCATCTCAAGCATTGCCATTGATGCCGCACGTCCCGTCGATACCACGAGGAGCAAACAGTCAAAATGGAACCTGACTTCACCGGGTACTGCACGAGGACCGGCATCAGGTGCACTGACGGCCGGACCATCAAGCATCACGCCTTCAAGGGCAACGACAACACCACCGTTCCGCTCGTGTGGCAGCACCTGCACGACTCGCCTGAGAACGTCCTGGGTCACGTCGTTCTGCACAGCATCGGCGACGGTGTTCGTGCCGAGGGCTACTTCAACGACACCGTGCCCGCCACGCAGGCCAAGGCGCTCGTCAAGCACGGCGACATCAAGATGCTGTCGATTTACGCCAACCAGCTCATCCAGCAGGCGATGGAGGTCGTTCACGGAGTCATCCGTGAGGTGTCTCTGGTCCTGTCGGGAGCCAACCCCGGCGCGTACATCGACAACGTCAACCTCGCGCACGGCGACGGCATCACTCCGCTGGCGGATGAGGCGATCATCTACAGCGAGGCGACGATCCAGTTCGTCGAGCTTTCGCCGCCGGTTCCGGCCCCTTCCCTTCCGCCCAAGCCAGCTCTGGCCCACGCGGTTGCCGGTCTTCCGGCCCTGATGCCGCCACCGGCGGTCGCTCAGGCTTCCGATGCCAACCCGACCGTCGCCGATGTCATCGCCGGCTTCACCGAGCAGCAGAGGGAAGTCGTCTACGCCCTCATCGGTGCGGCCATGAGCCAGTCCGACCCGTCCGGCACAAACCCCACCGATCCGAAGGGCGACCCGCAAGTGACCCACCGCAACGTTTTCGACCAGAGCGGCGGCAACGCACCCGCCGGGCCGGTTCTCTCACACGCCGACGTGCAGGGCATCTTCGACGACGCCCGCAAGCGCGGCTCGCTCAAGGACGCGGTCGAGGCGTACGCCCTGACGCACGGGATCCAGAACATCGACCTCCTGTTCCCCGACGCGACGGCTGTCGACGCCACCCCGGCGTGGATCACCCGCCGTCAGGCATGGGTCGCCAACGTTCTCGGCAACACGCACCACACTCCGTTCTCCAGGATCAAGAGCCGGTTCGCGGACATCACGATGGACGAGGCTCGTGCCCGGGGTTACGTCAAGGGCGCCCTGAAGCGCGAGGAGTTCTTCGGCATCACGACGAGGACGACCACGCCGAAGACCGTCTACAAGAAGCAGAAGCTCGACCGCGACGACATCCTCGACATCACCGAGTTCTCGGTCGTCGACTGGATGAAGACCGAGATGCGGGTCATGCTGGACGAGGAGATCGCCCGCGCGATCCTCGTCGGCGACGGCCGCGACGTGGCGGACCCCGACAAGATCAACGAGAACAACATCCGGCCGATCCTCACCGACGCCGACATGTTCGTCACCCGCGTGAACATCAACCTGTCCGACGCCTCCAGCAACAACGAGGAGATCGTCGACGGCATCATGTCCGGGATGCAGTACTTCCAGGGCACCGGTGTTCCGACCCTCTACACGGCCCGGTCCTGGGTTACCAAGATGCTCCTGACCAAGGACACGCTCGGCCGCCGGCTGCACAGCTCCGTCGCGGAGCTGGCTGACGCCATGGGTGTCGGCGGGATCGTCATGGTCGACGTTCTCGAGTCGATGAAGGACACGTTGATCGGAATCATCGTCAACCTGCAGGACTACTCCGTCGGCACGGACCGCGGCGGCGAGGTCACCTTCTTCGATGACTTTGACATCGACTACAACCAGTTCAAGTACCTCTACGAGACGCGTCTTTCCGGCGCCCTCGTGCAGTACAAGTCCGCGATCGTGGTCGGTCTCACCACCGCCACCATGCTCGGCTCGCCGACGGCTCCGACCTTCGTCAAGGCCACCGGTGTCGTGACCATCCCGACCATGGCCAACGTGACCTACGTGTCCGTCAACGACCAGACCGGCGTCGAAAGCGCCGCCCTGACCGCGGGTCCGCAGACCGCGATTGCTGCCGGCGCGTCGATCCACATCCGGGCCAAGGCCGCCTCCGGCTACTCCTTCGCCGACAACGCGTCCAACAACTGGACGTTCCAGCGTCCCGCCAGCTGAGGTTCGTAGATGCGGTTCCACGGAACCGTAGGCTACGCCACCGACACGGAGACTGTTCCAGGCGTCTGGTCCGAGGTCATCACCGAGAGAGAGTATTACGGGGATGTCCTGAGACAGGCGAGACGTCTGGAACCATCGTCCGCGGTTCCCGCGACGCTGAACCAAGATGTCACCGTCGAGAACAGATTCAGCATCGTGGCCGATGCGTACGCCTACGATAATTTCTCAAAGATGAGGTATGTCGGCTGGAATGGGTCTAACTGGACGATCACCACAGTGGAAGTTCAGCGTCCAAGGCTCATCATGACGATCGGAGCACTCTGGAATGGGAACACGGCTTGAGTTTCAAGACGTTCTCGAAGGAGTTCTTGGAGATAGTAGTGTATATTTCCAGCCTCCGACGAACGTCCGGATGAGCTATCCAGCGATCGTCTACAACCGGGATTACCGAGCGGTTCAGTATGCTGACAACGCGGTCTATACTCAGACGCGCCGGTATCAGGTGACGGTGATTGATCCTAATCCTGACAGCCTCATCCCAGATCTGGTCGGCGATCTCGCTATGTCGACCTTCGTCCGTCACTTCACGGCGGACAATCTGAACCATGACATCTTCGACGTTTACTTCTAGGAGGAGTAGGCATGACCACCCCCCTCGTGTGGGATGACACCGGTAAGCGCCTTTACGAGCAGGGCGTAGATCACGGCGTTCTCTACCTGCTGAACAAGGCAACAGGTGAGTACGACACCGGCTTCGCCTGGAACGGTCTGACCACCGTTACCGAGACGCCTGCCGGCGCCGAACCGAACCCGGCCTACGCAGACAACATCAAGTACCTCAACCTGCTGTCGGCGGAGACCTTCGGCGGCACGATCGAGGCCTTCACCTATCCCGACGAGTTCGGTGCGTGCGACGGCACCGTGACGGTCGGAGCTGGCGTCAACATCAGCCAGCAGCCCAGAGCTGTCTTCGGGCTCTCCTACCGGACCAAGGTCGGCAGCGACGTCGACTCCGGTCTCGGCTACAAGATCCACCTGGTGTACGGCCTTCTCGCTTCCCCCTCGGAGAAGGCCTACGCGACGATCAACGACTCCCCGGAGGCTCTCTCGTTCTCCTGGGATGTCACCAGCACGCCGGTCGCCGTCACGGACATGGCGCCGACGAGCCTGATCGTGGCGGACTCCACCAAGGAGCTCCCCGCGAAGATGAAGTCCCTCGAGGACATCCTCTACGGCGCTACCGCTGCGCCCAAGCTCCCGTTGCCGGACGACGTCATAGCCATGTTCGGGCCATAGGAGGGCCCCGGCAGAAAGGGGCTAGAGAGTGCTTCAGATTACGGTCCCGCTATCAGAAGAGTACGACGAGGGGACCAGCGAATTCGCAGTCGCTGAGGCAGTAACCCTCACTCTGGAGCACTCTCTGGTCTCCCTGTCAAAATGGGAGTCTGCACACGAAGTCCCGTTCCTGGGGCCTAAGCCGATGTCTAACGAGGACATGCTGGATTACATCCGCATGATGGTTCTCGGCGATCCTCCGCCAGACAACGTCATTGCACGGCTGGGGACCCTGGAACTTAACGAAATCAACGAGTACATAAACGCCAAGATGACGGCAACCTGGTTCAATGAGAGGGATACTCCAAGACCCCGAAGGGAGATCATCACAGCAGAGCTGATCTACTACTGGATGATCTCGTTGAACATTCCTTTCGAGTGCCAGTACTGGCATCTGAACCGGCTCTTGACCCTGATCAGAGTCTGCAACCTCAAGAACACTCCAGCGAAGAAGATGCCTAGTGCAGACGCCGCAGCACAACAGCGTGAACTGAACGCTTTGCGCCGTCAACAACTCGGAACGACCGGCTGACGGAGGTGAAGCGTGCCGAAAGTGCAATGGGACGAAATGAGCACCCGGTGGTTCGAAACCGGAGTAGACAGGGGAATGCTTTACGTTCCGCCGATGGCAGGAGTCGTATGGAACGGTCTCGTAGGCGTCTCTGAAGTTCCCACCGGCGGCGGTACCACCAGGGAGTTTTACATCGACGGGGAAAAGTACATGAACCTCCCGTCGTTCGAGGAGTATTCGGCAACGATCGAGGCTTTCTCGAGTCCGCCGGAGTTTGCTTCCTGCGCAGGCCGTATGAGGATTTCCGCAGGCCTCTATGTCTGTGATCAGCACCGCGATGCTTTCTCCCTCTCTTACCGGACGTCGATAGGGCGTAACTGGGAGAGTTATTCCGTGGGCTACAAGCTTCACATGGTCTACAACGTGACGGCGACCGTTGCGGACTTCACCCACGAGACAATGACTGACAGGCATCCTCTGAAGACTCGCTCCTGGACGATCTTCACGACTCCGGAAGACGTTCCCTCGGTCAAGCCAGCTTCGCATTTCGTCGTCAACTCGCTCAAGGTTGATCCGGCAGCTCTAGCATCCGTTGAGGATATTCTCTACGGAACTAGCACTACCGATCCTCGTTTCCCAACGGTGGACGAGCTCATGACGTTGGTGGGATCATGAGGATTACTTGGGACGACCCGCTACAGCGGTTTTACGACTCAGGAGTCAGCCAGGGTGTCCTGTACACCGAAAATGCCCCGGGGGTTGCCTGGAACGGGCTTATCTCGGTAACCGAGGGAGCCGGGCAGACTCAAGACCCAAGGTACTTCGACGGCATGCGATATTTGACGCGGAACGTCACGACAGCTTTCTCGGGGACCATATCCGCGTTCACTTATCCCGACGAGCTTGAGCCGTGTCTCGGCATCGTGGGCGTACTTACCGGCCAGCCGAAGCAGCCGTTCAATTTCTGTTTCAGGACGAACAGAGAGCTTCATATCGTCTATAACGCCCTGGCCGTGTCGCCTAAGAACGACTACAAGACGATGGATGAGAATCCGCACCCAATGGCTTTCGAGTGGGCTTTCACTACCCAACCGGTAAATATCTCCGGGGGGAAACCTTCGTCACACCTCGTGATAATGGTCGACGATGCTCCACCTGCTGCCATCGATGACCTTGAGGACCTGATTTACGGCGATGACGTGAACGACCCGTCTCTTCCCGAAATAGAAGATATTTACGACATCTTCGAGTCGCACACGAACTTCACGGTCACGGACAACGGGGACGGAACTTTCACGGTTACGGGACCGGACGCCAACGTCTCGATGGTCGGCGCAGATACGTTCCAGCTTACCGCGGATACGGTTTTCCTCCTTCCGGATGATCTTTTCCAGGTAAGTTCCACAATGGTGTAGGAGCCTTCATGTCCACAGTCATAGCAATGACCGCTGCCGGCGTCGACGCTCTCACAGACACTTTGGTTGCGGGAGGACATGTCGATTCGAGCGGCGCCATCCTCCTCACGACCAAGGGCGGCACCGATATCAACATCGGCAGCGGGGTCCAGGATCCGGACCTTGTCGCTATCGGGAATCTCGTTCCGGCCAACGACGACCTCATCCAGCGCAAGTCTGGTGTCTGGGTCAACCGCACGATGGCCCAGGTCCTGGCCGATCTTGGCAGTGACATCAACACCATCGAGAACCTCACGCCGGCAAACAACGACGTTCTCCAGCGGAAGTCCGGCGCCTGGACGAACAGGACGATTGCGCAGCTGGGATCCGATCTCGCCGCTGATCCTCACATAAACCTGACGGCGATCAAGATAAACCAGACAGTCCGGACCGCCACAACGCTGATAGACGATCCCGATATCCATCTCAACCTGGATCCGAACAGCACGTATGACGTTACCTTCGACGCCTCTTATGGCGGCGCGGTCGCGATATCGTTTACCTGGACGGTTCCCGCTGGCGTCACTGGTTTTCATGCGGATACCTTCAACCTGGCGGGCACCGGAATGGTGTGTAACACCTACACCTGGCAGGCGGGAACTAACTCGGCCGGCGCCGTGAACTCGGGCTACAGGATTGGCGGATACCTGATTACCGGTGCCACCGGAGGAAACTTCGCGTTCAAGTGGGGTTCTTCAACTTCGGGGCAGACCGCAAGTCTGGGCACATCCATCCTTCGTGCGAGGAAGATCACGCCTTAGGGAGCCTCATGATCGAGATCAGTACGAGTGGCTCCACTGACAGGACGGATCGATGGCTCAAGCGGATGGCACGCGGAGAGATGTACAGGCCGATATCCGCCGGGGCAAAAATGGGAGTTTCAGCTCTCTCAGCAGCCACTCCAGTTGACACGGGTCTCACAGCTGCCTCGTGGGGTTCAACGGTCATCCAGAGTCTCAGTGGCGCCAAGATTACCTGGACTAACTCTCATATCAACAGAGGATTCAACGTCGCTGTCGGTCTTCAGTACGGTCACGGTACCGGCACCGGAGGCTACGTTCAAGGACGAGACTACATCAACCCGGCCATGAGGGCTGTATTCCAAAAGATCGCTGATGATGTTTGGAGGGTGGTGACCAGTGGCTAGCATCGACGAGCGCGTTGTCCAGATGACCTTCAAGGGCGCGACATTCCTCACTGGCGTTGCCTCGGTCATATCCGCTCTCGATAAGCTCAAGCAATCGCTTGCCGGTCTTAAGGGTACGAGCAAGGCTCTTGACGACGTCAGCGCCGCCGGCAAGAAGATCGACTTGTCGCATGTCGCCGATGGCGTCGACAAGATCTCGTCCAAGTTCACCGCCATGGGAGCTATCGCTACCGGCGCCCTGTTGCGGATCGGCGGAGCCGCTGTAGCGGCTGGCGGACGGCTTCTCAAGTCCCTCACGATCGCACCCATTCTTGCGGGCTTGGATACGTACAGCACCAAGCTCAATGCCATCCAGACGATCCTGGCCAACACCCAGGGCCAGCAGGGATCGAACCTCAAGAACGTTTCGGCGGCACTGGCTGAGCTTAACACGTACGCCGACAAGACGATCTTCCGCTTTGCGGACATGACCAAGAACATCGGCCTGTTTACCGCGGCCGGTGTCAACATCAAGGATTCGGTCTCCTCGATCAAGGGTCTGTCCAACATCGCCGCTTTGTCTGGTTCCAGTGCCCAGCAGGCCGCTGGCGCGATGTACCAGATGTCGCAGGCGATTGCGACCGGAACCGTCAGGCTGATTGACTGGAACTCCGTTGTCAACGCCGGCATGGGCGGCAAGGTCTTCCAGAACTCCCTGATACAGACCGCCAGGGTGCACGGTGTCGCCGTAGACGACATGATCAAGAAGAACGGCAGCTTCAGGGACTCTCTGCAAGAGGGTTGGCTGACGTCCGACATCATGACGGAGACCCTTGCCAAGTTCACCGGCGATCTGAGCGATCAGCAACTCAGATCCCTGGGTTATTCACAGAAGCAGATCAAGGCGATCCAGGCGCAGGCTAAGGCCGCTGTCGGCGCCGCTACCCAGGTCAGGACCGTTACTCAGCTGATGGAGACCATGGCGGATGGCACCGCCACGGCGTGGTCCCATGTCTGGGAAGCAGTGATAGGCAACCTGCCCCAGGCGACTCAGCTTCTTACGAGCGTGGCGGCCGGTCTCTCCAAAGTCTTCATAGCTCCGATTACACATCTTGGTACTCTTCTCCAGAAGTGGAACGAGCTCGGCGGCAGGCAAGCAGTCATAAACGGGCTTACCGCCGGCATAAAGCTTCTAGGACAGGTTCTCAAGCCCATCGGCCAGGCTTTCCGGGAAGTGTTCCCGCCGATGACCGCTCAACGCCTCGTCGATATGTCGAAGGCGTTCGAGAACTTCGTCAAGAGCATCAAGATCAGCGCGACAACGATCAACAACATCAAAACGATCTTCCGAGGCCTCTTCGATGCGCTCAAGATCGGTATCGACATTATCAAGGGCGTATTCAGTGTCTTCGGTAGAGTAGCCAGTGCTGCAACCGGGGCCGGCGGTGGCGTTCTAGGGCTCGTGGCCAAAGTCGCGAGTCTAGTCACTGGTTTCCGCCACGTCCTTGAAAACGGCGACGCCATCGGAAAGTTCTTCAGGGGCCTCGGGACTGTTCTAGCAGCACCAGTAAAGATATTGGGTTCTGTAGTCCACGGATTCGATTCCTTTGTCTCTGCTGTCGGCCGTGCGATTGGTTCTCTCGGCCCGTTCGTCGACAAGGTCATCGGCGTATTCAAGGGACTCGCCGGCGCGATCGTCAACGCTCTACGTTCGGGAGATATCCAGAATGTAGCGAACGTCATCAACCAGGGCCTTCTCGGCGGGATTCTGCTGGCGGTCCGGAACTTCATCAAGAATCTCGGCAAGGGCGGCGCGGGCCTGGGGCTGATCGACAAGATCAAGGGCGTCTTCAGCGCCTTGACGGATACCTTGCAGAACATGCAGGATCGCATCAAGGCTGGCACCCTGGAGAAGATCGCTATTGCCGTAGGCATCCTGGCAGCATCGGTCGTGGCCTTGTCGTTCGTCGACGCCGGCCGCCTGACCAAGTCGCTCACCGCCATAGGCATCATGTTCGGCCAGTTGCTGCTCGCGATGAACATCCTGAGCAAGATCTCGACGGGAATCGGGGTCTTCAAGGTAGGCGCGGTCGCCGCAAGTCTTATTCTCATGTCCACCGCGATCCTGATCCTCGCAGGCGCTGTAGCTATCCTGGCGCAGTTCAACCTGATCCAGCTAGCCAAGGGTATCGGCGCGATAGCTGTGATGCTGGGCATTCTTGTCGGGGCCACACGCCTCATGGCCAAGGATGCCAAGGGACTCGTCGCCGCGGCGGCAGCGATGGTCATCATGGCCCTGGCACTGAACCTCATGGCCGGCGCTGTAGCGATTCTCGGGCACATGGACGTAAGCGCCCTGGCCAAGGGAGTCGTCACCATAGCGATTCTCCTGGCACTCATGGCCGGATTCAACAAGTTCGGCGGGGTGCAGCTTATCGGCACCGCGGTAGCGATGATCGCCCTGGGTGTAGCGCTCAACGTGATATCTGGCGCTCTGAAGATCCTTGGAAGCATGTCGCTAGCGCAGATAGGCAAGGCACTTCTCGCGGTGGCGGGCGGCCTGATCATCATTGCCCTGGCGATGAACCTGATGCCGCAGACCATGCTTGCCTCGGCTGCCGGGCTCCTGATCGTATCCGTTGCCCTCACGATCCTGGGCAAGGCCTTGCAGTCCATGGGGAAGATGTCCTGGGGCGAGATAGGCAAGTCCATGGTCGTCCTGGCCGGCTCGCTGCTTATTCTGGCGGCCGCCATGATCGCAATGGCAGGAGCTCTACCCGGGGCCGCGGCCTTGCTTGTCATATCTGCCGCTCTGGCGGTCCTGACTCCGGTTCTCATAACGCTTGGCTCGCTGAGCTGGGGGACCATCCTCAAGGGATTTGCGGCTCTTGCCGGTGTCTTCCTCATATTTGCCGCGGCTGGGCTTCTCCTCGGCCCGGTGGTGCCCATCTTGCTCGGGCTATCGGCAGCCATAGCGCTGTTCGGTGTCGGGCTGATGGCACTCGGCGCCGGGATCCTCTTCATCGGGACAGGTCTTACTGCCATCGGCGTGGCGGTGACGGTTTCCGGAGCGGCGATCGTAGCGTTCGTAACGTCGATCCTGAACCTCATCCCGTTCGCGATGAAGAAGATCGGCGAAGGGATAGTTCAATTCGCGGTGGCCATAGGCAAGTCCGGGGCTGCGATAACGGACGCCTTCACGACCATCCTGACGTCCTTGCTCAAGGCGGTTATCAAGGTAATCCCGCTCATCGGCAAGGCTGTCCAGACGATCCTGACGACGTTCCTCAACCTGATTGTGACGAACACGCCAAGAATCGTGAACGTCATGATCCGCCTTGTCATGGCGCTTCTCAACGCGATCGCCTCGAACATGCCGAGGTTCGTGCAAAAGGGCACCGATATCATCGTTGCCTTCCTCAACGGAATTGCACGGAACGTTCCGAGAATTGTTCAGGCCGGCGTAAACATCGTGGTGGCCTTCATCACCGCTGTGGGCGCTCAGGCAAGCAGAGTTTCTGGCGCTGCTATCCGTATGATCATCAACTTCGTCAACACCCTGGCGAGTCAGATACGCGGATCCTCCGGAGCCATGCGGTCTGCGGGCTTCAACCTTGCAGGTGCGATCATCGACGGCATGACCGGCGGACTGGCCAGCAAGGCAGGAGCTGTGATCGGCAAGGCGGCAAGTATCGGCGCCTCGGTCATCAGTGCCCTGGGCAAGGCAATCAAGTTCTTCTCGCCTTCGCACTACACCTACGCGATGGGTATCGGCATCATGGAAGGACTCATGTTCGGCATGATCAGTCTTCACTCGGATCTCATAAAGACCGCGGAAGACACCGGGCAGATCCTTATCGACGCTCTGGACACGAGCCTGGCGCTGGCGTCGGAGATGGTGGATATTCAGCCGACTATCACTCCGGTGATCGACCTGAGCGGAGCCAAGAAGGGGTTCGACGACCTGGCCGCGATGGCTGCTGCCGGCGTAATTCCTGTTACCACGACCGCCGCCGCAGGAGCCGTTTCCGCAACTACGCCATCTCCTCCGATAGAGGGAGTTGCCGTGGCAATGCCTGGCGGAACGGTCCTGAACTTCACGCAGAACAATACTTCGCCAGTGGCCCTGTCAAGTGCGGAGATATACCGGCAGACTAAGAATCAGCTATCACAGGCGAAGGGAGCGCTGCCGTTATGCTCACCATGGTGACGGTTCAGAACCCGAGTGGCACTCTCTTTCTCCCGCTGACGGACGCCTCTCAGGGCTATGTTGTGAAAGAGGTTCAGGGTCTTGACCCGGTCAAGGCATCTATGTCGTCCTCGGTCATGGCTCAGATGGACGGGGCTTTGTTCCAGAATGCCCGCCGGGAGCCCAGGAACATCACGATGAAGATCGGTCTTGAGTGCGACTACGTGACGAACACCGTAGCCGGACTCAGGAAGAACCTCTACGATTACCTCATGACAAAGGGATTCGTGACGTTCTCTCTCTGGGTTGACCTGGCGATATTTGCCAAGACAATCGCGATAGTCGAGAGCGTAGAGAACAACATGTTCACTACCGATCCCGAGGTCGATATTTCGCTGATCTGTTTCGACCCCGATCTCTACGCGCCGTCCGAAACCGTCCTGGACGGAACGACGACAAGCGTCAGCGATACGGTGACGATCGACTATCCTGGAACGTCGGAAACAGGCGTCCATTTCGAGATGGTTCTCCCTGCTGACACGAGTGAGGTACGGCTGTACAACACCCGGCCCGATCAGGTCGTCAACCTGGTCCGCGTCACTGGGAACATGCTGGCGAACGACCTTCTCACGATCGACACCAATCCCGGATCCAAGAAGATTACCCTGACCAGGAACGGGCTGGAGTTCTCCATCTTGTATTTCCTGGACCAGACGTCGGACTGGGTCAGCCTGATGCGGGGTCCCAACCTCTTCCGTGCGTTCTATGGCGGGGCTCCGTCTCCGTACACCCTCACGTACACCGTGAAGTACGGAGGGTACTGATGCCGATGGAGTGGTACACCCTTGACGACAATCTCCAGCGATTCCGGGTTATTGAGGGATACGAGTCCTTTATCTGGACCGAGCGGTACGCCGCTAGAGGAGACTTCGAGATCGTGATCAATTCCAATCACGATAGCAAGAGTCTCTTGCAGACCGGCACCAGGATCGGGATGAAAGGCTCGTACCGGGTCATGACGATCGATACGGTGTCTGATGAGCTTGCGGCTGACGGCGTGAAGAAGCTCAATGTCACTGGGAAGTCGATAGAGGACCTTCTTGACCACCGGGTCGCGATGCCCGCGCTTGACGACCTGACGGCCAAGCCCAAGTGGACCATTACCGGTACACCAGGCTACATCGCGAGGTACATATTCTCGCAGATCTGCGTCACGGGAGTCATGAGCCCGAACGACACGATCCCCTTCTATCACTCGGGGTCCCTTCTTCCTCCGGGGAATATTCCTGAGCCGAACACGTCGTACACCATCGATTTCGATCCGGATACCGTGTACAACGATCTCGTCAAGATCTGCGATATCTGGTCGATAGGCTTCCGGCTCGTGAAGAATGGCGACCTGGGCCAGATTTATTTCGAGGTGTACACCGGGAGCAACCGGACGTCCTTCCAGACGATCCTTCCTCCTGTCATATTCTCGCAGGGAATGGATAGCATCAGCAAGACGTCAACGCTCAGGTCCCTTGCGGACCTGAAGACGGTTGCGTACGTTCTCGCGGTGAACGACGCCATAGCTGTCTACGCGGACGGTGTCGATTCTTCTGTTAAGGATTCAGCACGACGGGTGCTGCTTGTCAAGGCTGATGATATCGATCTTGCAGTCGGAGCTCCCCTGACCGCGGCCATGCAACAGCGAGGCCTTGAGGAGCTGGCGAAGCACCGGTCGTTGTACGCTTTCGACGGAGAGATCCCGCAGCATCAGCCATATGTGTACGGAGTCGACTACAACCTGGGAGACCTCGTCGAGGAGCGGAGTCCTGACGGGTTCATCAGTCAGCTGATAGTCACTGAGCAGATCTTCGTATCCGATTCAAGCGGAGAGCTGTCATATCCTACGCTGACTCTCAAGGAACTCCTGCTGCCAGGCACTTGGGTGGCTCGTCCGATTGCCGAACACTGGGCCGATGTTCCGGACGATCAGTACTGGGGTAACCAACCATAGAAAGGAGCCGACATGGCCATCGGCGATGATGCGCTTGCGGCTGGATTCGCTCTCGTACCGTCAGCGGGACCTGGTGCGGAGGTCAAGCTAGGCGCTCAGGAGATCAACCGCACAAGGGACTACGTGGCTCAGACCAGAACCCTGAACCCGGCGGTCAGGCCTATTTCCGGCGGCGGAACCGGGGCGACGACCGCGGCAGCGGCCAGGACCAACCTGAACATCCGGTCAGGAACAGCGGCCGCATCTGACGCTGTCGGAGGAGCAACTGACGGCAACCTCTACTTCAAGATCATCTAGGGGCGAGCATGGCAAAGCCGTCTCCACCAGGTAAGCCGACGTTCACGAATACTCAGCTGACTACGGTCACGGTCAGCTGGGCAGCTTCGACCAGCACCGGCGGGAAGCCGATCAAGGCATACCTGATGAGACGGTGGAACGCCGCCTCCATGACCGGGGCTTACTACGACAGCTCGGCCAATAACCGTAGCAGGAACGTTACCGGGCTTATTCCCGGGAGAGCTTTCACCTTCGCTATCTACGCTCTCAATGACGACGGATATTCCAACCCGTCTCCCTCGTCAGTGATCACGATGCCCGGCGGCGTTTATATCCGGGTGAAGGGCGTGTGGAAGGTAGCTATCCCGTATGTCCGCTCAGGGGGGAAGTGGCACCAGGCCATTCCGTATATTCGCTCCGCGGGGACATGGAAACAGCTCGGCTAGGAGCGATATGGTTTCAAGACACTACGACTTTCTCAAGACCTTGGCTCAGATCTGGATCCCGGGCTTCGCGACGCTATATTTCACCATAGCGGAGATCTGGCATCTTCCGTACGGAGCCGAGGTCGTCGGGACTCTAACGGCGATCGACACGTTCCTGGGCGTGATCCTCAGGATCTCGACAGGCAAGTACGTACCGCCTTCGGACGGTCAGCTTCTCATCGACCACTCTGATCCGGAGATGGGCAAGCTCGTCTTCAACATCGATACTCCTCTGGATCAGATCCCCGACAAAGACCAAGTTCGTCTCACAGTTCATCCAGTTACCGATCTCGGCAGATCGCAGGGATAACATGCCCTATAGTGAAGCCAGAGAAAGGAACTGAAATGTTTAAGTTCATCAGGCCAGAAAAGAAGATAAGTGTTATCGATCCGGTGATCGAAGCGCTGATCTCCGAGATGGCAGGATATGACGCAGCCGACGAAGCTTACACCACAGCATCGCTGAACCTGAAGACCCTCATCGAGGCCAAGGCCGTAGAGCCGAAGCCCGATCGAGTGAGTCTCGACACGATTGTCGTGGTAGCAGCCAACCTCGTCGGGATCGCCATGATCCTCGCCTTCGAAAAGAACGGCATCATCACCAGTAAGAGCATGAGCCTTCTCAACCGGCCGAGAACCTGATCACGAAGACCAGACCAAGCTCGAAAACGGAGCTCCGTGCAAGACCGCCTTGCACGGGGTTTCTGTTTTCCTTGCCTCTAATTTTTCCCTCGCAGAAATAACACGTCCTATAGTGAAGCGGGAGCTGAATACGACAGCCCCCCACCCGAGAAGCAGATTCCAACGCTTCTCATTTTTTACCCGAGCTCAGCTCAGGGAAAGGACCCCACAATGAGCACCCACTACGACGACCCCGCCTACGCCCCGACCCACACCGCTCTGCCGCCCGTCCCCGCGTACATCACGGACCCTACCACCAACCCGGAGACCCAGGTCCTCGCGCCGCCGATGACCGTCTACGTTCGGGAGCCGAAGAACGGCTTCGGCATCACATCTTTCATCTGCGGCATCGCCGGGGCGATCTGCGGTCTCATCCCGATCCTGTCCGTTCCGGCCCTTGCTGCCGGGCTGATCGGTTTCGGCTTCGGGATGGGTGGCGTCAAGCGCCTCCGCAACAAGCGCGCCGACAACAAGGTCATGACCATCCTCGGCGTGATCGTCTCCGTCCTCGCCGTCGTGCTCGGCGTCGTCGGCATGATCATCGTTCAGCACGCGGTCGACCAGCTGCAGACCGACCTGAACAACATCGACGCGACCTACAACACGAAGTAGATCGGAAGACGAAGCCGGTACCGCTCAAAAGGCGGTACTGCGCTTCTCTTTTTTATGAAGGAGGAATCATGGAAATGGTACTCAGCACGGAGTACTTGCCGGGTAACAAGCTGCTCGTGACGTTCAGGGGATGCCCGTCTTGCGGGAAGACCCATCAGCTCACCGTCGACTACTACGCGTTCGAACGCTACATGGACGGGGTTCAGGAGCTCGGGCAAGCGTTCCCTGAGCTGACCGTTGCCGAACGGGAGTTGTTCCTGACCGGCATCGACGGGAACTGCTACGCCGAGATGGTGGCGCAGAAGGAGTTCTGATGCATGACCCGAACTCACTCATCGTCAGGTTCCGCCGGTGGCTGGCTAACATCATAGGCGTCAGGCCCGATCCGGGCGAAGGCTGGTGTCTTGGCTGCAAACTGAACGGCGGACGCACGAAGATCATCCCGGCCGATGGACTCAGGGAGCACGTAGATCAGCACGCACCAGGCGATTACGTGCACATCGAAACCTCGAATAGGGAAATGCCGAAGGAGATGCCGCTTTGATGGAAGAGGATCTCAACCAGGCCCTGCCTGAGCATTACGTGGTCGAGGCGGAGAACCTGCCGCCGACCAAAGTCGTCTGCAAATGCGGGGAAGTATTCACCGGAGACAACCCCGTCATGCAAATCACAAAGCACATGCAAGAGAGGAACGTATCATGAAGCTCAACATCAACACTAGCAAGATCCGGGCCCGATTCGCCAACATGGTGACCAGGTTCGAACGGGCGTGGGACGAGAACCCGCTCGCCGTCATCGGGGTCCTCGCGATGGCGTCCGCCGGAGCCGCCAAGTTGATGACGGCTTACGCGGGAGTCCGCAACTCACGTGCATGGAGGCGTGAGGTCGCCAGGCGGGACAGGCTGACGCGATGACTCAAGAAGACCCCCTGCGGTCTTTTAGGGACGCCAAGGAAGCGTCGATACAGGAGTACTTCAGGCTCCTGACCGAGATAAGCGAGAAGCTTCAAACCACGGACGATCCTGCAGAGAAGGACCGCCTGTGCAGGGAGTGGTGGCTCCTGGCGATCGACTCGTTCAACGAGCACATCGCCGGTCCGATCGTCACGGCGCACGGAGTGGTGCTGGAAACACCCGAAATCGAGCTTTGAGCTTCAGGGCCTCGCAGAAATTACACGCCCTATAATGGAAGCCATAAGCCAAATTCAAGGAGAAATACAATGACCGAGAAGCCGCAGACCGTTTCTGAGACCCCCGTCGCCGAGACGCCCGAGGTGTCACGTCGCCGCAAGATCGTCGCCGCCAGTGCAAGCATTGGTACGACCGTCGTGCTGACCGTGCTCACCAACGTCGCCATCGGCCTCGCGTCGCAGAAGGTCACCGACCTCATCATGAACGACACCAAGAAGGCCTAACAGCCAACACGAGAGATTCGCCCAACAAGCGATCTCTCTTTTTCTTGCCAAAGGAGGCAACAATGAACATCGAATGGCTAAATCAACTCGGCCATATTACGAAGCGGAATTCACCAGCGATCCTGTCGGGAGCTGCGATCGCCGGCGTCATCATCACGGCAGCTCTCGCTGTCCGGGCCACGCCAAGGGCCGTGGAGAGCATCGCGGATGCCAAGGACAAGAAGATCTACGATCGGGCTGACCAAGAGCAAGTCGCGGTAACGACTCACGATCAGGCTAACCTGTCGATCCTCGAGGTCATCAAGGCGACCTGGGTGCACTATCTTCCGGCGGGAGTCGCGGGCGCTGCCACCATCGCCTGCATCGCGGGAGCCAACAAGATCGGGATGCAGCGGAACGCCGCGCTCGTGGCCGCCTACACGCTCGTCGACCGGCAGATGCGCGAATACAAGGATCACGTGGTCGAAGCGATCGGCGCCGGCAAGGAAGAGAAGATCCGCGAGGTCGTGGCCCAGAAGCAGATTGAGGGCACCCCTCTTCCCAGTAAGGAGATCATCCTCGCCTCGGGGAGTGACCAGCTCTGCTTCGAATCGTACACGGGGCGTTACTTTCGCTCCGACATCGAGAAGATTCGGCGGGCCGAGAACGAGATCAACTTTCGCATCGGCAACGATATGTACGCTTCTCTCAACGAGTTCGGCGACGAGATCGGCCTGGAGCACACGGACGTCGGCGACGAAGTCGGATGGAACATCGAGAACCGGGTCAAGATCGCCTTCACTTCCCATCTCCATCCCGACGGAATCCCCTGTCTCGCCTTCAGCTACCTCAACAATCCGAGGCCGGATTACGGGAAATGCTTCTAGCTGGATCAGGAAGATCTTCTCCAACGTGGGGATGTTCATATTCTGGCTGATCCTCCCGTATCTCATCGCAACGGCCGTACGTTCAGTCCAGAAGAAGCTGAACGAAGCAGACGATCCTGACAAGGAAGCTCTGAAGATCGGCCAGGCCATCACGGATAATCTGCGGGACGCGATAAAGCCCGCATTACAAGGAGTCCTATCATGACTGATGTCGTATATCAGACCGAACCGGGGTCTAGGGAAAACCTGGACCCTGATCGTTTCCTACGTGCGGCAAAGAGGCTGGCTGTCGACAACTACAACCGGCACTACAACCCTGACACCGATGCAGCGCTGACGATGGACGACGTCTTCATCGTCTGGTTCGCGAAGGCTCTCGGCAACTGGAGGGCGATCGTCTCCTCAAACGTCGCCAGGGGCCTCCTCTACGATATTTCTTACAACGGCCATCGTGCCGAAGTCACCATCGACGTCTTCAGGCGGATCAACAACACGAAAGTCGCCATCGAGCGGCTATAAGGAGGAACCATGATCAAGGAAACAGTCACTTACAAGGACTTCAACGAGGAGATGCAGACGGAGGATCTGTACTTCCATCTCTCCAAGAGCGAGCTCGTCGAGCTTGAGCTGGGGATGGACGGCGGTCTCGGGACTTATCTGCAGACGCTGGTCAAGTCCAGGAAGACCAGCGAACTCCTGGCCGCGTTCAAGAACATCATCTCGGCCGCTTACGGAGAGAGGTCCCTGGACGGCAAGCGGTTCGTCAAGAACGAGGAGAAAACCAAGGAGTTCCTGGCTTCTCCTGCGTACGATGCCTTGTTCATGAGGCTGGTTACGGATGAGGCCGCGGTTACCGAGTTCATCCTGGGGGTCGTTCCCAAGGACCTGATCACGGAGGCCGGCGGAGCTGACAAGCTTCTCTCAGGAGCAGCCGTCAGCAACATCGCGCTCCCGGAGACTCCGTTCACGGTGACCGGTGACAAGGACATGCGGCCGATGACCGATGAGGAACTCGGCAAGAGGATGCAGCTACCCGCAGCATTCCGGCGTCCGCCGGCGGAGAGGGTTCCGCCAGGCACGATCGTGCTCCCGGCAGAGCTCCAGAACATCACCCGCGAGGAGCTCCTGCGGGCCTACGACCAGCAGATGGACAAGACCCGGAAGAATCCGGAGCCTCCGTCTCCTCCTGCGGCTTAGCTCGCAGAAATAACACACGCTCTAATAGAAGCCAATTCGAACCTTCACGGATCGATATCAGAGCTTCTGACTTTTTCCAGGGCAGGAGATCCTGATGACCGAAAACATAGATGTTGACCTGGGGGCGGGACGCCAGAGAAGCGTTCCGGTGGACCTTCCGGGCAACTCACGGAAACTCAGGGCCGCCAGGGCGGCTCAAGAGACTCCGAAAGAGAAAAGACAAGAGAAGATCATCGCTGGAGAAGTCGTCCAGCGCAAGAAGCGGCTCAGCAGGCGTTTCGTCGAGGCTTTCTTTGGCGATGAAGGAGTGGAGGATGCTGTTCAGGGCTTCCTCGCCGAAATTCTCGTCTCGGCGTTCAAGTCCATGGTTTCCGATACGGTCGGCCAGTTCTCGAACGCCCTCAGGGACGGGTCCGACAAGTTCCTGTACGGGACGACGAGGCGGACGATCACGACGGCGAGGGGTCCGTACACCAGTTACAACCGGGTGACCGGTGTGAGGCCGGCGTACAACCAAATCGGCGACAGGGCCAGGACGCTTCACGACTTCGACGACGTCATCCTGCAGAGCAGGGGAGAAGCCGAAGACGTCCTTGACCGGATGCGGGAGCTCATCTCCCAGTTCGACGCGGCGACAGTGGCAGACTTCTACGATCTTGTCGGGATAACCGGCAACTTCACGGATGACCGGTGGGGCTGGACCGATCTCAGGTCGGCGAAGGTGACCCATGTCCGAGGGGGTTATCTCATCAGCATGCCTAGAACGCAGCCGATCGACTGATGAGGACCACATATCAAGTTGAGCTTCAGACCGGATACGAGCTCAACGCCAACGACATAGTCCGGCTCAAGGAACGGATAGAAGAGAACCTCAGGCATCTGGCAGAGGAATACCTGGCGGAAATGACCGTGGGTATGACTAACGTCGTGCCAGGACCAATCATTCAAAGGAGCGAGAACACACCATGAATTTCGACGCACTCAGTCAGAGGGCGGCCGGCGCGACCGGCATGTTCCTCAGGAAGCACGGCCCGGTTATCCTCACGGGTGCCGGCATCGCGGGATTCGCCGCGACCACGTACCTGGTCGGCAAGGCGGTCCTCAGGGCGCAGGAACCGCTTGAGGCTCGCAGGAAGCGGATCCGGGAAGTCTCGAACGTTGAGGTCACCGACTCGTACACGGAGAAGGACCGGGTCCGGGCCATCGGCAGGGTCTGGATCATCGAGAGCGCCAAGATCGTCCGCGTATTCGGCCCGCCGATCATCACCGGTGGCGTCTCCGTGCTCTGCATCATCTCCGCTCACGGCCTCATGCGCCGGCAGCAGGCGTCGCTGGTCGCGGCCTACATGGCTCTGGACAAGGGTTTCCGGGCCTACCGGGCAAGGGTTGAGGAGGCGTACGGCACCGAGAAGGAGCTGGAGCTCTACCGGGGGGTGAGGGTCAGGAGGATCGAGAACGACGGTGAGGACATCGTCGCCTGCGAGATCGATCCTGACGACTTCATCCCGTCGATCTACGGGAAGTTCTTCGACGAGTCCAACCCGAACTGGACCAAGACCCCTGAGTGGAACCTGCAGTTCGTCCGCGGTCAGCAGAACTACGCGAACGACCGGCTCCAGGGCGTCGGGTACGTCTTCCTGAACGAGGTCTACGAATGGCTGGGGCTGCCGCGGACCCAGGCCGGTCAGACGGTCGGCTGGAGGAAGAAGGGCAACGGCGACGGCTACGTTGACTTCGGCATCTACGACATCGGCGACGAGAACTCCCGGGCGTTCGTCAACGGACTGGAGGCGACCTGCTTCCTCGACTTCAATGTCGACGGGCCCATATCGATATGACCAACATCAAGGGAGTGAGGATCGATGGCGCTTCTGTTCTACTCGGTACTTCTCTTGGTGCTGGCGTCGGGGCCGTACTTGGATGGTATATCGCCAAGCGGCAGATGGAGAAGGAACTCGTCAACGAGCTCAGAGGGATCAAGAAGTACTATGCGGATAAACTTCGCACCGCGACTGCCGCCGGAGAAGATAGTGACGCCGGCGAACGGGCAGAAGCCACCGTGGCTGATCCTGGCGGAGTACGAACCACCGGACGGGTCATCACCAGGATCGCAGATCCCCGTATTGAACTCGTGCTTCACCCTCGCCATCCCGACCTCGAAGGACTTGAGGAAGCGGGAGATGGAGACAAGACCGAGGATGAGGGTGAGGACGCTGATGACTCGCCTCCGCCACCTCTGGTACGGGATACTACTAAGCCGTATGTGATCACCCTCGCGGAGTTCAGCGAGGAGAACGAGACCTACTCGAAGATCACGCTCACCTACTTCACGACAGACGACACGCTCTGTGATGAGAGAGACGCCCCCATAAGGGATACGACGATCATCGGGGTAGGTTTCGAGAATCTCTTCGGCCAGGACTCCGACGACCCGGACGTCCTGTATGTCCGTAACGACAAACTCCAGGTGGATTTCGAGATCGCCAGGAGGAACGAGTCATACACACAGACCGTTCTTGGTTACGGAAAGCCGACATGACCGATGACATTCAGCATGGTTACTTCGGTTACCTGTATTTCCGGGTCTTCAAGATCTATGACGAGAAGTCCCCCCTCTCCTACGTGAACGTGTGCACGCTGATGCACGAGACGAGGTTCGACGACTCGCTTCCGAACGACGACAACCGAGCTCGCGATGGAATACAGCTCAGGGATGAATTCATATCGACGCTGAAGAGCATCGTTGTGGAGGATTACACTGAGCTGCAAAGCCTTGGGCAGTGCTCGATATTCGAGATGCTCATCGCTCTCGCTTACCGGGCGGATTACCTGGTCGAGAACGGTATCGAGTGGTGGTTCAGGGAGTTCATCGACAACCTTGACCTTGCCAAGTACAACGATAGAGACTACGTCCCGCGATCCGGGATTAGAATCAACAGGATCCTCAACAACTTCAACAACCGCCGTTATTCCAGAAACGGAAAGGGCGGGATCTTCCCTCTACAGAGAGCTAAGAAGGATCAGCGTACCCTCGAGTTGTGGTACCAGATGCATGCTTACATGACGGAACGTCAGATGTATTAGGGAGGAGGATCCATGGACTTTTTTCAGGTCGAACGGCGAGAGACGAAGGACGGGTTTGCGGTATATCCCAGCTGGATAGTCGATCGTTCAACAGACCTGATGATCCGAGGCGGAGCTTTTTACGCTATCTGGGACGAGTCCGCCGGCCTCTGGACCACGGATGAGTTTGCTGCCAGGCGAATTATAGATCGTGAGATCAACGCCAGAGCGGCGGAACTCGGAGACATCACCAGTACACGGGTCATGACACTCGGGCGGTACAAGAGCAATACCTGGCTTGAGTTCAGAAGATACTGTGCCAACATGCCGGACACGCATGTCACGCTTGACAGTAACCTGGCCTTCGCTAACACGCCTCCCAGGAAAGAGGACCACAGCTCGAAAAGGCTTTCATACGATCTCGAGCCTGGTCCTATCGCGGCTTATGACAAGCTGATGACCCGTCTCTTCGATCCAGAGGAGCGGCTGAAGCTGGAGTGGGCTACGGGAGCGATAATCGCGGGTGACGCTAAGTATATCCAGAAGTTCATCGTTCTCTACGGAGAAGCAGGGACAGGCAAGTCGACGTTCCTGCACATCCTCGAGCAGCTCTTCGACGGGTACTGGGCGGTGTTCGATGCCCGAGCTCTTACGGGGACGAACAACAGCGGGAACATATTCGCCTCGGAAGCTTTCAGGACCAACCCACTCGTGGCTATTCAGCACGACGGGGATTTGTCGAGGATCACGGATAACACCATTCTTAGCACGATCATCTCCCACGAGCCGATGGTCATGAACGAGAAGTACAAAAGTCTCTACATGGCACAGATCCAGGCATTTCTCTTTATCGGGACGAACCAGTCGGTAAGGATCACTGACGCCAAGTCCGGGCTTATCCGCCGGCTGATCGACGTCAACCCGACCGGCGAACTATTCCCCCCGGCGGAATACAACGCACTGATCAGCCAGATTCAGTTCGAGCTCGGGGCGATCGCAAGTCACTGCCTGGATGTCTACCGGAAGACCGGGAAGAACTTCTACACCGGTTACCGGCCGACCGACATGATCATCAGGACGGACATCTTCTACAACTTCCTCCTGTCGAGTTTTGACATGCTCAAGGAGCGGAACGGCATAACCCTCAAGGAAGCCTGGGGGCTTTACAAGATCTACTGTGCCGAATCCGGATTCGAGCGCATGATGAACATGCACAGGTTCCGGGACGAACTCAGGAACTACTTTGACGAGTTTCATCCGAAGACCCGAGTCGACGGGATCGAGGTAAGAAGTCTCTTCCGGGGGTTCCAGACTCAGAAGCTCACCTATCTTAGGCTCCCTGAGCCGGAGGTGCCATCGCTTGTCATGGACGAGACGACCTCTCTACTTGACGAGATGCTGGCGGATTGCCCGGCTCAGTACGCGAATAAGGACGGGACCCCGCTCAAGAAGTGGGCGAATGTCAGGACGACTCTTGCAGGCCTCGATACAACGAAGCTGCATTACGTCAAGCCTCCTGGACAGCACATCGTCATCGACTTTGACCTGACGGGAGATGATGGCCAGAAGAGCCTAGAAAGGAACCTTGAAGCCGCAAGCGGATGGCCGCCAACGTACGCCGAGTACAGCCAGAGCGGATCAGGCATCCACCTGCATTACATTTACACAGGAGATGTTACCAAGCTCAGCCGCGTATTCGATGTCGGGATAGAAGTTAAGATATTCTCCGGCGACGCTTCCCTGCGCCGTAGCCTGTCGAAGTGCAACAACATCCCGGTAGCTACGATATCTAGCGGTCTTCCCTTGAAGGAGAAGCGCATGATTGACTCTGACACAGTGCAGAGCGAAAGAGGCCTCAGAAACCTGATCCTGAGGAACCTCCACAAGGAGATACACCCGGGGACCAAACCGAGTATCGACTTCATCTACAAGATCCTCGAGGACGCCTATAACTCTGGGCTTCCTTATGACGTCACGGACATGCGGCCAAGGATTCTTGCCTTCGCGAACAACTCGACTAACCAGCCGGAGTACTGCATTCGCAAGGTCATCGACATGAAGTTCTCCTCGGAAGCTGAGCTGCCGCCGGCTCCCGAGCCACAGGATGACAGGTACGTCTTTTACGATCTTGAGGTGTTCCCTAACCTCTTCGTCTGCTGCTGGAAGTTCCGCGGCAGTGACAACGTCGTGAAGATGATCAACCCGAGTTCCGTGGAGATGGAAGAGCTCGCACGGATGAACCTCATCGGTTACAACAACCGGCGATACGACAACCACATCATCTATGCCCGGATCATGGGGTACAGCGAGCTCGACCTCTACAAGCTCAGTCAGAGGATCGTCAAGGGAGAGGGTGGAGCATTCTTCGGGGACGCTTACAACCTCTCCTTTGCCGACATCTTCGACTTCTCCAGCGAGAAGAAGAGCCTCAAGCGGTTCCAGATCGACCTCGGGCTGAATCACCGGGAACTGGGACTCCCCTGGGATGAGCCAGTTGACCCCTCCCTCTGGGATCACGTAGCCAATTACTGCGCCAACGACGTCATCACGGAAGAGCAGGTCTTCGAGGATCGCATTCAGGATTTCCGAGCGCGGCAGATGCTCGCGGCACTGAGCGGTCTTACGGTGAACGACACCACCCAGCGGCACACCGCGAAGATCATCTTCGGGGACGTCAAGAACCCCCAGGCCGATTTCATCTACACAGACTTGTCCGGGGAGTTCCCGGGCTACGTCTACGACTTCGGCAAGAGCATCTACAAGGCAGAGATCGTCGGGGAGGGCGGTTACGTCTATGCAGAACCAGGTATGTACTCTGATGTCGCGGTGCTCGACGTGGCCTCAATGCACCCGACCTCGATCACAGTGCTGGATCTATTCGGCCCTTACACTCCACGTTTCACGGCTCTCACTGAAGCGCGACTCGCCATCAAACGCGGTGACTATAACACTGCGGGGCGGCTTCTGGACGGCAAACTCAAGCCTTACCTCGGATCAAGTGAGGATGCTGCAGCGCTTGCATACGCGCTCAAGATCATTATCAACATCGTCTACGGCCTGACGTCGGCGAACTTCGACAACCCGTTCAGGGACCTGCGGAACAAGGACAACATCGTCGCCAAACGCGGTGCCCTGTTCATGATCGACCTGAAGAACGCGGTCCAGGCGCAGGGTTTCCAGGTCGTTCACATCAAGACCGACTCGATCAAGATCCCTGGTGCGGATCTCCCCATCATCGAGTTCGTGAAGCAGTTCGGCAAGGACTACGGATACACCTTCGAGCACGAGGTTACGTACGAGAAATTCTGCCTCGTGAACGATGCCGTCTACATCGCGAAGACGAACACCGGGATCTGGACGGCAACCGGTGCGCAGTTCTCGCATCCGTATGTCTTCAAGACTCTGTTCAACCACGAGCCGCTCGTGTTCCTCGATTACTGCGAGACCCGCAGTGTCGTTGGCGCGGCGCTCTACCTGGACTTCGGCGACGGTCCTCAGTTCGTGGGCAGTGCCGGCAGTTTCGTGCCGGTCAAGGAAGGAACGGGCGGCGGCAAACTGCTCCGGGGAAAGGACGGAGTATTCCATGCGGCTTCCGGAAGCAAGGGATACTTGTGGAAGGAAGCAGCCACAGTCTTCGATCTCTCGCTGGAAGACGACATCGACATGAGCTACTTCAGGAAGCTCGTGGACGACGCCGTCAAGAGCATCTCCAAGTTCGGCGACTTCGAATGGTTCACTAGTTAGGAAAGCAATGGCGGATCTCGAACACGCGTCGGAAAACGACAACGATCTCGTCGGTGACCAGGATGCCATGCATTGGGCGGAGAGGTTTGACAGCCATTTCACAGTCCAGCGCAAGAACGGCGAGTCCGTCGACACGCTCGGCTTGATGCTCGCTTGGTTTGCGGGAGCAATCGAGACTGGCAAGATGCATGATTGGGGGTCGATCGTCGCTTACAAGGCCTTCGGCAGCATCTACGATCCGAAGGATGTCACCATCGTCCGCGCACAACGACCGGAATAGCGAGGAAACATGCCCGATCTCAAGCTCATCGAGACCGCCAAGCGCCACGTCTTCGAGTACGCCATGAGACACCTCGACAAGACGGACGAGCTCGAGAACTTCACCATCGAGAGCGTCTACGTGGTCTGGTTCTGCCGGACTCTTCAGAACTGGAAGGCGCTCGTCAGCACCGATCTCCTCGACGGAACCTACTACGAGGTCACGTTCGACGGAGCAACCGGATCGATCTATCTCGACGTCTACAAGAAGTTCGACAACGTAGAGATCGTCAACACCGAAGGCGATCCGCTCACCAACCTGGAGGCCCTCCGGAAGGACTGGGCTAAAGCCGAGTAACAGGAGCAGTTATGGACGAACACCTACATGTCACGGGAGACGCACCGGACATACCGAAGCAGCCAACGGCAGCCGATCGGAGACGAGTTCCCCTGACAGTGTATATCGGGGGGATCAAGAGGATCGTCGGATACGCAGAGGTCGAGGGCGACCAGATCAATGCGTACATAGACCCGAAGGCGGACATCGGTCAGATCCTTGTCGACCTTGTGACAGATGGGGTTATCCAGACTGTCTCTGTCGCTTTCAACGCACCTCCGGCGACTCCCGTCATCGAAGACGGGGGCCGCGTCATCTGGCGCAAGAACTATTAGGAGAGAACTATGGCGTCCACACCGGACGATGACAAGAAGGACACCCTGATCCTCCCCGAGGTCGGGCCTATCCCCGACGACCCGATCGCGAGCACCAGGCACGAACGGGCCATGCCGGCAATGACCGACATCCTGGAGGAGAACCGTTCCGCGGTAACGGAACTGACCTCGTACGACCGGGTCATGACCTTCATCAGGGCCCAGGGCGCGTTCATCCGGGCACAGAGCTATTTCCTCGAGGTGGGCCGGAATCAGACGGACGACAAGGATTACATCCAGCACCTCACCGGCTTCGCCTCCGCCCAGGCCGAGCTCATCCGGGCGCAGCAGGACTTCCTGAAGATGTTCGGGGCGATGTGATGCCTGCAAGAACCAGGGACAGGCCGGCTCCGACCGAGGAGTACCTGAAGCCCATCACCTTCGAGGACGTCCGGATCATCTTCCGCAACTTCAGCGGCAAGCCCGGGCGTTTCAACGCTGAGGGTGACCGGAACTTCTGCTTCCTGCTGGATGACGAACTCGCCGAGGCCATGAAGGCTGACGGTTTCAACATCCGGGAACTGAAGCCCAGGGTCGAGGGAGAAGCACCGCAGCCGATCCTCGAGGTAAAGGTCAAGTACAAGAAGCGGGACGGAACCCGGACGATGCCCCCGCGGGTCGTGCTGATCACCAGCCGCGGCAAGACCAACCTCGACGAGGACATGGTCTCAGTCATCGACTACGCGCAGATCACGTACGTCGACCTGATCATCAACCCCCGGCGGTACAACGTCGGAGGCAGGGAAGGCATCTCGGCTTACCTCAAATCGATTTACGTCACGATCGCCGAGGACGAGCTTGAGCTGAAGTACATCGACACTCCGGACAGCGGCGTCCCAGACAGCGCCATAAACACGATGGGAAGGGAAAGAGAAGTGGAGGAGGTAATAGCTTAGATGGCCAGCTCCAGGCAGTTTGTCGTGACACCCGACATGCCACCACGAGAGCTGCGATCCGTCTGGAGCAAAGCGGTTGACTACGCGAAAGCGAACCCCGGAGCGATCGCCACGATCGAGTTCGCGTTCGGAACGTACCCGCTGCCATCCAGCGGTGCAGTAGCTTACGAGACCGGCACGGTACTCAAAGTCGGTCCACCCGGGGCCAGGGTCACCATCATGTACCTTGACAGCGCGGGCCTGTCCGTGACCACGACTTCGCAGAAGCGGTCAGCTTAAGGAGGTGGTGCCTAGACGCAGGGACATATACCTCATCGTCGCAGTTGGAGGAGAGGGGCGGGTCATTCTCTACGGGATCACCCGTGCCCGCCTCTCTCTAGGATAGGGGTAATGATGCTATTCCGACCGCCTTATAACGCCCTGTTCGAGGTCGACGAAGCTATCCCGCGGGGAACGATAACCCATCTCGATCAGTGGTTCGGTCCTGACGTGAAACTGAGCCTTGAGAGACTGCTGGTCCTCTTCGCTCTCAACCGGTACATCGAGCAAGGGTTGTTCAACGGACCCGGCATGTACCTGCTTCACCTGAGCCGGCGCCGGGGCGTGCGGGTCATCGGCCATCTTTTCAAATTCCCCCCGGACGCGGATCTCGACCGGATCACCAGGTTCCTCGCGGTAATCGGCGTCAATCTAGAACTAGAAGGAGAAGACTATGGCCCTCCGGCCTTCAACCCACGACACAACTGACCTCCCGGCGGGGATGGAAGAGCTCGCCGAGCAGTGGCGGGAACAGTTCTTCAAGACATCCCCCCAGGTCGCGGACCTGAAGAGGAAGGTGATCGTTTACCGCCGGCAGCGGAATTTCCTCGTCACCGTCCTGGCTACTATTGCCGGCGCCTACGTCAAGCGGGTCATGGACGGGCAGGTGAAGCATGCCGTCCGCTGAAGCCTCAGTCGTCATCGGTCGCATCGCCGATATCTACATGACCTCAGGTCTCGCCACGGACGAAGACGGGAACTACGAGGGCTTCGTCACCATCTCGTGCCAGGACACCGCCGGTAACATCTTCACCGGCCAGGCTGACCCTGACGAGGTTCGCACGATGGCCCTGCGCTGGCTGGAAGCAGCCGAGGCCGCGGACCAGGACTGCATCGTGATGACCATGTTGACCCGGGACCTGGACATTCCGCCAGAGCATGCCGCCGGCTTCATCAGGGCTATGCGTAGCGAACGCGAGCCCGATGAGACCAACGAGACCATCGAGACTGCTCTTGGAGAGCACTACGAGAAGGCAGGAGACAATGGACAGGGAACTCAAAAAGAAGGTCATGATCCGGATGAGCCTGTGGATCCTGCTCAAGATCGTCCTGACGGTGGGGATACTCCGCCTGATGAGGAGACTCCAGGCTAGAGAGGACAGGGAGTGGCATGCCGCTGACGCTGATGCCGCATCAGGAGAAAGCCCTCCTGAAGCTACGCAACGGCAACATCCTTAAGGGACCTGTCGGCAGCGGTAAGACCATCACGGCCCTGACCTACTACAACGACATCGAGACCGTCGAGCGGCTGATAGTCATCACGACGGCGAAGAAAAGAGACTCCGGGGACTGGCAGGCTGAGGCGCGGCTCCTCGGCCTGTTCCCCGAGGTCGACTCCTGGCATAACATCAAGTCGTACGAGGACATCGAGGACGCGTTCTTCATCTTCGACGAGCAGAGGATCGTGGGGTCTGGCGCATGGGTGAAGTCCTTCCTGAAGATCACGAAGAACAACAACTGGATCTTGCTGAGCGCGACGCCCGGGGATACCTGGATGGACTATATCCCCGTCTTCCTGGCGAACGGCTTCTACAGGTCGAGAACGGAATTCCTGCGGGAGCATGTCGTCTTCGCGCCCTTTGTGAAGTACCCGAAGGTGGAGCGGTTTATCTCCACGGGTGTGCTGGCACGCCATCTCCGGGACATCCTTGTAGAAATGCCGTATGAGAAGCACACCGTCCGGCACGAGATAGACGTCTATGCCGACTACGACAAGGAGAGGTACGATCAGGTATGGCGGAAGAGATGGAACTACCTGGAGAACAAGCCAATCCAGCACGTCTCGCAGTTGTTCTCTTTGACACGGAGAGCAGTCAACACTTCATCGTCGAGAGTGGAGCGAATCCGCGAGCTGTTGACGAAGCATCCGCGCATGATTATCTTCTACAACTTCGACTACGAGCTCGAGATCCTGAGAGCGTTGTCTGCGGATGTGAATTCATCGGCCGGTCCGGAACCATCGACGAAGGAGCCGACGTGGCCGCCGTGGGAGACCGGACCGACTGGCGGAAATTCTGGCTCGATCACAGCAACTGCGGAGGAGAGTGGAAGTACATCGAGCTCCTCGCCGGCGTCGTTTGCACTTGCCGAATGGAACGGCCACAAGCACGAGCCAATCCCGGACACTGACAGCTGGGTCTACCTCGTCCAGTACGCTGCCGGCGCTGAAGGGTGGAACTGCACCGAGACTGATACGGTCGTTTTCTACTCGCTCAGCTACTCCTACCGTCAGACCGAGCAAGCCAAGGGAAGGATCGACCGTCTGGATACGCCCTTCACCGATCTCTGGTACTACGTCATTTCTTCAGCTGCTCCGATAGACCGAGCCATAGCTGCGACGCTTTCGCGGAAGGAGAATTTCAACGAGCTGAAGTGGCTTAGGAGCATGACGACGGTTTAATGTCGCGACCGCCAGAGGACGTCTCAGCCGTTTACGCAGGTCAACGGACATACTTGAGACAAAAGCGTATTTCTTCTTTAGTATAGTAGTAGTAGTAATATATATATATAGGGAGGGTCAGAAACTCCCACGGGAGGTAGGCAAAGAAAAACGCCATTTTGTCTCTACCGCTCGACCATGGTCGAGTATCGCGGAAAAAACGTGGACTATGATAGAAGGAAATAGAATGTGATTAGTTTTAAAATCACGGGTTCTGTTTTTCGCGAAGGATGGGACATGGGTAACACAGAGAGTCCGTTCAAGACTGAACTGATTGCTGAGCTTCGTCGCATGTTCCCCGGATGCGTGGTCCTGATCAACGATCCCAACTACATTCAAGGGATCCCCGATCTCCTCATCCTGTGGAAAGCTATGTGGGCAGCCCTCGAGTGCAAGAAAGCCCGGGGTGCCAAGCGTCAGCCGAATCAGGATTACTGGGTAGCTATGATGGACCGGATGTCGTTCGCGGCGTTCATCCACCCAGGAAACAAGGAGGTTGTCCTAGGTGATCTTCAACACGCATTCAAATCTCGCAGGGCAGCACGCCTTCCTCGGCCCAAGCAAGTACCACTGGATCAACTACGATCCAGACAAGCTGGATGAGGTCTTCCTCAGCTCACAGGCCGCTGCGAGAGGAGTGGAGCTCCATGCCTTCGCTCACCACGCCGTCCGGCTTGGCATAAAGCTTCCTCGTTCTGATAAGACCCTGAACAACTACGTGAACGACGCCATCGGTTTCCGGATGATCCCCGAGCAAGTCTTGTACTACTCAGAGAACTGCTTCGGGACTGCTGACACCATCTCGTTCAGAAGGAACTTGCTCCGGATCCACGACCTCAAAACCGGCGTCATCGCGGGCTCCATGCATCAGGTAGAAATCTATGCGGCTTTGTTCTGCCTGGAGTACGGGTACAAGCCCGGAGAGATAGAAATAGAACTGCGGATCTATCAGGACGACGAGATCCTGGTCTCGAATCCCGAAGAATCAGTCGACATTATCGCTCACATCATGAGCAAGATCGTCGTGTTCGACAGGCGCATCGAACTACTCAGGGAGGCGGGTTAGACTTGACTGACGTCATCGTTGAAGCTGACGAGCTTCTTCATTACGGAACGCCCCGCCACTCCGGTCGTTACCCTTGGGGATCCGGAAAAACCCCGATGGAACGTGGCCGGAAAAGTTTCCTGGATCAGCATGCTGCACTCAAGCGGCAGGGCATGTCTGACCCTGAAATAGCAAGAGGACTCGGTCTCGGTTCCACGACCGATCTCAGGGCGAAGATCGCGATCGCCAAGGACGAGCATCGCAGGGGTCAGGCAACGCTTGCTCTTCGTCTTAGCGAGAAGGGCATGTCCAACGTTGCCATCGGTCGTCAGATGGGGCTCAACGAGTCATCCGTCCGAGCTCTTCTCGACCCGGCTAACTCGGCGAAGAGGAGCGTTCTCGACGCTACTTCTTCCTTCCTCAAGGACCAGGTTGATTCCGGCGGATACCTGGACATCGGCAAGGGAACCGAGAACTGGCGAGGAGTCAGCAGTACCAAGCTGGCCACCGCCGTGGCGATGCTGAAGCAGCAGGGCTACGTAGTTCACAACGTTCAGGTTCCTCAGCTAGGGACAACAGGTGGGAAGAAGACCACCGTCAAGGTCCTGGCTCCTCCGGGAACCACGTACGTAGACGTCAAGACTCATCCCGAGCTCATCAAGACTGTCGCCGCGACTAGCCCAGATCACGGCCGTACCATCGAGAGCATAAAGCCCCCGGTGGCTGTTGACCCTAAGCGAGTCGGTGTCAGGTGGGCCGAGGATGGTGGAGGCAATGCCGATGGCATAATCTTCGTGCGGCCCGGAGTTCCCGATGTATCTCTCGGTGACTCGGCCTATGCTCAGGTCCGTATCAAGGTAGGGCCCGGTCACTACCTCAAGGGCATGGCCATGTACAAGGATGGCCTTCCTGCCGGAACCGATCTGCAGTTCAACACCAACAAGCGGCGGTCACCGAACAAGCTCGATGCGATGAAGACTGTCGGAGACGATCCGGTTAATCCTTTCGGTTCGGCCATCCGGCAGAAGACATGGACCGATAGCTCGGGCAAGAAGCACCAGTCTCCGATGAACATCGTGAACGAGCAAGGTGACTGGAGGGATTGGAGCAGGTCGCTCTCTTCCCAGGTTCTTTCCAAGCAGAACCCGCATCTTGCCAAGCGACAGCTCGATCTGGCTCTTCAGAGTAAGCGTGATGAGCTAGACGAGATCATGCGGCTGACTAACCCGGTGATCAAGCACAAGCTTCTCATGACGTTTGGTGACTCTGCTGATTCCGCGGCAGTCCACCTCAAGGCCGCAGCCATGCCGGGCCAGAAGACTCACGTCATCCTCCCGATCGAGGGAATGAGGGCAGATCAGATCTACGCTCCGAATTACCACAACGGAGAGAAGGTCGTACTGATCCGGCACCCTCATGGGGGAACGTTCGAGATCCCGGAACTCACGGTCAACAACCGGCATCCTCTGGCCAAGTCGACGATCGGGTCCGCTCCTGATGCGGTAGGAATCCATCCTTCCGTAGCTAAGCGGCTATCTGGTGCCGACTTCGACGGTGACACGGTCCTGGTTATACCGAACAAGCGTGGCGACATCAGGACCACCGATTCGTTGGCTAGCCTCAACGACTTCGATCCTATCGTTCACTACGCCCCGCATGACGGGATGCGTACCATCGACGGCGGTATCTACCACGCTAAGACGGGATCGGTGGATTACGGCGGCAGGAATCCGAAGGGCCGGCCGAAGCAGCAGCAGATGGGCGATGTGTCCAACCTGATAACGGACATGACCATCAAGGGCGCAGATCGTTCCGAGATAGCCCGTGCTGTCAAGCATTCGATGGTAGTCATCGATTCCGAGAAGCACCACCTCGATGTCAAGCAGTCCTACGTCGACAACGGCATAGCCCAGCTCAAGGCGAAGTACCAGGGTCGTACTACCAAGGGCCGTCTTGCTGGCGCATCGACCATCATCTCGAGGGCAGGATCCGAGATACGGGTTCCTGAAAGAAGGCCCCGCCCCGCATCAAAGGGTGGTCCTATCGATCCGGTCACAGGCCAACGGATGTTCGAGGAAACGGGCACCACGAGCGTAGATCGTAGGGGTCGCACCATCGTGAAGACCCGCCCCTCTCAAAGGCTGGCCGAAACGGCGGATGCCCGCACTCTCCTGAGTGATACCCCCTCACCCATGGAAGAGATCTATGCCGCCCACTCTAACGGCATGAAGGGGCTGGCTAACAGGGCCAGGCTTGCTGCTCTTCAGACAGGGCGCCTGACTTACTCCTCGTCTGCGGCAAAGGTGTACCGCAATGAGGTGGCTTCACTAACTGCCAAGCTGGGGGTAGCCAAGAAGAACGCCCCCCTCGAAAGACAAGCACAGTTGGTGGCCAACCAGATTGTTGCCGCCCGCCTCCACGATAACCCCCATATCAAAGAGGACCCTGATGCATACAAGAAGCTAAAGGGTACCTCACTGCAGCAGGCTCGTGATCGTGTCGGTGCTAAGAAGCAGATGATAGAGATCACAGCTAGGGAGTGGCACGCTATACAGTCAGGTGCTATCAGTACCAACCGCCTGTCTGAGATCATCGATAATGCCAACATCGATGAGCTTAAGAAGCTAGCCACACCACGTACCACACAGGGCATGACACCAACGAAGATGGTACTGGCTAGGTCTAGGCTAGCCTCCGGCTACACACAAGCCGAGGTTGCCCAGTCCCTTGGCATCTCTGTCAGTACACTCAACGCTGCACTCAAGAGTGAGGGAGGATGAACATGACAGACGACAGTGAGTACATGCTGACCACCATCGACAATCCATGGAACCCCTACACTCACTGGGATGAGTGGCAGGCATACGACATACGTCATGGACACAACACGTCTGGCTTTCTTGCTCGTGTTGTTAGCTTTTCATTTGATTTGTCAGAGACAGATCAGGATTTGGCAATCAAGCAAGCGATTGACGAAATCGTAAAAGAAAATGTTTCCGGCATTTTCAAAAAGATTTCGCCAGATGAGGTACCTTCTCCCAAAATGCTGACGGGGGGAGGGGTCTCGTAGAAAGCACCCCCCTCCTGCAT
>Ga0209811_10000069_pt1 | contig 46808 bp, 50 predicted proteins | sample Coa_R1_6_FD_187161 | JGI IMG/M metagenome (GOLD analysis project Ga0209811, IMG submission 187161) | Surface soil microbial communities from Centralia Pennsylvania, which are recovering from an underground coalmine fire. - Coalmine... | ecosystem: Environmental > Terrestrial > Soil >... | reverse complement strand
CGTCGCTCTCTTCTCTACGGTTGCGAGTCCACGGACGACCAGCGAAACCACACGCGACGAATCTGCGGTTTCGGACTCTGTCGTGATCGAAAACAATGGTTCACCAGTAGAAATTGATGGCAAACCAATTCTCTCGATCTACGCGCCCATTGGAGGATTCACTCCGAACGAACGGGCGATTGCCATTCAACAGCGAATCATCGCCCTCAGCCGCAACACCAATATGGCGATCGAAGCCATTCACGCGGAGGACCGTGGCACATGGACAGAAATACTCGCCGGCAACAATCGCATCATGGGTATCACGGAGGGTGACGCGAAGGCCGCTGAACGTCCGCGAGTAGAGTTGGCTGAGGAGTACACCGAAATCCTTCGCCTGGTCGTGAAACAATACCGTGAGGACCACACTTGGCGCCATTATTGGCGGGGAATCTTTTATGCGGCATTGGCCAGCGTCTGCCTTGTCGTTTTGCTCACTATCCTTTTCTTTGTTCGCCGAATTGCGGGATCCAGAATAGAGCGATGGCTAGCGCGCCCGGAGGGCGAGGGAGCGCCCTTGCCAGTGGCTCTGCGTCTCAGGCGACACCTCGGTCCGCCATTCACCGCCATGTTCGGAACGCTCTTCTGGATTATCGTCCTTGCTCTATTGCAGAGCTATGTGACGCTTGTGTTGCGCTTCTTTCCATCCACCCGATACACCTCGTATCGCATCACCAACTGGCTGTTCTCGGAGTTCGCCGCATTCGGAAAGACTTGCGTCGGTTACATCCCAAATCTGTTGTTGATTCTCTGCATTTGCCTGATCACGTCCTACCTCATCAAAGTCAATAAGTACATCTTCCAAGAAATCAGCGATCAAAGGGTGACGATCCGCGGCTTTTATCCCGACTGGGCAGAGCCCACCGCGAAGCTGACACGAACGTTGATTCTCGCAGCAGCTGCGATTGTGGTTTTCCCCTACCTTCCTGGATCCGAGAGCCCCGCGTTTAAAGGCATTTCTGTATTCCTCGGTGTCCTGCTATCACTCGGCTCCACTTCGGCGGTGGCGCACGCTGTGGCGGGCACCATCCTCACGTATATGCGCGCCTTTCAAGTTGGAGACTTCGTCCGTATTGGAAACGATATCGGAGAGGTAATCGAGAAGACGCTCCTGGTGACCCGCATCTGCACCCAAAAGAAAGAGGTGGTCACGATTCCCAATGGCACGGTTCTAGGTGGGGTTGTCGTCAACTACAGCGCCGAAGCCCGACAGAAGGGCGTGATTTTCCATACTACCGTGACCATTGGTTACAACGCCCCGTGGCGACAAGTTCACGAGCTGCTAATTTCTGCAGCTCGTGCAACCGAGGATGTGCTGTGCGATCCGGCGCCATTCGTGGTGCAAACCGCTCTCAACGATTTTTATGTCGGGTATGAGCTGAACGCTTCTACGGTCAACCCTAAGAACATGCAGAACATCTATTCGAAGCTCCACCAGAATATCCAAGACAAGTTCAATGAGGCAGGAGTCGAGATCAATTCTCCCCACTACACATCCCTGCGAGATGGTAACCGGACCACGATTCCAGACGCATACTTGCCAGCCAACTACCGCGATCCCGTGTTTGAGGTTCGGGAAGTGAATGGCTCGCAGATGTCGCCGACGGGAGCGACGCATCCGTGACCGATGAAGGCCTCCCGTACCTCCGGTGTCTCGCAGGGTTTGCAAATTGGGCAGAAATGCCGATGCAAGCCAGCTAGATCTACTCGATCGGTGCCAGCAAATATGGCCGCCACCGCCGGCACGCGATGTTGAGGAGGCCGAAATGATGATGCGAGCGTTCAAAGCTCTGGCACCTGGCGCTGGCCTGCTCTTGCTCCTCACCACCTGCGGTGGGCAAGAACAGACGGGCCAAGAGCACAACGTGATGACTCAACTCAGCCAGTCGTTCCAGCGAGTGGTCACGAAGGTTGCGGCCGCAACTGTCACCTTGGATGTTGTGGCCTACGTGCGTCCCGAAGACGATGATGATAACTACAGGCTTACGCACGACCGCCAGCAACTATCGAAGGCCCATACAATCGGGTCGGGCGCCATCGTCGATACTAGCGGTTACATAATTACAAATGCTCACGTGGTCGAGGGAGCCAGGATCGTGCGGGTCACCCTTGACGAAATGCTTCGCTCATCCCATGCGCATAAGGTCGGCGATCTCACCAGCATCACATTTGACGCACGAGTTGTGGGAGTATTCGAAGAGGCGGACTTGGCTCTTGTAAAAATAGACGAAACTGGTTTACCAACTATTCCTTTCGCAGACTCCGACGCGGTTCGACCTGGACAATTGGTATTCGCAGTGGGAAGTCCGGAGGGCTTCAAGAACTCTGTTTCCATGGGTGTGGTCAGCGCGGTAGGTCGTTACAGTGAAAGCAATGAGGGCAGCAGTTTCATACAAACGGATGTGGCCATTAGCCACGGCAGTAGCGGCGGCGCCCTGGTCGATACTAACGGCGATCTGGTCGGCATAATCTGTTTTATGGTGACCGTGCACGATGCCAACCAGAGACTTGGTTTTGCCCTGCCCAGCAAGCTTGTGCGGTCGGTTTTGGAAGAACTGAAGACTAATGGCCACGTCACTTACGGCGACATTGGATTTAAGGTCCAAAACGTGACGCCGATTCTGGCTCGAGGACTTCACCTGTCACAGGAGTGGGGTATGGTCGTTTCAGACGTGTCCCCAGGAAGCCCTGCTGAAAGAGCTGGCCTTGAAGTTCAAGATCTGATTTTGGCGATGGATGGGCAACCGTTGGCTACCGTGCCTCAGTTCATTGCATCCCTGTACGGAAGGCGCGTTGGGAGTCGCGTCCACCTTGAACTTCTGCGCGGATCACGGCATCTTGCCTTGACCGTTGCGGTCGCTGAACGCCCTCCTGAATCGGAAAAACTCCCCGACCCAGCGGGCTTGGAGCGTGGTCTGATTGCACGACTCGGGGTCGTATGCACGCCTCTCGACCCGCGCCGATCGACACAACCAAGCCAACTACGCTCCAGTTTCGGGGTTCTTGTAATTGCTAGATTATCCGGAACCGATATCGATGCCGAGTTAAGGTCGGGTGATGTCATTCGTTCGCTAAACGGAACTGCAGTAACCAGTGTTGAGGGCTTGCGGTCCACAATAGATAAATTAGCCCCCGGGACTAGCGCTGTTCTACAGATCGAACGACAGCATCGATTCGAGTACATCGCTATAGAGATCGACTGAGCACGTGGAGACCGGCATCAGGGGAGTGAACGGAAGTGGCACGTCTGTTAGGACGATGACTACAGTTCGGAGTGGCAAGACGCTAGCCGCAACGAGGGACGAGCGGTGTTCCCGGACGTAAATATTTCGACAGGTAAGATTCAAGCTGCACAAGTCAGGTTAGACCGCGATCAAATGGTGCCGGATGGCGTACTGAACCAACTCGGCATTGCTCTTGGCATTGAGTACTTCCATGATTCGGTATTTGTGAAAAGCCACGGTGCGGGTTGTGAGGTTCAACACACCCGCGACTTCCTTCATGCATTTCCCTTCGGCCAGGAGTTGAAGCACTTCTCGTTGCCTCTCCGTGAGTTTCTGTCCTTCTTCGACCAGTTTTTTGTCCTGGCGCAACAGAAAATCGACCGTGTCCTTCGCGATCATAGGTGACAAGTAGGACTTGTTTCGCAAAACCTCTCGGACCGCGATGGCCAGTTCGCTAGCCGCACACGTCTTCAGCAAATACCCCGATGCCCCACGGCGAAATGCTTCAGCTGCCAGATCGGCATCGTGGTTCATGGTCAGGAAGATCAACTTCACTCCAGGCAGCAACTCCTTGATTTGCTGCCCAGCGTCCAAGCCGTTAAGGAGCGGCATGGAAACGTCAACAATGATGAGGTGAGGTCTTAGTTCGACAGCAGCCCGGACCAGAGCGCGACCATCGCCGACGGTGCCAACGACCTCGTAGTCAGCTTCAAGAAGTTTCTTGCAGGCCTCGGCAACCAAGGTGTGGTCATCCGCAATGAGGATTCGTGGAAGATTTCTCCTGATCATAACCGGTACTCCTACCAGAGCATTAACAGTTGCCATGGATGCGCTTCCGCGCTTGACCGCGAAGAGACAACTTCGGGCTACAGTGGCAAACGTTTGGCGCAGGAACCTGGGTTCTACCTGTCGGAACACCCGTCGTCTGTGATCCAAGTCACCGTGAAACGCTTCCGAAAGTCGCGTCTCAGCCTACCACCATTCTTTACATCCCACCGCTAGCATTTTTACTAGCCAAGACAGCCGCCCACGTGGGAATCGAGCGTTGGTATGCTGTCTATTTCGACAGAGAGAGGGCGCGGTCCCAAAGCCTGTTCGGAGCTTTCTTCAATATCTGAAGGAAGGGTTCGAGACGGCTGGCGTGCAACGCTAGCCTTCCCGAACCCGTGCTGAATCAAAAGGTTTTGCGAATCACTCCCAGTCCGAGCGAGCACAGGAAAGAGAGGCTGCCCAGCAACCCGACCAATGGCAGCACACTTCCAGTCTTCGGCAGCTCCGGAGCTGCTGCTGCTGCCGGCACTGGCGTTGGTTCCGCAACCGCGACCAATATTGGTGCATCGGCAGGCGGGGGAGGTGGTGGTGGCGGCATCGAGCCGGTGAGCTGTTTTTGATGCTCAACCACCGTGACAGGTTCCTCGACAATCTTGGTGGCCGAAACCATCATGCCCTTCTTCAAGCCAAAAGCATCCAATTGCTGCCCATCGACCGTGAACTTCTGCCCTTTCGGAATCTTGAACTGCTGGTTGGTGCCATCTTCCAGAGTCAGAATTACGGAATTCGGCGCGGAAATGTGCCACACTTTTCCGGTTACCGTCTTTACCGTGGTGATGGTCTGAGGAATTGTTGTCGTCGTGATCGTGCGCTGCAGCTTCATTCCTGGCTTAAGATCGTGGATCCCGAGTTGTTTCCCATCCACAGTAACCTTCGCACTCTCGGGAACGTTGGCAACATGGCGGATCGATCCATCCTCCATTTTCACCACCAGGTCATTGCCCTGAACAAAGACAACTTCGCCGCGCTCCACCGTCATTTCATGGCTGGCTTGTCCGCTCGTCGTCTCGGTTGCTGTTTTCACCTGTGCACTCATGCTCATGGCAAAGGCAAAGCACATCACCCCCACCGCCAGCATCAGCCACACTCGTGTCCATCCTGTCGCTGAGTTCATTGTGTTTTCTCCTTGGTAAACCCTTGCTATTGTCGATTTAAGTTCCATAATGCTCGTTCAGATTCAGAAATCGTGGCGTTCATTCGTTCAGTTGCTGAGTGCTTGCAATTTCGATCCCCTGCCGTTTCCCGTTCCGTTATCGTCGGAGTTCCTGACGGATGCCTGAACGATGTATCGTTGAGGCGCGCTGCCAATGAAATAGAACGGATAGCAGGTGACTAGCGTTAGGGATCGGCCCGGTCGCTCCTGAAGGACAGATACGTCGCTTGGACTCACGAGCACGATCTGGTCAACCGTATAGACATCTTTTCGGCTTGCAGTCACGAGTTCGATGGTGTCCCCTGGACCGACATCCTTCAGTACTCGGAAAAACCCGTCACGATGACCCGCAATCCCGATATTCCCTCCCTGCCCGGGGCGTCCGGTACCCGCAATATGACCTACTCCTCGGTTAAGGGTCAGATCATCTGTGCCCTCAAGCACCGGCGCCTCGAGATTAACCTTGGCGATGCGCAGTATTGCCAAGGGCGGATCAAAGTGCTCCATGAGGCTGTCTTCATAAGCTTCGATCCGCTTCGGCGACCAAAGGTCGAAACTAACGTTGAGCCCAGATAGCGAGAGTACGATGTCTGCCTTGTCGGCATGTGGTTTCGCTTGGACATCCTCGAAGCGCCTCAATTCCGCTCGGGACATGATTGCCCGATGGATGTGTGCGCCCACATAAATACCGAGCAACAACAAACCGATGACGAGCAGCAAATGTTGAATCCAACCCAAAGTTCTCATTTACAGATGGTCCTGTCGGTGGTCGGTACGACCAAGTTTGACGCAACGATCTCAGCGAGATCTAATGCCTCGACTACCGCATCGGTAACTTGAAGTGTAGGCAAGCGAGACCGCGGGCAGTAACTGTCAGTAGTGACAGTGCATAAGGAGGGGACGGGGCGCATTGCAAGAAGATCGACGGCTCTCAACAGTCGACGATTGCGCCACTTCGCTCTGTCAAGACTGCTAGTTGAGAAGCTCCACAGTTGGCCGTACAAGGGAGCTTGTGGGAGGCTGGTTACCCTTATGGTCAATCAATACAAGCAGATCGGCGGGGAGGCTATTCACATTCGTGATTGTTACGTTTGGGCAGAAATCTACTATCTGGATTCCAAGACCGATTATCACGAATATCTTCCGGAACGTGCCCCCTCGCTCCCCGAAAACGAACTCGTCATGCTGGACTCGTCCAAGGACTCGCCCAATCCCAACTCTATCGTGAACTGGGCGGTTCCGCTCGCCCTCGTAGTGCTCTCCGGACTGTTCATGTATATCGTCCTCTGCTGGTAGGTAAAACCAGGCGACCCACGGTTGCACGGCTATTCCGGCGACACCACACACGTCGTTGGCTGTCCTCACCTAGTTTTGCCGAACAACGAGGAGCCGGCGACCGAGGCCTGCGGGAAGGAATACGAGGCCATGGCCGCCGGGTGAAGGAGCTCCCGAAACTGAAATCCACTTCAGCTGCGGAGCTTGATGGGGCGTGCGAATCCGAAGCTACCAAATGCTCCGCCTCTGTCACCTGTCAGTAAGAACAGAAATGCGTTCACTTCATTCAGCAGCAGATCACAATCCCGACCGCACACGCCGTGCTCTGTTCGGGTCAAACCGTCACACCTCGAACTGGGGCTGGACAACACTGTCACCCGAATCGCAACCGCGCGATCGGAGCGCAGCAGTTTCCACATTCCCGCGACCGGGATTGCGAGCAACGCGAAGGCGAGGATCAGAAACAGATCTTCCGCAGACGAGGAGAAAGCGAGCCATTCGTCCCGTTCTTCATAGCCCGAAGCCGTCCTAAGCCCCGGCAGCGGATCGACTATTCAGTTGCCGGGACTGTCCTCGCTCAACGTCTATGGTTGAAAAGGTTATCGAGACACTCAGAGATGGAGCAAACGAATGATGAAGACTGTGGTTGCCATGGAGCAGGCGTGCAGGAGTCTTGTCATACTGGCCCACTTCACGATGCGTCTTTCCCACTTGCGGCAACCGGGTCAGAGTCTCGGCAAAAACGCCAAATAGAACCTTCGACAGCGAACGGCAGGCAGACGCGCTGGCGAAACGACAGCGACTGTCTTGAAGTCACATTCTGGGCGGGCGAATACTACCACAATCGTAGCAGCGTACAACTAGACAGCGTGCAAAGCGGATCGAAAACGTCTCAGCGGTGAGACCGGCCTGCTACGGGGCGCACGGACCTCGGAATGCTAGTCAACCTTATTATTATTACTGTTTTCGTTCAAGAACCGCTCTCCCCGCGAAACCACTTCCACCGCGGGCAAAAGTTCTGCTCCAGCTTGTGCCTTCGTAATGTAGCCCCATGCACCCAGATTAAACGCTTTTTGTACCACCTCGGGTGAGGACTCCTGAGTCAGGAAGATGATTCGTGCTTTATTGGCAATTTCGCCGATTTGGCGCGCCGCTTCAATGCCATTGATCCCTGGCAGACCAATGTCGAGAAGAATCACATCGGGTTGAAGGACTTTAGCTTGCTGGACAGCCTCTAGCCCGTCGCCCGCCTGGCCGACCACTTGCACTGCGGCATCTTCTGCAAGCATCGAGAAGATATATCGACGAAACGGCTCGTGGTCATCGACAAGCAGAATACGAACATGATTATTTTGTTCCATCTGGTCTCACGCTCTTTGCCGTGTCTTCTCTCCTAAAGTGCAGAAGCGACGATGCAGGCCGAGAGAAGCACGGTCAAGCGCCAACCCAAGCTACTGTGGCGAAACCCCGCAGTGAACGAAGCCCCGAAATGCCTGATTTGTTCCACTTGGAGAATATCGGCATCCCAATCAAAAGCTCCATGGCACAAAAGTGGCGGAGCTTCTGCACGCCAGCACGAGTGTCCCTAAACCAGTCTGTCCCTACAGGAATAACCCAGCCCCATCCTCGATGTTGCGCAATCCTCACGGTTCTTGTCGAATTCCCTCAATACTTCTGGGGGATCCAACGGTAGTTCCAGTCGGGAGCTTTGTATCCTCTTGGTTTCTGCCGTTTCGGCAGTGTCACCTTCTCCATCGGGATCTTTTTCCATGGCACCACGCTGAGCAAGTGAGCAATGCAATTCAGTCGGGCGCGCTCTTTCTCGTCGGTCTGAACACAATGCCAGGGAGATTGTTGGGTGTCGGTGGCCGCAAACATCGCATCCCGTGCACGCGAGTAGTCGTACCAGCGGCGGTGCGATTCCAGGTCCATAGGACTCAGTTTCCATCTCCGCATCGGATCCTCAATACGCTTCAGAAACCGCTTGTGCTGCTCCTGCTCATTGACCTCAAACCAGTACTTAACGAGGATGATGCCATTGTTTTTTAGGAGAGACTCGAAGCCGGGAATCATCCTGAGGAAGTCGGCGTATTGTTTATCGGTGCAGAACCCCATCACGTGCTCGACGAGCGCTCGGTTATACCAGCTGCGATCGAAAAGCACTACTTCACCCGCCGCCGGCAACTCCTTCATGTAACGCTGGGCATACAGCTGTGACTTCTCGCGATCGGTGGGAGCCGGCAGAGCTACGTGGTGGAACACGCGGGGGCTAACCCGTTCCATGATGCGGTGAATCACACCGCCCTTCCCTGCTGCATCTCGCCCCTCGAACACAACTACGACCTTGGAGCCGCTGCTTCTGACCCATTCCTGCATCTCGACAAGCTTGGTCTGCAATTTACGAAGCTCGCGCTCGTAAGTCTTTTTCTTGATCGCCGTTGTTTTTGAATTGTTTTCTTCTTCGTTCTTCTTTTTTGCCACTGGCGCCTCCCTAATGAGCACCGCAACCAACCGTATCGTTGAGTAGTTTGCTGGTAGGCCTACAGATACGTTAACTGGCAGTTCTATCAGTTCTCCCGAGGGGGCACCCCCGGGGAAGATTCACCTTCGTACACTTCGGATGGCAGCCATGATTCGTGGATCTCGATGTGCGCCGGTGGGAGTGTCTTCTGTATGAGCGGATTGGGTCACTATCTGACGCACCCGGCCAGGGCTTCTGCCGTTCTCCTTCTGCTGCTACTCGCTCTGCCTGCCGGGCCGCAGGTTGCCGTTCCCAAAGCCCCGGCTGCCGAGGCGGAACCTGAAATCCCAAAGGATACCCTTGGCCGAAACACCCCTCGCGGTGCCGTCCTGGGCTTTCTCAACGCTGCCCGGAAAGGCAATGCGGAAATCTCTGTCCTGTACTTGAATACTCCCCTGCGCGGCGAAGAGGCCGAGGATCTGGCGCGTCAACTCGCCATTGTGCTGAACCGTCGCCTTCCTGCCCGTCTCAACACGCTTAGTGAAAAGCCTGAGGGTTCGATACCCGATCCTCTAAAGCCCGACGAAGATCTGGTCGGGACTATCCCCACCGCCAACGGCGATCTCGACATTCTCGTCGAGCGCGTCGATCGCGGAAAGTTGGGAAAGATCTGGCTGTTCTCGCGAAATACTCTCAAGACGATACCGGATGTTTTTCCAGAACTAACCAAATCAACCGTAGAAAACATTCTCCCGGAGTTCCTGGTTAAGAATCGACTGGCAGAGGTTCCTATCTTTGAATGGTTGGCGCTGTTTGTCGGAATGCCATTGCTCTACGTATTGACAGGCGTTCTGGACCGGTTCATAGGCTTGGCTGTCAGGGCATTCCGCCGCCAACTTCTACGACATGCCACCGCGCAAGTCTCTCGAGTCTTGCCGCACCCACTTCGCCTTCTGCTTCTTGCTTTCACCATCCGCTGGCTGTTATCCACCGTTGGCCTCCCACTCTTGGCGCGGCAGTTCTGGTCAACAATGGCCCTGAGTATTGCGATTGCCGCCTGTATGTGGCTGCTGATTCTCGTGAACGGCTGGGGCGAGCGCTATCTTGTTGAGCGCCGTCCAGGTTTGAGCGGCTCGGCTGCCGTCTTGCGTCTCATTCGTCGGGTGATCGATGGAGTAGTTCTGTTCTCTGGCCTGTTGTTCACGCTTTACCACTTCGGCATAAACCCAGCTGCAGCACTCACTGGTCTCGGGGTAGGTGGCATTGCGGTTGCGCTTGCGGCGCAAAAAACGTTGGAAAACGTCATTGCGGGGATTTCCCTGATCGCCGATCAGGTGGTTCACGTGGGAGATGCCTTGAAGGTCGGTGACATCGTGGGAACGGTCGAGGAGATTGGCCTCCGTTCAACCCGCATTCGCACAAACGATCGCACGCTGGTCTGTGTACCAAACGGGCAGATTGCGAACATGAGTCTTGAGAACTTCACAGCACGAGACAGATTCTGGTTTCATCCCATGGTGGGATTGCGCTATGAAACCACGCCCCTTCAAATGCGCTCAGTGACAGCCGAAGTTCAGAAACTCCTCACCACTCACCCCAGCTTTGACGCCTCATCCGTACGCGTTCGATTTCTCCGTCTCGGTCCTTCGTCTCTCGACGTCGAGATTTTCGCCTATCTATACGCCCGTGACTGGAACCACTTCCTGGAGATTCAGGAAAACTTACTGTTGCGCGTCATGGAGATCATCCAGCAGGCGGGAGCTGAGATTGCATTCCCCTCGCAAACCACTTATCTCGCAGCGCATCCGTCTGACAGGGTATCGCTCCAGGTCCATGACGGCGGAGGCAGGCGCCGCACTGACCGTATCCATATTGAGGAAACGGTCCATCACTAGGTTGCACCTCTTCGCAAGTGTGCCGTATAGCGGAGGCGGCCACAAGAAGAGTGTTGTCTGTCAGTTGTGACAGTTCCTGCGATAGCCCCGCGACCTTACCATGGGCTTCGTGCTTCAGCCAAATCCAGAACTGTGTCTGCCGGGCCGCCACACAGCCGAATCTTGAGGCAGGTCCGCTCTGGGATCTCACAACCGATTTGCAAATTGGAGGATAGGATGAAAAGGTTTCGATTTTTATCGGTGCTCGGCCTTCTTCTGGTGGCGACTGTCGCGTTCAGTCAGGACGTTCGCTACAACTTCGATAAGAACGCCGATTTCTCGAAATTCAAGACATACAAGTGGGTCACCCTTAAGGACGCACAAACCGTCAATGACTTGGTGAGCAAGCAAATCGTAGATGCGGTGGATGCAGAACTAGCAACCAAAGGCCTGAGTAAGGTCACCGATGACAGCGCCAACCTATATATTGGATATCAAGTTGGTATCGGACAAGAGAAAGAGTTTACGTCGTTTAACTCGGACTGGGGATACGGCGGAGGCTGGTACCGCGGTGGTTGGTACGGTGGCATGGGTGGAACGAGTACGACCACGGGCCAGACCTCGACCATCTATATCGGCCAGCTGGCTTTGGACATGTATGACTCCGCGAACAAAGATCTCGCGTGGCGGGGCGTAGCGAGCAAAACTCTCGATCCGAAAGCCAAACCCGAAAAACAGCAAAAGAATTTGGCGAAGGCCGTCAAGAAATTGTTGAAGAACTATCCTCCTCAAGCCAAATAGCAACCGCTCGCCCACAGCAACGCGAACGCCGGCTCGGGGTCACTCGCGCCCGAGCCGTGCGCACCTTCGAGCGCTGCGCCAAGTTGGTTGTGTCTGCAACTCACGCTCGGCTTCTATGTCGGCGCTGAGACATTACTGGCTCTATGGTCCCACGCGAATCGACTAGAACACCTCGCCTACTCCCATGCCTGGGTTCGCTTCTTGCCGGACAATGGGTGCAAGCCAAATTCCGCTCCCCACCCGCCGCTGCATCGCACCTTAACCGGTTCGACGACCGGTTCAACGTTATATCTTTCGAGCGAATGAACTCTATTATTATTCATGTTCCACAAGGTGCTGCAAGTCGGGCGATACCGACTCCGCGCGCATCGCACCGAGACATGCGGTGACCGCAGAGTCGACTCCACGGAACAAAAGGCCCTCCGACTCTTCCACGAAACCGCTTCTCTCGAAGAGATCTCGAACCGGATCTGCGACTCGCGCGAAATAGAGATGAATACCCGACTCGCGTAGTTCGTTCCTAAGCTGGCTAAGCATTTCCAGACAGGTGACGTCGATTTCCGGACTGGCTTCGAGATTGATAATGACTGCTCGCAGTGACGGACCAGTCGTCTTAATCAGTTCGCGTAACCGGCTATGCACGCGATTAGTATTTGCGAAGAACAAGACTCCATTCGGCCGAAAAATCAGGAGACCCGGAACCTGTTCTGCCTCGGAGTATCGCGCCACATCCACGAAGTTGTCTGAACCCGGCAGTCTGCCCAAGACGGACTCCTGAGGCGAACTGAGCTTGTGCATCAATACGATCAGAGTCAGGCCTACCGCAAATATAAGACCCTTGAGAATTCCCATCTGGAGAACGCCAACCAACGCGGCCAACGCGGCCCATAGACTTCCGGTTCGGAGTTTCGCGTAGTACTTTAGAGTTCCAACATCGGCCAGGTGGGCGACCGCATGAACCACGATCGCTCCCAGAACTGCTTCGGGCAAATTGCGAAATAGCGGCAGCAAGAACGCCAGCGTCAACCCCACCGACAGTGATGCAGTTATAGTCGACAGTTGTGTGCGCGCTCCTGCGGAATCATTGGCGGCGGTTCCCGACATACCTCCCCCCACGATGATTCCACCGAAGAAGCCCGACGTGAGGTTGGCCATTCCCATGGCCAAGAGTTCTTGATTGGGAACAATCGAATAGTTGTGCTTGGCTGCAAAGGTACGGCCCGCGGCCAACGCCTCAGCCACCAGGACTAACACGATTCCAATTGCACCGATAAACACATCCCCCAGATCTTCTTCCCCAATCCTCGGCAGCGTTAGAGTTGGCATGCCGGCATGAATTGTTCCGACCACTTCTACTCCGTGGTGTTCCAGCCCGAACCATGTGGTGCTTAAGATTCCGAATACCAGGACCACGAGCGCCGATGGTACTCGGGGAACCAGCGCGCCCAGAAGGAGCATGATCGCGATGGCCGCTACCCCCACTCCCAACGTCCACGGGTTTATGTTCGCCAGTGAAGTGATCACATGCCACAACTGGTGAAAGAAGTTTCCCTTCCCGCCTGGAATTCCCATGAGTTTGTGAGCTTGCTTCACCATGATGGTGAGCGCCAACCCAAAAACAAATCCTTTCAGCACAGGCTTGGAGATGAACTCCGAAACAGCGCCAAGTCCGAGCATGCCCCCCAACAGAAAAATTACGCCGGCTGCAATCGTGGCAGCAGAAACCAACACCATGTACCGTCCAGCATCTGCCAGGGCAAGCGGAGCGACGAGCGCGGCCAGCATCGCTGCAGAAGACGACGTTGACGTTACGGCGAGATGGCGGGAGGTGCCGAATATCGCATACACAAACATGCCCAGCATCGCGGCATACAAACCCACTTGAGGCGGAACGCCCGCAATACCCGCGTACGCCATTCCCTCTGGTATGAGCAGTCCAGCAACAGCGATACCGGCAATCACGTCTCCGCCACTCGTTTTCCAAGAGCACGTCGGCAGCCAACTAACAATTGGTACGAACCGAGACATCGATGATCGATCTGGCATAACTGCCCCCGCTGCGTGTCGTCAAGCGACGAGACATAAGCGTCGCCGTCGACTGGCGCCTCAACCTAAGACTGGTTCGCTGGGTAGGCCACTGCCACTTCTACCAGCTGATGATGCTTCTCCCCCAATCGTTCCGTCACTGTGAACTGTCCCAGGCTCGCACTTGGGTCCACACACCTGATTGTCATCCGGAAAATGCACTGTAGATTCTGCCAGTATGCAGACCCGAGTACTGTCGCTAGCCTTTGCTGGCGATGTGCGAGAGGCGCGAGCCCTCTAAGGTCGCAGCCCGGATTGCAATGTTGACGGCAAGCCAGTATCCGCTCACACCGCAATCAGCCGGGCCATCGCTCCGGATCCGCAACCCATAGGGAGAATACGATGCGTGCCCTTAAATTGATTCAGCACATGAAGGGGAATGCTGAGCGGATGTCTGAAGAGGTGCTCCGGAAGATCAGGAACTCCGAACGGTGCAGGCAGCTGATGTTAGTCGTACCTGCAGAGGATCAAGAGCGATCCACGCTGGGAGTTTATCGAGACCTTACCGCCTGGCTGGGAACCGAGGCCGACGCGACGATTGAAGAACGCTACGTATCCCTGGGAATACGGCGTGCCAAGCAAGGTGTTCCGTTCAGCAACTTGTATTGGGCCATCTCGATAGCGCACGAGCACCTATGGGCCTATATGCAACAGGAATGCCTCCTCGACGAACCGGTTGAGTTCTGGGGTGGTGTAAACCTACTTCGCTCCCTCACCCAGTTCTTCGATCGTGCATTGTATTTCGCACTACTGGGTTACGAGAAAACGGCCGGCGGCGACCTTACAACCTCAGCGGCGACGCGAGTTGCACAAAGGTAACTTCATGCGAACGCTTTGGCTCACCGTGATGCTCGTTGCTTTAGCCGCTACCTTGACCGTGGCGATGGAAGCGACGTCGCCATCCGCGTCAGCGGCGACGATAGCACCAGAACCTCATCCGAACGCGGCGAGCGAGGCGCCCAAGTCCGAGGAACACGGTCTGTCGGCCAAGGCAGTAGAGATCGCCCGTCCATTCAATTTCCCTATAACCAATTCCATGGTTGTCAGCTGGATCGTTGCGCTCGGTCTCATTGTATTTGCCCAAGTCGCGACGCGAGAGATGAAGCAAGTTCCCGGAAGTGCACAAAACTTCCTGGAATGGCTGATTGAGGGCCTCTACAAGTTCATGGTCGGAATCATTGGGCCGCATCTAACCGAACGTACATTCTGGTATTTTGCCACCATCTTTATCTTTATTCTCTCCTCCAATTGGGTGGGCTTAATCCCCGGCGTCGGTTCGATCGGCTGGGGACACCACACCGCGCATGGCTTCAGGATCGAGCAGCCCTTATTCCGCGGCGCCAACGCTGACGTCAACATGACTTTGGCGATGGCCCTCATCTTCTTTGCGAGTTGGCTAGTCTGGTCGTTTCGCGAAGTCGGTGTCCGTGGATTCTTCAAAGAACTATTTGCCCCTAAAGGGGACACCGAGGGTCTGCTCAAGGTCCTGATGGTGGTCGTGTTTTTCGCCGCCGGATGTCTGGAGGTTGTCTCGATTTTATTCCGGCCGATCTCCCTTACTTTTCGTCTTTACGGCAACATTTTTGCCGGAGAGAACCTGTTGGAGGCGATGTCCAAGCTGGTCCCTGGCTTTGGGTGGCTGGTTCCAATTCCCTTTTATTTCCTGGAATTGCTTATGGGGTTGGTTCAGGCACTCGTCTTCATGTTATTGACTGCTGTCTTCACCATGCTGATGTGTCAACACGAAGAAACGCAACCAGTGGCTTCACACGGTTGATGGATTAATAATCGGCGGCTTGACCGTGTTCAATCGCGGGAGCCGGCGGGAAAGAAAAGGACAATCACTATGAACGGAAGCTTGCATGTTGGGTTGGCGGCGCTGGGCGCGGCCATTGGCGTAGGGCTGATCGGAATGAGCGCTTCGGAAGCGGTTGGACGGAATCCCGTGGCCTCCACGAAGATTCTGGTCCAGTCAATCTTGGCGATTGCTTTTGCGGAGGCGATTGTGTTTTACGCCCTGTTCCTAGTTAAGTAGGGGCGCATCCCGGCGCAGAGCCAATGGGCCAGCGCCTGCAAAGAGTGAGAGACGACTATGAATGCTCTGGCTTTTCTGGTTGAACCGGATAGCGGAGGACAGATCCAGCAGCTCGCGAATACCTTTGGCGTGGACTGGCCTCATCTGATTTCCCAGATCATCAGCTTCTCCATCGTCTGCCTTCTTCTCCAACGGTTCGCCTACAAGCCGATCCTCAAGATGCTGGAAGAGCGACGACGACAAATTGCTCAAGGACTTGCCGACTCGGAGAAGATAGCCGCCGAACTGAAGGAAACGGCGAACCAGCGCCAACAGGTCTTGCTGCAAGCCAATAGTCAGGCGACCAAACTGATTGAGGAAGCTCACACTGCCGCCGCACGAGTGGGGCAACAAGAAACGCAAAAGGCAATCGCTGCTGGTGAGCAGATCCTGGTCAAGTCGCGTGAGGCAGCGGCGCAGGAACACGCGCGCATGCTGCTCGAACTTAAGCGCGAAGTGGGCCAGTTGGTCGTACAGACTACCGCAACCGTCGCGGGCAGGATCCTGACTCCAGAAGATCAGCGCCGTATGGCCGAAGAAACCGTGAAGCAATTGACCCCAGCGGCATAAAGAGTCAGGAGCTTGACCTCGTGAAAACAACCAAACAATCCGTGCGTGAGGCGACGCAACTGTACCGAATGTGTCTGCTCGAGGGACGAGTGCAAGAAGATCGCGTTCGTTTGGTTGTCCAGAAAGTACTGCAGTCAAGACGACGCGGTTATCGGACTATGCTGCGATACTTTCTGCGATTACTGAAGCTCGAATATGAGCGTCATGCCGCCAAGATCGAAAGCGCTATGCCGCTGCCCGCTGACCTGCGGTCTCGCGTCCAACTCGGACTTGAGAATATGTACGGCCCCGGGCTGACTGCACTGTTCACCCAGAATCCCGTGCTTATCGGGGGCATGCGCATCAAGGTCGGCAGCGACGTCTATGACAACAGCGTGCGTTCTGCTTTAGCGGAATTGGCAAAGAGTTTCGGAATCATGAACACGAACTAGGCGCGAACAGAACTTTGAAAGAGTGTTTTGTGACTTTCGCAAATAGGGTGAAGCGCTATGGCTGATTTATTGAAAGAGCTTGAGGCCCAAATTGCAGGGTTAACCACGACTACAGCCCGCCAAAATGTGGGCGTTATTCGTGAAGTTGGCGACGGTGTGGCCAGGGTGGAGGGCCTCACCGACGCCATGCTCAATGAGATGCTCGACCTCGGCCACGGCATCACCGGCTTGGCCCTGAACCTCGAAGAGACCGAGGTCGGAGTTGTCATCCTGGGCGACTACACCCAACTTCAAGAGGGTGACGAAGTCCGCACGACCGGCAAACTTCTGCAGGTCCCGGTCGGGAAGAGCCTCCTGGGGCGCGTTGTGAATACGTTGGGAGAGCCGTTGGATGGCAAGGGACCGATCGAGAGTAACGTCTTTTACCCAGTCGAGAAACTTGCACCGGGCATCATCCGTCGCAGCCCGGTCCGACAACCGGTGCAAACCGGCATCATGGCGATTGACGCAATGATTCCAATCGGCCGCGGCCAACGCGAATTAATTATTGGCGATCGCTCGACGGGTAAAACGACGATCTGTATCGACACAATAATCAGCCAGGCATGTCTCAACAAAGCGGCTGAGGCTGCAGGCGACAAGGATCACCGTCCGCTGTATTGCATCTACGTTGCCATTGGTCAGAAGCAATCCAATATCGCCCGCATCATCAGTGTTCTCGAACAAGCCGGAGCGATGCCCTACACCATTATCCTCGCCTCGCCGGCGTCGGACTCCGCAACCAACCAGTACCTCGCCCCGTTCTCAGGCGCTGCGATGGGTGAGTGGTTTATGGATAACGGCATGGACGCGTTGATTATCTACGACGACCTGTCCAAGCATGCAGTCGCGTATCGGCAAGTCTCCCTCGTTCTTAAGAGGCCATCGGGCCGTGAAGCGTATCCCGGCGATGTTTTCTACCTGCACAGTCGATTGCTCGAACGGGCAGCCCGTGTCGGCGAAAAGTATGGGAATGGTTCGCTCACTGCTCTTCCCATTATTGAAACGCAAGCCGGTGACGTTTCCGCCTACATTCCCACGAATGTAATCTCCATTACGGACGGTCAGATCTACCTGGAAACAGACTTGTTCTATCAAGGTGTGCGCCCAGCCATCTCCGTTGGATTGTCCGTTTCGCGCGTCGGTTCTGCGGCGCAACTCAAAGCCATGAAGCAGGTAGCCGGCCAGCTCAAAGGCGACCTCGCCCAATTCCGCGAGTTGGCTGCCTTTGCGCAATTCGGCTCCGAACTGGATGCGAAGACCCAGGCACAGATCGACCGCGGCAAGCGCATTATGGAAATCTTTAAACAACCTCAATACAGCCCGATCGGCGTCGAGACGCAAGTGTCGGTGATCTGGGCCGTCCAGAACGGGTATGTGGATGACGTGCCGGTGGAACGAGTCAAGGAATTTCAACTCAAACTGACGGAATACCTGAGTACCCGGAAGCCAGAGCTAATGGCCAGAATTGGAAAGGAAAAAGCTCTCAGCGCGCCCTTGACTGCCGAGGTGAAGGCAGCCCTCGATCAGTTCAAAGAAACATGGAGATGAGGTCAGCGTTGCTCGGCAACGTTGGTTGGATGCTAGCTTTCTTTCCGAGATTTAGGAGTTAGGACTATCGATTATGCACAGCCCGCGCGATTTGCGACGACGGATACGCTCCATCAGTAGTACCGCCCAGATTACCAAGGCGATGCAAATGGTGGCTGCGTCAAAAATGCGCAGAGCGCAACTCGCCGCTCTTGCCGGACGTCCCTTCGTGCAGGTGCTGTACCGTATTCAGCGTGAAGCGACAACTCGGATGGGAGAATTTAGCCATCCCTTACTCGAATCACGAGAAGTCCACAAACGCGCTGTCATTCTCGTTGGCGCGGACAAAGGCCTATGCGGTGCGCTCAACAGTAATGTCTGCCGACTGGCCGCCGACTTCGACCCCCAGACCACGCTTTACATCACAGCAGGGCGTAAGGCCGCGCAGTTCATCGCCCGCACCGGCCGGCAATTGGTCGCCGATTTTGCTTATACCGACACTCCCCGAATCTCCGAGGCCAGAGCGATTTCTGCTTTTGCCCGCGACCTCTTCTTGAAACGGGAAGTAGACCAGGTTCAGGTGATCGCCACCCGTTTCGTCAACACGCTAACCCAACAGGCGCTCTGTCTGGATTATCTGCCCGTAGGCGAAGTGAGCACAATCAAGATTCCGGGTGTCAGATCTGAGGAGGAACTCTCCAGCGATACCACCGAGTCCCTGTTTGAGCCCAGCCCTGAATTTGTGCTGAGCTACCTGATTGCACACTATCTCGATATTTACATCTATCAAGTGTTGCTGAATGCCAAAGCCAGCGAACAAAGTGCGCGCATGGTGTCTATGAAGAACGCAACCGATAGCGCCGAAAACCTTATCAAGGATTTGACGCTCGAATACAACAAGCTGCGGCAAGGCAATATTACTAAGGAACTGCTGGAAATTGCTGGCGGACAATCCGAATGAAGCGGGACCAAGTGGATTTCAGATCGCGGTAACTGGATACAAATATGAATACAGGCAAGATTGTAAAGATCCTCGGTCCGGTCGTGGACGTCGAATTTCCTGGAGCGCTCCCCGGAATCTACAACGCCCTCACCTGTGAATGCACAATTCAGAGCGTGCCCACGAAAGTAACGCTCGAGGTGCAGCAGCATCTTGGGGACAAGTGGGTACGCGCAATTTCGATGTCGGGCACCGAAGGGCTAAAGCGCGGCTACGAGGTCAGCGACAACGGCGGTCCGATCTCCATGCCCGTTGGAGAAGGAGTGATGGGCCGGATATTCGATGTGGCCGGGAATCCAGTGGATGAGCGCGGACCTGTCAAGGCGGACAAATATTATCCCATCCACCGGCCAGCACCACCACTCGTGGACCAGTCGACCTCTCCGGAACTGCTCCCCACAGGGATCAAAGTCATCGACCTCATCTGCCCTTTCTTGAAGGGTGGAAAGATCGGTGCTTTCGGTGGCGCTGGCGTCGGTAAGACCGTCGTGATCATGGAACTGATTAACAATATCGCCAAGCTCCACGGCGGTGTGTCCGTATTCGCCGGTGTCGGCGAACGCACTCGCGAAGGCAACGATCTCTATCACGAGATGTCTGAGGCGGGAGTCATAAAGCAAGACAACCTGAGCGAATCCAAGATCGCCTTGGTGTACGGACAGATGAACGAACCGCCGGGCGCTCGCCTGCGCGTGGCTCTCGCCGGTCTCGCCATCACCGAGTACTTCCGCGACGAGAAAAACCAGGATGTGCTGTTGTTCATCGATAATATTTTTCGCTTTTCGCAGGCAGGGTCCGAGGTCTCCGCCCTGCTCGGCCGCACCGCGAGTGCAGTGGGTTACCAGCCAACCCTCGCCGCGGAGATGGGGGCCCTGCAGGAGCGCATCACTTCTACCAAGAACGGGTCAATCACCTCTTTTCAGGCCGTATACGTGCCAGCTGATGACCTGACGGACCCGGCGCCGGCCACTACCTTCGCCCACCTGGATGCCACCATCGTCCTGGAGCGCGCGATCGCGGAACTGGGTATCTATCCAGCCGTCGATCCTCTTGCCTCGACTTCCCGCGCTCTCGCGCCCGACGTCGTAGGCCAGGAGCACTATGATGTCGCGCGCGGCGTGCAGAAGGTCCTGCAACGCTACAAGGATCTACAGGACATCATTGCGATTCTCGGGATGGACGAGCTTGCGCCGCAGGACAAGTTAACGGTGTTCCGTGCGCGCAAGATCCAACGTTTCCTGAGTCAACCGTTTAGTGTGGCGCAGGTCTTCACCGGTCGTGAGGGCAAACAGGTACCCGTGGCGGAAACCGTCCGCGGCTTCAAAGAGATTCTCGACGGGAAACACGACGACGTGCCGGAAGGCAACTTTTACATGAAGGGCGCGATCGAAGAAATTAGGCAGAACTAGACCCGTACTAAGAGCCGGGTCTTGCGTATCGAGTCAATATGGCCAACACTCTAAGACTTGAAATTGTGACGCCTGAAGCAACCGTTTATTCCCAAGATGTAGAGATGGTCACGCTGCCTGCCGTGGGCGGCCAGATGGGGGTTCTGCCGCAGCATATCCGCCTGATGACCCAGATGGTGCCGGGCGAGATGATTGTCCGAAAAGATGGACACGATGATTTTCTTGCCGTTGGCGAAGGTCTCGTCGAGGTAACGAACGAGCGAGTCTCCATCGTGACCAACATGGCGGTTGCGGTTGAGAGCATCGACGAAGCTGCAGCTGAGGAGGCACGTCAACGCGCCGCGGCTCGCCTGAAGGAAAAACTTTCCTCTGAAGAGGTCGCATCCGTCAACGCATCGTTAGCTCGTTCACTGGCGCAGCTGAACGTGAAACGCCGCCATCGGTAAGTGACTGGCCAGACACCGAGATCCACAAATCCACGCCTTGGCGTTAGGCTTCACCCTAGAGCACGTGGAGGGTTCGGACATATTTGATGGGAATGCTTCCCGGGCCGCTTATTCCCCGCAATAGATCACAGAACGCCCGGACCAAACAAAAACATAGTCTTTTTTGTTAACCGTAATGTAGTAGCGAACTGTTCCGGTTACATGGCACCCGTCCAGAGAGCACCGGATAGAATATGGACGAGGATCCTTGGACACAGACGAGATCGTCAGTGCTGTCTGCGCATGAACTGTAAAGATTCTTAAGGGCGCATTCGCTGAGAAGAAGTTTTCGCTTGAAGCAAACCCATTCTTAAAGCACCGCATTCTGCCGAGCTCCCAGATATTCTTGCGGTCACCCTTTTTAGCATCCTTGCTCGTTCGAGCAAGCCATAGAGGCAGAGCCGCGCGTCCATCTGCGCTAGCGCCACCGTATTGAACTGTGATTTCAGAGTCCGTATTGTTTGCTATGGTAGTCGTGTAGTTGAGAAGTTCACCTGCTTCGCTCGGGCTGACTCGCTCATATCCAACCCGGGAGCTTACCTCGATCCCCGCAGAACTCAGCTTATGGATCTCATGGCCCGTGAGCGGGTCCCAAACAATGAAGGAGTGGCCACTCCCCGGAAAGTCCGCGTCCCACACGAGGGCACTTTTCGCTTCCGCCTTAAACGTTGGAGTGTCACTTTGAGCAAGTGTCTGAAGTGCACACCCAAGCAAGGCTGAGACGATTGGCAAACTTCTCATCATTGGACGACTCACATCTGGCGCAGTCATGCCGAGGCCACTCATTGAAGCTTAAGGTCTCTCAAAGACGTGAGTATTCCCAGGCAGACACCCTGTCTCCAATATCGTAGTCAGCAAGAGGGATGAGAACGACTGGCAAAAACAACAGACTGCACGTTGCGAACTGTGTATCGAGTTTTCAGGCTGTAAAGGACGTTTGCGGAGACCGATTTCCGAACTAGTCGTGCAAAACAACATGTTCAAAATTGAACAGACACCTAGCCGACATGGTTGTAGGTTGCTTTCTAGATTTACTGTTCAGAGCAGTGATGGGGTATCGCTGCTGGGTTTGGACGCTCTAGCATCAGGCAGCGCGCCTCCTTGCGCTTCATTCGTGGCGTGGCAGTGCCGTGCTCTCCAGGCACAGTGCACCACCTCCTTGTCGAACGTTGTGTCGACAGCTCGCCGCTGACCGAAATTTGTTCGCGCCCCTCGGCCGTTCCCTTGGTCGTCGGCTTCAGCTCATCAGGCGGAACTAGAGGCACGCCAAGGAGCACTGGAAATCTAACTCGCGAGTCAAACGATGATCTGCAAGCGATGTGCTTCGGATAGTCAGCGCTCGTTCAACGGGGAAATTGCCGTCCATTTCCCCGGGCTCAACGGGCTGGACAAACCCATTGTCTGGGTATTTCCAAAGCTTGCAGTCTGTTTAGCATGTGGCTCCGCGGAATTCATCGTTCCCGAACGAGAATTGCGCGTTCTCGTGCAAGGTACTCCTGTGGGGAATGCAGTGGTTTTGTCGAAAAACACACCCCGACCATCAACAGGCTAGTGCAAAATCCTCTTGGCTGGAAACAAACGGCTGAATGTTCAGCGCGGATCGTTGAAGAATCTTGATCCCCATCCGGTCCTGAATGGTACCCAAGCAACACCGGCACCGGCTCAGCCAGCCGACAGCAGTTGACATGCAACGACCCGCCAACGATGCTGACTTCCAGCCATGTGCTGCTAGCTACTTTTTACGGACCCGGCACCGGAATGCTCGGATCCTGTACCCGTCCCTTCCATTTGCCTCCCTTGTTTGACCAAAATTGGATAGCCGACCAGACAGTCGCTCCGATATAGAACAGCGCTACCAAGGGTAGCGTCAGGGACCAGTGGGGCTTTAGCCCATAGAACCTCACTGTCGGAAAGTAGCAGATCGTCATCCCAGCCCACGCGATCATTCCCAGCACCATCGGAACTGGAGGAGCAAAGAGCGTCAACGCAAATGGAAGAACATAAACGATCGTCAAGCCGCACAAGGTCCCGAGCAGCAACAAAACGGAATGGTGTAACTGGCTGAACGCTGTCCTCGAGATCAACCGGCCGATGTGGGTGAACGATTCGTACCGGCGAATGCTCGTCGTCAGGTTGGACACCCCCAAGTACAGCTTCCCGCCGCTGCCCTTCACGATTCTCGCCAAGGTGCAATCGTCGATGACATGCTGTCGTATAGATTCGATGCCTCCGGCGCGCGCGAGTGCCTCAGGCCGGATCAGCATGCAACTCCCGTCGGCTCCGGCGGTCCTGCGCTGTGAGTTCGCAATCCAGGCCGGTGGATAAAGCATGAGAAAGAAGAACGTGAATGCCGGAATAAGCAATTTCTCGGCAAGGGTCTCACAACCAAGCCTACCCGTGACGGATACGAGATCGTAGCCACCAGTCTCTGCCATTTCGACGAGGCTAGCGATACTCACTGGCGCGTGCACAACGTCCGCATCAGTCAAAAGCAAGTATCGGGGCTTGAGGAGAGATGCTTCTTCGATACCCGCTCGGACGGCCCAAAGTTTACCTGTCCAGCCGGGCGGCAGGGGGCGACATTCAACCACCGTCAACAACGCAGATTTTTCGACTTTTTGTGCTGCCTCGCGCGCAACCTGCACGGTGCGATCACAGCTGAAATCATCGACCAGAAATATGTGTATCGATTCGCAGAGAGTTTGCTCGAGCAGTGAGGTGATGCTGCGCGCTACAACCTCCTCCTCGTTTCTGGCAGGCACCACAATGGCCACGCGCGAGGGACTCGAGTTGCACCCGCCAACCCCGACGGTACGATTAGCCGCTTGCCAGAATCTTCCTCGGGCGAACAACAAGTAGACCCAAGACAGGACTGCAAGAATACCCGCGATAAGAAGTGAGAGCATCAGCTAATCTCAGAAGCTGCGCGGGCACCAAGAATCTTGGGCCGCAGACTGCGTCAATGCTGACTTCTGTGCCCGCTTACCACTCTGGAGATCGTGTCAAATAGCCAGATGGCGATACACATTTCGAAAAGCACTTCGTAGGGACGCATCCAGTTCATCACGTATCTCCCGACTCGACTAGGAAAGGTTTCTTGCCGCTGACGCGCACCTTATCACATCACCAGATCGGCCTGCCCTTTTCATCACGGAACACAAGCCCTTAGTTGCCGCGCCTAATCTCCCGAGGCAAGATGGCATCCACACCCTGGAAACTTGTTACTACTCCGACGATCTCCACCGTTTCGCCCCTCTGAAAAGCCGCTCCATACATCTTGACGAACTTAACGGGAGCGACATGCACTTCGTACACCTTCTCATCAACCTTGACTGTGAAGTGCGAACCCACACCGAGGCTTATGGGGCAGTTGCGGTCCTTCACTTCGTCGATGACACCCTGGAATCTGGTTTCCTTCGACACGTCATACTCGGGAACGGACTCTTTAGAATAAGCTTCTTGCGCGCACGCCAGCAATGGGATCGTCACCCAGGCTGCGAGCAGCATCCCGGCGAGTAGTAATGTTTTCATGGCGAACTCTCCCAGAGAACTGATGCCGCGTGCTGTCGCCCCCCAAATTGGATTACATGTGTTCAACAAGCTGAGGCTCCGCAGCACCATACTGTTCCCACGTTGACGCCGCAGAACTGGCTGGCACGGCGACGGAGACAGGGCTCGCGAAAATGACTCTCATTTCGTCCCAGCTGTAAGCGAACTCCTTACCGCAATCCACACACACGACGTACATTCCGGTCATTCTTTTTGCCTTTGGGCGGCGTTGACCGCTCTCACACTGATTGGGAAACTGTATCGGGCATGAGTCCAACAATCGAACAGGACATCCACTGATCTGGACACGGCACATCCTGTTTTCGACTTCAGGGTCGTGTCGATTCAAGCTAAACACTCGGTCTTCCACACACGACTGTCAGAAAAACTAGTCAGCACATTAAAATAGTGAGGTAGCTGGCGTTGACAGAGGGGCAACTGCGAGTGGTCCACAAGGAGAATCCCTGCATCACAATGGTGGGTTGGCACAACAGTGGGTGCCGGAAGAGGCGGCAGTTGGTGAACTGTCTCTTTCTGGGATCAATGAGTACTTGTGAACAGGGCTAACCTGCGAATTTTCATTTCTTCCCAAACATCTTCTTCTCGACATCCGGTCCAAACTCGTTGACGAGTTCATCGATCATGCCGAACGGAACGGACATCGCCACCCGAGAGAATGTGGCACCTACGCCGCGATTAGCCTCAGGATAATAGGCATTTGAAAGGCTGCTTGTAGCGATGCTGGCTAGCAGCCCAGACCAATTGAAGGCGCGTCCACCTGAATCTTTGTGTGTCAATACGGGCCGGATGAGCGCGTGTCCCAGGCGTTTTTGGAATGGCCCGGTGCCAAGGCGATAGTAGCGTGGATCTTGATGCAGGACAGAAGGAAACAAGAAGGTTCCAAAGAATCCACCCGCGGCTTCATTGGCCAATCCGGCGCCGAATCGCTTGCCATAGCCGGCAGCACCCTGTCCATATTCGGGGAAATCATTGTTCGCCTGCGCGAGACCGGCATCGAAGGCTACCCAGCCAATCGTGAAGGGATCGGTTTTGTCCTTCACAAACAGTCGAAATTTTCCGCTCGCCGTGAGCGGGCGAACTGACTTGCTGTCAGCGACGCTGAAGGTCGGCAGGATCCAGAAGAGGCGAGCATGTTCGTCTTCAAGTTTCCTGCTTGTTGCAGGAGGAGATTGCTGAATCACGAGAGAGGTCGGTTCAACTCTCATCGCCTTCGAGCTTTTTGGGCTAATTGCAGCAGATTCCTGCGCCCAAGCAATGCTTGCTACGAAGATGCAGAGAATTGCGATGAAAAAGACGTTCGCCCTCATTGGCTCTCCGAGTCTCCCACGCAAAGCGACTAGTCTCTCAACCTAGGCGCAAACACTGGCTGCAACATCCTCACCTCAAGGTGATTGACTCTGTCAGTTGAAATGACAAAACGGTCTCTGCTGGCAAGTCGATTTGCTTGTTGCCGGTCATGCTCCCGCCGATGAATCCGGCACCGGCACCGACTAATGCACCGATTCCCGCCCCCTTGCCACCGCCTGCAATCCCGCCGATCAGGGCACCTCCGGCCGCTCCTCCACCGGTGGCCACAGCAGTACGCTTACCTTTTCCTTTTGCGGTCTGTTCAGCCCTTGTGGTTTGAATCAAATAAGTCTTACCCTTAATCGTTACCTTGTTCAGCGCGAGCTTGAGTCGTGCCTCGCCCTTGATTTTCCCCTTCGCTTTGGCTTCCACAACGGTGCCGGCCGCGGGTGCGCCGCTGGGAACAACTGCTTTACCTCCAACCTCGACAGGCTGCGCCACGGTCGCTTCGAATGGGTCACCGGTCTTACTGCTCTTCGATCCCAGTGCCGTCGAGAGACGCACTGTAACGACCGTCCCGGCAGGAATCACCACCGGCTTCGGTGGTGGCGGCGGGGGCGGCGGCACTGGCGCTGGTGCGGTTGCCGGGACAGCGGACGATTCTGGTTGTTTCACGTCCGCGGAAGAACTCTGCTGTGTTTGCTGTGTGCTATCAGCGACTGGCGCCAATGGCTGTTCCGACTTCTTCTCGCAAGCCACAGCCAGCGAGAGCAGGGCAACTGACAGCATGGTGAGCATTAGACGGGTCATCGTGCTCCTCCTGGCGTTCTCAATTTCAGCTTGTAAAGGAACAGTTTGGCAGTGGCAATTCTGACAGGGTGGCAAGCAATAAATGCGCGACTGAACTCCCCCGTTGTCCTCGTGTGCAGCCATCCCGCAATCACATGATTGAGATTTGAGCACCTGTCAATTCTGACGGTAGCCGCTCCGGTTCGCACCGTATTGTGTGATCGCCCGCTGTCCATGCACAATCCTTTGAGCTGTAGCCGCAGCTTTGCGTGCCAGAGGAGAATGCAATGGCCCCAAGCCGGATCATGGTGGTCGATGATTTTAAGGATTGGCGACTGAAAGTTTGTTCGATTCTCGAACAATCCCAAGAATTGCTAGTTGTCGGTGAAGCTTCGGACGGTGCAGAGGCTGTCCAAAAAGCCCAGGAACTGCAACCAGACCTGATTGTCCTCGATATCGGACTCCCAAAACTCAATGGAATTGAGGCAGCCCCGCGAATGTCTGAGCTTTCCCCGGGGTCAAAAATACTTTTTTTGTCACAAGACAACGACGCCGATTCGATACAGGCGGCTCTCAGCGCAGGGGCGTGTGGTTATGTTCACAAGTTAAGCGCTGGAACCGAACTGTTGAGTGCGGTTGAGGCGGTTCTTCAAGGCCAGAGGTTTGTCACTGGTGGGATCAGTTGCCAGGAATCTAATGGCACAAATCCGACAACTGCGACGGCTCGGTCCGACGCTGACGCCGTCGTTCCAAGCTAGCCTGTCGCGGTTTGTCTTTTGCTCAGGCGTTTCCACGCCGACGACTAGAAGGCAAACTTCACGGCCAACTGCCCGACACGCGCGTTCACGGCTGTGCTGCTAATCACCCCGAACGTCGGCGATGTGAAATTGGTATCGGGATCCGAAAACTGGCTATGGTTCAGTGCATTGTAGAACTCGGCACGAAATTGAGGACTACTTCTCTCGATCGGCCATCGCAGCGTTACCGTCTTTGAGAACGCGAGATCTAGGTTCGCTTGCCCAGGATCACGCCCGACGGCAAGGGCTCTGGCAAGGTGCTGCCGGCTTGCAAACTGAAGGTAGACAAGAAGGCGCAGCAGATTGAGATCGAGACGTATCAGAACCCCTGGAATCTGACTAACCTGATGGTCTCTAAAGATTGAGGAGCGCTGCCGCTTACCTCGAGTTGTTGGCGTTCATGTAGGTCGGCTTGAACAACCGAAGGGGGGTGTTCTACTGCTGCGCCCTCGCGATGATCCTCAGAACTTTAAAACGATTCCAGCGGAGACCCTGCCCTGATTGTCTTGAGTCTGGTCACCAAACTTGGTCATGAGCCAATCTGCTTGCACTAGACGAAATCCGATTCCCTTCCGAAATCCAATGTCTAAACCGCCTCCAACAAGCATGGCAAATGCATTGGAGTTCACACCTGACCCCGTAGCAGTAGCGCCCCCGAACAAAGCATGCACAAAAGGCTGGACGACCGGCAGGCGTGCAGTGAGTACGGGACCAACGGTATACGTGTAAACCGATGAACTCCCTCTCCGCGAATTGTAGACACCGCTGAAGTCACCGGTGATTCCCAAAACGTGTTTGAAATTTCCAGTCAACGAGGCGTTCCACCCCGCAGCGTTATAACTGGACTGAAGATGTTCGAACTGCGCTCCTCCAAAAATCTCCACTCGTTGAGCTAATGCTGGCGTGCTCAGGAACCCGGCGAGCAGGGACATAAATATGAGTTTCCTCATCAGATCCTTCCTTCAGACAGAACTGCATCTTTCGAGTAGTCGACCTACCTGGTACGGTTCAGAACCTGAGCCTAAGCCGTCGGTGACAGCGCCAGATCTGTCAAAAGTTACAGAGGCCCGTTGAAGGAAGGATTGCAAATGGATATTGATTCCTGCGGAAGTGACATTGGACCTCCAGCGTCCCCGTAGTGATCTCCACGTCTGGAGATCTGTGCTTGCGGTGCGGCCTTATTCCCGATAGACGATTAACAATATGCCCAGCAGCACCATGGCACTTGGCCAAACGTAGGGAATGAAGCGTCGGCGCCAAAATTCACCATCGGAAACGAGTTTGAACAGCGCCACACCAAGGCCAACGATCATGAACCAGAAGTGTTCGCGCTTGACCAGCAGCATTGAGAGCGTCATGTGGTGATGGTGAGTAGTGGCCGGAGCGGGATCGTTACCAATCGGCATTGACATGTGATCCATGGTGGAGTGATCCATGGGTATGTTGGAGTGGTCCATGTGCATGCCGGAATGATCCAGATCTGTCACGGAGTGGTGGGTGCCTGGCTTGGGGTCCGGTACGTGGGGAGCGGGCGGGTTACCGTCGGGATCGAGCATCGGATTGACCAGGTAAGCGTGAACGTCCGGCGAAGTTACACCCGAACTGGCGGTATGATCGTGGACGAGCAGAAAAGCTGCGCCGACCATGGCGAGGATGGAAAAAGTCCACGCGCCCCAGAAGCGATTTAGGGAACCACACAAGCGAAGATATTCGACGACGCCCATCGCAATGAGGATCAGGGCGTAGATCTTGTGCTGTCCAGCTTCCTGGTCGTGGTGCAGAAGCCATGCCCAGTTCAGATTGCCGCGCGGCCAGATTTCAGCGTCACTCCACACCGCCAAAAATAACCCCGCACACACAAACAATGCCGGCCAGAGATAACGCAGGGCGCGGAGGTTCGGGGAATGAAACGAGGCGAGGACAAGGAATCCGACTCCAATCAGCGCCCACCCCGCAACGTGGTGATTGAATTCTGAGAGAGCCTTGTCGGGATCCTGGGATGGGACGGAGACCGGACCTGACGCAGTGATCTGATCCTGGCCAAAAGCCGGGATTATGATGACGTTGTCCGCAAACCCGCCTAGTGCAGCCAGGCTGAGCCAAAACATCAAAAGGTAACTCGTCCCACGCACGCACACCTCACCTTTGCAGCGCTCTACTTCCTATCCACATCTACAGCCAAATGTTTCCCCGCAAGAATGCGACAATCCTGAAAAATACTCTGTCATCCGCAAGTTGCTACGCGAGATAGTCGATCCAGACACCGCCTCAATACCACTGTAAGAACTACCAGTGGGATAACTGCACAAGTTCAGCAGGGAACCGCGCGTGAATCAGCGCCAGGCGGCACGATTCTGAAGCGATGTAAGGCGACGAACGCGGGGCTGACTATCTTCTTCGGCCACCGCCGCCTCGCGCTCCACCACCCATCGAGCGACTGAAGTTCTGACTGCGCTGCTGCCCTGAAGCGCGTGCCTGCTGTTGCTGTTGCAGATTGGCCTGAGGTTTGGATGTGGACTTCCATCCGTCGCCGCTGTTCTGAGACCAGTTTCCATTCTGACGGTCGTATCGGTAGACGTTACCGTCTTTTCCGGCATAAATATTGTTCGAACCGGCAGCAACCCCGGCACCAGTGTTTGTGTTGTAGGCAAATCCACCGCGGCCTGCCGCCCCCTGGCCAGTGTACATATTGCCCGCGTAACCGGCGCCGCCACCAGCGACGATTCCTGTATTCGGGTTATATCCCACAGCCCCACGCCCTGCGACGGCGTTGCCGGTGTAGATATTTCCATTCGCACCACGGCCCGCGACGCCTACGGTCCCGCGTTGTGTGTTCTGGAAAGCCGTTCGGCTTGCCGCACCATAGTTCCCTGTGTACGGATTCGCCCAGGCGGCGCCGGTACTCGCGTAAGCGGTATTGCCCCAGCGGCCGTACACGTTCGCGCTCGCATAGCCGCCGTAGCCGTATCCCCAGGCTGGTCCCCAGCAGCAGGCTCCGTAGTAGCCCCACGGTCCCCACCACGGATAGTAGTAGGGATAACCGTAGGTGTAGCCGACACCGATCGTGATGCTCCAACCCGTCCCCGAACTCCACGTAGAGGCCACGCCGACCCCGTACGTGTAGGGCGCTCCATACCAGTAGTGACCGACATAGGGCGGATAGTACCAACCTGTGCCGTATACGACCGTGGTGGTTGTGGAAGAGACGACTGTGCCGTAATAACCGGGCGTGTAGCCTACGTAGACGACATCTGGCGTGGACCGGTACACCTTGACGTATGTGACGTAGTGCAAGGAGGAACTCGGGGGTATCGAGTAGATCGCTTCCGGAACGGAGGTTGCCACTACCCACGGTCCACCCGGCGTCGCCCCCACGAACCAGACTGCATTCTCGACGGCATAGTAATTTTTGACATCCACCTGAATGACCGGCGTCGAGGTATTTACCGCGTACTGCAGGTCCGTGCCTTCGATATTCTTGAACTGGGGGTCTCCATCGTATTCAACCTTCAGATGGGCCTCGTTGCGAGTTATCGTAGCTGTCTGCGGAATTGAGTTCGCGATGAGGGCTTCCTTGGCTGGCCCGGTTCCCGGGACTGACACCAATACACCAGCTCTTGGGCTGCTTTCGGGGATGGCAGCGAACTTCTCAGGTAGATTCTTCCCATCAACAAACACCCAGGGACCAATTTCCAGTGATTTCGATCGGAACCAACGCCCCGCCAGAAGGATGTAGTAATCGAGACTTCCGGTATCCCGAAAAATGTTGGCTGTCGTGTTCTTGACGTACTCTAGCCCAGTGTCGGGGATGACCTCGAACTTTGGCGGACCTTCTGTCACCAGCAACTCCGCAGGACCCAAGCTGACATAAATCGATGGAATCTTTCCTGTTTTGTTCGCCTCCTTTAATGAAGGCGGAGTCTTTCCTTCCGGTGTCTTTGACTTTTGATTTTCCTGGATGCCCTTGGTGATCTCTTTCATATCATCGGGAATCTTCGAAGCGTAAGACCAAGGGCCCGCCACGAGATCGGGAGCCTGCAGCCACCCATCCATCACACTCAGGTAGTACACACTTTTTTTTGTGTCGAGCAGAATCGTGGCTCGGGTATTCAGCATTAACTGCAATTCGGTTCCACCGACATCCCGATATCGCGCTGGGCCGTCGATCAGAACAAGCAAAGAAGATTTTGTAGTGAAGATAACTTTTGGAGGATCGTTGTTCACCTGAAACGCCTCGGGCCCCTCCTGCTCCGAATCACTCGCCGCCAACGCAGCTTCCAAGCGGTCCAGAGCAATCACTTTCGACTTCCCGGGCAGCTTCGCTTGCAGGAAGGTCTGATATTCCGCTTCCTTGGTTTCCATCGTAGGAAACTTGACCTTGGTGATCTGGAAGTTGTCCAAGGTTACCTGGCGGTTGACCTTGTCTACCTCCGTTCGCGCCGTGAACCACACAACTCCGTATTTGGTTATCTTCTTGGTCTTACTTTCCAACGCAAGCGCAGCGTAGGCATGCAACTCGTCGTCCTTCCAAGCCTCCATTTGCGGTTGGTACATGGAAATCGTTTCATCTGCGCGAACGGCTTTGCGGGGCCATGCGTCATCAACACGTGGCTCGGCTTGCGCCGTGCCGGCGGAAACCCGGGGCGTCGATTGATCGAGTGGTCGACGCACTGCAGAGGGCGCATCCGGCAATGACTGCTGAGGTTGCGGATGGTCAGGCAACGACGTCTGCGCACGCAAGGAGGAAACAGGAAATGCGAGCAGCAAAGGCAAAGAGCAACGAATGACGGCGATCAACTTGCAGTGCATGAATACCAGATGGTAGATGGCTCTCTGGCATCCAGACACCGTTAGAACTGACAGGTTGGTCGCCGCTTGGTGCGGGGAGTTGAATCAGGCGGACTTCGGCCGAGCAGGGTATAGATATTTGATTAGCAGGACCTCGTTGCCATCCTGCCCGTAGATGAGTTCGTCCACGAGTTGCTGGGCCAGCAGAACACCGAATCCCCCCGGGCGCATCCCTCGCTCTTCACGTAGCGCAATGTGGCGGATCGGATCATCGGTCGGGTTGGCGATCGCCGCGTGAGGGATTTCGTCAAGCGTAAAGCCTTGGCCGGGATCAGTAATGTGACACGTCACCATGTGACGAGCACGGACGTATTCGATCTCTACGTATTGATTGGGATCTAGTCGTCCGCCATGTTCGATGGCATTCATAAGCATCTCCCGAAATGCCATAGCTACTTGATTCCGTTCCGGGTCAGGCAGTTCGGCGATCTCGTTGAGAAAGTGCACCAGCCGATCAGCCGTTTTTACATCGCACCGGGCGAGGATCCGAATCAATTCCGGTGTTCCTGAGACAATCTCGATACCATCGTCCCAGCAAGGCCCACCCGTAGCCAATTGAATCATCTCGGCGAGCGTGTCCAATGAAAATGGCTTTGAAAAATAACTGAAGGCGCGTTCGCGCATCGATGTGATCACGTCCGAGGGTGTGCCTTCGCCAGCGAGGATGATCAGTCGAGTGTGAGGCCGCACGCGCCGGATCTTCCGCAATAGTTCGATGTCTTCTCTGCCGGACGTCTTGTCGCTGGTCACGATCAGGTCAAATGCTCGTGCCCGAGCTGCGGCAAGTGCCGATAAATTATCTGGCACATTCATAACAGCCCAGGAGCCAGGGTCAAGAACTCGCAACAGAACAGTCTGGACCTCGGGGGCGGCGCCCACTAGCAGCGCATTCTTGACGGCAAAAGGCCGGCTCTCGGTATTCGGGGCAGAACTCATCTATATCCCAGGGAAAACAGCTTTTGTGCGAACGATAGCGATGGAATCAACATCCAGACCGTGAGAGGTAGGACACCAGTCGCCCAGGTTTTCATGACAATCTTTCTCAGGATTCCGGCGGGCCCTCCTGTTTCGGCCTAGGATCATGTCGAACTAAGCCTAAGCAGTCAGTCTTAAACTGCGCGACTGTCAGAAGAACCAGTCTGCACATTGAAAGGTTTTCGCAGTGCGCGCCTGATTTTCATCATTTATGCCCCGGTGCTATGGTGTAAGCGTCTGAAGCGGAGGCGCCGGGACTTGGCTGGCAAACGCATCGATGTTTGTCCTTACATCACGGCACTGCTCTGCTTCGCGCTCTCGCCAGCTCTCAGCGCGCAGCAACAACCCGAGCCAAAACCGCTGCACTTTGATTTCACCCCTTTCATCGGCTATCGCACCATCATCAGCTTTCCTGTCGACCCCCATGTAACAGGGACAAACCCTCGAGTCGTACTCGACGCCAGCCCCAGCTATGGAGCTGCGTTCGGTGTGCGCCTCCAAGAAGATGGCCTGGTCGAAGTACGATGGGCGAGGCAGGACTCCTATGTCCACACAGAGGACATCCTGCCCCAACCTCTCCGTCAACGCGTGATTCTTGACCAGTTTCATGGAGACTTCAGCCACGAACCCTTTGTAGAAGAGTGGCCCCATTGGGCGAAACCGTTCGTGATGGCCAGCGTCGGCGCCACCCATGTTTCGGGCAGTAGCAATTTCAACTTCACGCGTTTTTCGTTTGGACTTGGAGGCGGGATCAGGTTCTATGCCAGTCGTCATTTCGGCTTCAAGATTCAAGCCGAGTGGTTACCAGTCTTTGCAGACCCTCGTGTGGCATTCATTTGCGGCTCGGGCTGCATTGTGCACGTCGGTGGCACCGTCAGTTCTCAAGGTGAAGTCCTGGCAGGGCCCTTACTGCGATTCTGATTCTCGACCTCATTTGAGATCTCCGTTCAAAAGGGTACTTCCCAGCCACTTCGCGTTGTCGGTGTTTCACTCATAACTGTCAGTGAGAGGAAATTGTCCACACAGTCACTGGTGAAATCGCGCTCTTGATTTACGACGCATCCATTCGTTTCCCACGAGCGATCCAGCGTCATTATGTTGGAGCTGGCACTTCTGCCAGTGCAATATAGCGGTATGTCGAGCGAAGCTTAATTCCGTATTCTCCTAATTGGATCCCGTCATTCAACAGATTATGAGTCACACGAACCTGATTGAAGAAATCAAGGTAGAGTCCGTTTTTCATCCGTCGGATTTTTCCGAGGCGAGCGAAGTTGCCTTTGCGCACGCCCTGAAGATCGCTCTGGTGGCCAAGGCCAAACTGACAGTGCTTCATGTCCAGGCGGTCCCTGGCACAGAATGGCAAGACTTCCCTGGCGTCCGCGACACACTCGAGCGATGGAGGCTCATCCCGAAAGGAAGCCCCAAGATCGCCGTGGGGCAGCTCGGTATCGGTGTCAGCAAGGTGATCGCGTCAGGCAAGGATCCGGTGAAAGCCTGCCTAGGTTTTCTGGAGAAGCATCCCGGAGATCTAATCGTGCTGGCAGTGCACCAGCACGAAGGTCGCATGCTGTGGCTGGATAAGTCGGTGGGCAAGCCGATCGCGCGCCAGGCCGGACAAATGACGCTCTTCATACCCTATGGGGTGGAGGGCTTCGTCTCGCGACAGAACGGCTCGATCTCACTCCGGAACATCCTAATCCCGGTCACCACCAAGCCCCGTCCTCAGCCGAGCGTCGAAGCCGCCGCACGCCTCATCCGCAACCTCCAACTCCCTGCTGGCGAGGTCACATTGCTTCACGTGGGATCGGCTGCCGAAGCGCCCTCGGTGAAGTTGCCGGCCACGCACTGGACATGGAACAGCGTGGCCAAGAGTGGCGAACCGGCTGAAACAATCCTGCAAACCGCCACGGAGCTTCGCGCAGATCTTATCGTGATGACGACCGATGGCCCTGACGGATTTCTCGATGGCCTGCGCGGGACCACCTCCGAACGCGTGTTGCGAAAGACGCCTTGTCCCGTGGCGAACCTGCCCGTGGGGTCCATCTTGGGCTGACGCGTGCACCGCTGACAGCGCATAGAGGCTCATCCGTAGGCCCCATTTGAGATGAAGTGCATTCGAGATGAAAGCCTCCGGAAGCGCCATCGTGATGTGCTTCAAGTCTGATGGCTGTCTATGAGCGTGATGCAATTTTTTCAACGGTAATCTGGGTGGGTGATTCGCCTACGCCGTGCGACGTTTTATTCTTGCCATCTGCACGATGGTCGGTGGAATGCGAACGCGCCTGACTTGACCTGATTGCCGGTCCAGCGCATCGATAAATACCAAGTTTTCGCCGACGCTGACTGGGTCGGATACCAAGTCAAATACCTTTCCGTAGAGCCTTACCTGATTGTTTTGAGCATAGCCCAGGCGTTTTATCGTTTCGCAGAGAGTGTCCGCTTGGTTTGGCCCGCGGTACTCCTCGTACTCATCTTCAAGCCGGGAATGGTCTTCGAACTGAGTGCTCCTCATGGAGCGAACCGGTCCGACTCGGCGTGCAGTTTCGGGTCCAACAAATGTGCACCGTCAGCGTGCTCTTGCTTGTCTGCGCTGGCTGTCTTCTCGAATAATCTGCCCTCAACCGAATCACCTTTTTGCTCGATTGCTGCAATCCAATCTCGTACCCATTTAGCAAACTCTTTGTTTTCCTTGTACTTGGGTGTCATAGACTCCTTCGTCGAACCGTCATATTACCGGGCCGATGCGGGCGATAGAACTGGCTATTCTTGCAGGCTGAAACCCAAAAAGAGCTCACTCTTGAGATTAGGGAATTGCAGTCATTGGCCGGGGTAGAGAGAGCGTCGGCCAACCCACAGTTCACTTCCCCCCAGCTAGAGACATCCAATCACTTTCTCTGACCCGGTAGAAACAACGCTCACATACGTCCATAGCGTAACTTCCGTTGAGGACGCGCGATACAGAAGCAACAAATGGAGTCCACTATCCCCTGTTTGTATCAAGTGCTTGCGGTGACTGCCGCGAGGTTTGTTGCATTTCGCAGCTTTTCGTTTAACAGCAATTTCTCAGACCGCTACGCGTATTTTTGCTAGTTGTCTCAGATCCGAGCCTTCTTTAGGTTAACGCTCAGCGCCAGCTCAGCTCAGACGCACCACCAGAATCCACACGCACAATTTTGTTCCACCCCACAATTCAAAAAAAACGGCCTGACAACAACCGTAAAGAGGAGAATAGTAATGCCAGTTAAGAATCCGAAGGAACTCTTCGTTCGCATGCTCAGTGACTTGCGTCACGGCACCGAGAAGACAACCAAGGTATTTCAGGAACTCAGCGAAGTGGCGCAAGATCCAGACGTCAAAGAGGCGTTAGAGGCACGGGTCTTCGTCTCCCACAAAATTCTCGACACTCTCGATCAGTGCTTTAAACTTATGGGCGAGCAGCCGCAAAAGCTCGGCGGACGCCTACACGATGTGTTTGCCGAGGATTTCCGCCAGGAACTTGATGAGATACAAAACCCAACCGTTCGGCATCTCTTCATCCTGGCCAAAGCAAGCCACTTGATTCACTTTCGTATTTCTGAGTACAAAGCGCTAATCGCGGCCGCTGACTTGTCGGGCCACTACGGCGTTGGCGTACTTCTAGAAAGTTGTTTAGCGGACAAACTCGCCTTCGCGGAGCGCACAAGGCGCCTAATCCAAAATATTGCTGCAACAAGAGTGGCCGAGAAGATCGCCGCGAGGTCAGTTGCATAGCGGCAACTTTTCTCGCGAAATCCAATTCGCTATCGCGCCGGGCTCGCGTGGTCGAATCTGCGCATCCGGCGCGAATTTTGAACTGGTTACAAATCCTCAGAAGATGGACGACGTAAACATAAAGAAGTCAGGCCTGGGAGGCTCTCCTATGCTATTGAAAGGCTGGTTTTCCGCGATAAGACAGCACTGCAGTCGACGGTTCCGGCAATCCGGCGATGAAGAGGGCGTCGAGATTAGGAGATTGCTGCAGGAGTTGCTTGACCTTGAAAAGCCAACCGAAAAAGTCCCCACTGAAGTCCCAGTGGATCTTAGCCACAGTCGGCTTCATCGCTGATGCAGGCTTGTGCTTTTGCTACATCTCTTCCGCAGGCGTTCTCCGATTGGGGTCGAAATCGACAGCCGCGAAAAAGGTTGAAGATCTACTTATTCGACCCAATCCGAAGTCTGATGGCTTCTTCCGAGCAATAGTTGGCTTAGTACGACCAACTTTACTCGCACATGGGAGTCGACATGGTTATGGAGTCATCACATTTTGACCCCGTTTAAAGACCGCTCTATGGCGCTACGAGGAAGCGTTGGTAGCTGTTCACGCTAGCTACGCCTCTTCGGTGCTGCAAAAGAAAATACCAGAGCAACTCTAACCTGCCACAACTGACAGTTACGTTGTCGGATGCCCCTGCTATTTTTACAAGTCAGTGTGGAAATTCTTAGCTTCCATGATGGTTCAATCACGTAACTTCTTTGCAGTTATCCTCGTCTGTGTCGCTTCAACGCTTGGTCTAGCGCAATCCGCCCCGGCTGCGGCGAATCATCCGAAAGTTGGTCTCGTGCTCGAAGGCGGTGGTGCGCTCGGTTTGGCGCACATTGGGGTCATTCAGTGGCTCGAGGAACACCGCATTCCGGTCAGTTATGTCGCGGGAACGAGCATGGGCGGTTTAGTGGGCGGGATTTACGCCACCGGACGGAGCGCCGGTGAGGTACGGGAGGTTGTCGAAGGAATCGATTGGGATGTCGTGATCGGCGGGGAGACGCCGTTCGGCGATCTGTCCTACCGCAGGAAGCAGGATTTACGAGAATACCCGACCAGGATGGAATTTGGATTACGCGACGGACTGCAGTTTCCATCGGGATTCAATACTGGTCAGCACGTCTCGTTCATCCTCGATCGCATCTCTCTTCACTATTCTCAGCTCAAGAGTTTTGATGACCTTCCGATAGCATTTGCCTGTGTGGCGACGGATTTGTCGACCAACAGTGAACACATCTTTCGGAGTGGCGAATTGAATGTTGCCCTTCGCTCCACCATGTCGTTGCCAGGGGTCTTCACCCCGGTCCACTCAGGCGGCCATATTTACGTTGATGGCGGACTTCTAAATAACATCCCGGTGGACGTCGCGAGAGAGATGGGGGCAGATGTCATTGTCGCTGTTCACCTGGAGGCTGCTCCCCTGGCGCCTGATGCGTACCTCTCGAGTTTCGCCGTGCTGAATCAGTCGATCTCAGCGGTAATCGCAGCCAACGAACGGCGGTCGATGGAGAAGGCGGATGCGTTAATCACGGTGCCGCTTCAAGGGTTCAACTCCATGGAATATAAAAGGGCGGACGAAATCATCCAAGCGGGATATGAAGCAGCGGCTGCCAACGCTGCAACGCTGTCGCGACTCTCGGTCGACCAGGCGGCGTGGGACCAATACCTCGCAGAACGGGATTCTCGCCGCAACCGAGCGACCCCGGTGCCGCAATTTGTAAAAGTCACCGGAGTTCCTCCGAAGGTCGCGCAGCCCATTGAAAGGGGCATGGCCGACGTCGTGGGGAAGCCAGTCGATTTGGCAAGGCTGGACGGGGAGATTCTGAAGTTGAACGGATTGGGTGCGCTTTCCAGCGTTAGTTATTCCATGGTCGAGCGAGATGGAAAGCCCGGCTTGCAGATTCAAGCTGAACCCAAGCCCTACTCTCCGCCGATCGTGCAGCCACTCATCCTTATCGACGGATCCGACTACAACAATGTTTTTTTTAGTATGGGTGCCCGTATCACCTTCCTGGATTTCGGCGGCTACAGGAGAGAGCTACGAAACGATGTGATGGTCGGCTCGCAATATGGGATCCAAACCGAATACTACCGCCCTTTGAGCGGAACCAGCAGCTGGTTTGTCGCACCTCGAGCCGGCTTCGACAGTTCTCTCTATCCGGTCTTCAACGAAAGCACGTTGCTGACGATTTATAGGAACCGCGAGGCTCTCGGAGGATTAGATTTCGGATACGCCTTTGGCAGCACTGGCGAGCTGCGGCTCGGTTATGAGGGAGGCTACAAGAAACTGAAACCGCAGATTGGGCACACCGATGTCCTTCCGACTGTTTCCGGCGCCACCGGCGACGTTAGGTTGCAGTACACCCTGATAACCCTGAATGATCCGGTCCTTCCACGCAAGGGCGAAGGCGTGAAGTTCTACACCAAGTATTTCCACGTCAACCCCGCGGCGCCGGAGGGCTTTGCTGTGTCGGAGTTGGAGATCCAGAACTTCTTCCAGCTGAACCGCAGGAACACAGTGTTTCTGAATGCTTATGGCGGCTCCACCTATGGATTCAACGCTGGCATTCCGGCATTCCAACTCGGTGGCGTGACCCGGTTCGCAGCCTACGGTACTAATGAACTGTTAACGAACCAATACTACCTGGGCCAACTCGGCTACATCAGGACACTGAAGAACCTTCCACCGCTGCTCGGCAGCACCATCGATTTTCTCGGAGCCTTCGAGGTCGGCAAGACGTACCAACTTCCTCACGGTCCCAAGCCGCCCAACATTCCGGGTGACGTCGTTGGGGCACTCATTGTCAATACACGGTTTGGACCGGTGGAAGCCGGAGGGGCTATCGGCAACTATGGCCACGCTAAGTTCTTCTTCCAGGTCGGACGAATATTCTGAGGAATTCTGAAATATCCAGGAGAGGGACGCAAATCTGCCATAGAGCACAGGTGGCCTTCACTCTCTCGTAGTCCGCGGTATTCCGCCTCGCAACCCGCGGCCGAGTGTCCGTGCTCGGTTCTCTCCCTCAGGGATTGCCCTTGCCACGCGTTCCATTCATACACGTCGACGACCACTCCTCATCGGTGGTCTCGCAGTCGACCTCGTTTCATTCGCGGACACGAGGGTGCTTTCTCGAACCTATGCGACGGGCTTGCGTTCGCCGGTCGACCCGAACCAGGAGATGGTGGGCCTCGGAGTGAACTCGCAAGATTGCTAGTCGGTACCTTGAGTGAGGTTACGGCTGGGAACTCTGATTCGCGCATGACACATAATCCTGTTACTTTTGCCAGTTTTGCCCTTCGTGAAGCCATCGACAATGCTTGTGTCTCGCCAGGACGGATCTGTGAAGGAGATGGCATGAAGCTGACTTCCGTGATGTCGTTCGTGTCGTTTCTATCGATCGTTATTCTTGCTTTGGCAATTTCATTGCCAGCCCAGCTGAACGCCGCACCTCAAGCTCAAGGGCAGCCCTTGACATCGCCCACTCCCTCCGCCCCGCAACTTTGGAGAGATCCCGACCGGATTGAAGAGCTGAAAGATCTATTGTTTGATTTTGACACCTACGATTCCACCTCCGAACAAGCGGTTCTTGAGGCAGACGCACGGTGGCTCAAAGATCATCCGAACGTTCGAGTCAAGCTAGCCGGGCACGCTGATCCCCGTGGAGACATCGCATACAACCTTGTTCTCTCGCAACGACGTGCTGAAACAATCAAACAGGAGTTAATCCGGATGGGTGTTGCTGAGAATCAGATTGTGTTTGCCACTGGGTGGGGAAAACTGTATCCGAACTGCCTGGAGTCGACCGACGAATGCTGGAAGCAAAACCGGCGTGTGGATTTTGTGCGCGCGATTGACTAAAGATTGGCGACCCTTTTTGGAGACTGTCCCGAACCGCGTGGGAGTTCGGTCATAACGCCTTTGGCAGACCACCATTTAGCCCCGTGGAGGCGGACCGGGGGTATCCAGCGACAATGAGACGTGCAGGGAAAGTTCTTGCCGGGCTGAGCTTAGCATTGCTCGTTTGTAGCACTCTTCACGCGCAAGATGATTACTCCGACAAGATAAACACGAATCTGGGTGCAGCCGTGAGTATTCCTCTCAGCCCAACTTCGAAGTTTGTCAACACTAGCTGGGGCCTCAGTGCAGGCGCCGGTTACAATTTCTCCCCACATCATTCAGTCATCGGCGAGTTCATGTGGAGCGCGCTCTATCCGTCTGACTCGTCGCTTCAGCCGATTCGGATGGCTTTGAACGATAAGACCATCAATGGGCACACCAATCTCTATACGCTGACCGGAAATTACCGATACGAATGGCAAGGCAAGCTACTCGGTGCCTATTTCATCGGCGGGGGAGGATGGTACTACCGTACGCTCGGTTTCAAGGGGCCAGTTACTTCAGGCAGTGACATCGTCTGTGCGCCAGCCTGGATGTGGTGGGGATTCACCTGCACCTCCGGAATGGTGACTCCCAACCAGACTGTCAAAGGCTACGATTCAAGCGTGCTTGGTGGCAACGTCGGCGGTGGATTAACTATCAAGATCGGTGACCCCAGCTATAGGGTCTACGTCGAACCTCGTTATCATTATGCTCCAACCAAGAATGTAACCACGCGATTGATGGTGATTACGCTTGGAATCCGATACTGACCACCAGCACCATACCTCGCTTCCTTCCCCGTCTGTGCCAGATAATGCGGTCAATTGGCGCAAGATCGCCATGACACTCATTGAGAATTACTGGTGATCTCATGGGAGCAATTTTGAAGACCGCTGTAAAATCAGGGCTCTCAGGTACTGGCTACGATAACGCACACCTGACCAACGTGGCGAACCAGTGGCGGAAGGCGCGCAGGATGTGGGACTCGGTCCTGCGGCGAAACTCTGCTGCTGCCGGCATACGTTCGCGACGGATGTTCTTGAACGGACGGGAAACCTCGCCGCGCTCATGAGAGTGTTGGGGCACGCCGACGCGCAGACCGCGATGAAGTACCAGCATCCGGGTCTGGAGCAAATACGGAGGCCGTAGAAGAACGAAACCGCCGAGCTCGCAGCTGGTTGCGCGAAAAGCCCCACAAAGTCCCACAGTGGGGAATGCATGCAATAGCTAAGTTGTTGAGGGAGTGGTGAGCGCGGAAGGAATCGAATCCACACAAAAACGTATATTCAACAACATAGAAGGCAACGGACGGCGCTTTAGGCGACGTTGGTACATGCAAAGCAGTGCGAACGGCAGGTGAACGGCAGGTGCACGAGAGTGGGTGAGAGTAATGATGACCGGGCCGAGGTGAACTGATGAAATGTGATCGAAGGAACGCTGAAGGTAAGACTTGCGGGGCTCCCGCCCTGCGAGGCATGAACCAATGTGTTATGCACTCGGGACGAGCCGCCGAGCTTGGAAGCAGAGGTGGCCGTCGTCGAACCGCAAATGGTTCCGAGAGCTTGAAGGAGTTTTCAGCGCCAAAGACAGCGGCCGATTTTACGAGACTTGCTAGCGCAATCGATTGTCGAGGTCCGAGATGGGAGACTCGATCCTAAGTTGGCGAATTCAATTAGTTACCTGGGAACTGGATTTCTGCGCGCTCTTGAAATCTCCGAGTTGGAAGTCCGACTGGTGGCGCTAGAAAGGCAACGAACGCCACATGGTTGGGATATGCCCGATGGATCATCGAAACAGGACCATGGCAATGCTTAAGACTCGTCTAGAACGGCTCGAAAGGCAACGGGAGTTTCGGATCTGGCTACGCACTCAGCGCTTAATTGAAAGTCTTACTGATGAGCAACTCCAGTTTCTTCGGGTGACCGGCTGGACGGAGGCACCGGAACCTCAGCCAGGCGCAAGCCCATTAGACAATCTGAGCAGAAACGAACTGATTAAATTGTGGGAAGAATCGGAGTGGATTTTTGGAGGCCGGTCAAGCGAGGAGCTGGGCTTTTTCGCGGATCATGGTCATTGGCCAGAAGACGAATGTGGCGAACGAACCTGTTCGAAAAACGAATTCGATGAACTCAAAAAGAAGTTCGCTACACAGATCAAGTCCTGAGCATTCCAACGCGACACCGCAATGTATCCCCCCCGACCTAGTAGCGATGAAATGCAGCTTAAACCCCGTCATTTAGGTCCCGCACTAGCTAAGCTAAGCGGGGGGGTGGGCCATGAGCACCTCGAGAGCGAAGAAGTTCTCAACTCCTTTACCCGTCGCATCCATCCGGGCCAGAGTTACCCAAGTCTTCTTGCGGTCAATTCCGGCCTCTTGAAGCTTGGCAATAAGCGCCGGAACGGTGAGCGTTACGTTGGCCCGGACTATCGCCCGCGCCGCTTCGTCCTTCCCATCCCGGTTAGCCTTGTTGCCGCCAACGCCGAGCTTCAGAGTAGCTTTGGCCGCGAATGGGTCACCAACGGCCCGCAAAATGCCAGTCTCTTTGTCGCTGGAAATCTCAAAGTCCTCCAGGCCCTTGTAGTCCCGGCATTTGATGTGGCGGATGAAGGACAAAGAGTCATAGGTAGCCACGGGATCCTGAAGCCGCGTTCGAACCCTCCAAAAACTGACAAGGGCGATCCATGATCTGGAAAACAAGAAGATGAAGAAATGAAGTAGTTGGAACGTCTTCCCGCTAGACGGGTGCTTGGCAGAGGAATCAGTCTTTTTTAAGTCGGTGTAACTGAATGTGTGTTAAGAAGGACTGAGCGTTCCCGTACCGCAGGTTATAGCGAAGAATATCGAAGCTAGAACTTGATACCGCCGGTGATCTGAAACGAATATCCCTGGAATGTGGACCTATCGTCAAATTCCTTGAAGTATTTAATGCCGACGCTAACCTTCCGCGACGGCAAAATCAAACTTGTTGCGAACCCGAGAGCATTGACCCGATAGTGCGCGGAAGACTGCGCCGGAGTAACACCCGGTCCGGTCTTGTTCGTCAGCTGCCACTGCTCGTAACCCACCAATCCCAGTTGCAGGTTCAAATCGCGTTGCAATGGCAATACGTGTGTCAGCGAATAATCGAGGTTAAGCGTGTCGCCTGGATGAATTTGAGTACTCTGCTGCGTCGTATGGATCTCATACATCTGAAATGCCGATATCGCGGTTGTTCTGTTCTCAGTCAGGTAAAAGGTCTGTCCAGATGAGAAGGCGTGCGTCCAGTAGCCTGAGCCAACGTTGTTGCTTGAGCCGACATTGAATCTCCCAGAAGGAGCGAGAAATCCGTAAACGGCACGTAGATCGGCTCTCTTTGCGCGCCAACCGAGAATGAAAGGCTGATAATACGAGTCCGCCAGCCCGCCACCACCGCTGATTCCACCCTCAGTGTCTGACGTCAGCGAATTGTTGGCGATCGGAATGGTAGCTGACATGGAAAACACCGGACCGCCTAAGATATCGACCTTCCATTTGCTGACCCATACAACACTGTTCATATCCATCATCACCGAGTTCTGTCCCGTGGCGAGAACCTCACCATTCGGCCCCTTCGCCTCGTCGCGGGAGTAGAACAGGAATTGATTGACGTAAGACATTCCGGATTCCGGCGTGACCCCGGAGTTGGTGGAGCTCATTCCCAGAGGGTATACGCCCCTGACTTGCGCCACGGAGGGCAGCGACATCATGCAGATCACGGCGAAAAAACGGAGTAGTGCGGCGGTCGAACTGAAAGAACCGTGGTTCACAAGCCGCGCCGAGCTCCATCAGATACGTTTTGTTCTAAGGACTGAAGTTTCGACGAATTGTCAACTTGTTCGCCTGCTGGCTGAGAGAACTTGGCTAGGTATTTCGCCAAAGGCATTAGCATCAGCAATCCAACAATCGCAACCACAACGACCATCACGATGACCCTTGGATCGCTGAAGTTCTGGCCGCCCACCACGAGCGCAGCCGCGATGTTACGTTGTGCAGTACCCAGTACCATCACTCCTCGGGTGTCTGATTGAGGACCCCCTAGAACCCATCCGATTCCCGAGCCTGCGGCGATGAACAGGATACTGGCAAAAACGCCGCGTGTCCCGTAAAGGTTCAGGACGTTCTGCATGTTCGTAATCAACAATAGTGCAATCAGCAAAGCGAGACTCAGAATGGACAATCGGCTAAGTGAAGGTTGCGCTTTTGCGGCTAGTCCAGTCAGTCGTGCTCTCACAAGAAGGCCTACCGCCAAGGGTAGCAGCATCAGAAAAACCAGCGATCGGCCTATCTTCATGGGATCGACGGAAACCCCTTCGAGCATCAGCGGCAAGACCACAGGCATGTATCCAACCGTCACAACCATGAGCAGCACCATTAAGCCCACGGAGAATGCCAGATTCCCTTTGCTGATTCGGGCCAACACCGGCAGAAACGGCGCGCCGGAAGCTGTGCCTAGCAAGATCAGAGCAATGCCGAGCGGCTCGTCCAGCCGGAACAGCCTTGCGATGGCAAAAGCCGCAAACGGCATCAAGACAAAATTCGCCACGAGCCCAAGAACGATCAACCTGTAGTTGCGCAAGGGAGCGAGGATTTGTCCGACGGTAAGACTCAAACCCATCGACAGCATGCTTGAAAGCACGAAGGCCACCATCGTGATCGGGACTGCCTTACTCAGGATTTCCATCTACTTCTCCCTGTGCCGCTCCGCTTTCCAGCTTTGAATCAGGCGACGGCCTGCGTCGACCTCGGGTGCACGTTGCTTGCCAGGGGCATCGTCGCGAGATTTTTCCAGAAAGTCTCCAACGACTCTGCGCCGCCAAACAATGTAGTGAAGATGGTGGAATCCGCCAGCAGAATGTGTCCAGCGCGCTGCGTGGTGGACGGCATCCAAATACACGAGTTGAATTCGATATTCCCGGCTTCGATAAACGGATGTGGACGTTCGAGATCAATCGGCTGGCGTGTCAGGACATGGACTGATTTGGTGTCCTCAGTGGTCAACGCATAGTGCGGCAGGTGAGGATGAAAGTTGAACGTGCTAACGCCGTTCAGCAGCTCTAGAGTGTCCAGGTCCCTGTTGATTGTGAGGGGTGCGATCTGCCCCGTGCCTTTGACCAGTGCTGGACGAAGACCATACTGATTGATCACCGGCACCCCAAGTCCCTTCATCATCGAGCGTGTGTACTGGCCGAATCTCTGCTGACGGGGGACGAGCGCATCCCCATGGTGTAAGTACTCCTGTTGTCGCTGCTTCAGATCTGCTGTAAGCCCCACGTCATGGTGAGGCCCGAGTAACAGACAAGTGCCCTCTCGCTGCAGCCATTCGCGCACCGCTGCAATCTCCTCTGGCGCCGCCTCCTGTTCTGAGACCAGGTGGTCAAGTCCGAAGACCATCAACGTGTCTGTGTCCGCTAAAATCCGTTCATCGATCGGAAGTTCGTATCCCACTTGGTCGATACGTTGAAAGACCGCAACAGGCTGTCCCGTTACCTCACCTGCCACCTTCTGGAACGCGAGCGTGGAGCGGTGGAAAAGTTCGAGCGTTCCAGCAATTCCCTGGAGGAAATGTTTTTCATCCCACTCCACA
>Ga0209811_10000068_pt1 | contig 46974 bp, 44 predicted proteins | sample Coa_R1_6_FD_187161 | JGI IMG/M metagenome (GOLD analysis project Ga0209811, IMG submission 187161) | Surface soil microbial communities from Centralia Pennsylvania, which are recovering from an underground coalmine fire. - Coalmine... | ecosystem: Environmental > Terrestrial > Soil >... | reverse complement strand
GGATAAAAGGTACCCCGGGGATAACAGGCTGATCTTGCCCAAGAGTCCATATCGACGGCATGGTTTGGCACCTCGATGTCGGCTCGTCGCATCCTGGGGGTGGAGTTGCTCCCAAGGGTTGGGCTGTTCGCCCATTAAAGCGGTACGCGAGCTGGGTTTAGAACGTCGTGAGACAGTTCGGTCCCTATCCGCTGTGCGCGTTGGAAACTTGAGAAGGGCTGTCCCTAGTACGAGAGGACCGGGATGGACGAACCTCTGGTGTGTCAGTTGTTCTGCCAAGAGCACGGCTGATTGGCTACGTTCGGAAGTGATAACCGCTGAAAGCATCTAAGCGGGAAGCACGCTTCAAGATGAGGTTTCCATGGGGTTTACCCCGAGAGGCTCCCAGTAGACGACTGGGTTGATAGGCCAGACGTGGAAGTGCAGTAATGCATGTAGCTGACTGGTACTAATAAGCCGATGACTTGATACACACTCAAAAGTTTTGCTCGCGTCCACTGTTTAGTTCCCGAGATACGGTCGGGACGGCTGCCACCTGGTGGCCACGATTGAAATCTCCATAGAGTTTCGGCTGTCATAGCGAAGGGGAAACGCCCGGCTCCATTCCGAACCCGGAAGCTAAGCCCTTCAGCGCCGATGGTACTGCACTGGTGACGGTGTGGGAGAGTAGGACGCAGCCGGACATACTTTCAAAAGTGGCCTGCCCCAATGGGGCGGGCCACTTTTGGTTTCCGGGTTTGTTCGTCATCAGCGGCTCAGGCGTGGTGTTCGTACACTTGGGCTCAGCGCCAGTGTCCAGGACCAGGCGTTTGCCGCCTGCATCGAGAGAGCGAGACATCGTGAGTGACTACCGAGGCCAGGGCGACTCCCGTGGCGGGCAGGGCCGGGGTGGCCGCCCGGGCCAGGGGCGCAGCTCCGGACCCAGTCCAAGCGGTGGCCGTGACGGCTCGTCGGGCCGTACTGGCGGCGGTGGTCAAGGTGGCGCACAAGGGAGCGGCGGTGGGCGCTCCTACGGGGCCGCCCGCGATGATGATCGGCGTGGTGGCGCCGGGGGCGCGCGCCCGGCTCGTGGCGGTGCCGGTGGACGGCCCGCGCGCGGTGGTGTGGGCCGTGGGGCGGGAGACTTCGACAACAGCGAACGGCGTGGCGGAAGCCGGCTGACCCCCAAGGGGCCGCGGCTGCCGGAGCCGAGGATCGCCGAGGGTGTCACCGGCAAGGAGCTCGACCGTGACGTGCGCACGCAGCTCCGGACGCTCAGCATCGAGAACGCCGACGGCGTGGCGCAGCACCTCGTCATGGTGGCCCTGCTGCTCGCCGAGGACGACGTCGACTCCGCCCTGGCGCACGCCGAGACTGCCGTCCGCCGGGCCGGACGCGTGCCGGCGGCCCGGGAGGCACTGGGGATGGTTGCCTACCGTCAGGGCGACTTCGCCCGCGCGCTCACCGAGTTCCGCACGGTGCGGCGGCTCTCTGGGTCCTCCCACCTGCTGCCCCTGATGGTCGACTGCGAGCGGGGTCTGGGCCGGCATGACCGCGCGCTCGACCTGGCCGCTTCCCCGGAGGCCAAGCAGCTCGCTGAGGACGAGCGGATCGAGCTCGCGATCGTCGTCGCCGGTATCCGCCGCGACCTCGGCCAGACCGACGCCGCGCTCATTGCTCTGCAGATCCCGGCCCTGCGTCGCAAGAAGCTGGGCCAGGCCGGTGCCCGTCTCGCCTATGCCTATGCCGACACACTCGCTACACTCGGCGACCTCGCCGGTGCACGAGAGTGGTTTGCTCGTGCCGCCCTCGCCGATGTCGACCTGACGACCGACGCTGCCGAGCGTCTCGAGGAACTCGACGGCGTAGCTGTCACCGACCTGCTCGACGGTGACGACGACGACCTGCCCGCCCGCCCCGAGGACTGAGGTACCGATGACGAAGCACCCGACCCTGGCCGCGGCATACGCCGCCTTCGTCTGCGACCTGGACGGAGTTGTGTACCGCGGGCCGGCCCCGGTGGACCACGCCGCCGAGGCACTGACCGCCGCCGGCGGCCCGATCCAGTACGCCACCAACAATGCGAGCCGTCCGCCGGAGGACGTCGCCGAGCACCTGCGCGAGCTCGGGATCGACGCCGGCCCGGACGACGTCGCCACCAGCTCCCAGGCGGGTGCGGCTGCGCTGCGGGAGTCCCTCGGCACGGGCGCCTCGGTCCTCGCGGTCGGCGGCCCGGGTGTGGCCCTGGCGCTGGCCGAGGCGGGACTGCACGTGCTGCACCCGGGTGAGTACCGCGACGTCGCCGGCGTCCTGCAGGGCTACGGCCTCGACGTGACGGTGGCCATGCTGGGCGAGGCGGCGTATGCCGTGCAGCGCGGCGCCCGCTGGGTCGCGACCAACCCCGACCTCACGTTGCCGACGGACCGCGGCATCGCTCCGGGCAACGGCTCGCTCGTGGCCGCCGTCCGCACCGCGTGCGGACGCGGACCCGACGAGGTCGTCGGGAAGCCGTTCGCCGCGCTCTACATCCTTTGCGCACATCGTCTGAAGCAGGAGCCGAAGGACATCCTGGCCATCGGCGACCGGCTCGACACCGACATCGAAGGCGCTGTCGCCGCCGGTATGGACTCCCTGCTCGTCCTCACCGGGGTCAGTACGGCCGAGCAGGCGGCGGCAGCCGACCCGCACAGCCGGGCGACCTACCTCGCACCGGACCTGCGGAGCCTGCACGAGGATCTGCCGCGACCCAGCCGTGACGGTGAGGACTGGGTCTGTGGTGACGACCGCGGCCGCATCGTCGGCGGTGCCTGGGCGGGGTCGGCAGAAGGAACCTTGGCGCAGGGCCTCACCAACCGGTTGCACGCGGCATACGAGGCCCAGGACGCGGGCCGCATCGACGGGGCGGGCGCCGCCCGGATCGTGGCCGGGCTGCTCGCCGACGACTAACGTGGGCTCGCAACCGGGTCGCCGTGGCCCGCGCGAGCACGAGGAGCACCCATGTCCAAGGATTCCCTTCGCGGTCTGGTCCAGCTGGTGTCCGGGTTGGGCGAACTCACCACCGCCCGGGCCAACCAGGCCGCCCGCGACCTGATCAGCCTGGCCGGCCTCGAGGACCAGCTCGGCAAGAAGAAGCTGGCCAAGCAGGTGCAGTCGGTGAGCCAGGAGATCCTCCAGGCCGCCGAGGCCAACCGGGCCCAGATCGCAGCCCTCGTCCGGTCCGAGGTCGAGTCGGCCATGGCCCGTGCCGACCTGGCCCGCGTCGTCGACCTCGATGCCGCCAAGGCGACCACGGCCGCCGTGCTCGGCCAGGTCGAGGAGCTCACGAACCGGCTGCGCGGCCTGGTGCCCGGCGGCGCCGGACCGGAGCCCGAGGTGAGCACCGACGCGCCGGCCGCGACGCCCGACGTGGCTGCGCCGAGCACTCCTGCAGCCCCGGCCCGCAAGCGACCCGCACGGCGCAGCTTCGCTGCCGCGGCCGAGCCCGCACCGGCGGCGGAACCGGTCAAGGCGGCCCCGGCGAAGAAGGCTCCGGCCAAGAAGGCAGGGACGGCCAAGGCCGCACCCGCCAAGGCAGCCGCACCGGCCAAGAAGACTCCGGCCAAGAAGGCTCCCGCCAAGGCGGTCACCCAGAAGGCGACCGGCGCGTGACCGACTCCGCACCCTCGGCCGTGGGGGAGCCGGACGCGCCCACCGATGCCGTCCCGTCCACGGGCTCCGGCCCGGCCGACCCGCCCGAGACCGGCGACCTGGTCATCGACGCAGCCCTCTCGGACCTGGCCGCGACCGACCCCGGCGACCTCGGGGCACAGCTCGAGGCGGGGGAGCGGCTCGACCAGACCCTGCGCTCGCGTCTGGCCGACCTCGGCGGGTGAGCGACCGGCTCGACGTCGACCTCGTCCGGCGCGGCCTGGCCCGGTCCCGTGGGCACGCCCGTGAGCTCATCGAGGCCGGCCTGGTCAGCGTGGCCGGCCGGGACGTGACGAAACCGTCGTATGCCGTGCCGCCCGGTGCCTCGGTGCAGGTCCGGGAGGCGGGGCCCACGTGGGTGAGCCGGGCCGCCGCCAAGCTGGTCGGCGCCTTCGCGGCGTTCGGGCCACGCGGGCTGTCCGCGGCCGGCAAACGCTGCGCCGACGTGGGTGCGTCCACGGGGGGCTTCACCGAGGTACTGCTCCACGAGGGTGCCGACCACGTCGTGGCCATCGACGTCGGCCACGGTCAGCTCGTCGCGGCCCTCGCGACCGACCCCCGGGTCACCGAGTGCAGTGGCGTCACCGTGCGGGGGCTCACCGCGGACCGGATCGGCGGACCGGTCGACCTGGTGGTGGCCGACCTCAGCTTCATCTCGCTGACCCTCGTGCTGCCGGAGATCGCCGGCCTGATGACCGAAGCGGCCGACGCGCTCGTGCTCGTCAAGCCACAGTTCGAGGTCGGCCGCGAGCGGCTCGGCAAGAACGGCCTGGTCCGGCGGGCGGCGGACCGGGCCTGGGCGGTCACCGAGGTCGCGCGTTCGGCCACCGATGCCGGTCTGACGCCGCTCGGGCTGTCCCGCAGCCCGCTCGCCGGATCGACCGGAAACATCGAGTACCTGCTCTGGTTGACCCGTCGCACCGAGGAGGGGATGGGATGGGAGGCTGTAGTCGCCACCGCAGACCGACTGTCCCTGGACGGAGCCTTGTGACCGACACCGCCGGAGCGCCAGCCCCGCGCCGCATCCTCCTGCTCTCCCACCCCCGTCGCGCCGAGGCCCATGAGATCGCCCGGCAGGTGACGGCGGCCTTCGTCGCCGCCGGCATCGAGGTCGTCGGTATCGACTCCGACCACGGACTGCCCGATGCCGGGGCACGGAGCGTGGGCGCCCTGCCGGACAGCCCGGTGGCCGGCTGCGAGCTGGTCGTGGTCCTGGGTGGCGACGGCACGATCCTGCGCGGGGCCGAGCTGGCTCGCGACCACGGCGTCCCCGTGCTCGGCGTCAACCTCGGCCACGTCGGGTTCCTCGCCGAGGCCGAACGTGAGGACCTGCGTGCCACCGTCGACAAGATCGTCCGCCGCGAGTGGACCGTCGAGGAGCGGATGACGCTCGACGTCACGGTGCAGGTCGACGGGGAGCTCGTCGACAGCACCTGGGCGCTCAACGAGGCGGCTGTGGAGAAGGCTGCGCGCGAGCGGATGCTCGAGGTGGCCGTCGAGGTCGACGGGCGACCTCTGTCGACGTGGGGCTGCGACGGGGTCGTCATCGCGACTCCGACCGGCTCCACGGCATACGCCTTCTCCGCCGGCGGACCGGTCGTCTGGCCCGACGTCGAGGCGATCCTGCTCGTCCCGATCAGTGCCCACGCACTCTTTGCCCGGCCGCTGGTCGTCGGTCCGGACTCCCACCTGGCCATCGAGGTCGTGCCGCAGACCCAGGCCGCCGGGATCCTGTGGTGCGACGGGCGACGCAGCTCCGACCTGCCGCTCGGAGCACGGATCGAGGTCGTGCGTTCGACCCGGCCGGTGCTGCTCGCGCGGCTCACCAACGCACCGTTCACGGACCGGCTCGTCGCCAAGTTCCACCTGCCGGTCACCGGATGGCGGGGCGCCGCCCGGCACGATGTCGCCGCCGAGTGACAGGCTGAGCCCGTGCTCCAGGAGATCCGTCTGCGCGACCTCGGCGTCATCGACGAGGCCGTCGTCCCGCTGCACGCGGGCCTGACCGTCCTCACCGGCGAGACCGGTGCCGGCAAGACGATGGTGGTCAGCGGCCTCGGGCTCCTCCTCGGGGGACGGGGCGATGCCGGCCTCGTCCGCGACGGCGCCGCTCGCACGGTCGTCGAGGGCCTCGTCGACCTGCCCCCTGACCACCCGGCGATGGTGCGCGCTGCCGACGCCGGGGCCGATGTCGAGGACGGGCTGGTCCTCGTCCGGACGGTCTCCGGGGAGGGGCGTTCGAGAGCCCACATCGGCGGTCGGTCGGCTCCGGTGGGTGTCCTCGCCGAGATCGGTCAGCACCTCGTCGCCGTCCACGGGCAGGCCGACCAGTGGCGGCTGCGCTCCGCCGACGAGCACCGCGAGCTGCTCGACGCCTACGGGGGCCGGCCCGTGCAGACGACTCTGGCCACCCACCGGGGGCTGTTCGCCGAGCGGCAGTCCGTTGCGCGGGAGCTGGGCGACCTCGAAGGCCGACTGCGCGAGCGGGCCCAGGAGCTGGAGTTCCTCACCCTCGGTCTCGGCCAGGTCGAGACGGCAGATCCTCGTCCGGGAGAGGAGGACGACCTCCGCGCCGAGTCCGAGCGGCTGACCCATGCCGTCGACCTGCTCTCTGCAGCCGGCGAAGCGGCGGAGCTGCTCGGCGGCAGCGACGACCCGTATGCCGCCGAGCCCGGCGCGCTGTCGGTCGTCGAGGCTGTCGGGCGTGCCAGGTCCACCTTGGCCCAGGCCGGCAGCAACGACCCCACCCTGGCCGAGCTCGCCGTCCGGGTCGGCGAGCTGGGCCACCTCGTCGGTGACCTCGTGGGCGACCTTGCCACCTACCGGGCCGGGATCGACGTCGACCCCGGGCGCGCCGATGCCGTCGAGGAGCGGCGCGCGGTGCTCGCGGGGTTGGCTCGCAAGTACGGCCCCTCGATGGCCGACGTGCTCCAGTGGGCCAAGGAGGCGGCGGTCCGCGTCGAGGAGCTGGCCGGCACCGACGACCGGCTCGAGGTGTTGCGGAGCCGGCTGGCCACGATCGACGTCGACCTCACGGCGGCGGCCGGGGCGCTCACGGCAGCCCGTCGGCGCGCCGCGTCCCGGCTCGGGTCCGCGGTGACCACCGAGCTGGGCCACCTGGCGATGGGCAAGGCCGCGGTGGTCGTCTCCGTGGAGGCGAGGGCGGCTGCCACGAGGGATGGTGCCGACGACGTCGAGATCCGGCTCGCCGCCAACCCCGGGGCCACGGCGCGGTCGGTGGCCCGCGCGGCGAGCGGCGGTGAGCTCTCGCGGGTCATGCTTGCCATCGAGGTCGTGACGGCCGACAAGGCCGGCCTGGTCCCCACCTATGTCTTCGACGAGGTCGATGCCGGGATCGGCGGTCGCGCCGCACTCGATGTGGGCTCGCGCCTGGCAGCCCTCGCCCGGCACGCCCAGGTCGTCGTCGTCACCCACCTGCCGCAGGTCGCGGCATACGCCGATCGGCACCTCGTCGTGACCAAGGCGAGCGACGGACTGATCACCTCCTCCGGTGTCGTCGAGGTCACCGGAGCCGACCGGGAGGCCGAGCTGGCCCGGATGATGGCAGGGGTGCAGAGCGACACTGCTCTGAGACACGCACGCGAGCTGCTCACCGAGGTGGATGTGCGTCGGGGGTGAGTGGCCACGCGTGGCACGATGGTCGGCAATGCCTCTTCGCCTGCGTCCCCGCTCCCACGGTGCTGATCCCGCCGCGGTGCACGGCCCTGCCCGCGTCGACTCCCGGACCAAGAACCTCACCAAGCGGCTGCGTCCGGGCGACATCGCCGTCATCGACCACATCGACCTTGACAAGGTGAGCGCCGAGGCCCTCGTCGCCTGCCGGCCGCGTGCCGTGGTCAACGCCGCGCCGTCGATCTCCGGCCGCTATCCCAACCTGGGGCCGGAGATCATCGTCGCGGCCGGCATACCTCTGCTCGACTCCGTCGGGCCGCTCGTCATGAGCTCCCTCAAGGAGGGCACCGATGTGCGGCTCGAGGACGGCGAGCTGCTCGCCGGCGGCCAGGTCGTCGCGGCCGGCACGCTGCAGACCGCTGAGACGGTGCAGACGGCGATGACCGATGCCCGCGCCGGACTGGCCGTCCAGCTCGAGGCGTTCGCCGCCAACACGATGGAGTACCTCCGCAACGAGCGCGAGCTGCTCCTGGACGGTGTCGGTGTCCCCGAGATCGCGACCCACCTCGAGGGGCGGCACGCCCTGATCGTCGTCCGCGGCTACCACTACAAGGAAGACCTCCAGGCGCTGCGCCACTACATCCGGGAGTACCGCCCGGTCCTCATCGGGGTCGACGGAGGAGCCGACGCGATCGTCGAGGAGGGGCACCGGCCCGACCTCATCGTCGGCGACATGGACTCGGTGTCCGACGAGACCCTGCGCTCGGGGGCGGAGATCGTCGTCCACGCCTACCGGGACGGCCGGGCGCCCGGCCTGCAACGGGTGCAGGACCTGGGGATCGAGCCGGTCGTCTTCCCCGCCACCGGAACGAGCGAGGACGTCGCCATGCTGCTGGCGGACGACAAGGGCGCGACCCTCATCGTCGCCGTCGGCACCCACGCGACCCTCGTGGAGTTCCTCGACAAGGGTCGGTCGGGCATGGCCAGCACCTTCCTCACCCGACTGCGGGTCGGCGGCAAGCTGATCGACGCCAAAGGGGTCAGCCGGCTCTACCGCACGCGGATCTCCAACCTGTGGCTCGTCGGACTCCTGCTCTCGGCCCTGGTCGCCCTCTTCGTCGCGCTCTGGGCGACACCCGGTGGGCGCGGCATCCTCCAGCTGATCGGCTCCCGGTGGAACGATCTGTGGTCCGTTCTCTCAGGGGTTTTCACGTGATCGACTTCCGCTACCACCTCGTCTCGATCGTCTCGATCTTCCTGGCTCTGGCCGTGGGCATCGCGCTGGGCGCCGGGCCCCTGAAGGGCCAGCTCGGCGACCAGCTGGAGGGCCAGATCAAGAGCCTCACGAGCGAGAAGAGCTCGCTCAACGGGCAGCTGAGCGATGCCCGCAAGGCCGCCGACGCCCGCGACAGCTTCATCACCGCCGAGAACAAGCAGCTGCTCGCCGGCCGGCTCGGCGGGGCGACCGTCGCTCTGGTGGTCCTGCCCGGCGCCGACGGCGCCGTGGTCAAGGCGACGACGCAGACGGTCGCCGCCGCCGGGGCCAAGATCGGGGCCACCGTGACGGTCAAGTCGTCGTGGAGCGACAAGGCCAACGCCGACCACCGGGCCCAGGCCGCGACCACCGCCCAGCGGGCCCTCGGCATCCAGCCCGCCACCCCGGCCGGGGGCCAGGCCGTCGACGGGCTGCTTGCCGCCGCCCTCGTCGGCACGAGTGAAGCCACATCGGACCTGGCCAGGCGTTCGGCGGCGCTGAAGGTCCTCGGTGACGCCAAGCTGCTGTCCGTCGACACCGACCAGCTCACCGCCGTGGCCACCTGTGCTGTGGTGATCTCCGGACCCGTGACGGACGGCACCAACGCCCAGAACCTCGCCGTGGCCAAGGAGTACGTCGCGCTCGCCGCAGCGCTCGACGCCGGGAGCAAGGGCGCTGTGCTCGCGTCCAACGTGGGCGTAGACGTCCCCACGAGCGGCGTGTCCGTCGTCTCGACGGCCCGCGCCAACAGCGACCTCAAGGCCACGTTGTCGACCGTCGACGACGCCGGGATCTCGATGGGACAGGCGAGCATCGTCCTCGGCCTGGCCGAGCAGGAGCGCGGCGGGGCCGGTCAGTACGGCCTCGGGGCCGACGCCGGTGCGGCGTTCCCGGTGCTCCAGGGCGGCTGACCGTGCTCCCGACCGTGGTCGTCGGCGCTGCCGGAGCCCTGCTCGGGGCGACGACCGCCCGCCTGGCCGCACGCTCGCCACTGGGCGTGTCGATGGACCGGACCAACCATGCCGGGCTCCGGGTCAGCCTGGCCGAGGGGCCGGCATACGTCGTCGGGGCCGCCGCCGTGGCGGTGTTCGCGGGTCCGGCGCCGGTCATCGCGACCCTGGGCGCGGGCGGGTTCGGGGCGGTCGACGACTTCGCCGGTGACTCCCGCAGCAAGGGCCTCAAGGGTCACCTCGGCGCGCTGGCCCACGGCGAGGTGACGACCGGCGCGCTGAAGATCCTCGGCATCGGCGCCACCGGGCTGCTCGCGGCCTGGGTGGCCGACCGAGGGACCGACGCGTCGCTCGTGAGCACGCTGGTCGGGGGCGCCGTCATCGCCGGCGCGGCCAACCTCGGCAACCTGTTCGACCTGCGCCCCGGCCGGGCCCTCAAGGTCGTCGTCCTCACCGGCGCACCGATGCTCCTCGCCCGGGACGCCACCACCCGGACGGCGGCCGCGGCAGCGATCGGCACCGCACTGGGCCTGCTCCCCGACGACCTGGCCGGCCGGACGATGCTCGGGGACACCGGAGCCAACGCCGCCGGCGCCCTCGTCGGCACGGCATACGTGGGTTCGGTGGGTCTCCCCGGACGGCTCGCGGCCCTGTCCGTCCTCGCCGGGCTCACCCTCGCCTCGGAGAAGGTGAGCTTCACCAAGGTCATCGAGTCGACTCCCGTCCTTCGTGAGCTCGACCGACTCGGTCGCCGTGGCTGACTCCTCGCCAGCCACCGGCGATCCCCGCGCGGCTGGCGGGATCGCGGCGGCGGCCGGGCTGATCGCCGTCGTCACCCTGCTCGCGCGGGTGGTGGGCTTCGGCCGGTGGCTGGTCTTCAGCGAGGCTGTCCGCACCGACGGCATCGGCTCGATCTACAACAGCGTCAACGCCCTGCCGAACGTCCTGTACGAGGTGGCGGCCGGGGGAGTCCTGGCCGCCGTCGCCGTGCCCGTCATCGCCGGGCACCTGGGACGGGGGGACGCCGACCGGGCACACCGGACCGCCTCGGCCCTGCTCACCTGGTGCCTCACGCTGCTCGTGCCGCTCGCCGCGCTGCTCGCCATCGCCGCTCCGTGGCTGGCGCAGGTCCTCGTCGACACGCGTCAGGCCGGAGCCGCCGCCGCAGGGACCACGATGCTGCGGATCTTCGCCGTCCAGGTGCCGCTCTACGGGGTCGGGATCGTGCTGGCCGGACTGCTCCAGGCGCACCGCCGCTTCCTCGCGGCCGCGGTTGCACCCCTGCTGTCCAGCCTCGTCGTCATCGCCGCCTACCTCGTCTACGGCGGCCTGGTCCACGGCGCCACTGCTCCGGGAGCGGTCTCCCATGGCGCGCTGCTCGTCCTCGCGTGGGGCACGACCGCCGGTGTCGTCCTGCTGTCCCTCCCGCTCGTGGTTCCCGCCGCGCGGGCCGGGTGGCGGTGGCGGCCGACCTGGCGCTTCCCGGCCGGTGACGCGCGGCGTTCGATGAGCCTGGCCGGGGCTGGAGTCATCGCGCTGCTCGCCCAGCAGGCGGCCGTCGTCGCGACCATCTGGGTCGCCAACCACCGCGGCGACGGCGGGACCCAGTCGGTCTACCAGTACGTCCAGGCCGTCTACCTGCTTCCGTATGCCGTTCTCGCCGTCCCGATCGCCACCTCGGCCTTCCCGGCGCTCGCGCAGACGGCGGGTGTTCTCGACGGTGGCGACCGACCAGGGGCGGCCGGGACCGTCGACCGGGGCCTGCGGGCCATCGTCGTCCTCACCGCCGGCGCGGCCACCGCGCTCGTGGCGGCCGCGTCGTCGGTCGAGGTCTTCTTTGCCGCGCTCGATGCCCGCCGCGGGGGAGGTCATGCGAGCAGTGCCTCGCTCGCCGCGCTGGGCGACGGGCTCGCGGCATACGCTCCGGGGTTGGTCGGCTTCGGGGCGATCGCGCTACTGTCCCGGGCCCTCTATGTCCGCGGGCGGCCGCGCCAGGCGGCCGCCGCCGTGGCAGCGGGCTGGCTGGTGGCTGCCGTGCTCCCGCTGGCGGTGCTGCGCCCGGGCGCGGGTCCGCTGGCCACGCTGCGTGTTCTCGGGTACTCCTCGGCGCTCGGGATGACCCTCGCCGCCGGGCTGCTCGGAGTCCTCGTCCGGCGCGCCTGGGGCGCTGCGGCGGTCACCGGGTTGCCCCGGACGCTGGGTGCAGTCGTCGTCGGAGGCGCCCTGGGTTCGCTGTTGGCCGACGGGCTGGGAGGGGCGTTGGGATCTGTTGCCGCCAGCGCCCCGGCAGCGGTGGGGCGCGGCTGTCTCCTCGCGGCCGTCGCCCTCCTCGGCTTCGGGGTCGTCGTGTGGATGCTGGACCGCGGGACCGTCAACGAGGCTCTCGCCCGGCTCCCCGGCGTGAGGGCCCGGGCGCGATGAGGATCGTTCTCGTCCTCGGGATGTCGGCCGGGGGAGTCGGCACGCACGTCCGCGGGCTCGCGGCGGGACTGGTCACCGCCGGGCACGACGTCGTCGTCGCCGGGCCGGAGGAGTCACTCTCACGGTTCGAGCTGGCCGCGACGGGCGCGTCCGTCACCGAGGCGGCGATCGCCGAACGGCCGGACCCCCGGCGGGACGGTGCCGCCCTGGTCACCCTGCGGCGGCTGGCCCGAGGTGCCGACGTGGTCCACGCCCATGGCCTGCGGGCCGGTGCGCTTGCCTGTCTGGCGACCCTGGGCTCCCGGGTCCCGGTCGTGGTCACCCTCCACAACGCGGCGCCTACCCGCCGGCTCACCGGCCTGGTGTATGCCGGTCTGGAGCGGATCGTCGCCCGGCGGGCTGCCGTCGTCCTCGGCGTCTCCCACGACCTCGTCGACCGGATGCGGTCACTCGGCGCCCGGCATACCGGACTTGCGGTCGTCCCCGCTCCGCCACCTCCGGTCCTCACGCGGTCGCCCGCTGAGGTGCGTGCCGATCTCGGTGTGCCACAAGAGGACTCGCTGCTCGTGAGTGTCGGCCGGCTGACCGCCCAGAAGGACTTCTCCCTGCTGCTAGAGGCGGTCGCCCATCTGCTGGATCTGCCGACCCGTGCGGTCATCGCCGGTGACGGTCCGGACCGGGCATCGCTGACCGCGACGATCGACGCGCAAGGACTCCCGGTCGACCTCCTCGGGCGGCGCTCGGACGTGCCCGACCTGCTTGCCGCGGCCGACGTGGTGGTGTCCAGCGCCCGCTGGGAGGGCCAGCCGGTGTGGCTGCAGGAGGCCCTCCTCGTGGGTGCCCCGATCGTGGCCACCGACGTCGGCGGGACGCGCGACACGCTGCACGGGGCGGGTGTGCTCGTGCCGGCGAGGGACCCGCAGGCGCTGGCACGCGGCATACAGAAGGTTCTGACCGACCCGGACGAGCGGGCCAGACAGCGGGCGCTCTCGCGAGCGGCGGCCGCAGAGCTGCCGTCGATCGGCGATGCCGTGGCGTCCGCGCTGTCCATCTATCGGGACGCCGGCACCCTTCGGCGTGGCGCCGGGCATTGACGTCCGGAGAGGGGCTCCGGATGACGTATTGTTGAAGTCCGTGGTGGTCACGACAAAACACATCTTCGTCACGGGCGGCGTCGCCTCTTCTCTCGGCAAGGGGCTGACCGCGTCAAGCCTCGGCCACCTGCTCCGCGCTCGAGGGCTGCGGGTCACGATGCAGAAGCTCGACCCGTATCTCAACGTCGACCCGGGGACGATGAACCCGTTCCAGCACGGTGAGGTCTTCGTCACCGAGGACGGGGCCGAGACCGACCTCGACATCGGTCACTACGAGCGCTTCCTCGACGTGCCGCTCGCCGGGTCGGCCAACGTGACGACCGGGCAGGTCTACAACCGGGTGATCGCCGCTGAGCGCCGTGGGGAGTACCTCGGCGACACCGTGCAGGTCATCCCGCACATCACCAACGAGATCAAGGCGCGGATGCGCGCCGAGGCGGTCGGCTCGCCCGGTGTCGATGCGTCCAAGGCGCCCGATGTCATCATCACCGAGATCGGCGGCACGGTCGGCGACATCGAGTCGCTGCCGTTCCTCGAGGCGGCGCGCCAGGTCCGGCACGACGTGGGTCGCGACAACGTGTTCTTCCTGCACGTCTCGCTCGTCCCGTACCTCGCCCCGAGCGGCGAGCTGAAGACCAAGCCGACCCAGCACTCGGTGGCTGCCCTGCGCCAGGTCGGCATCCAGCCCGACGGCCTGGTCTTGCGGGCGGACCGGGAGATCCCCGAGCCGATCAAGCGCAAGATCTCGCTCATGTGCGACGTCGACGTCGAGGCGGTCGCGGCCGCGGTCGACGCGCCGAGCATCTACGACATCCCCCGGGTGCTGCACGGCGAGGGCCTGGACGCCTATGTCATCCGCCGGCTCGGGCTGAACTTCCGCGACGTGGACTGGACCGACTGGGACCAGCTGCTGCAGCGGGTCCACCGTCCCGAGCACGACGTCGAGATCGCGCTCGTCGGCAAGTACATCGACCTGCCCGACGCCTACCTGTCGGTGACCGAGGCCATGCGCGCGGGCGGCTTCCACCACGACGCCAAGGTCCGGATCCGCTGGGTGCCGAGCGACTCGTGCGAGACCGAGGCCGGCGCGGCCAAGGCACTCGGCGGCGTCGACGCGGTACTCGTGCCGGGCGGTTTCGGCGTGCGTGGCATCGAGGGCAAGCTCGGCGCCCTCACCTGGGCCCGCACCAACAAGGTGCCCACGCTGGGGATCTGTCTGGGCCTGCAGTGCATGGTCATCGAGTACGCCCGCAACGTCGCCGGGATCGCCGGGGCCTCGTCCACCGAGTTCGACCCCGACACCCCGGCTCCGGTCATCGCGACGATGGAGGAGCAGAAGGCGTTCGTCGAGGGGGGCGGTGACCTGGGCGGGACGATGCGCCTCGGCTCGTATGCCGCCAAGCTGCTCGAGGGGAGCGTCGTCGCCGGTGCCTACGGTGCCGCGACGTCCGACGAACGGCACCGGCACCGGTACGAGGTCAACAACGGCTACCGCGAGGCCCTCGTCGACGCCGGGCTGGTCGTGTCGGGGACCTCGCCCGACGGCACCCTGGTCGAGTACGTCGAGCTGCCCGAGGACGTCCACCCCTACTACGTGTCGACCCAGGCGCACCCGGAGTTCAAGTCACGACCGGCTCGGGCGCACCCGCTCTTCGCCGGCCTCGTCGGTGCTGCGCTGGAGCGCCAGCGGGAGAGCCGGCTGATCGAGGTCGAGCGGCCCCGGGCGTGACCGCGGCGGCGGACGAGAGCCTGCCTCTCGTCGACCTGGTCGACCCTCTGCACGTCGTCGCGTCCGAGACCCTGTGGTCGGGGCGGATCTTCGAGGTCGTCCGGGAGTCCTTCGACCTGCCCGGAACCGGTGAGGTCACCCGAGAGCTCGTGCGACACCAGCGCGCCGTCGCCGTGCTCGTCCTGGACGACGAGGACCGGGTGCTGCTCATCCAGCAGTACCGGCACCCGGTGGGCCTGCGCGAGTGGGAGCTACCGGCCGGTCTGCTCGACGTGGCCGGTGAGTCTGCGCTCGACGGCGCCCGACGGGAGCTGCACGAGGAGGCCGACCTCGTGGCCGTGCAGTGGAACGTCCTCGTCGACTTCCTCTCCTCGCCGGGCTTCACCGACGAGGGCCTGCGGATCTACCTGGCACGCGGGGTGAGCGAGGTCCCGGAGGCCGAGCGGTTCAGCCGGGAGGACGAAGAGCTCGACATGCCGACCCGGTGGGTGCCGCTCGAAGAGGTCCATGACGCGGTCCTGCGGGGGGACCTGCGCAACGCCGCGCTCGTCATCGGCGTGCTCGCGGCATACGCGGGGCGAGAGCGAGCCTGGACCCCTCTCCGCCCGGCGGACACGCCCTGGCCGACCCACCCCTGACGCCCGGGGGAGGCGTCGCTCCGCCCCCCCTGACACCTGCCTGACCTAACCTCTGCTAGCCCGGATCTTTCATGGCGTGAGTTGTCGGGCTGGCGGGGTGGGTGATCGAGGGTCGGCTGGTTGTGGGCAGGGCGGGGTTCCGGCGTTGTGTTCGCCGGCTCTCCGTCCTTGGTCGTCGGGGCTGGGGGGTGGGGTCAGGGGTAGGCGGCCAGGCGTTGGTGGCCGGTGCTCAGCAGGTCGGCCCAAGGCCATCGTTTGGGCAGCCGCAGGATGCTGCGGCGGCCGGTGGTGATGACACGGCCGGCGACGGCCAACAGCCGGAGCCGGAGCCGTTTGGGTTCCCACACGCGGGCGGGGTGCTGGGGCCAGGCCAGGATCTGTGTCCAGGTCAGCAGCTCGGCGGCCAGCTGGGCCAGCTCCATCCAGATCTGGTTCTTGGCGAACCCGTGCAGCGGCATGTTCCGCAAACCGGTGTCTTTCAGCGCACGGATCCGGTCCTCGGCGCGGGCCCGGAGCCGGTGGCGGATCTCCAGATCGGCCAACCGCCCGCCGACGGTGTTCGTGGCGAACACCGTGACCCGCCACCCGTCGATATCGGTCAGGCGCAGCTGGGCCCCGGGGTGGGGCCGTTCCCGTCGGGCGATGACTCGGATCCCGGGCGGCCACCCGGCGAACGAGGCCGGCAACCAGCGGGTCAGCTCGGCGACCTGCGCGCCGGGCCGGGTCGTGCCGTCGGCGTCGCGCGCGGCCCGCCAGGCCTGGCGGGGAACCTGGGCCAGGGCTGCCTTGATCGGTTCACGCCCGCCCATCCCGACCGAGTACTGCAGCCCCAGGTCGGTGATGTGCGCCAGGAAGGCCTTGACCCCGGACCCGGCGTCGCCGCGGACCAGGACCCGAGAACGCACCCCCACCGGCAGCTGGGCCAACGCCTGGTCCAAGACGGCGATCTGGTGGCCGGCGTCGTTGGCGTTGGTCCGGCCCCCGCGCAGCATCCCGGCCAAGGTCTCTCCCGACCCGCCGGCGCCGTGGTCGACAAAGGCCAGCAGCGGGTGGAATCCGAACCCTCGCTTGTAGGTGGGCTGGGCACCTTCCTTCTCGCTGTGCGCCTCGACCAAGGTGGCGTCCAGGTCCACGATGACCGGCCCGGTCGCCGGGACCGGGCTACGCCCAGACCACACCACCTGCCGGGCCGCGGCCCGAGCCGCCCGGATCGCGCCGATCGCCCGGGCCGGGTCGGCCGCCAACGCCTCCACCAGCCGCGACACCGTCGGGTCAGAGGCCACCGGCCCGAAGATCTCCGGCTGGGCCCGGACCACCCCGACATCGGCCAGGCAGTCACCACCCAACGCGATCGCGACCGCGACGTCCAACAACGTCTTGGCCGGATCGTGCACGCACCGATCCCGACGCCACGGCGCCAACGCCGTGCTCAACCCCCGAGACAGCTCGCTGACCTGCGCCGTCCGCAGCAACAGCGCCGCCCCACTGGTAGAGACCAACGCCTCACCGCCCGTCGCGACCCTCAACCGCCGACCCGACCCGATACCCTTCACCTACGGAGTGCCTTCCCACTTGAGTGAACTTGACCCTTCGACAAGCCAAGTTTCCCAAGCAGGACAGGCACTTCCGTGCATTACCCGCCGACGTCACCCCTCTCAACATGAAATCCCCGGGCTAGCAGAGGTTGGGTCACTCAGCACAGGGTGCAACCTCTGCTGAGTGACCTACCTTCTGCTAGCAGAGGTTGCAGCAGGGGCCGGAGCGGGTGAGGGTGGGGGCGGGCCGGCGCTCGGACCGCGGAACGACTAGCCAGCCGGCTGGATCCCTTGCCGCGCAAGGAAATCCAGCGCTGTGCCGGCAACGTCGCGCCAGCCGCCGTCGATGACGAGGGAGTGGCCGCGGCCCCTGATCTCGGTGATCTCGGTGACGCCAGGGTTGCGCTTCTGCAGCTTGTAGGACGCGTTGGCGATCGCCCATGGAACCGTGTGGTCGTGCTCGCCGGAGATGACGAGGAGCGGGCCGCGAGCGGGGTTGCGCGTGTCGACCCTCGTTTCCGAACGTGGGTTCGCATTGGCGAACGCGGCCTGGAAGAGCGGCATACCGGACCCGGGGACGGGGAACTCGGCATACAGGGCATCGGCTTCCGCCTGGGGGACCGCGTTGGTGAAGGCGTAGCGGAACTGGGCGGGGCTGAGCATGACCTGACGGCGGTAGTTGGCCGGGTTGGCGAGCACCGCTGAGGCCGCCTTGAGCGAGGACAGGGGGAGGGGCAGCACGCCGCGGAACGGGCCGGGGTCGATGGCGACCGAGGCACGAGCCAGACCGAGTCCGGCGAGCTTCTGGGTGATCAGTCCGCCGAAGGAGTGACCGATGACGACCGGCTTGGCGCGCAGCCCATCGATCACCTCGGCGACGTGGTCGGTGATGCCGCCCACCGACTTGCCGGCGAAGACCTCCGGGTGTGCGCGGCCTTCGGCGACGGTGGCCGGGTCGTCGGGCCAGCCGGGGGCGACCGTGGCGTAGCCGCGCTCCTCGAAGAGGGCTCGCCAGCGGTCCCAGCTGCTGGCGAGCAGCCACAGGCCGTGGACGAAGACGACGGGTTGCTTGCCGCTCGTGTTGGCGAGGTCGATCTGTTCCTGCTCGGCGCTGGTGATGGGCATGGGGGTCTCCGGCTCGTGGTGTGTACGGAACGTTCGTTCCGAATTGTACGCCTGCTCGCGTCCGGCGGCCTGTCCAGCGCGCGGGATAGCGTGTCGCCCGTGACCTCATCGGACGACGCGACGCCGCGGCAGCGCCTGCTCGCGACGGCCGCGGATCTCTTCTACCGCGAGGGCATCAACGCGGTCGGGGTGGACCGCATCCTGCAGGAGGCCGGAGTCACCCGAACCACGATGTACCGCCACTTCGACGGCAAGCAGGGCCTCGTCGTCGCCTATCTCGACGCCGAGGACCGCACCCTGCGCGGCTACTTCGCGTCGGCCGGTGCCGCGGGGGGGACACCCCGCCAGCTGATGGGGCGAGTCATCGACACCATCGCCGCCGACATCGAGCAGTACCACACGCGCGGTTGCCCGTTCATCAACGCGGCGGCGGAGTTCCCCGATCCGAGCAGCCCGGTCCGCGTCGTCGTCACCGCCCACCGGGACTGGTTCCGCAGCACCCTCGTCGAGCTGGCCACCGCCTGCGGGCTGGCCGACCCGGCCTCAGCCGGAGCGGCCCTCGTCCTGCTCCGCGACGCGGCTCTCGTCGGTGGCTACCTCGACGGGGTCGAGGTCACCCGGCCGGCCTTCGTCGCCCAGGCCCGCCGGGTCGTCGGTCTCCGTTCCGCCACGGGGGCGGAAACCGCTTCGAGTCCGGAGGTGCTGGGTCCGTAGGATGGACGCCGTATGCCGCGATCCCGGCATACGAAATCCACTCTCCTAAGGACAGATCACCCGTGCTCCGCACCCACGAGGCCGGCACTCTGCGTGCCGCCGACACCGGCCAGACCGTCACGCTCACCGGTTGGGTGGCCAAGCGGCGCGATCACGGTGGCGTGGCCTTCCTCGACCTGCGCGATGCGAGCGGGATCGTCCAGGTCGTCGCGCGCGACGAGGTGCTGACCGGCGCGGCGCACGACCTGCGCAACGAGTACTGCATCGAGGTGACCGGCGAGGTGACCGCGCGCAGCGAGCGCAACGTCAACCCCGACCTGGCGACCGGTGGGATCGAGGTCGTCGCCTCGGCGATCGAGGTGCTCAACCCGAGCGCTCCGCTGCCGTTCCAGATCGACGAACGCGTGACCGTCGGCGAGGAGGCCCGGCTGAAGTACCGCTACCTCGACCTCCGGCGGCCGGGTGCGCACAACGCCGGACACGCAATTCGGTTGCGCAGCAAGGTGAACGCCGCCGCGCGTGCCGTGCTCGCCGCGCGCGACTTCGTCGAGATCGAGACGCCGACGCTCACCCGGTCGACGCCGGAGGGCGCCCGCGACTTCCTCGTGCCCGCGCGCCTCGCCCCGGGATCCTGGTACGCCCTACCGCAGAGCCCGCAGCTGTTCAAGCAGCTGCTCATGGTCGCCGGTATGGAGCGGTACTACCAGATCGCCCGCTGCTACCGCGACGAGGACTTCCGCGCCGACCGGCAGCCGGAGTTCACCCAGCTCGACATCGAGATGTCGTTCGTCACCGAGGACGACATCATCGAGCTCGGCGAGGCGATCGCCGTGGCGCTGTGGCGGACCATCGGCGTCGAGCTGCAGGCGCCGTTCCCGCGGATGACGTACGCCGACGCCATGGCCCGGTACGGCTCGGACAAGCCGGACCTGCGCTTCGGCCAGGAGCTGACCGACTGCACCGAGTTCTTCTCCGGCACCGAGTTCCGCGTCTTCCAGGCGCCGTATGTCGGGGCGGTCGTCATGCCCGGCGGCGCGAGCCAGCCGCGCAAGCAGCTGGATGCCTGGCAGGAGTTCGCCAAGCAACGCGGTGCCAAGGGCCTGGCCTATGTGATCGTCCAGGAGGACGGCGAGCTCGGTGGACCGGTCGCCAAGAACCTCACCAACCTTGAGCGGGCCGGCATCGCGGCATACGTCGGCGCCCAGCCGGGCGACTGCATCTTCTTCGCCGCGGGTCCGGCCAAGTCCAGCCGGGCCCTGCTCGGCGCGACCCGCCTCGAGATCGGCCGTCGCTGCGAGCTCATCGACGAGTCGGCGTGGAGCCTGCTCTGGGTCAACGACGCGCCGCTGTTCGAACCGTCGTCGGAGGCGGTCGCCGCCGGCGACGTCGCCGTCGGAGCGGGTGCCTGGACCGCGGTGCACCATGCGTTCACCTCGCCCAAGACCGAGTTCATGGAGACCTTCGACACCGACCCGGGGCCGGCGCTCGCGTACGCCTACGACCTCGTCTGCAACGGCAACGAGATCGGCGGTGGGTCCATCCGTATCCACCAGCGCTCGGTCCAGGAGCGGGTCTTCAAGGTCATGGGGCTCACCGACGAACAGGCGCAGGAGAAGTTCGGCTTCCTGCTCGACGCGTTCCAGTTCGGTGCGCCGCCGCACGGTGGCATTGCCTTCGGCTGGGACCGGATCGTCATGCTCCTCGCGGGGGCCGACTCGATCCGCGACGTCATCGCCTTCCCCAAGTCCGGTGGCGGCTACGACCCGCTGACGGACGCCCCGGCGCCGATCACGCCGGAGCAGCGCAAGGAAGCCGGCGTCGATGCCCGACCGGAGCCGTCGACCAAAACCGCCGACGGTGACACCGACGCCTGATCGGGCGCCGGACGACGTCCTCGTCCACCTGCGGCGAGCCCGCGACGAGGCCGACCGGTCATACGCCGACGAGGTCGACCTCGACCGGCTCGCCGCGGTGGCTGGGCTGTCCAAGTTCCACTTCCTGCGGCTCTTCCGGAGCACCTACGGGGTGACCCCGGGCGAGTACGTCTCGCAGCGCCGGATCGAGCGAGCCCAGGACCTGTTGCGCGCCACCGGCCTCAGCGTCACCGAGGTGTGCCACGCCGTCGGGTTCACCTCGCTCGGCTCCTTCTCCTCCCGCTTCCGGACCGTGGTGGGGGAGACGCCGTCGCAGTTCCAGGCCCGTTATGCATCGGCCGGGGCGCCGCACATCCCGGGCTGCTACGTCTTCATGTGGGGCCTGGCCGAGCGCGCCCCGACGACCTCCGCAATCGAGGAGAAGCGCCCGGACCATCCCGGCTCCTAACCTCGACCCATGATCAACAACATTGCCATTGTCAGCGTCTTCGTCAAGAACCAGGACGAGGCCAAGAAGTTCTACACCGACGTCCTCGGGTTCGAGGAGAAGGACGACATCACCCTCGGCGACGGCTACCGCTGGTGCACGGTCATCCACCCTTCGCAGCCCGAGCTGCTCGTCAACCTCGCCATCCCCGGGCCGCCGATGGACGCCGACCTCGTCGGGGCGATGAAGCGGGCCCAGGACGCCGGCGGGCTCAACGGGCTCGGCCTCAACGTCGACGACTGCCGCAAGACCCACGAGGAGCTCGTCGCCAAGGGTGTCGAGTTCATCCAGCCGCCGACCGACCGGCCCTACGGCGTGGAGGCTGTATGCCGCGACAACTCGGGCAACTGGATGGTCCTCGTCGAGCAGAAGATGTACGACCCGTCCACCATCTCCGCGGCCGACTTCACCTGACGCCGAGAGCCCGCAGCTCCCAGCCGAGAGCGCACAAGCGGCCGACACGTGCGCGGGTGGAGCGGCCTCCCGTGGGTGAGTCAGCGGCGTACGACGCGCGAGGGCTGGCTGGTCAGGACCGTCCGAGCACGGCGGCGCGGAGCGCGGACAACGTGTCCGCACGCTCCGCGCCGGTCCCGAGCCCGGCGTCGACGACGATGAACTCGTCCGCGCCGACCGCGGCATACGAGACGATCGCGTCGGCGACGACGTCGGTCGTTCCGGCGAGGCAGGGGCGAGGAGCGTTCTCGGCGACGAAGCGCTCGGCCTCGGCAACGTCGTCGGTGATCCGCAGGAGAGCTTGCGTGGAGCGCGCGAGGGTCGACGGGTCACGCCCGATCCGCTCGCAGTGCGCGTCGAGGACGCGACCCCGCTCGGCCAGGGTGTCCGGTGTGGACCACATGTTCCACGCATCGGCGTAGCGCGCCACGACGCCGAGCATCCGATCCTGTTTGGCACCAACGAGAATCGGCACCTTGGCCTGCACCGGTTTGGGCTCGCTGACCGCGTCCCGCAGCTGGTAGTAGCGGCCGGCCACGGTGGTCCGTTCGGTCTCGAGCAGGCCGCGGACGACCTGGAGACCCTCGACGAACCGGTCCACACGTTCGCCGGGAGGACCGAGCGGCAGCCCGTATGCCGTGTGCTCGCTCTGCTGCCAGCCCGCGCCGAGCCCGAGGGTGAGCCGGCCGTTGCTCACGTGGTCGAGGGTGGCGGCCCAGTTGGCGATGACCGCGGGATGCCGGTAGGTCACCGACAGGACGAGGGTCCCGAGCCGGATCCGCTCGGTGGCGACCGCGAGGGCACTCAGCGTGGCGGTGGCCTCCAGGAGCGGCTCGCGTTCGGCGGGCGCCGGGTGGCCGATGAAGTGGTCCTCGACATACAGCGTGTGCCACCCCTCGCGGTCGGCGTAGCGGGCGAGGTCGAGGACGTCGGCCCAGGGCTGGTCCAGCCCGGGCCAGATCGACAGGCGCATGCGAGCTCCTTTGCGGTGGAACGGGTTTCAGACGGTTCGGTCGGAAAGGATCCGGGCGAGCTCGGGGATCCGGGCGCGGTAACCCTCGAGCAGGACGCGTGCCGTGGTGACCGAGTCGACGAGGGGATGGAGGGCCAGTGCCTTGGTGGCGAGGCGGGCCGACCCGGACCTGGCGGCGGCGATGGCGACCTCGTCGACGGCCTTGACCTGCTGAGCGAGACCGAGCTCGGCGCCGGTCAGATCGGGCACGCCGACCGGTCGCGGACCGGCCGAGTCGACGAGGCAGGGCACCTCCACGACGGCATCGGCGGGCAGACCCGGCACCGTGGAACCGTTGCGAACGTTGAGGATCAGCGACGCTGGGGCGTCCTGGGCGATCGCGCGCATGAGGGCCAGGGCGACGCCCTCGTACCCGCCGGCGAGGTCCTCCTCGGCGCGCGCCTCACCCTCCGCGCGAGCCTCGGCCAGGTAGGTCTCCTCGCGCTCGCGGCGAGCCCGGACCCATCCGGCATACGCAGCTCCCGGCTGCTGCCGGGCCGCCGCGTAGAAGGCCTGCTGCTGGTCCAGGAGGAACTCACCCCGGGTCCGGGCCGAGCCTCGGATCGAGGCGATCGCCTCCCGGGTGAAGTAGTAGTAGTAGAGGTACTCGTTGGGGATGGCGCCGAGGTCCTGGATCCAGGCCGGCCCGAAGAGGCGCCCTTCCTCGGTGCGCAGGAGGGCGTCTGGATCCCCGATCAGCTCCGGGAGCCGGTCGGCGCCGTCCACGTCGAGCCGGCGGAGCCAGCCGAGGTGGTTGAGGCCGACGTAGCTGATGCCGCTCGCCGCGGGATCGGCGCCCAGGGCGGCAGCGGCCCGGCGGCCCAGCCCGACGGGCGAGTCACAGATGCCCACGACCCGGTCGCCGAGCACCTGCTGCATGGCCTGGGTGACCATCCCGGCCGGGTTGGTGAAGTTGATGCACCACGCCGACGGGGCCACGTCGGCCATCCGCTCGGCGATCTCGATCGCCACCGGCACCGTCCGCAGCCCGTACGCCACGCCGCCCGGACCGGTCGTCTCCTGGCCGAGGACCCCGCAGGACAGGGCCACCTGCTCGTCGGCGACCCGCCCGGCGAGACCGCCGACCCGGATGGCGGAGAAGACGAAGTCGGCACCCTCGAGGGCGGCGGTCAGCGAGGTGGTGGCGGTGACCCGTGGCGGCGCGTCGTGGCCCGCGGCCTGCTGGGCCAGAACGTTCTCCATGACGGCTAGCCGTCCGGTGTCGACGTCGTGCAGGACGACCTCGGTGATCCGCCCCTCGCCTTGGTCGGCGAGGAGGGCGCCATGGACGAGCGGCACGCGGAAGCCGCCGCCGCCGAGGATGGTGAGCTTCACGGGCAGGCCTGCACGTCGCCACCCTGTCACACGACCTATGGCACACGACCAATGGCACACGACCAATGGCACACGGCATACGGAGGGGGTGTCCGTGGCCCGCGTTAGCCTCTGCAGGTGAGCGATGCCCCCGACCTGTTCGCCGCAGCCGGCAACGGGACTGGTGACGCCGGCGCCACCCTGCCGCCGCTCGCTGTGCGGATGCGCCCGCAGACCCTGGCCGAGGTCCGGGGCCAGGGCGACATCCTCAAGCCGGGCAGCCCGTTGCGCCGGCTCGTCGAAGGCGCGAGCGGCACGGCCGGCTCGCTGTCGGCGATCCTGTGGGGCCCGCCCGGCACCGGCAAGACGACCCTCGCCCACCTGGTCGCCCGGGCCTCCGGCCGGGAGTTCGTCGAGCTCTCGGCCGTCACGGCCGGCGTCAAGGACGTCCGCGCGGTGATGGAGGGAGCCGCCAGGGCGCGAGACCTCTACGGCCGCCAGACCGTCCTCTTCCTCGACGAGATCCACCGCTTCACCAAGGCCCAGCAGGACGCACTGCTCCCCGGCGTCGAGAACCGGCTGGTCATCCTCGTCGCCGCCACCACCGAGAACCCCTCGTTCTCGGTCATCTCCCCGCTCCTGTCGCGGTCCATGCTGATCACGCTGACCGCGTTGTCCGACGACGAGATCGGGGAGGTCATCGAGGCGGCCGTCGCTGACGAGCGGGGCCTCGGGGGTGCGTATGCCGTGGAGCCCGACGCCGCGGCATACGTCATCCGGGTCGCGGGCGGTGACGCTCGCCGCGCGCTCACGACCCTCGAGGCCGCCGCCGGCGTCGCCGACGACGGGGTGGCCGTCGGGGAGGACCGCCCGGACGCGCTGCCGATCACCCTGGCCGACGTCGAGCGGGCCGTGGCGCACGCCGCCGTCCGCTACGACCGGGCCGGCGACCAGCACTACGACGTCGCCAGCGCGCTCATCAAGTCGATGCGCGGCAGCGACGTCGACGCGGCCCTGCACTACCTCGCCCGGATGCTTGAGGCCGGGGAGGACCCGCGCTTCATCGCCCGGCGGATCGTCATCTCCGCCAGCGAGGACGTCGGCATGGGCGACCCGACCGCTCTGCAGACCGCGGTCGCCGCGATGCACGCCGTGGCCCAGATCGGGATGCCGGAGGCGCGGATCATCCTGGCCCAGGCGGTCGTCCACAATGCGCTCGCGCCCAAGTCCAACGCGGCCTACCTGGGGATCAACGAGGCCATAGCCGACATCCGGTCCGGCAAGGGCGGCGTGGTGCCGGCGCACCTGCGCGGGAGCTCGTATGCCGGTGCCGAGCGGATCGGCAGCGGGGTCGGCTACGTCTACGCGCACGACGAGCCCGAGGCCGTCGCCGCCCAGCAGTACCTCCCCGACGACCTGCACGGGCGGACGGACTACTACCGGCCCACCGACCGCGGCTTCGAGGCCCGGCTGCAGGAGCGCTGGACCTGGCTCAAGGGCCGCCTCGGCCGCTAGCACGCATGCATGAACGGCTAGGGTTCCGCGCATGCACTGGACCATCGGCGGCATCGCCGGGCTCATCGCGGCGCTGGCCTTCGCCTACCTCGTCGTCCGCATCGCCGGGCTGGTCGGCAAGGCCGGCAAGATCCTTGACGAGACCCGCCTCACCGTGAAGACGACGACGGACAACGTCCAGCCGACCCTCGTCAAGCTCACCGACACGGTCTCGCTCACCAACGACCAGCTCGCCCGCGTCGACGGGATCACGAGCAACGTGTCGTCGATGGCCACCAACGCCTCAGCCCTGACCTCGCTGTTCAGCGCGACCCTGGGCGCTCCGCTCGTCAAGGTCGCCGCGTTCACCTACGGCGTCCGGTCGGCGATGGCCGCCACGGGTCGCGGCGGCCGCCACGGGAAGGGCCAGTCATGAGGCTCCTCGTCAAGGCGGCGCTCGCCGGGGGCGTCACGTATGCGGCGTACCGGGCGGTCAAGGCGTTCGCGCCCCAGGGCGTCGACCGGTTCGTCAGCGACGTCCGCGCCGGGATGGCGGAGCGCGAGGGCCAGCTGCGCGAGGCGCTCGGGATGGACCCGGCCGGAGCAGACCCGATGAGTGCCGAGGCCGCGCGCACCGTCATCGACGACCCCACCGGGCCGTCGTCTTCCTGAGCCCCGCTGGGGGCAGACGTATGGGTTCGTGCTCGGTCAGGCGTTGGCCCCCGGCTGGGGGGCGAGTGGGTCCAGGCTCTGCACCGCTCCGTCGCTGACGTGCTCGGTCCAGCGTGAGCCGTCCCAGAACCGGAACTCGTGCCGCGACGTGGGGTCGGGACGCCAGCTGGGCGGCGGGGGCGGGGCGATGGTCGCCCCGACCGGTGCGTGGGTCTCCGGGGCCGGTGCGGCGGACGTCATCTGAGCCTGTCCGTTGGAGGCGGCTCGCCGCTCGAAGTAGGGGGTGGCCTCGCTGTCGAGGGTCGAGCGCAGCGCCTTGGTCCCGGAGGAGCCGAACGTCGCCGCACCGACCCGTAGGGCGACGACCGTGACGACGGCGACCGCAACGAAGACGCCACTGGCGAGGAGCGCTCCCGCCGCCGCGAACGAGAGCGCCGCCAGGGCGCAGAGCGGCACCGGTCGCACACGGCCAAGGACCATTCGACGCATCGCTGCCGGGACGAAGGTCGTGACACCCGTGCTGTGGTTGACGACAAGGAAGCAGGGCCCGGCCGAGCGTCCGGTCCGAACGGCCCACGCGCACGAGACGACCTGGTCCCGGCCCACGGCAACATCGACACCCAGCAGCTGGACACCGTGCTGCTGCCCGTTGCCGGCCGTCAGGAAGAACTGGTCGTGCATCTTGGTGGAGGTCGTGACCGTGTGGCTCGCGTTGATCGAGCCGGTGCCCTCGTAGATCTGACCGCTCATGGTGCTGGTCGAGCTCGTGTTGGTGACCGCCGTCTTGGTGGGGTCGCTGCTCAGCCCGGTGAAGCGGTAGACCCACCAGCCGCGGCCCCCGGCCACGAGCAGGTCGGGTACCGGAGACGACACGTGGAACCGCCACAGGGCACGCACCATCGCCAGGAAGGCGAAGTAGCCGGCGACCAGCCCGGCCAGCAGCCAGAACGAGACCCATGCGTTGGTTCGCTCCTCGACCTTCGTGGCGACGGTCGTCAGGAGGGCGACGAGGAGCGCCAGGCTCACCAGGTGGGTGACCAGGCCGCGGAGGGTCGCTGTCACGCTGAGCTTGGTTCGAGCCATCGGTGGTCCTCACGGGAGAGTGGAAACGGTTCGGCCAGACCAGTCCTACGCCGGTGCGCCGTGCCGACGCCATCGGCCCAACGGGCGACCTGCGCGGCGCTGGCGGCCGGCTCCGGCGGGCGGTGGGGACGGGTGCGCCGGCCGGTAGGGTGGACGCCTTGGGCGCGCCGTTCGCGCGACCCGACCACCCGGCATACGGCATACGGCATACGGCAAGGACTGAGCACGCATGGAAACCGCCGAGATCAGGCGACGCTGGCTGCGCTTCTTCGAGAGCAAGGGGCACACGGTCGTGCCCAGCGCACCGCTGCTCTACGACGACCCGAACCTGCTGTTCGTCAACGCCGGCATGGTGCCGTTCAAGCCGTACTTCCTCGGCCAGGAGACTCCGCCGTGGAAGCGCGCCACGAGTGTCCAGAAGTGCGTCCGCACCCAGGACATCGAAGAGGTCGGCAAGACCAGCCGGCACGGCACGTTCTTCCAGATGAACGGCAACTTCTCCTTCGGTGACTACTTCAAGGAAGGCGCCATCGACTACGCCTGGGAGCTGCTCACGACCTCCCAGGACGAGGGCGGATACGGCCTGGACCCGCAGCGGCTGTGGGCCACCGTCTACACCGACGACGACGAGGCCATCGACCTGTGGCTGAGCCAGACCTCGGTGCCGCGGGAGCGGATCGTCCGGCGCGGCAAGGCCGACAACTACTGGAGCATGGGCGTGCCCGGGCCGGCCGGACCGTGCAGCGAGATCTACTACGACCGCGGCGCGGAGTACGGCCCCGAAGGCGGCCCCGCGGTCGACGAGGACCGCTACATGGAGGTCTGGAACCTCGTCTTCATGCAGGAGGAGCTCTCGGAGTTCCGCACCAAGGAGGACTTCACGATCTCCGGCCCGCTGCCCAAGAAGAACATCGACACGGGCATGGGTCTGGAGCGGATCGCGAGCATCCTGCAGGGCGTCGACAACCTGTACGAGATCGACGAGGTCTACCCGGTCCTCGCCAGGGCCGCCGAGATGACCGGCAAGGTCTATGGCGCGGCCTCGGGGCACGACGCCGCGCACAGTGCGCCCGACGACGTCCGGCTGCGGGTCGTCGCTGACCACGTCCGCACCTCGCTGATGCTCATCGGCGACGGTGTGACGCCGGGCAACGAGGGGCGCGGCTACGTCCTGCGCCGGCTCATCCGCCGTGCCGTGCGGGCCATGCGGCTCCTCGGCTTCGACGACCCGTGCCTGCCCCATCTCCTGCCGATCTCGCTGGAGCGGATGAAGCAGTCCTACCCCGAGCTCGAGGCGGGGTTCGCCCGGATCTCCCAGATCGCGTATGCCGAGGAGGAGGCCTTCCGCCGGACCCTCGCCGCGGGCACCAACATCCTGGACACCGCCGTCTCCTCGACCAAGGACGCCGGCGGCACCACCCTCGCCGGCGACAAGGCCTTCCAGCTGCACGACACCTACGGCTTCCCGATCGACCTGACCCTGGAGATGGCGGCGGAGCAGGGCCTGTCGGTGGACCGTGAGGGCTTCACCCGGCTGATGACCGAGCAGCGCGAGCGGGCCAAGGCGGACGCCAAGGCCAAGAAGTCCGGCCATGCCAACACCGAGGTCTGGAAGGAGCTGCGTGCCGCCGGTGCGACCGACTTCCGCGCCTACTCCGAGCTGACCTCCGAGGCAACCGTCGTCGGTCTCGTCGTCGACGGTGAGAGCGTGGAGGAGATCGAGCCGGGCCAGCGCGGCCAGGTCATCCTCGACCGCACGCCGTTCTATGCCGAGTCCGGCGGCCAGATCGCCGACGAGGGCGTCATCACCAGCGATGGTGCGCACCTGTCGGTCGTCGACGTCCAGCGCCCCGTCAAGGGTCTCATCGCGCACACGGTCGAGGTGCTCACCGGCCCGGTCCGGCTGGGTGCGGCGGTGAGTGCTGAGGTCGACCCGCAGTGGCGGCTCGCCGCCTGCCAGGCCCACTCCGGCACCCACGTCGTCCACGCCGCGCTGCGCCAGGTGCTCGGCCCCTCGGCCCTGCAGTCGGGCTCCTACAACAAGCCGGGCTATCTCCGTCTGGACTTCGCCTGGAGCTCCGGCCTCTCGGCGGCGACCCGCAGCGAGATCGAGGAGGTCGCCAACCTCGCGGTCCGCGACGACCTGCCGGTCCGCGCCCAGTACATGACCCTGCCCGAGGCGCGCGACTTCGGGGCCATCGCCCTCTTCGGCGAGACCTACGGCGAGGAGGTGCGGGTCATCGAGATCGGCGGGCCCTGGTCGCGCGAGCTGTGCGGTGGCACCCACGTCCAGCACTCCAGCCAGGTCGGGGCCCTCACGCTCACCGGCGAGTCCAGCGTCGGCTCGGGCGTGCGCCGGCTCGAGGCGTTCGTCGGGATGGAGGCCCTTCGCTACCTCGCCAAGGAACGGGCGATCGTCGCCGAGCTCACCGAGCTGGTCAAGGCCCAGCCGGCGGACCTCACCGACCGGATCGGCGCCATGGTCGCCCGGCTCAAGGACGCCGAGCGCGAGATCGGCCAGCTCCGCCAGCAGCAGGCGCTCGCGGCGACCGGCGACCTCGCCAAGGACGCCGTGGACGTCAACGGGGTCCGCTTCGTCGGCCACCCGGCCGGCGACGGGGTCTCGGCCGACGACCTGCGAGCCATGGTGCTCGACGTCCGGAAGCGGCTCGGTGACGGCGCACCGGCCGTCGTGGCGGCGACGGCGGTGGCCGGGAACCGGCCGGTCGTCGTCATTGCGACCAACCAGGGCGCGCGCGACCGGGGCGTCAAGGCCGGCGACCTCGTCAAGGCCGCGGCCCAGGTGCTCGGCGGCGGCGGTGGCGGCAAGGACGACCTGGCCCAGGGGGGCGGAACCGACGCCTCCAAGGTCGACGACGCCCTGTCGCTCGTTCGTTGGCGTGTCGGCGAGCTGACCGGCTGAGCTGCGGTGTCACGACGCCAGCAGGCATCCGGTGCGTGACGGCACGCGGATCGGCGTCGACGTCGGCTCGGTCCGGGTCGGCGTCGCCAGCTGCGACCCGGGCGGCCTGCTGGCGACCCCGCTGACCACGCTGGACCGCGATGAGGCGGGCGAGACCGACCTCGACCGGCTCGCCGCCCTCGTGCTCGAGACGGCTGCCGTCGAGGTCGTCGTGGGCCTGCCCCGCTCGCTCGACGGGAGCGAGGGTCCCGCTGCCGCGGGGGCTCGCAGGTATGCTGCCCGGGTTGCGGCGCGTGTCGCCCCCGTGCCGGTCCGGCTCCTCGACGAGCGGCTGACCACGGTCGACGCCCACCGCTTCCTGCGTGACAGCGGCGTCCCGGGGCGTCGGCAACGAGCGGTCGTCGACCAGGCGGCCGCGGTGCTGATCCTCCAGAACGCCCTCGACGCAGAACGCGCGACGGGGCGACCCCCCGGTGCGTCGGTCAGGCCGGGACGCCACAAGGCGCGGACGAAGGATGGACGACGGTGAGCAGCCACCTGGAGGAGTCGATCTTCGGTGACGCCGACCATCTGGACTCCCGCGGCCACTTCCAGCGCCGTCGTCGCCCACACCGTCGCCCGCGATGGAAGGGCCTGCTCGCGCTGCTCCTCGCGCTCGTGGTCGTCGGCGGTGCGGCATACGGGTCGGTGCAGTTCGTCAAGCCGCTCTACGACCGGCTCACCGCCCCCAAGGACTACCCCGGCCCGGGCAGCGGGTCGGTCAAGGTGACCGTCCACGCGGGAGACGTCGGCCGCGACATCGCGGCCACCCTGGTCAAGGCCGACGTCGTCAAGACCACCGGGGCCTTCACCGATGCGGCGAACGCCGACCCCAAGGCGGCCCAGTCGATCCAGCCGGGCGTCTACGCGCTCAAGCTGCAGATGAAGGGGACGGACGCGCTCAAGGCGCTGACCGACCCCAAGAACCGCACCGTCTCCGGAGTGACGATCCGTGAGGGGCTGTGGGCCAGCGAGATCTACCCGATCCTGTCCAAGGCGACCGGAGTGCCGCTGGCCGACTACGCCGCCGCCGCCAGGAACCCGGCCATCGGGCTGCCCGCGGCGGCCAAGGGCAACATCGAGGGCTACCTCTTCCCGGACACCTACCAGTTCCCTGAGAAGGCGACGGCGGTCCAACAGCTGAGGGCCATGGTCAAGGCTGCCGTGGCCAACCTCCGCAGGGCCGGCGCCACTGACGCCAGCATGGAGAGCGCCCTCACCCTGGCATCGATCATCGAGGCCGAGGCCCGCAAGGACGTCGACCGGCCCAAGGTGGCCCGGGTCATCCTCAACCGGCTGAGCCGGAGCGGGCCTCCGCCCTACGGCTACCTCCAGCTTGACTCGACCGTGTCCTACGGCGCCAGGAAGCGGGCGGTCACGACGACCGACCGCGAGCGCGGCGACGCCAACCCGTGGAACACCTACGTCCACCCCGGCCTGCCCGCCGGCCCGATCTCCAACCCCGGGGCCAAGTCGATGCAGGCCGCGACCCACCCGGCCGTCGGTCCCTGGCTCTACTTCGTCGCCGTGAACCCCGAGACCGGGGAGACGAAGTACGCCGTCACCAAGGACGAGCACGACGCCTACGTCCGGGAGTTCCAGGCCTGGTGCCAGTCGCACAAGGGCAAGTGCTGAGGTCCGGGGCGAACCGCGCCGCGGTGCTGGGCTCGCCGATCGCGCACTCGCTGTCACCCACCCTGCACAACGCCGGTTACGCCGCTCTCGGGTTGACCGACTGGTCGTATGCCGCGGAGCCGGTCGAGGTGACCGGGTTCAGCGGGTTCGTGGCCGGCCTGGACGCGTCCTGGCGCGGTCTGTCCCTCACCATGCCGCTCAAGGAGGTGGCGTTCGGCGTCACCGTGTCGGTGAGCGTCGTGGCCGAGGAGGCGGGTTCGATCAACACGCTGATCCATCGCCCGGACGGGCACTGGGACGGCGACAACACCGATGTCGTGGGACTGGCTCGCGCTCTGGCTGGGGTCGAGCACGGGGGAGGGGCGACCGTGCTCGGCGCCGGGGCAACGGCTCGCTCCGCGGTTCTGGCGCTGCGGTCCCTGGGCGTCGGCTCGGTGCGAGTGGCTGCTCGTCGACCGGAAGCCGTTGCGGCACTGGCGGACTGGGCCGGACGCCTGAGCGGCGGAGCCGTCCTGGTGACTGCCTGCGAGCTCGGCGGGTGGGCCGATGACCCGAGCCGCCTGGTCGTCAGCACGCTGCCACCGGGGCCCAGCGCGACGGTGGGCGGTGCCCTCGACGGGGCCGGCTCGTCGTTCGAGGGGGTGACCCTCCTCGACGTCGTCTATGCCGACTGGCCGACGCCCTTGGCCCGCGCCGCCTCGGCCCACGGGATGCAGGTCATCTCCGGTCTGGACATGCTCGTCCACCAGGCCGCCGAGCAGTTCCGTCTCTTCACCGGCCACGAGGCACCCGTCGAGGCGATGGCGGCGGCCGGCCGCGCCGAGCTGGTCCGGCGCTCGGGAGCGAGCCGCGACCGGTGACACCGATCGTGCTGCCGCTGGTCCTGGCCGTCGCGGGCGGGCTGCTCGGACACCGCTCGGCGACGGTGCTCGCCACCGGTGGCTACCGCATCGACGAGGACGACGCCGTGGGACCCGCGGGGCGCCGGTGGTGGCCGCCGGTCGCGCTGGCCCTCGGCTGGGCGGTCCTCGCCCTGCGTCTTGGGCAGGTGGCGCACGGAGCTGCGCTCCCGGCATACCTGCTGCTCGGCTGGCTCACCGTCTGCCTCACCTGGATCGACCTCGACGTCCATCGCCTGCCCAACGGTCTGGTCCTGCCCGCCTACCCGGCCCTCGCCGCCCTCCTCGGCATCGCGGCCGTCGCCGACGGTGGCACCCACTGGCGGTCCGCCCTCATCGGCGGCGCTGCCGCATGGCTGGTCTTCCGGGTGCTCGCCCTCGTCCCCGGTGGCGGGCTCGGGCTCGGCGACGTCAAGGTCGCCGGCCTGCTCGGCATGGCCCTCGGGTGGCTGTCCCTCGGGCACGTGGTCCTCGGGCTCGCGCTCGCCTTCGTCATCGGAGGCGTCGTCTCGCTCGTCCTCCTCATCACCCGGCGGGTGAACCTGCGCTCATCGGTCGCGTTCGGTCCCTCCCTCTGCGTCGCGGCCCTCGTCGTCGCGGCCTGGGGGCCGGACCTGCTCACCTGGATGGTCACCGGCTGAGCAGGCGGTGGGCACGAGTTGGGCCCGTGGGAGGATCGGCGCCATGCTCCGTTGGTTGACCGCAGGTGAGTCCCACGGCCCCGCCCTCCTCGCGACGATCGAGGGGCTGCCGGCCGGGATCGAGGTGACCACCCGCGACGTGGCCGCTGCGCTGGCCCGCCGGCGGCTCGGCTTCGGGCGCGGTGCCCGGATGAAGTTCGAGCAGGACGAGGTCGAGTTCCTCGGCGGCGTCCGGCACGGCGTGACGATGGGTTCGCCGGTCGCGATCCGGGTCGGGAACTCCGAGTGGGCCAAGTGGCAGACCGTCATGTCGCCGGACCCGGTGAGTGAGGACGCGTATGCCGCGGCCTCCGACGTCGGTGCCCCGCAGGAGGTGGGCCGCAACCGTCCGCTGACCCGCCCGCGTCCGGGCCATGCCGACCTGGTCGGGATGCAGAAGTACGGCTTCGACGACGCCCGCCCGGTGCTCGAGCGGGCATCGGCCCGCGAGACCGCCGCCCGGGTCGCCCTCGGCGCGGTGGCAGCCCACTTCCTCCAGCAGGCCTACGGGATCCGGCTCGTCTCCCACACCGTGGCCATCGGCGCCGCCGGGGTCCCCGACGACGCGCCGCTGCCCACACCCGAGGATGTCGACCGGCTCGACGACGACCCGGTGCGTGCCCTCGACGCGGACGGGTCGGCCGCGATGATCGCCGAGGTCGAGGCGGCCAAGGCCGACGGCGACACGCTCGGCGGCGTCGTGGAGGTCGTCGCCTACGGACTGCCCCCGGGGCTCGGCTCGCACGTGCACTGGGACCGGCGCCTCGACGCGCGGCTGGGCGCCGCGCTCATGGGCATTCAGGCGATCAAGGGTGTCGAGGTCGGCGACGGCTTCCGCACCGCGGCCCGCCGTGGGTCGCAGGCCCATGACGAGATGGAGCGGGACGCCGACGGCACCATCCGGCGACGCACCGGCCGGGCCGGCGGCACCGAGGGCGGGATGTCGGTCGGGGGCGTGCTGCGGGTCCGCGCTGCCATGAAGCCGATCTCGACGGTCCCGCGGTCGCTGGACACGGTCGACGTCGCCTCCGACGAGCCGGCCAAGGCGATCCACCAGCGCTCCGACGTGTGCGCCGTCCCCGCGGCCGGCGTCGTCGCCGAGGCGATGGTCGCACTCGTGCTGGCCGAGGCCTGTCTGGAGAAGTTCGGTGGCGACTCGGTGGCCGAGACCTCGCGCAACCACGCCGCCTACCTCGCCGCCATCCCCGAGAGCATGCGCACGTGGTGACCACGACGGCCGACCGGCCGGCCGCCGTCATCATCGGCCCGCCCGGCTCGGGCAAGACCACCGTCGCGACGGCCCTCGGACGGCTCCTCGGGCTGCCGGTGCTCGACACCGACGCCCTGGTCGAGTCCGTCGCCGGCGCAACGATCTCCGACATCTTCGTGACGTCGGGCGAGCCGACCTTCCGGGCCATGGAGCGGGAGGCCGTGGCCCAGGCGCTGGCCGAGGAGCGCGGCGTCGTCGCGCTGGGCGGGGGAGCTCCGATCGACCTCGCGACCCGGGCGCTGCTCGCCGGTCACACCGTCGTCTTCCTCGACGTCGGGATCGCCGACGCGGCCCGGCGGATCGGCTTCGACGCCTCCCGGCCTCTGCTCGCCGTCAACCCGCGCGCCACGTGGGTGGCCATGATGAAGGAGCGCCGCCCGGTCTACGAGGCGGTCGCCACCCACCGGGTCGACACTGCCGGCCGGACACCGGAGGACGTCGCCGCCGAGATCGCCGGTCTGCTCGTGGGCACGGCTGCGCCATGACCGTGCGACGGATCACCGTGACGGGCGACCCGGCATACGACGTCGTCGTCGGACCCGGGCTGCTGCCCACCGTGGGGGACCTGGTCCCCGACGGCGCGACCCGGGCCTTCGTCGTGAGCACCGGCACGCTCCCGTATGCCGTGACCGTCGCCGATGCGTTGCGGGACAAGGGGATTGCGGTCACCGAGACGCACGTCCCGGACGCGGAGTCGGCGAAGACCGCAGAGGTTGCTGCCCGGCTGTGGAGCGAGCTCGGGGCCGCCGGCTTCACCCGGACCGACGTCGTCGTGGGCGTGGGTGGGGGAACCGTCACCGACCTCGCCGGCTTCGTCGGGGCGACCTGGCTGCGCGGCGTGCACTGGATCGCCGTGCCGACGACCCTGCTCGGGATGGTCGACGCGGCCGTCGGCGGCAAGACCGGCATCAACACCGCCGAGGGCAAGAACCTCGTCGGCTCGTTCCATCCGCCGGTCGGCGTCCTGTGCGACGTCGACACCCTGGCCACCCTGCCCGACGCGGACTACGTGGCCGGTCTGGCCGAGGTCATCAAGGCCGGCTTCATCGCCGACCCGGTCATCCTCGACCTCGTCGAGTCCGACCCGGCGGCGGCCGCTCGGCCCGACGGACCGCACACGGTCGAGCTGGTCGAGCGGGCCGTCGCGGTCAAGGCCGAGGTCGTCGGCCAGGACCTCAAGGAGTCCGGGCTGCGCGAGATCCTCAACTACGGTCACACCCTCGGGCATGCCATCGAGCAGGCCGAGGGCTACCGGATGCGGCACGGCGAGGGCGTGGCGATCGGCATGGTCTTCGCGGCCGAGCTCGCCCACCGCGCAGGGCGGCTTGACGACGCGCTCCTGGCTCGCCACCGCGACGTCCTCACCTCGGTGGGTCTGCCGACGACGTATGCCGCCCGCCCGCTCGCCGACCTGCTGGCCGCCATGGGCCGGGACAAGAAGACCCGCGGGTCGACGCTGCGGTTCGTCGTGCTCGACGGCCTGGCGCAGCCGGCACGCCTCGTCGGCCCCAAAGAGGCCGAGCTGCAGGCGGCATACGACGCCCTCGCCCGCTGAGGCCCGACCGCGAAGGTTAGGTCGTCGGATCGGACAGTCGGGCGGTCAGCCGAGCACCAGAGCAGCGGCCTCGACGTCGGCCACGGTCCATGGGCCCGCAAGGCTGTTGGCAACCGCCTCCAGCGCGAAGTCGCGATGGATCGGGTCGGTGTCGGGCTGGGACAGCACGTCGACCTGGCTGCGCAGGAAGTTGAGGTAGATGACCGGCCCGGTCACGAGCGACTCCGGACCGGTGATGCGTACCGGGCCACCGGCGTCGAGGTAGGCGGCGTAGACCGCTGGTAGATGGTCGACCCGGTGGAGCACGTGCATGAACACCTCGGCGAGGTCGCGCACCGGGTCGAGCGGGCCCGCGTTGTCCCAGTCGACGAGGTGCCGCGTCGGGCCGTCGATGATGACGTTCTTGGGGTTGAGATCGCGGTGGCACCAGATCGCCGGACCGCTCGGGACTTGGTTGACGAACTCGGTCGAGGCGACGAGTTCGGCAAGCCGGGCGGTGATCGGCTCGCACCACGGTTCGCGTCGGTGGGGGCCGAGGAGGCCGTCCCAGTCGACGTCCACCCGCTCGTACCAGTGCGCCGCGACCCGCGGGTCACCGCCGCCGGGGTGCCAGTCCAGCCGGTGGATCACGGCAACCTGCTGGGCCATCCAGACCGCGGCGGGGATGTCGTCCCAGTCCGGGGTCCGGCCGTCGTGCCAGCGGTAGGCCCGCCAGGTCCGGGCCTCGTCGTCGACCGCCAGCCACCTGCCGTCCTGGGTCGGCAAGGCGGTCGACGTGGCGACGCCCGCCTGCCGGCAGGCCCGGGTGAAGGCGACCTCCCGGTCGGCCTGGGCCTCGGTGGGGATCTCCCAGTACAGCTCCTTGACCGCCGTGACCGCCGGCTTCCCGTCGAGGACGGACTCCAGCCGGTAGACCGCCCCCAGCGCGCCACGGGCCACCCGGGTGAGGGAGACGGGCTCTCCCCGGCCGAACACCGAGGCGAGCTGCTCGGCCTCCGGCCCGACCGGCATACGGGTGCTCACGTCCAGGGGACCGACCACGCCACGGGCTCCATCCTCGCAGTCTGCCCTAGTCTCGAGGGTCAACGACGGTGCCCGATCGTGAGGAGCAACATGACCGCAGGGCGTGGCCTCGGCTGGACCGCCATCGGGCTGAGTGTCGTGGCCGTGGCCGCGAGCGCGTTCGTCGTCCGGGACGAGCGCTCCCAGGCGGCTACCCTGCGCGACCAGGTCTCGTGGCTGCAGGCGAGCCTCGACTCGAGCCAGGCGGCGACCACCGCCACCCTGGCCGAGGCCAAGGCGGCGACCGCAGCTGCCCAGAGCCAGATCGCCGCGCTGTCGGCGCAGCTGACGACGACCCAGAACAAGCTGGCGGCCGACGAGAAGCAGCTCCAGGTGACGACCGACAGCCTGCCACCGGACATCGCCAAGCTGGCCGATGCGGCGGCACCCTCGGTGGTGCTCGTCAGCTGCGGGAGCTCGGTGGGGTCCGGGTTCGCCATGGACCTCGGAGAGACCACCGAGGGTACGACGACGATCGTCACGGCGGCCCACGTGGTCGACACCTGCGCACCCTCCACCGGCGGCGGAACGCCGGACACCGCCACGGTCATCGTCGCCGGCCGGAGCCTGACCGCACGGCTGAAGTCGTTCGACCCCGAGGGCGACGTCGCGCTCTTCACGGTCAACGCCCGGCTCCCCGCGCTCCAGCCGAGTGCGTCGGCCCCGCGCTCGGGCGACTTCGTCATGACCATCGGCAACCCCCTCGGTGCGTCGGAGCTGGTCAACTCGGTGACCCAGGGCAATGTGAGCAAGGTGCTCAAGGACTACATCAGCAACACGGCCTCGATCAGCAACGGGAACTCCGGCGGCCCGCTCATCAACCGGTCCGGCAAGGTCGTCGGCATCATCGACAGCGCCCTGACGAGTGCCTCGGTCGGTCAGCCCGTCGTGGAGAACCTGAACTTCGCGGTGCGTCTGCGGGTCCTGTGCCACAAGGCCATGACCGGCCAGGCGTGCGCGCATCTGTCCTGACCCGACCTGCCACGGCGACCCCACCGAGGGGTATGCCGTGAACCCGACCATCGGCGGCTGACCGGTAAGATGGTGCGGATCCCACACCACTTCGGTCGGTGACGCGCGCCCGCGACCTGACCACCCGGCATACGAAAGCGACGCACTGATGGCTTCGACCAACGACCTCAAGAACGGCCTCGTCCTCAACCTCGAGGGCCAGCTGTGGACCGTGGTGGAGTTCCAGCACGTCAAGCCCGGCAAGGGTCCGGCCTTCGTCCGGACCAAGCTGAAGAGCGTGATGTCGGGCAAGGTCGTCGACAAGACGTTCAACGCGGGCCTCAAGGTCGAGACGGCCAACGTCGACAAGCGGACGATGCAGTACCTCTACAACGACGGCACCGACTTCATCTTCATGGACAGCGACACCTACGACCAGATCTCGGTCAGCCCGGCCGTCGTCGGCGACGCCGCCAAGTACATGCTGGAGAACCAGGACGCGATCGTCGCCCGCCACGACGGCGAGGTGCTGTTCATCGAGCTGCCGGCGTCGGTCGTCCTGGAGATCAGCTACACCGAGCCGGGCCTGCAGGGCGACCGCTCGACCGGCGGCACCAAGCCGGCGACCCTGGAGACCGGCGCCGAGATCCAGGTCCCGCTCTTCCTCGAGCAGGGCACCAAGGTCAAGGTCGACACCCGCGACGGGTCCTACCTCGGTCGCGTCAGCTGACACATGGCCGCTCGCACCAAGGCCCGCAAACGCGCCCTCGACCTCCTCTTCGAGGCCGAGCAGCGCGGGGTCAACGCCGGCGACCTGCTCCGTGAGCGGCTCGCCGCACCGGTGACCGAGGCGCCGCTCAACGAGTACACCGCCGATCTCGTGCTCGGGGTCGTGAGCCACTGGCGCGACATCGACGAGCTGCTCTCGACCTACTCCCAGGGCTGGTCCCTCGACCGGATGCCCGCGGTGGACCGGGCCATCCTGCGGCTCGGGGCCTATGAGGTCCTGTATGCCGTGGACGTGCCCGAGCCGGTCGCGATCAGTGAGGCGGTCTCGCTGGCGACCGACCTGTCGACCGACGAGTCGCCGAAGTTCGTCAACGGGCTGCTCGCGCGGCTGGCCGAGGTCAAGCCCACCCTCGCGTGACGCCCTCGCGGGTTGCTCCTGCCTGAGGTCGGCCGTCGAGGCCGCGGTTAATACCACTGGTGTAGTTCATTCTCGAGTTTCGACACGCCGACAACTGTGGCATCCTTGGTCACCCCTGCCCCAGGAGTAACAGGAGTCACCCGTGATCCTGCGTCCGGTCGCGCGCGCTGCCCACGCTCTGTTCGTCGTCGGTCTTGTCGTCGGCGGGCTGGTCGTATCCGAGCGCGCCGGTGGTGGGCCGTCGGCGGCCGTCGATGCCGCACCGGCCCCGACGTCCACGACCGTGTCCTCGGCCTCCCTGCCCCAGCATCGGGTGAGCTACCGAGGGGTCTCGGTCCAGGCCCCGACGAGCTGGCCGGTGGTCAACCTCGACGCGGATCCCACGGCGTGCGTCCGGATGGACCGGCCCGCCGTCTACCTCGGCACCCCCAGCGGCCAGCAGAGCTGTCCGGCCCGGGCCTTCGCGACGGCCGACACGATCTGGCTGGCCACCACGACGGCCGCTGACACGGTGAGCACGGCAGCTCCGTCGGCCCGCGTCGAGCGGCGCTCGGGGCGGGCGGTCCGCACGCGGTGGGACGCCGTGTCGCGGGCCGGCCTTGCGGTTCTGCCGGACTCCGGAGTGAGCATCCGGACCACGTCACCGTCGGGTGAGCTGACCACGAGCGACGTCGTCGACACCCTCGGCAGCGGCGCGGCCACGACCCCGTCGACGCCCCAGACCCCGCCCACGTCCGCGTCGGCGCCCACCACGATCCCGGCCGCGCCCGCGGCATACGTCCGCAGCGCGGTCGCCGCCGCGGCGCCGAAGGGGAAGTCCTTCACCGGGATGTGGTTCGACACCTGCGCGGCGCCCTCGGCCTCGGCGATGGCGACCTGGAAGGCGAGCTCCCCGTATGCCGCCGTCGGGGTCTACATCGGCGGCGCCCTCCGCGGCTGTGGCCAGCCGAACCTCACCAAGTCCTGGGTGTCCACCGTGACCGGGCAGGGCTGGGGACTGGCCCCCATCTACGTCGGCCTGCAGGCGCCGTGCGTCAACGCGTCCCTGTCCACCTTCACGGCGAGCAACGCGGCGAGCACGGGGACGTCGTCGGCCGACGACGCGGCGGAGAAGGCGCGCGCACTCGGGCTGGCCGCGGGCTCGACCATCCACTACGACCTGGAGAACTACGCGACCGGCAATGCCTCCTGCACGGCTGCCGTCCTGAAGATGGTCAGCGCCTGGACGACCGAGATCCGCAAGCAGGGCTTCAGCGCCGGCGTGTACGGCAACGTGGGCTCGCTGATGACCGACATGTCCAAGGCACACGCGGCGGGGTCGACGACCTTCGTGGCGCCGGACCAGATCTGGTACGCGCTCTGGGACGAGCTGCAGACCACGTCGACCGGCTCGTCGAGCTTCCCCGACTCGTACTGGAGCGGGCAGCGGCTGCACCAGTACCGCGGGGACTTCAGCGAGACGTGGGGCGGGGTGACGATGAACCTGGACGCCAACTGGAGCACCGCCACCATGCCGGGCAACCCCACCCAGGTCAGCTACGGCTCGGGCATCCTCGGGCCGGGCTCGGCGGGCTTCGCGTTCACCGGGCCGATGTCCTACTGGCGCCCCAGCCCGGGTAGCGGCGTGGCGGGCCGTGGGTACTGGACCCGGACCGCGGGATCGACGACCGAGTCCAGCGGGGCGACCTGGTCGCCATCGCTGAGCCCCGGGACGTATGCCGTGGACGTCAACGTTCCCGGGTCGATCGGCGCCACGGGCATCGGGCACTACACGGTCACCGACGCTACGGGCAAGCACCCGATCACCGTCAACCAGTCGATGGGGAGCGGGTACCGAACCATCGGCTCGGGCTTCGTCGTCAGGTCCGGCCAACCGCTGCGGCTCCATCTGGCCGACAACGAACCGTCCTCGACGACCGGGGTGATCGCCGCCGATGCGGCCAGGTTCCGACTGCTCACCGCGGCGCCCGGCGCACCCGGCGGGACGTGGGCGGTAGCCGGCGACGCCCGGGCTGCCGTGCACTGGACCGCGGCGGCCGCCAACGGGGCGCCCCTCACCGGGTACCGGGTGGTGGCCTCGCCCGGTGGCCGGAGCGTCACGGTGGCCGGCACGGCAACCACGGCGACGATCACCGGGCTGGTCAACGGCACGAGCTACACCTTCGCCGTGACGGCCACGAATGCCGTGGGGTCGAGTCGGGCGTCGGCCGCGAGCAACGCCGTCGTACCGGTCGCGGCCGGCCGGATCGTCCCCGTCGCGGCCGCCCGGATCCTGGACACCCGACGCGGGGCGACGGCGAACTCACGGCGAACCGCGTTGAGACCAGGGGAGTCGCTGTCCGTCCGGGTGGCCGGCGTCACCGGTTCGCCGGTCCCGGCAGGGGCGACGAGCGCCTATGCCAACCTCACGGTCACCTCGCCCACCGGCAACGGCTACCTGAGTGTGTCCCCGGACGGCTCGACGAGCTCGGCGATCAACTTCACGGCGGGGCGGACGCTGCCCAACCTCTCGCTGGTTCGGCTGCGACCGGACGGAACCACGACGGTCACGAACCACTCCTCGGGAACCGTCCAGGTGATCCTCGACGTGCAGGCCGCGGTCCGGCCGGGCACCAGCGGGTCGCTGTGGAGCTCGGTGACGCCGACCCGCGTCGCTGACACCCGGTCGGGTGCGCCCGCCAACACCCGGGCCGTGGCCCTGGCGGCCGGGTCATCGACCCGGTTCCGCATTGCCGGGGTCAGCGGGTCACCGGTCCCGGCCGGTGCGAAGGCCGCCGCCCTCAACCTCACGGTTACCCAACCGGCGCGCGCCGGGTACCTCGCCGTCGGTGGCGCGACGACCTCGACGGTGTCCAACGTCAACTTCCTGGCCGGACAGTCGATCGCCAACCTCGCGGTCGTCCAGCTGGCGGCCGACGGCACGGTTCTGGTGCACAACGGAAGCAGCGGGACGATCCAGGTCGTCATCGACGTCCAGGGCTATGCGGCGTCATCGGGCCGCACGTCCAGCCCGGTGTCACCCGAGCGACTCGTCGACACCCGCGTCGGCGCTCCGTCCAACCCGTTGAAGGTCCACCTCTCGGGCGGGGCGTCGGTCACCGTCCGGGTCGCCGACGTCATCGGCTCACCGGTGCCGGCGGGCGTGGTGGCCGCCACCCTCAACCTCACCGTCGTGACACCGACGGCCAGCGGCCAGCTGGGGGTCAGCCCGACGGGGACGACCCGGAGCTCGGTGGCGAACTTCACGCGAGGATCCACGGTGGCCAGCCTGGCGACTGCCGCGCTGTCGTCGGCCGGCACCGTCGTCATCACCAACCAGTCGGCCGGGACCCTGGACCTCGTGGTCGACGTGCAGGGCTTCGTCGGACCCTGACCGGCGGCCCATGACGGACACCCGCGAGGTACCGCCTCCGGGTGGCGCTAGAGTGACCCCCGATCGACATCCTTTAACGACCTGTCCAGTGAGGCAGGGAAGGAGGTCAGGCGCGTATGCCGCGTCCGGACTCAGCCGCCACAGACGGCAGCGACGGCAGCCACTCGGCTCCCGTCCGCCAACCGCTCCCCGGCCAACCCCTCGACCCGACCGGTCGCGATGTCCTCGCGGCGAGTGACATCGCCCGAGCCCTGCGCCGTATCGCGCACGAGATCGTCGAGCACAACAAGGGCGCCGAGGACCTGGTCGTCCTGGGCATCCCCAGCCGTGGCGTCGAGCTGGCCCATCGACTCGTCGACCTGATCGCCGAGGTCGAGGGCGCCACCGTGCCGGTGGGGGCGCTGGACATCACCTTCTTCCGCGACGACCTGCGCTCCCAGCCGACCCGGGCTCCCATGCCGTCCTCCATCCCCGCGGGCGGCATCGACGGCAAGGTCGTCGTCCTCGTCGACGACGTCCTCTACTCCGGCCGCACCATCCGCGCGGCCCTGGACGCCCTGACCGACCTCGGCCGCCCGCGCGCGGTCCGGCTGGCCGTCCTCGTCGACCGCGGCCACCGCGAGCTGCCCATCCGGGCCGACCACGTCGGCAAGAACCTGCCGACCGCGCACACCGAGAAGGTGCAGGTCCGCCTCACCGGCTCCGACGGCATACCCGATGTCGTGCGGATCGCCGGAGGTGACCGATGACCCGCCACCTGCTCTCCTCCGCCGACCTCAGCCGCGAGCAGACCGAGGCCATCCTCGACACGGCCGCATCCATGCACGACGTCCAGCGCCGCCAGGTCAAGAAGCTGCCCACGCTGCGCGGGCGGACGGTCATCAACTTCTTCTTCGAGGACTCCACGCGCACCCGCAGCAGCTTCGAGATCGCCGGCAAGTGGATGAGCGCCGACACCATCAACCTGTCGGCCAAGGGCTCCTCGACCTCCAAGGGGGAGTCGCTGCGCGACACCGTCATGACGGTCAACGCGATGGCCGTCGACGCCCTCGTCATCCGGCACAACGCCAGCGGCGCCTGCCAGCAGGTCGCCCAGTGGGTCGACGCGTCGGTCATCAACGCCGGCGACGGCACGCACGAGCACCCCACCCAGGCGCTCCTCGACGCCTACACCCTGCGCTCGCGGCTCGGCTCGCTCGACGGCCGGCACGTCGTGATCGTCGGCGACCTCACCCACTCCCGTGTCTTCAGGTCCAACGTCATCACCCTGAAGACGCTCGGCGCCCGGGTCACCGTCGTCGCTCCGCCGACGCTCATGCCGAGCGGGGTGTCGGCCTGGTCGGCCGCCGACGGGTTCGCGACGTCCTGGGACCTCGACGAGACGTTGTATGCCGGTGACGCCCCTGACGCGGTCATGATGCTGCGGGTGCAGCGCGAGCGGATGAGTGGCGGGTTCTTCCCCACGGCCCGCGAGTACACCGTCGGCTACGGCATGACCCGTCCCCGTCTGGAGCGGCTGCTCTCGGCGAACCCGGAGGCGGCGATCCTCCACCCCGGCCCGATGAACCGCGGCCTGGAGATCTCGGCCGATGCGGCCGACAGCGCGAACTCCCTTGTCCTGGACCAGGTCTCGGCCGGTGTGGCGGTTCGGATGAGCGTGCTGTATCACCTGCTCGCCGGCGACGGATCGGAGGCGGCAGCATGAGTGGCGACCTGTTCATCACCGGCGCGCTTCTAGCGTCTGCGTCGCTGGGGGCCCCAACCCCCAGATCCGCAGACGCAACGCGAGGCGACGTGCTGGTCCGTGACGGACGGATCGTTGAGGTCGGTTCGCTGACCCGGCCCGCCGACCTGCCCGACCAGGCGGTTGTCGACGCCGACGGGCTGGTCCTCCTCCCCGGGTTCGTCGACCTGCACACCCACCTGCGCGAGCCGGGCCGTGAGGACGCCGAGACGATCGCGTCCGGGGCCGCGGCCGCGGCGGCCGGCGGCTTCACGGCCGTCCTGGCCATGGCCAACACCTCGCCGGTCACCGATACCGGCGAGGCCGCAGAGCGGATCCTCGACCTCGGGCGGGCCATCGGCCTCGTCGATGTCGTACCGGTCGGAGCGGTCACCAAGGGCCTGGCCGGCGAGGAGCTCGCCGAGCTCGGCCTGATGGCCCGGTCCCGCGCGGGAGTCCGGGTGTTCTCCGACGACGGCCGCTGCGTCCAGAACGCACGGGTCATGCGTCGCGCCCTGGAGTACCTCAAGCCATTCGACGCGGTCATCTCCCAGCATTCGCAGGACGCGAACCTCGCCGGGCCGCAAGCGTGCTGCCACGAGGGGGAGCTCTCCGGGCGGCTCGGGCTGCCCGGCTGGCCGGCCGTCGCCGAGTCGAGCATCATTGCCCGCGACGCCCTGCTCGCCGAGCACGTGGGGGGGCGCGTCCACGTCGCCCACGTGTCGACGGCCGAGGGTGTCGACGTCGTCCGGTGGGCCAAGGCACGCGGCATCCGGATCACCGCCGAGGTGACGCCGCACCACCTCGCCCTCGGGACCGAGCTGGTCGCCGGCTACGACCCGACGTTCAAGGTCAACCCGCCGCTCCGGCCGAGCGAGGACCAGGAGGCGGTGCGGGCGGCGCTGGCCGACGGCACCATCGACGCCGTCGCCACCGACCATGCGCCCCACGCGAGGCACGACAAGGAGCACGCCTTCGTCGACGCGGCGTTCGGGATGCTCGGGCTGGAGACCGCCCTCGCCGTGGTCGCCGAGGTCATGGTCGAGTCGGGGCGGCTGGACTGGTCCGGGGTCGCGACGAGGATGTCCGCCGCTCCGGCGCGCATTGCCGGCCTGTCCGGTCACGGCCGCGCGATCGCCGTCGGGGAGCCGGCCAACCTCGTCCTCGTCGACCCGAGTGCGCGGCATACGGTCGATGCCGCCGACTCAAAGTCGTTGTCCCGCAACAACCCCTGGCACGGCCGGACCTTCGGGGCCGCCGTCCACGCCACCATCCTGAGAGGTTCGGTGACCCACCGATGACCACCCTGCTTACCGAGCGCGAGCCGGCGATCCTCCTCCTGGAGGACGGCCGGACGTTCCGCGGCGAGTCGCTCGGCGCGATCGGGACGACCGTCGGGGAAGCCGTCTTCTCGACCGGGATGAGCGGCTACCAGGAGACGCTCACCGACCCCAGCTACCACCGCCAGGTCGTCGTCATGACCGCACCGCACGTGGGGAACACGGGCTGGAACGACGAGGACGACGAGTCCTCCCGGATCTGGGTCGCCGGCTACGTCGTGCGCGACCCCGCGCTGCGGCCGTCGAACTGGCGCGCGACCGGCACGCTCGAGGGCGCGCTCAGCGCGCAGGGTGTCGTCGGCATCTGTGGCATCGACACCCGCGCGCTCACCCGGCATCTTCGGGAGCGGGGTGCGATGCGGGTCGGGATCTTCTCCGGCGACGCGGCTCGTATGCCGGTCGAGCAGCTCCTCGCCCAGGTGACGGCCGCTCAGGCGATGGCCGGGGCATCCCTGGCCGAAGAGGTGTCGACCGACGCGGCATACGTCGTGGAAGCGTTGGGGGACAAGCGGTTCACCGTCGCCGCGGTCGACCTCGGGATCAAGGGGATGACCCCGCAGCGGATGGCCGAGCGGGGGATCGAGGTCCACGTGCTCCCGGCCACGGCGACGTTCGAGGACATCGCCGCGGTGCAGCCGGACGGGGTCTTCTTCAGCAACGGCCCGGGTGACCCGGCGACGGCCGACGGCCAGGTGGCGGTGCTCCGTCAGGTGCTCGAGGCACGCCTGCCGTTCTTCGGGATCTGCTTCGGCAACCAGCTCCTCGGCCGGGCGCTCGGGTTCGGCACCTACAAGCTGAAGTACGGCCACCGCGGGATCAACCAGCCGGTCATGGACCGGTCGACGGGCAAGGTCGAGGTGACGGCGCACAACCACGGCTTCGCCGTCGACGCGCCCCTCGACCGGGACAGCGACACGGCATACGGGACGGCCCGGGTCTCCCACATCTGCCTCAACGACGACGTCGTCGAGGGGCTGGAGTGCGTGGACCGGCCGGCCTTCTCGGTCCAGTACCACCCGGAGGCTGCCGCGGGCCCGCACGACGCGGCATACCTGTTCGACCGCTTCGTCGACCTGATGGCCGCCCACGCCCTCGCCGACCCCGTCTCCCCCTGACTCCCTCCCCAAAGTTATCGGGTCCTCGGGGTACGGCGGATTCAGGGTGCTAGTGCAACACCTGGTGGTTCTGCTTGTGCCAGGAGGGTATCGAGGCGTTGGGCGGGGGTGGC
>Ga0209811_10000067_pt1 | contig 47281 bp, 73 predicted proteins | sample Coa_R1_6_FD_187161 | JGI IMG/M metagenome (GOLD analysis project Ga0209811, IMG submission 187161) | Surface soil microbial communities from Centralia Pennsylvania, which are recovering from an underground coalmine fire. - Coalmine... | ecosystem: Environmental > Terrestrial > Soil >... | reverse complement strand
AAATTTTTCTTCGCGCGTGAGAGAAAAAATAAAGAGCACCCCAAAATTACACCCCCAGGGTCCATCCCTCCATCCATCCCCCCACCCTAGGCTTCGCTCTCGCTTCGCCTAGGCAGTTAAGGACCACCAGGCTTCCGCCTCCTTCGCTAATGCTCGGACTCGGAAGCTAAAGGGCCACCAGCTCACTTAGCTTGTAAGCCTTAGCTTAAACAAAGCGGCCGCCAGCTCCGCCCCGCGAAAGAAAAACAAAGATTCCCTTGCAAACCGCAAACTGTTTGGCGTATACTGTTGTATGGACAATCAAATCGAATCCGACCACTTGAGCGAAATCTGTGCCTATGAGCACATCTACGAGATCATCTATCAGTGGTATTTCAGAGCTTAAATCGCTTGTAAACAGCAAACTGTTTGTCGTATACTATATAGACATGAAAACTTATTACCCAGATCAATTTGCAATGGCCCGACGCATTAAAGAACTTGAAACGGAAAACGCCCTACTTTTGGCTCATCTTCAATCAATCATTGATTGGCAAGACTGCCCAGTTACGCGACCCGAGATCAAAGAACTCCTAATTCGCAACGCGGCCCGCACAGCATTGATCAAAGCGAAAGCTTAATCCCCTTTTCCCCAAAGCGCGGCGCTGGCATGCCGCTGCACACCAATCCCGCATGCCCCCCCCCCTTTTTTAAACCTCAAAATACTCAAGACAATGAACGACACACAAAACACCACAGCAAGAACCACTGGAATCACTACCATGAGTCTCGACGTCGACGCGCCCGACCACGTCTCAGCCGTCCTCAACCGGGCCGCACAAGCCTACTACGAATCAGCCGGCGAGCTCTCGTCAGCCTGGCAAGACCCACAAGCTGGCAAAGTCTGGGAAAAGATCGCCCTTATCCTAGAAAAAGCCGCGAACCAAATCGACAAGATCGTTTAACGGCCAGCCCTAACATTTACACGCAAACCCCGTAAAAACTCATGAGCTACACAATCACCTTGACTGACAGCGAACTTGACACCCTCGGATGGGCCGCAAATCGCGGCTATTTCCCCACTGAAACCTTCGACGCCATGCACCTCGCTGATGGCGAATTCGACCCCGACAATGGCGAAGTCCCTTCCGACATGCCGCGCAAATGGGTCATCGCCGAACATGCCGCATGGGCCATCACCATGCAGCGTGAAGACGATCCCCATTCGCTTTACACCTGCATCGGCGGCAGCCTGCTCGAAAAACTCCTGACTCTCGAAAACTCCATAGTCTAACCCCAGCCGAAACGGCCTCCGGGCCGCGCAGCAAATCACCCAATCATAACTACATAAAAACCCATGAAAAAAATATTCCTAATTTATCAGGCCGGCATCGCAAACGTATTCGAAGTCGATTGCTTCAATCTCAGCGAATACGGACGGGAAGCGAAACGTTTACTGCAAACGGATTTCAAAACAGCTGAAATCTATTGCCAAGGGCGCGAAGATGCAGGCGATACCGTAAAGGCCGCAGCGTGCAATATGGCAGGCGATATCGCCTTGCAAAATTGGACGCAAGATTTCGACGCACAACCTTTCCGCGAATCGTTCCGCATGCGCGACACTTGGAAACACTAACAACAGCCGAAACGGCTTCTAACACCCCACGCGCAAGCTTCGCTTGTGCGCACTACCATGAAAATATTCCAGGGCCCACCAAGAAAAGACGGAAAGCGCAAGTGCACCTACGTTTTCACTAACGGCGTGCATATCACAAAACTCCTAACCTCAGACCAGGTAAAAGCCGAAACGGACAAAGGCACCCCCGTTTTGCCCTCACGCCGCTAACCCAACCGCAAACACCTAACGCGTAGGCTCTGCCTATGCGCAAACATCACAACATGAAAACAACAGTAGTTGGCAACGAAGTGTTACTCTATTCTAACGCCAGAACCGACGAGCCCATCCGGGACGAAGTTTGCGCCGTCCTTCCCACTAAGGACTGGAATGGCGTAGCCTTGAACCTACTCAATTGGAAAATTGACGATGGAATGGTCAAGCTCACGTATCAGACACGCTTCGATCTTTACGCCCCCGTGCTCGAAACAATCGTGCCTCTAAAGCACGAAGAAATCCCGATTCAGAAACCTGGACGCAATTATCGCTGGTCAAGCTTCGGAGGCTATTGGCAAAACAGCAAAACCGGCGAGAAGAGATACGTCGTTTAAACACCCATATGAAAAAAACCCTGACAATCATCGCCTGCGCTACCCTGGCGCAGCTCACCGCCGCCCAGGCCAACTGGTTCACGCAAATGTTTGAATCGGACGTGGACCGCATCGCCCGCGAATTCCGGGAGAAGCAAGCTCAAGAACACGCCGACCAGGAATGGCTAGCTTTCGTTGGCCGCGAACGCCAGATCCGCATGAATGCCACCCGTCGCCTCTATGGTGATGGCAACCCCGAGCACCTCGAAGCCCTGTCCGAGCAGCTCGACCCAGCGTATCTCGACGCCTATCGCAACGCCTACAACCGCTAACCGCAAACGCCCCGCTGAATAATGAAACTCGTCTGGAATAAACACGCCTGCGGCGGCTGGGTTGCGTTGCTTCCGGACGGCGGTTCGGCGCACATTATTCCGCGTGCGTTCGGCGGAACGCATGCGCGGTTGCGCGTATTCAAGTCCGTCTTGCAACCATATTTTTTTAACCATCAATTTTATCCAACCGTCGCAAAGGCGAAAGCCGCGTTGATGGAAAAATTGAAGTCCCCCGCCGCCTAGAACGCGTACAGTCCCCACTAATCAGTGCGCACGTCCTTGCACGCCCGCCACGACCTTCGAACCGCACTTCCAACTAACTATACCACCATCACAACCTAAGGTCACCACGACCCCTTGTAGCGCCAACAAAAGCCTAAGTGCGTGCGAGCCATAGCTCGTCCGCGTGCGAGCGCCCCCGCTCGCCCCTGCGTTCACAAACGCTCGCCAACTAACGCACGCACAAGGCACATCAAATCATCTTGCAATTCGCCAACAGCTAGGCGTATACTATACAGACACGCACAAGGCACATCAAATGACACTCCACGAATTTCAAGCTTACCATAACGACCGTTACGCATGGCTCATGGTTCTTACCGCATACGACGCCATGTATCACTCTTTTTACTCTAACTCGCAGTGTGAATCACTCGTTCGCATGAAGTGGGGATTCCCCCCGCGCCGGCTGAAACCCTAGGCAAATCGCCGAACACGCTGAAATAATGAGCGAAACCTACGACACAAAAAGAGCAACGGCCTTGCTGCACAAACTCGCCGCACAAAATGTCTCAGATTTCAAGGCGGATAAAAAGATCCCCGAAGCGGATCGCGGCAAAGCCTACATCGTAAAGTCCGGGGAGTTTATGGCTGCACTCAAACGGGAAGGTATCCCGCATCCTGAGAACATTATGACATTCTGGCAATGGGCCGAACCCATCGCCAAACACGTCCTCCCCCGGTATAGGCGTGCCCTTCGACGCAAACCGTAACCAACGCGTAGGCTCTGCCTATGCGCACGATTCGAATGACCAAAATCAAATTATGAAAAACTCCACCACCTACACCCCCGAAGAAAAGGCCATCATCAGCGCCGCCGCCGCCCTCTGGGGCCGCAAGGGCGGACAAGCTACCGGCGCCCGCAAGGCCCGCCACGTCACCTCCGAACAGGCCCGCCACGCCATCAACACCCGCTGGGCCCGCTACCGGGCAGCGCAAGCCACCACCGCCCCCAAGAATAAATAACCCCCATGAACGCATCTGACGCACCCGCAACCAAGGCCGACATTACCGACTTGCGCCAGTTCATCGTTGAACGGGAAGTCGTCGCCATCCGTTGGATAATCGGCCTCCAGATCACTTACTTTTTCGGCACCCTGGCCACCATGTGGTTCATGCTCGCCCACTACAAACCATAACCCTGTGCGTAAGGCATTCACCCCCCAGCACGCCTAGGCTAGCGCCTACGCGTTACGCACAAGGCACACCAAATTATGAACAAACGCATCGCCCTCTATTACCGCGTCTCGACCGACGACCAGTCAATCGACCCCCAGCGCCTCGAACTTGAGGAATACTGCACCCGCAAGGGCTGGCCCATCGCCGCCGAATACTCCGACTCCGTCAGCGGCGCCAAGTTCACCCGCACCGGTCTCGACCAGCTGATGGCCGACGTCCGTAAACGCCGCATCGACGTCCTTCTCTGCGTGAAACTCGACCGACTTGGTCGTAGTTTCCCTCACCTGGCCCAGCTCATCTTCGAGTTCGATAGCAACGGCGTGGCCCTCATCTGCACTTCGCAGCCCATCGACACGAGCGAGGAGAACCCGGCTGGCCGGCTGATCATGCACGTCCTGATCGCCATGGCCCAGTTCGAACGCTCGCTCATCCAGGAGCGCACCCGTGCGGGCCTGAAAGTCGCCCGGGCCAGGGGCGTGAAGTTCGGCCGTCCCGTCCGACCTGTCACCGCAAAGTGCCTGGAGACGCTTGCATCCTTCCGCGAGGGAAAGATTCAAGGTTACCGCGAACTCGCCCGCGCTCTCGACTGTTCGGTGAGCCGCGCCCACGCCCTGGCAAAGGCGGCTTGACCGTAACGCACACCCTGTGCGCGGCTGCGCCTCCTCAACCCAGCACGCGTGAATGAAACCTTATGCCTTACGCCGATCCGGACCGACAACGTGAATACAACCGCATCCTGGCACGTAACCGTTATCAGCAAGATGCAGAGTTCCGCGCTGATGAGGCCCTCCGAAAAAGGCTTTGGTATTATAAAAACCAACTGGAAATCCTTGAGCGAAAAAAGGTCAGGAGATACTACATCCAAAAGAGAAACAGGATCCTGCAGAGATTGATTGACCTGGTCAGTGACTACGTGACCACCTCCATACTCCGCTAATCCCTCAGCACGCGTGGGCCACGCGCACGCATGTCCGGATCGACAATCCTGCCAACGTTATCCCGGTTCCACTGCCCTGCCCTGCGTACACGCGTGAACATCCGTTGTTGCCGCATCTCGCCCAGCTTCTCGATCACTGTCTGAGACTCTTTCAACGCGGACTCGCAATGGGCGATGTAGTCGGGACTCTTCGCGTGATTCAACCGGTTACGCATTACTCGCCGGTGCTCCCCAACGATTTCAAAGAGCAGCTCAAATTCTTTGGCTGTCAGCGGCTCGGTCATTCCTCCGGTTCGGGGGCCAGCTTGACACCCAAGCCGGCCGCATATTGCCGGATGGCCTCGCGCACCAGATACGCCTGCGTCACTTCCAGGCGCTTGCCTCGCTTGGCCAGAAAGGCCAGCTGGTCCGGCGCCAGGAAAATCTGGCACCTCCTGAATTTCTCGGCGGGCTCTTTTTTGCGCATCTCTTAAAAGTATCTATACATACAAACTCCCCGGTGTGCCTATTTTTATTTGCAAACATCACTACATATCGGTATATATATGTAGCAATCCCAAATGAACACCATCACAACAGAAAACACGGTCACGATCACCGACTTCGAGCGCCAGGCGTTGCTGGGCGTTCTGAATGCCTCGGCTGATTACCTCACCATCAGCGACCTGCGGTGGATGACCTACCTGGTCATCCGGATCATCAAACGCTCGGGACTTCTCTAAACACCCAACACCCAAATGAAAAGAATCACCATCAAGCGAATCAGCGCCTGGAGCGCGACCAAGGTAGCCGTCGTTTATTACACCGCCGTGGGCCTGATCTTCGGCGCCACCATTCTCCTGACAGTCCCTAATAGCCTGACCCAGGCCATCGCCATAGCCATCGCCTACCCCATCGCCGGCCTGCTCGTCTCCCCGCTAATGGCCTGGCTCTATAACCTGGCCGCCTGGCTGACCGGCGGCCTGGCAATCGAGGTCCAGGAAAGCCGGATCGTAACGACCACGACCACCTATGAGGACGAACGCGCTTTCGCTGAGAAATGAACATGACGATCATCGAAATCATTCTCACAACCGTGGTCCTGCCCTTGATGTCCGTCGCCTTCTCCCTCGGCTACTGGTACGGATATGAGAAGGGCAAAGCCGATGGGTTCGAGCGCAAATAGCTTACTGCTCACCCAGCACGCGTAGGATACGCGTTACTTGAGCCGGCCTCCGCTTGCCGTATACTACCCTACGCCACGTCCACCATGAAACCCAATGAAGAGCAGCTCCGCGAGGAGATTGCGGCCAATCACCCCTTCACCCTGATCACTGCTTCCGGTGCTAGGGTCAAGGTGCAGAGTCATGACCACATCATCCTGCCCCCGCTGGTCGATGAGAACGGCGTCGGCCTCGACGACCACGACCGCTCCGACTTTTTCCAGGTGTGGAGCAACGGCCGGCGGTATCGTTGGGTGGCCTTCACCTCGATCAACGTGATTGAAGCCCAATCCCCGACCGCGGCATGAACGAAACCGAACAACTCGTCACCAAGGACTTCCTTAAAGGGGAGCTCCAGCAGCTGAAAGTTGAGTTGCTTGAACAGTCGCAAGCCAATCAACGATGGATTGTCGGCCTGATCATCGGGGTTTACGCCACCAACATCGCCACCCTTCTTGCGATCCTCTTCAAATCACATTGAAGCCTAGCCCAGAACTCGACCCCCAGGCCGCCAAGCTACTGGAGTTGCTGCAGCATGCCGGGATCGACGCCATCCCGGTGCGTGACGAGCCCAACGAGAACTATACCCACGAGCTGATCCTGTTCTTCGACGAGGAGAAGTTCGTCGTCTCGGTCGATCCGCGCACCCCCACCGTGTGGCTCAAAGGGGTGCACGAAACTTCGCGCTAGGAGCCCCGTGGCGGGCTTTTCTCGAAGCCTCCGCTATCCCCACCCTCGGAAAATTCCGGGCCTTTCTTCTGCTCGGCTGCGTGGATCTGGTCGAGCAGTTCGCAGGCCCCGGTGCAAATCCCAGCCTCGTGATCGCAGGGCCCGAGCCCGGCGAGTTTGCCCCTGAGTTCAGTGAGTGAGTTCTTCATGATTGTCTTTGTTAAGGCCAGCGGCGCCTCCCTGGCGATCAGCTTGAGGATTTTGTGGTCCACCACACAGGTTTCCGGGGGGCTTTGTTACGCTCCTTATATAGCTCATTGCCGCAGGACCAGATGTACCAATCAATTGCGCCGACTGATGTGTACCATTTACCGGTTCGTTTCTGGGCGGGCACGGTGCCTCGGGCACACATGCGCATCCAGGTTCGCAGGGTGCAGAATTGCGGAAGCATAGAATTCGGGGCGTTGAATACCTCGGCCAACGGCTTCATGGCCTGACTCCCTTGTGGCGTTTGTCGCTTGGTAACCATCGCTTCCTTATTCTCGGCATACCAGGGTTTCTTGCGCATCGCCTCGACTCGCCGAAAGTCGTAATTGCGGCGATACTTTTCGCGAAAGTGCTTGCGTTTGAATTCCCGTTGCTTGTGGGGATCGCTGTATGGTGACATTCATTATATTTTGGTGACTTCTTAACATGCCGTCCTACGAATCCGTCAAGCCTGATCAGTGTTTAAAGTGCCCACCACTCTTCGGCGCGGCTTTTGAATCGGGCGGCACCATACTTATACTTGGTCGTGTTGCTGTGCGAATGACCCATCTGGAAGCGGGTCAGCTCAAGATTCTCATAAAACGCTATGTGGTAGCTCTTATAGGAATGGCGTAGGCAGTTGTCTGGCCACGCCTTCACCCCAAGGACCTCGCGCAATTTGGTACGGAGTCCGTACAGGGTGCGTTGGCCGCCAGGAACAATCTTGCGTGAACCTCTTCCGCCATCGGGGCGTCTTTGCTCGGCCGCATCGATCTGCTTACCTTTGAGGGTTACAGGTTCGAGGTGCCGATGGAAGGCAGGCTCCATTGTAACCATACGGTCGCCGGAAATCTCTTCGTCTTCATCGTCCTCATCTGACAACCAGACTTCCTTGACGTCCGCGTTGTCCACCTCTTTGGCCTTCCGGACGCGGATCTGATTTTCCTCCCAAAAAAGGTCATCCCAGTCGAGCGCGAGAATCTCGTCCGTGCGAATCCCAGCAAATCCACCTAGGCAAAGGTATGCTGTGAGTGCGCGATTACCTTTGGCTGCCTCCAAACATCGTCTCATGTGCTCCGGTTTCATGATCGGACGGTTTGGCCTTTTAAAATGCGGCTCCTTCAGGATCTTCATCGGGTTATTTGTGATCCATCCAAAATCATGGCAGTGATTGAAGAACTGTCGGATCCGTCGCCAGTAATTACCCTGCGTTGTGGGGGAATATTTGCCGGTCAGTGAGCGTAGCAGCGCATCCAATTCCTGCACTTGCACCGTGTCGATTGGATCGCGCCCATGACGGGCGGTCAGCGGCGCAAGGCAACGTCGAAGTTGAAAAAAAGTAGGCTTTTTTTGGACGAAGCGTTCTAGATATTCTTGAGCACATTGGCCAAGGGGTCGAGCTTTGCTCCCATTCGCCTGCACCTGTCCACGGACATCTGCCTTCGCATAGCCAATGTCAGGAGTGAGCACGCGGAGGATGTAGACTTCTGCTTGCTCGCGGGTGGCAAAGAACTTTCGCTTGCGTTCACTGCCCGTCAGCACCTTGGGCACCACGACCATGAAGGGCGTGGATTTCGAGTATTTATAGTCGTCGACTTTCAAATGCTTCTTCATGAAAAATTACAACAGAAATGGGCTTGTTGTAATTCCTATAGATGAGAAGTGATGAGAAGTCAAGAGAAGTGATGAGGAGTGACTACTAATAACACCCAGTAAATGAAGGATTTACGATACGTAAGTGCTTGATTTCCAAGGGCGCTGCCCGATATGGATTCGAACCATAAATAAAGGCTCCAAAGGCCTTGTCATTTACAGAGTAAAATGACAACTGAAAGCCGGTCTTATTGTCACTTTATTTAAAAATGGCAACTGCAACTTCAAAACAGATTGCACAACATAGCATTGTTTGGGACCCGCTTTCCCTCATCGCCTTGCGCACGAGGCTGACAATCCAGTTGCTACGGCTTCGGTCCTCTGCAAGCGCCTGGGTACAAACATAGTCATAAACCTCTTTGGGCAGTGAAACGGTAATTGTAGTCTGTCCGGCGGCTCGTGCGTGACTGCGCTTTTTCTTCATACGGGTAGGAAGCAATTGGTAATATCCCGACCGGTCGGCAGTTGACAAGCGGCGATTAACCGTTGACTTGGAACATCATGCCGTCTTAAATCACGCTGAAATATGCGTAAGAACCTCACAATTACTGTGACATTGTCACAAGAGCTTTTGCGTGAGGTAAATAAAAGGTGCGAAGTAGAGGATCTCAACCGAAGTCAGTGGATTCGCAAACTCATCCGCGCCCATCAAATGGCGCGACAATCTCCCACCGATCGAGATCCGCCGGCCCCGAATTCACCTAAATCCTAGGACGAATTCCCCACCTAATCGAAGATTTTTGTTGGGTTAGCAAAATTTTTTTCTTTGGTCCGAGGCGACATTTGGTCCGTCCATTTGCGTACCGTTCGTCCCTCGAAAATGAGGCGGGATCCTACACGCCTAAATTCCGCTTAACCCCGGCATAGGCTCATTCATGACGTTATTGTAATGTTCCACATCACCATGGAACAAACAATTCATGGTTCAAATGTTACAATCCGGTTCAAGGCAGTCCTTTTTAGGGTGTTAGGTTCGTTGGACGAAAATCCACTTCGAAACGAATATCGGTCGTCGAGTTAGAGTTGGCCGTGGTTCCATGGTGTTCCACGATGAAGTAATCGTGCCTGGTTAAGATCTTGGCAAGACGAATGGTTTGACTGGAACCCTAGCCGGTCCTAATGAGGGCTGAACGGACTTTTCCGAGTTGAAGATCTGGAGAATTTTTGCACAATTCTCAGGCATCGATGAAACAGACAAAGGTCCCCGAAAAACAGTATGTGCGGGATGACAAACTGACCCGCCCCGCCGGCATCGGATTGCCCGGCGACCTCCTCAATTGGGTTACCGACATGGCCAGGGACGAAGGTATCCCCAGATCCCGGTTCGTCACCCAAGTCCTCGAAACGGAACGCAAACGCCGTCGCCGTCGCCCCTCAACCACAATGGTATGACAACCAGAATTCCTCCATTCGATCCAGCCGACCTTAAACCGATCAGGACCCTGTTCAAGGAAGGTAAATTCCCGCCGCAGATGACCCTGCAGCACATCCTCAAGCTCTGCGCACGGCGCCAGTTTCCCTGTGTCATGATCAGCAACGAGTGGAACACCACTGAGACGCACATCCGTGCATGGATCTGGGACCATGCCAATCCCTCTTTCCGCAAAATTACCTCCTAACCGGGCGCAAGTCCATGAACCCCGCCACCGTTCAGAAAACCTGCCCGTCCTGCCTCCGGGCCTTTGAGGGCCACCCGGACGCTCTTTACTGCTCCCTGACCTGCATCCGGCGGGCCAAACGCCAGCGCCGCAGGGAACGCGCCGGCTACAAGCACTTGCCGGCCGAGGGTTCCCCCAACGAAGCGGAATACGTCAACATCTCCGCCGAGAACCTGAGCCGCGTCTACGCCGACATCGTCACCCACGTCTACGAGCGGGACATCAAACTGATCGGCGACATCCCTCCTAATGTTCCGAAGCCCCATGACGTGATCCTGACCGACGTCCCCGGCACCAACTACTCCCTCGCCTATCACCGCGTCCGAGCCGTCATCTAACTTTTTCCAATGAACCCCGCCGCCGAAACCGAACTGACCGAAACCTTCACCGCCGCCCTCGATGCCTTAACCCCGGAGGCTTCCACCGAGATCCTCTGCGAGTGCAACGAGTTCACCGCCTCGATCAAGAAGGATCCCGCCTTCCAGAAGCTGGAGGAAAACCGCTCGCTCTTCATGTCGATGATCGACCTCCAGACCGCGGCCTTCGAGAAGCTCCGCAAATCGCCCCTGCCCACCTCCGTGCTGGAACCCAATGCGGTCCGCTGGGTCCAGCTGCTCGCCGGCATCGCGCCTTACCGGGATTTCAACGTGGTCGCTCTCCAGTTCGCCCTTTTCATCATCGCCCAGGAACACGGCATTTTCGCGATTGAGGACGACAACAGCCGGCTCTTCACCTGCTACCTGCACGTCCGGATCGCCTGCAACACCCTGATGGAAGCCGCCGGGAGCGGCCGCAACTAAACCATGGAACAGAGCTACCAAACCGAATTCGGCTTCCTCGAAGATTTAAAAACCAAACACCACCACCATCCCAACCAAATGAACACTTACGAAACTCACAGCTGCGGCTACCGCCTCACCTTCCAGGGACCCGAGACCGTCGAAGACTACGACGCCAAAGTCGGCAAGCCGGGGACCGCCCTGGAACACGCCTGCCTCCACACGATCCACACCCGCACCTTGCCCGAGTGGCAGGAGAAGTTCGCCGCCCTGCTTCAGGAGCGCACAGGCATTCCCCGCCAGATCGAAAGCGAGGCCACGGCCACCCGCAAAGAAATTCCCGAACGGGTCAAAGCCTTCAATAGGCGGGTCCTCGAGCATTGGGGCAACGGCAACGACAAGAAAGCGATCCTCCAACAGTGGGCCCAGGAAACCGCCGATCAGATGGTGGTCACTCCCCCCGCCGCACCCGATGAAAAACTCCCTCCGCCGAGCCGTGCCGATCTCGCCAAGGCCCAGGAGATCCTGGCCCGCGACCCGGCCGTCGTGGCCCAAAAAATCCAGCTGATGCTTGGCGAAGTTCCCGGCTTCAAACTGGACCGTGATGCCGAGGGCCGGCCCGACCCGCAAAGTTTCGCCCACCTCCTCAATCGCTTCATCCTGACCAAGCTGGGGCTCGGCAAGTAAAAGAGCTTTCCCGTGAACACCCAGATCTGGGCCCGGTTGCCGGCTGAAGTCCACGAGTACTTTTTCCGGAAGGTGCTCGCCGGGGAACGCGGGGCCAAGCAGGACCTCACGACCCTCTTCTACCAGGCCCTCTACGCCGAATGCCAGCGCCGGAATATCCCCGCCACCTGGAGCGCCGAGAACAGCCACTTGGTCCACGAGGTGGCCGCCCAGCTCAACTTCAATCATGAACCCGACCGATCACGATGCCCCGTTGATCCAGCTCCTGAGTATCAAGCACAACCCGCTGGTGGCTGAGATGACCCCGGAGCAGCTCACCGCCCTGGTGCAAAAGCTTCGCCACGGCAAAGCCCCACCCTCGACCAAAACGCTCAAACTCACCAAGGCTGCCACCGCCAAGGCCGCCTACAACGCCTTACTCGACACCCTATGAAAAATGCCCAGAAAGTCTCGACTGCCCAGCAAGTCCTCGATCACGCCAAAAGCCTCGGCTTCGAGGACGCCTACCTCACCTACTGCGACGAGGAGGGCACCCTCTTCGAATCGGTCGAGGACGTGGCCAAGGAAACCTTCCCCGGCGAAGTGAACATTGGCATCCACCTGATTCTCGATGAAGAGCTAAGACTCCTAATCGAGGAGGGCGAAGAGGACTCCGACGATCCACCCAGGACCACCTTCGTCTCGTGATCGACCTCACTATCGACTTGCCGGCGGCCCACCCGCCGGAGCCCAACGACGCTCCCCTGCGGCCGCTCCTGACCCCTTTGCCGCAAGAGGGCCATTACCTCCTGGTGCTCGACAACACTTCGATGGAAGTGTTCACCCGATGCCCGACAGCGGGCCGCTACCGCCTCGTGAACCGCCGCGAGGCTCATGCCCGGAATGCTGCCCTGACCTTCGGTGGAGCCCTTCACGAGGGCCTCCAAGCCCTCTTACGAGGGCTTCCAGAGAATGACCAGGACCAGGCGATCCTCCAGTACTTCGCCGAGAACCCCGCCCCGCCCGACGAATACCGCACGCCCGTCCTGGCCTTGCAAGTGATGCGCCACTACCGCTTCCGTCAAAGCCTGCCCGACTACGAGTGGAGCGTCCTCTCCGACCCTGAGCCGCTGATCGAGCGGCCCTTCGAATTGCCCCTCGGCGTTCTCGATGTGAACGCGCCCATTCAGCTCCCCAATTGGCCCGAGCCTCGCCTGGTCAAAGTGGTCCACGTCGCCTGGTCGGGCAAGATCGACCTGATCGCGCACACCAACAGCCGCAACCGGGTGGTCGATCACAAAACAACCAGCGTGGCCGGCGACACCTACGTCCCTGGTTTTGTCTTGAGTCACCAGACCATCGGCTATGTCTGGGCCGCCCAGCAGATCTGGCCCGATCTCGACGTCACCGGATTTTGCTTGAACGCGATCTATCTCAAGCGGCCCCTGCCCGGCACGATCAATCTCTTGGCTAAGGGTCCCCGCCAAGGCTTGCCCCCGCTCGATTTCTTCCGCGCCTATTTCGACTACAGCCCCGAGCGCCTCGATCAATGGGAGCGCAACAGCCTGACCCTCGCCGAGGACTTTGTGCACTGCCTCATCCGCCGCTACTTCCCGATGTTCACCCATCACTGTTTCAACAAATTCGGCCGCTGCCAGTATCATGATATTTGCACTCTCGATGACCCGGCGGTCCGTCAGCGGATGCTCGACTCCGACATGTATCGCGACGTCACCTGGTCACCCACCGGACAATGATCACCTATCGGTTCGCGGGCTCTTCGCAAAGCGGCCTCTTCTTCACCGGGGAGCTTAGCGTGCCCGATAATACCCCACCCGACCGTATCGCCATCAAGGTTGCGCACGAGTGCGCCCGCCGCTCGATATCCGCCGGCTACCTCTGGGACCCCTTTAACCTCCAAATCGCCATCAAAAGAAAAAGAAAAACACGCCGTGCACCCCATAAATAATTACCTCGCCGAAACCCATATCCGCCTCCTCCTCCAGGGGCCCTCGGGAGCCGGCAAAACGACCCTGGCCTGCCACTTCCCCAATCCCTACATCGCCGACCTCGACATCAACCTGGGCGGCCCCCTGCGCTGGCTCCGGGAGAACAACGGCCCGATGCCCGTGGGCTACGACGTCATCGGTCGTTCGGATGACGGCAAAGAGGTTCCCCTGAAGGATTGCTTCGGGCGCCTCATGCTCTGTCTCAGCAAGGCCCTAAAGGAGCCCTCGGTCGAAACCATCGTCATCGATAGCGCCACCCGCCTGAGCGACTACATCATCGCCGAGGTGTGCCGGACCCAGGGCAAGTCCGAGATGACCCTCCAGCTTTGGGGCTTTTACCTTGCCGCCTGGAAACAGCTCCTGGCCCAACTCGCCGCCCAGCGCAAACACCTAGTGCTCACCTGCCACGAAAGCGTGGAGAAAGACGAAGTCGACCAATCGCTGCGCTACTTCGTCCAAGTCGCCGGCCAGATGAAATACATTATCGGCTCGATGTTCACTGACGTCTGGCGCTGCGAAGTCGCCGTCACCGCCGGGGCCAATCCCAAGCACACCTTCCAGGTCCGCACCATGCCCGACTACCGCTACTCGCTTAAGAACAGCCTCAGCCTTCCGCCCATTTTCAAATTCGACTGGAAACTCGTCGAGGAACGCCTGGCCGCATGAATACCAAAACCAAAAATGGTGAGCTTACCCGAAAGCGTGGCCGTCCGCCGACAATTACACACCGGGGCGACCGGGCAAAAATCGCAAAAGCCTTTTGGCAGATAAAGCTCTTGGGATTCTCCAAACATGCTGCAGCCGAAATCGTAGCAGAGCTTGCCAACTGCAACCCGTCTCCTGCCGCGATCTATATCCTGAAACTGGCCAGAAAACTTAACCCAAACCCAGAATATCCAGCATCGTGAACGTCACTTACCTTGTCACCGTCGTCCTGCCCGATGCCATGGACCCGGCGAGCATCGCCGACACCGCTTTTGACATCGAGGACGACCTGATGACCAATTTCGAGGTCGTTTCGGTGACCCCGTGGGCTCGGCCCTCCCTCGACTTGAACCAAGCCGCCCCCGAGGCTCCGCCGCTTTTCTAAAACCAAACCAAAAATCCAAAAATCCAATGAGTGATAATCAACCACTAAGCATTAGCCTAAACCTTGCTGATATCAGCACCACCGTCCCCTTGATCGCGGACGGCACCATGGCCCGCGTTCGTCTCAAAAACATCAGCCAGACCGAGCGCGACGGAAACCCGGTGATCAAGTGGGAGCTGACCCTTGTCGAGCCTGCGTCCACTACCGAGGGCGATCAAGTACGAGCCGGCTTCCCATTGTTCGTGAGCTTCGACACCTCACAGGAATTCTTGATGCAGAAGATGGCCCGCTTCGTCGACGGCTTCCTGGGCACCGGGGACGCCAACAACAAGAAGGGCAAACCGACCCGCCCGCAGTTCAATGCCCACATCGTGAGCCAGATGATCGGGACCGAGGCCATGGCCAAGATCACCGTGATCAAATCCAAGAAGTCGGACTATGTCGGCAACGACATCGCCACCGTGACCTACCTCGGCGACCTGGCCGCCGCAGCCTAACCCCACCAGAATCGGGGGGAGGCCATGCTCCCCCCTTTCCCAATGAGAAAAATTGTCCAGATTGCAGTGATACCCGGCGATTTAGCGCACAACGACCCTTTCATGTGGGCATTGTGCGACGACGGAAGTCTATGGATGGCCGTCTGCGATAGGGAGGACGGCATTGCCAAGTGGGAGATGGAAATGACCCCGGATCCGTATCTTTCGTTTGACCCGATGGCCTGCTATGAGCCGCCTGAGAGCCGCCTGAGAAATGATCGCCAATCTTAGCCGGCTCGTTCCCAACGAGCACCCGATCATCGTCGATGGCGTCGATTACCGGATCGCCGTCATTGGCGAGGCTCCAGGCGAAGACGAGGAGAACTATCGCCGGCCCTTTGTCGGCGCCTCCGGTCAGTTCTTGAGCAACATCATGCGCAACGAGGCGGACATCAACCGCCAAGCCTGCCTCATCGGCAACATCTGTCAGCACCGCCCCCCTTTGAACGAAATCGGCTTCTTCGATTGGGATGGCCCCGAGATCCAGGACGGCCTGGCTGAGCTGGCCCGCGACATCACCCGTTTCGACCCCCACCTTTGCGTGCTCCTCGGGAACACCCCGCTTCGGGCCGCAGTGGGCGCTCCTGCCAAGATTAGCGACTGGCGGGGCTCCCTCTTCGTCTCGGACTTTGCAAGCCCTCCTGCGCCCTTCTACGGCCGCAAATGCTTGCCCTCCCTTCATCCCGCTTATGTCCTCCGGGAATTTGCCGGCTACCCTTTGCTAAGATTCGATCTCAAGCGGGCGCGAGAGGAAGGCACTAGCCCGGCTTTGCAATTGCCCCATCGCGACTTGCAGACCGACCTCGACGCTAGCGAGCTTTGCTGGCTCCTCGACAATTGGCCGAGCGGCCGCCGGTGCTCCGTGGACATCGAAGGCACCCTGCACAATGGATGGCCGTGCGTGAGCATCTGCGGCGACCCCACCCGCTCGATTTGCATCGTCTGGTCCCGCTTCAGCGAAACCGAACATGCCCAAGTCTTGCAAAGCTTCAGTCGGCTGATGTTCCGCGCCAACGTCCCCAAAGTCCTCCAGAACCAACTTTACGACAATTTCGTCCTTAGCTACGGCCTAGGCATTCCGATCCGCGGCGTGGCCGAGGACACCCTGATCAAGGGCTGGTCGATCTATGCCGAGTTGGGCCGTTCCCTCGCGACGCAGGCCAGCGTGTGGACCCGCCAACCCCATTGGAAGGATGACTCGATGTATGGCGACGTCGGCGAAGGGCTCTACCGGGGCTGCGCCATGGACTCGGCGGTGACCCTCGAAATCTGCTGCGCCCAAGATGCCGCCTTGCACGGGCCTCCGCTCATCCACTATCGCCGGATGATCGAGCTCCAAACGCCCTTCCTTTACATGGAGCTGCGCGGGATCCGCTACGACCGCGACAGGGCCAAGGCGATGCTCGCCGACACCGTCGAGCAGATCAAGCCCGTGGGCGAGCGATTGGCCGCTTCCGCCGGCAAAGAACTGCGCGGTCCCAAGGGCAGTCTCTCCCCTTATAAGTTGATGGACGCCCTCTACACCGACAAGGGCTATGCCCCCCAGTATGCCAGGGAGCCGGGGAGCAATCGCAAATCGGACAAGCTCACTTCCGACATCGACGCGATCCTGACCCTCAAACGCACCCGCCCCAATGATGAATTCCTCTCCGATATCCTCAAACACCGTCACCTCGAAGGAGTTCGAGAAACTCTGCAAATCACTGCTGATAACGACGGCCGAGTCCGTTGCGGCTACTCTCTTGAAGCAGAGACGGGCCGAGTTAAGTGCTATACGTCGCCCACAGGTTCGGGTGCAAATCTGCAAACCATCCAGAAGGACCTCCGGATCAACTATTGTGCCGATGAAGGTCACGATTTCTTTCAATGCGATCTTGAAGGCGCCGATGGGTGGACCGTTGCTGCTCACTGTCATCGACTAGGCGACCCCAACATGTGGCTCGACTACCTGGCCGGGATGAAGCCCGCCAAGCTGATCGCCCTCATGTATTGGCTCGGGCCCGCCGTCAACGATTTCGACCGCGAGGAGCTCAAATGGCTCCACGACCACGTTTTCCCGATTGTCATCCAACTCGCCGGCAAGTGGCTCTACCTGGGCTGCAAACGCGTCCAACACGGTAGCTCCTACATGATGGGGATCCCAACCATGTGCGCGAACATCCTTCGGGACAGCTTCAAGGAATCCGGGACCCCGATTTACATGGAGCAGTCCGTGGCCAAGAACCTGCAGAACCTAATGTTCACCCGCTACCCCGGAATCTTGACCTGGCATCGCTGGGCTGAATCCAAACTGGTGGCCGATGCTAAGCTTGCCTCGGCCTCGGGCCAGTGCCGCCTCTTTTTCGGCCGGCGCTTTGGCCCGGCGATGCATGACACGGTGAAAGAATTCCTTGCGCACGAACCCCAGTCCAACACCACCTGGGCCACCAGCCTGGCGATGCTCAAACTGTGGAATGATCCGGAGAATCGGCGTCCGGATGGATCCCTAATCATCGAGCCGCTGCACCAAGTGCACGACGCCTTGTGTGGCCAATGGCCTCGCGACCACCGGGACTGGGCTCGTGCCAAGGTCCGCTCCTATTTCGACAACACCCTCTCGATCGCCGGCCGGGAGGTGAAGATCCCTTTTGATGGCGCCTACGGCCCCTCCTGGGGCGAGTGCGCTAGCAAGATATGAATGAAAGCCCTCCTCATGCGCATTTTTCGCCGACTTCTTCGTCGCCGCCGGCGCACCTACATCATCCTGCCCGCCGTGGACCCCGCCGATGACCACACCTGGTAACCTTATGAACAGTACCCTGCCCCAGCAAGTCACCAACCGCTATGTCGGCCGGCTGATCCGGAAAGGCGCCAATGACGAATTTGAACTCATTAATCTGCTCCGGCAGAACGCCACCGCCGATGAGTTGGTCGTCGGCCACTACTACCAAGCGGTCATCCTTCGGGTCAACGATGCCTCCAGCGAGTCGGCGGCGGGCGTGACTCCCTTCCAGGCCGTCCAGCGGGCCTTAAGCAAAGTGGGCGTCACCTTCCGCCCATGACCAATGATGAAATCCGCAAATTCATCCTTTGGCTCAACACCCTTAGCTGGTCCCAGCTCTGCGACCTCGCCGCCTATTGCCTCCAGCTCGCCCAGGAAAAACGCGAAGAGAACCGCAAAATTATTCGCCGTGCTGATTGAGCACCGCCGAGCACTTGAATGGGCATTCGTGGTCCTCTACTTCATCTTCAGCTTCTGGCTGCTGTGGGAACTTTGCTGGTTGGTGGCGTTCTGAACACGGCCATGACTCAGTATTTCATCTACGGCTTTCTGATTGGCCTGCTCGTTTATTGGCTCCTCTCGATGTTACCGCTATGAAACCGATGCGTTCGTTGCCACTATCGCCCAAAAGGCTCACCTACCCCTGCTTCATCCAGCCCCGCCTGGCCGGCATCCGCGCCCTCTACCAACTCGGTCACTTTCAATCGCAGAACTCCGGCAGCCTGCGGCACCTCACCGAGCCCTTGAGCAAAATTTTCGACGCCGCGATCATCCTGGACGGTGCCCTCTACGTTCACGGGTGGCCGATCGAAGAGATCGAGCGGGCCATCGCCGTTGACTGCGAAGACGTCGAGTACCACGTTTTCGACGTCGTGGATTTCCACCGGCCCTTCGCCTCCCGGTTCATGGCCCCGGCGAGCATTTTGACCGATACCCAATACCTTCACAAAACCCATGTGGTCGAGACCCACCGACTGAACTCCGGGGAAAGCCTTCCCTATTACCGGGGCAAGTGGGCCGACTATAGTGGCGTTATCTATCGGCTGGGGGATGGACCTTACGTCCCCGGCCTCAGCATGCACCTCCTCCATGAAAGTAGAACTACCCAGCGAAGACCCGATGAGCGTGGACGCGATCCTGCAGCTCATCCGCGGTCTGACGACCCAGCAGGTCCGTGAGCAGCTTGAACACGACGAAGAGCACAACGTTGACCGCCTCTTCTCCATCTATCACTTTTTCCGCCTGGCCAAGGACCGGTGAGTATCCTCCATGACTATATCGAGCTGACCAAAGGCACCGAGGTGCCGGAACTCTTTAATGTCTGGGGCGCTTACGTCCTCATCTCCTCTTCGGTCAGCCGCCGCGTCTGGCTCATCCACGGCCGGGACCCGATCTACGCCAACATCTACGCCATGCTAGTGGGGGACGCCGGCAACGGAAAATCGGTGGCCCTCAACGAGGTCCGGGACCTGTTGGTCGATATCGAAAACATTCCCCTGGCGCACTCGATCGAAACCCCCGAGGGCCTCTTGAGCCGGATGTCCGGCTACCCTGACGCTGACCCCCCTGAACTTTTCGAGGGGGCCTTCGACACTCGGCACCCGCACGGCGCCGTGGCCCAGGTCACCCCGATCACGATCATCGCCAACGAATTCGTCAACTTCATCAACAAGGCGCCCGAGAACTGGATTCACCTGCTCAATGACATCTACGACACCGACAAGAAATTCGGCTACTATACCAAGAGCAAGGGCGAGGACATGATCCACGGGCCCTATTTCGTCCTCTTCGGCGCTCTCACCACCGAGACCAGCTTCGACATGGTCAAAGGCCGGATCATCCAATCAGGATTTGCCCGCCGCTCTATTTTCCAATATGGCGAGCGCCGCTTCGATCAGCCCTGCCCTTTCCCGCCGGGAGGCCCCCAGAAGACCGCCCTTCGCGAGAGCATTATTCACCAGTGCCGCTCCCTCCAGAACCTGACCGGCGCGTTCCTGATGCCCCAGCGGACCAAAGACCACTACAGTGCGTGGTACATCGAGCACAGCCGCAATTGCCCCAAGGCACCCGCCCACATGCGCTCCTGGTTGACTTCCAAGCCCATGCAAGTCCTGAAGCTTAGCATGCTCACTTCCCTGAGCTTCAGCCACGACCTCGAAATTCTCCCCCTGCACCTCGACATTGCCCTGGATTTCCTGGGCAAGATGGAAGAGTCCCTCTACGGCATTTTCGGGGGCGCCGGCCGCAACGAGCTGGCCGGCGTGGCGGTGAAAATCTCGACCTACCTGCGCCAACAGGAACGCGCTCTTCCGATCCGGATCCTTCAGAACAGTTTTTTCAATGAGTGCAAGCCGCCCAACGACTTTACGGTCTGCGTCACTCATCTCGTGAGCCAGGGTGAAGCGGCGACCATGAATGTCGCCTCAAACGGATCCGTGATGACCTACATCGGCACCCCGCACGTCATGACCGTCTTCAGGGAAGCGAACCGGCCGCCCCCACCGCCGCCGGCATCGGAGGCAACCCCTGCCGACGATCAGCCGCATCCGCCAGCCGATTCAGCTCATACCGGGTCAACCGCGGATTCTGAGCCCGCAGCGCATCCACGCTCTGTGCCCGCTTGAGGCTCCTTTGATCCGGCCGCAGCCCCAGGTTTTGCAACACCTGCGCTTCAAATTGCTTCCTTTGCATTTCCGTGGGCAAGTTGACGTTCATATTGAACATCCGCAGCGTCTTGGCGTACTGTTCCGAGCCGCTTCCCTCCCGCCTCAGGTCCCTTGGGAACTGAAGCTCCACGGCAGCCCTGGCCGCCGACCTCGCCGCGTCCTCCCACTTGAAGTTGGGATCCTCCTGCACTTTCTGGCGCAAGGTCTGCCGGATATCCCCGAATTTGCCCTCCAGCGCCTGATTGGCCAGCCCTTGCGTGAACATCTTGTTGCGCTGGGCTTCCACCTTCTCGGCCCCGAGAGCGACCCGCTGCATGGTGTTCCATTCGGTCAACCTGCTGGGTTGGAATCCGAGCGCCATCCCAACCATCTCTCCGCCCGTCGGATCGAGCACCGGCCGATCATTGTAATCTCTGACCTTGAACCCGTCTGCGGCCAGACCAACGAACTTTTTGGCGACGGGGGGCATCAGCGTAATCAACGCTTCGCCCGGTTGCCCAGTCAGCGCCTGACCCACGCCTTTGAAAAGCTGCGTCCCGAGATTGACTGCTGGGCCCGCCAGCGTCTCGGGATGAAACCCATTGAACTCGCTCATACCCGGAAGCAGGTTGCCCATGCTCAACCGGCTCTTCAAATCCCACCCGAACATGCTCGGGATCCCGTTCATCGCGATATCGGAGATCACGTTGCCCTGCTCCGCATCCCCGGCAAAAAGCATGTTCGTCCACTTCTTCAGGTTCTTGTTGACCTCCAGCTCCGGAAAGACCTGATTGATGCCGGCGACCGCCGCTCCGGCAAAGGGCACTCCCAGCGCCCCGGCGAGCGCCGTCTGCACCGCGAGGAGCTGCACCAACGCCACCCGGGCATTATGCTTTTCGCCCGGCTTCAAGCCCGCTGGATCATAAAATCCTTTGCGGATGTAGTTCGCGATCTGGTTGATCGTCCCAACGTTGTAAGTCTGCATCGACATCGCGAGGACCCCGGCACTCCGCGAAATGTCATCCTTGCCCGAAAACGCCCAAATCGGCCGGTTGGCCCTTCCGCCTACATCATTGACCGTCTGGTTGAATCCCTTAGCTTTCTCGTAAGCCGCCTGCCGCGCATCCTCATACGCTTTGCCGCTAAGCTGCCTCACCCCGTCCTGTTCCATGTGCAGGTCGAAGGCCGCGGTGATCGCCGCGTTGTTATTGAATTTCTCCACCTGCTGGAACATCCACATCGCTTTTTGGTTAATCGCCTTGTGGATCCCGTCGAGTTGCTGCCCCTTGCTCTGCGCCCTGCCGCGGCCCAGCGCCTGCTGGAGGGCCTCCATCCCGTCATTGCCCGGATCGCCCTCGTTGAAAGCCGACACGATGCCCTCGTCCTTGATCTGCCGGTTGAGCCACTCCCTCTCCTTCGCCAACTCTGTCGGGGGCTTTGTTAGTCCCGTCGCCTCCTTCATGGCCCCGATCACCCGCCGAAAGGAGTCAATCGGCTTCCCGGTCAGGTTGCTCATCTCGGTGGCCCCGCGGGTCAGCATCTGGGTTCCATTGATCATCACCGTCGCCGGCGTGAACCCCAGATACCACGTCGAAAGCACTCGCCTCACCTGCGCCGCGATCGCCGGATCCGGATTGAGCATGTTCTGGGAATGCTTATCCATCATTTCCAGAATGTCCGGCCGCGACAGCAACTCGGGCTCGTTACGTAGCGCCCTGGTCTGGGTCCTGAACAGTTCCCTGGTCCAATACGAACTGCTCTGCTCGATCCACCCGATATGATTGCGCACGAAGCTTGCATCCTCGTAGCCCGGTTGTTCGGTCCGGGCGACCATTTCGGCCACTGCATCCGGAGGCATCGCATCCCTGAGCAAATCCGCTTGCCTGGCTTGGAGGGCCTGCAACTCGGGAATCCCGAAATCCACTGGCTGATCGGGGGCATCACCGCTCCGCTCCAGTCGCACGATCTGCCCACCCCGCTCGGCCACCAGCTGCTTGGCTTCCTTTTCGCTATTAACCTTATCAAAAAGCGTCTTGTTACCCTTCCGATATTCCAAGTCGTAGGCCCCGTACTTGCGCATCGTGGTCCACCCAGGATTAGCCTCGTTGAACGCCCGCTGCTTCTGGAGCATTTCGGCACTGTTTTTTGAGACTTGCAGCAAGCCGTCGAAAGCCACTGGACCGAGTTCCTGCTGCAAGCCGGCGAGCTTCACCTGATTCTCGGCCTGCACCTGCGGATTGCTCATGTCCGACATCGCGATATCGAGCATCCGCTTTGAAAATTCCATGTTCTGCGCCACCTTGAGCTTGGTGGCCGGTGCGATCTTGATCGCCCCATTGAGCAGGGCCACGTCGGTCATCTTGTTCATGATCGACTCCATGTTCACCTGACCAGCCTGCGTCAGCCTCGTCACCAGATTCTCCACTGCCTGCCGTTTCCCCTCAGGCACGGAATTGAGCACTTGCCGCACATCTGCGTCGTCCCTACCCAGCATCTGGATGCCGCTCTCCTTGCCCTTCTCGTAATTGTGATACATCCACTTGCTGGCCGCCCTCTCAACCTGCGGGTCCTGCAGGCTTCTCAAGAATTCTTTGGTGAACTTGCCCTTCTCGTCCATCCCGAGCGCCTGCAGGGCCGTCAACTTCATCTTCTTCATGTTGCTTTCCAGCTGAAAGCTCCTGCTCACCCATTCCGAAGCTTCCTGACTGACCTTCGCGAGATACGTCGGGGTGGCAAAAATCCGCTCCAGCATCGTCAACTTTTTGGCCGGCGTATCGACCTCGGGCGGGTCCGCTGGGCCCGGCTCGGGTCGCCTCATCGATTTGTCCAAAAATCCCGCCGGCGACACCCCGTTCAAATCCTGGATCGCCGTGGTGTCCTTGACGAACTGCCTCTCCGCGTCCAGAGCTTTGTTCGCGTTATCAAGGTAACCGACGGCGAACTCCCTCATCTTCGCGGGATCACCAATGCCTACCCGGCCGCCAACCTCTGGCCGGGTAGCATTGTCCACCATGCCCAAAAGATCGCTCAAATCCCTGACCTTCGCGTAAACATACGCGCTCACCTTCGGATCGAGCACCCGCAGCGCCATGTCTGCGTCCTTCGCTTTGCCGAGCACGAGGTCCGTCGCGAACTGAGTGATCGCCGCCTCGCTTGGATCATACCCGATTTCGCCCAACGCCTGCCTCGACGTCGCCGACTGCGGAGTGGCCATGAATTCCTGCAGCTCCTTAGAGGCCTTGACCATTTCCGGGGTATCGACCTTTTGCAGCCCCATCCACTGGATCGCCTCCTCGTTGGCGCCCCGCATCAGCGCAACCGCCCGCTCCGCCTGCTTCGTCGCGAGCTTCGGAGTCAGCCCCTGATTCTGAAAGTAACGTTCGCCATATTCCCGCGCCGTGGCCTGAAAATTCCTGGCACCGATCAAGTCATCGGTGCGGCCCATCAACTGCTCCAGCACCGACCCCTCCGTCCGCAACCCGAGGACGTTCTTAATGAAATCGACAAACTTGCTATAGACGCTCGTCCCGTCCGGCGCCTTCAATTTCGCCAATTGGTCGCGGAAGGGCTGCGAAGTCAGTCCCTGGCTGATAAACTCATCGTTGTTGAGGAGCCCATAAATCGTGTGCATGTCGGCGTCTGAGGTCTCACCCAAATGCTGTTTGTAATCGTCCCATTTCGCGTCGCCTTCCCCGTAGCGCCGATACCAATCGGTTTTCTGCATGTCCTCCATCACCCCACGCACGCTCTTGGGCAAGGAATCAATGACTCGCTGCCTCAGACCGTCCAGCGCCGTCACGTGCTCTGCATTCGCGGGATTCTCCAACTCATGCAGGGTCAACCCGTGAAGCAGCTCATGCATCATCGTGAAATCCTGATTGCGCGCATCCTCATGCCTCAAATTGGCCCGGAGCTTAAGCACCGCCCGGCCATCATCGCCACGATCAGCATAACTGGTGTCGATGTCCCGCAAGTGCACGTCGATCGCCCCCAGAGCCGCCTCATGCTTTGCCAAGTCCTGCGCCAACGCCCTGATCACCGGGTCCTGCGATTGACTTAGTGAGTTGTTCAAATCGCGCCCGTTCGATCCAACCCTCCTCGCGAATTCCAGATCCTGCTCCGTCTCGGGAGCGAACACACGCTCCTTCTCAACCTTCTGGGTCGGCGGGGTATACGGCACCTCCATCTGATCGGCAAGCTTCCCGGTCCACTCGGCGACATGGGGCTGCCGGACCCAAGCTTCCAGGGCCGCCTGGTCCATCCCGTACTTCTTTTTGAAAGCCTCCAGCCCATCCTGAGCGAAATCGATGAACTTGCGCTGGTCCTCCACGTGCGGCGTCCCCTGGGTGATCCTCGTCGCCTTCTCGACCTCCAACTGGGTCAGCGGGACCGTGGCCGGGCTATCGGCATGGGGCACCTCCTCAATCTTGGCCACATCAGCCATGGTGTCGCGGCCAATCGCCTCCCCAGGCTTGCCCTCTGCGCCAAACGCCGCCCGGAACTTTTCCGCCTGCTCCGCGGGCACGGTGACTTCTATCGTCTTATGCCCCCGATCCCGGATAACCGCAAAACGGGTGCTGCCCCTGAAAAATCGCGGCTGACCATCGGCGTCGAGAGTCATGACCGGCATTTCCATCGGCTTCCCTGAGTCAACCCACCTGGCAAATCGGTCGTAGCGCACCCGATCGCCTCCTTCGGCTTCCGGTCCCACCCGCTCTTCGGGAAACGCTTTCCCATGCGCGGCATCAAGCTTAGCGATATCGACGCTCACCGGCACCTGACCAGTTTGCTCGCTCTGCTTAGAAGGCACATAGCTGATCGGTTTCGACGGCTCCGCCCCTTCGGCTTTAAGATGGTTCCAGGCATCCACTGGAGTCATCTTGTATATCTGCTCGTCAGTGAATCCCTTGGCCTTAAGGTCACGCTCCATTTTCTTGGTGATCATCGTCGGCTGACTCGCCGTCGTGCCTTCCGGAGGCGGTTCGACCGGAGGCTTCACCGTGGGCTCGTGACCCTTGTCGATCCTCGCGTTCAAATCACCGAGCTGCGCCTCCAGGTCGCCGCGCACCTCATCGGGCGCGGTCTCCAGATCCCGCACCACCTGATCGCGCTGGGCCACGAGCTTGTTTTGCAGCCCAGCTTCCTCGTTCGCGTCCATCATCCGGCGGGTATCATTGATCGCTGCCCGAATGGCGGCCCGTTCATCGCCCACTTTTCGGGTCTCAAGAATATTAGCGAGGGCCACATCGTCGATAGGAGCCTCGCCATAGTGCGCCCGAACGCCGTTGAGCTTCACTACCGCCCCCTGAAGATCCGCTCCGCTCTTGGCCGCGGCAACTGCCTGATCCGCCTCGACCAGCGCCCTTCCCGCATCAAATTCGCCGGGCGCCACCAAATCGCCCGCCGCCGAGCTAAGCTCCTTCTGATAGAACTCGGCCCAGTGCCCTTGCGGGACCCCAAAAACCTGGGTGTCGGGCAACTCACCCGGCCTCACCCCCGGCTCGTCCTTCGTAACGTACCCAATTTGCTTGCCCGCGAGTTCGCCATTGCGCGGATCATCCGCGACTTGGATCCACCGATAGCCCGGCTTTTCGCGCAGAACGGTCCCGGTGACCTCGGTGCGCGGGGTATCGGGCATCACCTGGGCCCCGAAGATATTGCCCGGCTGCGCCCCTTGCAGCTTCACTAGTGCACTCTCCTGATCCGTGAGCTTGTCCTGTCGCTCCTGCCCGAGTGCGCTCCCCTCCTCCTCCAGTCCCTTGGTCTGCGCCCGGATGTCGTTGATCCTTGTGTTAGCGTCGCCTTCCTGCGCCGTCGAGCCGGGCGGATCCACGATCTCGGCCATCCCGGGCTTGTTGCTGATCTCCTGCTTGTTCTCGTTGAAATTCTTCAAACCCCGGGTCAGCTCGATCGCATTCTCAAGCTCGGCGACATGACTCCGCGTGGCCGCGCCTCCCCACGGCACCCGACCACCCCTGGTCAGGTAAGCCGCAGCGAAGGGCGCCTGACCGAGGGTAAGGTTAAGCAGCTGTTCGGTCGGGGAAACGTGGATCGGCTCGCCGGCGGCCACTTGCTCGGCCACCTGAGTGCCTACACCTAAGCCTCCGGCCGCGAGCTGGCCCGCCCCTTGACTTAGGACGCCCTGCGAAATCGTTTCGGGGAAATATCGACTAATGGCCTCAGGAGCCTCGCCAGCGGCCATCCTTGCCGCTTGCTGAACCGGTCCGCCCCCGAGTATCTCCCCTTCGACCAAACGACCTCCCAGGCGCTTCAGAGCCGCTTGTTCGGCCCAATTTGCCACCCCTGGCATCGCGGCGGCCGTAGCGGCCCCCAGAACGCCAGCAGTGGGGCTTCCTGTCGAGGTATAGGCTTCTGCCCCACTAAGCGCAGCCATCCCGCCAAGCCTTGCCGCGGTCGCTCCCCACCCCACTCCGGGAATGAACATCGGCAACATGTTCACGGCCATCCGACCCAAGCCACCGCCAATCGACGCCCCGGCCTCAGGGTTGCCGACCGCTTCGCCGATGCTCCTCCCTACCTCTTCGCCGGCCTGCGGAATCCCAGTCATTTCGAGCAACCGGTCAATGCCCACGCTGGTCCGCTTGATCCAGTTGTCGTTCAGGCCCTCCGAATAAAGATCGATGCCTAGGGAGTCATTCATCTCCTGACTCCACTCGGCCAAGGGCTTAGTCACGACGCCCGCGTTAGCGAGCGAATCGTACATGTCCTTAACCTGGCGGTAGCCAAGCATCAGAAGTAACTTCTATACCCTCTTCCCGCCACCGCAGCCGCATTCAGCCGTTTCAGCTCCTCCGGATCAATTCCTGGCACCCCGCCCAGCTGCGCCCACTGGTTTGTGGCGTTGTTCCCCTGACTCGCAAGTGCAGCTGCTGGCGACAACCTCGGGCTCTTTTCAAACTGTCCGCCCGGTCCCCACGGATCGCTCGCCTGCCTCGCCGTATACTGCTCCTGCGCAAACCGCACCGGGTCCGAGGCTTGGGCCGCCGCCTGGTACAGCCTCTCTGGATTCTGCCTGATATCCGTGGCCTGGCTCTCTCGCATCCAATCGATCAACATCTTCAGGTTCTGCGTCTGTTGCTCAGGAGACTGCTGCCCGCCACCCGGCGCCTGCGGATTGAACATGTTCCCCAACATCTGTTGTGGATTAAACAGCTGGTTTGTAACGTCCAACTGCGGTGGCGCTGTATTTATGTTAAATTCTTCCCTACCCCCATCAGTCCTGACCGGACCTCCGGCCCCACCTTGATTGAGCCAGTCGTTAAAACTTCCAATCCCCTTGTCACCCCCGAAAATTCGCTTCCGTGTTTTCCCGCTGATCGAACTCTTGCCCTCTTTCGGGCCCACACTTTTATCGTAAATAGGCATAACTCTTGTTCCTTTCTGATTTACCGTAATCCTAGCGTTGCCAATATCCTATCAATCGCATTCGGTTCGTGCGGTGCCGTATACCTCAAATCCGGTAACCCCTGCCGGCTAAACGACGCCCCCGGCGCATAGTCACCAAGCTGCGCCTCCGGTATTACGCCACCCACGGTGGGCATCACCGCTTCCGGCGTCAGATAACCCCCACCCACCGTCGGCATCCTCGGCGGCTCCGTCACCCTCGATAGCAACTCCTCAACCGGCAACTCAGGCAAGCCGGTCGTCGGTATCGGCAAATTCCCCGTCCCATACCTGTAGGGTTCCGGCTGCGTTGTCGGTCCCGGTGTCGGGTTATAAGTCGTCTGCGACGGCGCTACCGCATTAGGAAACTTCATAGCCTCTAGAATCTGTGCGAGTGGCGCCTCAGACCGTACTGGACCCTCCTGTGCCCCACTCCTGGCCAGACTGGCCGCACGATATGCCGCCGGATTCGTGAATTCCGTATATTCAAGTTGCGGCGCCTCATCGCCGAGCAGTCCCGCGCTGGCCAAATTCACGCCGGCCTTCCCCAGATTTAACAGCGCCCCCGGGGTATTCCACATCATCCCCAATAATCCTTTGCCTCCGGAAAACCTGCCAGTCCCCTGCGCCGGCGCCGCTGCATTCCACTCGCCCCACTTGAATTCAGGACGGGCCAAAACCTCCGGGCTAAGTTTAGTAGTTATGTCAGCAGTTATGTCCTTAACCGTCTTCCAATCGCGCCTTTTATACGCGTCCGCCAAGGCCGGCGCCTGGGTCCTGACCGCGGCATCCTCCCGGGCCTTCTGCAAGGCAAGAGTGTCCGCCTTCGCTTCGGGCGACAACGCATCGATCAAGCTCCGACGCTTGGTCGCATCCGTTTCAAGATCCAGGTACTTGCCAATAAGCGTGTCCCTCGACTTCGACTTCTCAGCTTCAGACTGCGACTGTCTATAAGCCAACTCAGCCAACGCCCTATCCTGTTCCGCCTTCTTCTGCCAATTCTGAAACTCCTCCTGCGACCCAAGTCTCTTCTCTTCGAGACCCAGCCTCTGCCTCTCTATGTCCTCCCCGGCTCCCTGGTGCGCAATATTTGCCATCAACTGCTCTCTGCTCAGACCCAGCTCCTCCGGCGAAGCACCTCGTCCATACCCCATCAACTGCATCGCCATCTTCATCGCGGTGTCGCCCTGATCGCCCCCGCCGCCTTGCAAAAACCCGGTTGGATCGAACTGCAACCTCCGACTTCCACCAATGTGTCCTCTAGCCATGGCTATCGTCCTCCAAACAAATCAAACTGATACTTCGGTCCCGGTGATGTTCGCTCTCTCAACGACTGCTCAGGAAATGGATTAGCAGGTTCACCTTGACCAGTCCCTCCACCGCTCCCAGCCCTTCTACTCCACATTCTAGCCCATAACGCCGGATTAGCCGTACCCATCGGGCTCGTCAATCCCGGTCCATATATCCCTCGGCCCAGCACATTAGAGGCACCCCCTCCTCCAACCTCGCCAGGTGAATAAGGGTCATTAGCATGTGCCTGCAAAACTATCGGCATCTCCCTATTCTCCGCCACCGCCCTGTTTTGTTGCTGACTCGCCCACGTCCCCAACTTCGGCCCCTGCAAATTACGTGGAGCCCACAATACCGGACCCTGATTATTCGGAGACTGACCATACCCCATCCCCGACGTCTGACTCTCCGTCCCCGGCAAATAATACTCCTGATTCCCGCCGGCGTTAGCCTGCGCCGCCCTGGCGTTATTTATCGCCGCCGCCCTAGCCCAACTGGCCCGGCTTTGCGCCTTCTGCGCGTTCTGAGCCGCAATTATATCGGCCAAATCCACCATATTCGGCATCGCCGCCGTAATATCCGGCGTCACCATCCCTGGTATCTGCGACGTCTGTGCCGGAAAATCCGCAAACAACTTCTGCGGAGTCTGAGTACCTACCATTGTTCCCGACGGTAATCCCGGCGAGCTAAAAGTTCCGAATGCCATAACATTACACTTTCATTTGGGCCTGTGACGGCGTCACCGGCGTAAAATCCGCTCCCCTGAAAACGTACTGCGGCATCGGAAACGCCCCACCCAACACCGTCGCCGCCCCTGCCACATAGTTCATAGACCCGGTCGGATCGTTCTCGATCACATAAAATTCATCGCCATTCATCGCCGGAACACTCACCGACAATTGTGCCGCCTCCTCTGGTGTCGCCGCATCGATCGACGGCCTCCACGCCCTAACCGTATAATTAGGCATACTACACCAACGGGTTAATTTGCGGTTGTGGTTGCGGCAACGGTAACTGTGTCTGCGGTGCCCACATCATCTGCATCGCCTCCGGACTCAGCTGGAAATAACTCCCCTCCACACCCGGCGGCAATCCCCCAAATCCACTCTGCGGCAACTCGCCTTGTTGTGCGCCCTGCTGCGGTGTTATCTGCGGCATCCCGCCCCACGGTTGCAATTCAAATGGATTTTGCTGTTCGGTAGCCATAATATTACCTCCACATCTTACTCAGCACATCCGAACTCAACGAATTCGTACTTCCCGTTCCCCCGGCAATTCCCCCAGTCGGAGTTGTAGTTCCCCACCCACCAGTTGCTTGAGGGTACTCTTGCGCACCCGTCTGCAAGTTCAACCTCGGTAACGGATTTCCACTCGCATCCGTGGGCCAATTAGTCGCCCCTGGATACTGGGCCTGCTGCTCATAAGTTCCCAAGCCCCCTCGCTGCAAATACTCATCCTTCATCGCACCCGCGCCCCAATTCCTCGGGTTCAGCGGATCAATATAATTGGTTGTCGTATTCTCGTAACTCTTCGACAAATTCATCAACTGGTCAAAACCAGACGACCACGGTCCCCGACTTATTGTCGATCTAGGGTTATACTTCTGATACAATTCCTGGGCCAGCGGATCTTTATACCCCGCTTTTCCCGCATACTGATACGGGTTCGTTTTCTTCGCAGCTGTCGCCGCTGTCGTATCTATTGCCATAAAATTCTCCTACGGTTTGGTTTCCTTGTACGCATTGCTGCCGCTGAAATCGTCCAATATAAACGGGTTTTGTCTCTTCGGACTCACCATCTCCTCGGCAAAACTCGGCGTCTGGGGCATCTTGTTCTTATCCATCACCCGGGCTGAGCCCTCATCCTCATCCTCGAACATCGCCATAAACTCTACCTCAAAGTTACATAAGAAGTCTTCCTCACCCACAGCTTCTTATACACATCAACCACACTGGAAATCGGCACCGTCGTCCCTATCGCATTGACATACGTCGTCGCACTCGGCGTCGTCGCGCTGATCGAAAACCGATCCACCGTGTTCCCATAGTACGCATCACTCGCGTAAGTCACCCCGATACTGGTCCACGCATCGGTCAGCACATTGCTCAAATTCAGCGAATACGAAATCCCCTTGAACAGAATGTCCGTCGGTGCCCAGGTGTATAGCAGTACGGGCGCAGGCGCGGTCGTAAAAAACGCCGTCTCCTCATAAATCGCTGACGGGGCCGTAAACGCCGCCCTGATTCCCGCCGTCCACTGCGGCTCCTTCCGGTTCGCCGTGGCCAGTGCCACCAGCGCAAAACTCAAATAACTAAGAATCGCCGGAAACGTGAACTGTCGCGTCGTATACGTTCCATAGGTCACCAGCGCCGCCGCTCGATCCACCCTCCGCAGCGAATGGACCGCATCGATCTGCCGGTCCTCGTAGTCAACAATCGTCCCCGTATCGGTAAACGCCGCGCCCTGCGCCACCACGTTCAGATACGTCCACACCTCCTGCTGCAAATTCGCATCGAACTTCTTCAGCACGATTTGCGGAAACGCCGCCGGAGTCCCGTGGACCTTCCACGTCTCCTGCAACGCATTCGTCCCGTCGATCGGCTTAATGCTCGCATCCGTCGTCCCGAATACTGACGTGATCGTCGTACTCGCCGGAACGATCTTCTGCTCCAAATCGAGCACCGCCCCGTTCCACTGCGGATCAATCTTCTGCCCGGTAATGACCGGCGGCGAGGTCATGTCCCTTGATTGCACGCTCACCGTCTTTACCCCAACCTTGCGCTGCTCCTCTTTCCTGACCGTCTCCCCCGCTAACAAAGCCGGCAAACCGGCATTTCCGTCAAGGGTATGGCTTTCCAGCTTCTGCGGGACCAAGGCCCGAAACTCCGCCGGGATCAAGTCCTCCCTGCTCAACTGAAAGCTCTTGTCATCGAAGGTCGGGGCCTCGACCTTCTTAGTGACCCACACGTCCCCCACCTGCTCGCTGGTCCCATCCTGCAAGGGCGGCCCCTCGACAAGTCCAGTCTCACTCGTCGAAACAGTCTCCGTGACATTCGCCACCTGACCGGTCTGATTGATCACGATCTCGCTCAGGTGGCTCGCCGGCAACTGGCTCATATCGTTGCCGCTCCCCGGCGCACCATCACCCAGATACCGATTGGTCCTCAGCCTCTCGTCAGTGACCGTCTGCTTCAATTCGCTTTCCAGCGCCCCTGAATCAAGATCGTCAATCTTGGCGTCGATATTCTGCTTCTCGACCCTGATCGTGATCCGGTCCCGCAGCCAGGGCGGCAACCGATCAAAATAGCCCCTGACCTTATCGACCAGGAGCGGCCCCTTATTCTTCAAAGTAAGCGCCATTTCAATAAACGTGGCGTCGGTTCTCCTCGTACCTGAACGCATCCCACTGCCTGAAGTTCTCCAGCGCCGCATCCCTCAGCTTCTCCGGCGGGGGCAGATTGCCCTCCTGCCGGAACACAAATTCCTTGGCCAGATGATTGACCTCCACGATCCCGCCCCACATCAGATACTGCGCCCCCTTGGTCAGCCAGACATCACTGGTGTCGCCCCCCGGCATCATCTCAACCACTGCCACGCCCATGGTCGCTGTCGCCGTCCACGTCCCCTTCGGGGTATACGCTCCTCCCGGCACCATGGTCGTCGCCGCCATCCCCATATAATTGGACACGATTGGCTTCCCCAGGTCCGTCACCGCCGATACCCGCCACTCGCCCGAACTGTCCCACCAGATCGCGTATAGCGCCGCCGGCGGCCCGTACAAAATGTTCAGGTATAGCGGCCTTCCATTGTAAATTCCATACGGCCAATATGACCCATTGGCATTGGTCGGATTCGTCAGCTGCTCCACGATGACCTAATCGCTCGTGCTCGTCCAATCCTGCTGAAAAGTGTAAACTTCCAGCTCCAGATCAAAAAACTGCCCACGTTCCATCGTCGGCACGCACCAGATATCATTTCCGCAAAACGCGATCCGCTGCAAATCGAAGCCCCTCCCTGCAGTCGTGGCTTCCCCATCGCTCGGATACCTGGGCCCGAACCCAGGCTTCATCTGCCTTTGCCGTTCAATAGACTCACTCACCGTGGTCCACTCGACCGGGTGCACATTAAAGTTGTCGTCGTAGATCCCGCACTCGATGACGCTTTTGACCTCGCAACTTGGGCTGCCCTCCTGAATCGCATCCTCCAGCGTCCCCCCGCTCATCCCGTCCACGGTGACCGTCACGTGCTTCCTGCTGAACTCGAAGTCGTGTAGCATCTCCGCTTGGCGCCTCACGTTGTTCAGCGCCAACAAACTAAGATCCGCGCCGTTGATCGTCAGATCCGGAACCGACTTCTGCAAATACGCGGCCATCATCGACCGCAATTGAAGCAAAGTCATAGGCTCACTCCCTTCGCCTCCAATTCACTTTTAAAAATGGCAAACGGTGCCCCAGGCTTTCGTCCATGATTGGCCTTGGGGCACCGCTTACACATCCCTTTAGAACTTGTGTCCGGCTGAACCATAAGGCCCGTCCGGCTTTCCACTCCCGGCCCGCCATTCCTTCAGCTCATTGGTGCCGGTCATGGTGTCCTTGGCGTCACTGGCCTCCGTGCTCATCAGCTGTTCCGCCTTCTCGCTACTCTTTTTGGGAATGCTCGGACTCCATTCCGAGACTCCGCTTTTGTAGTCTTTAGCCATTCTACCTTTCCTCCTTTCTTTCTATTTGTTAAGGTGAACCTTCGACCCTGATATACGCCTCCGCGCTGGTGACGTCCGCCGGGACCCCGGCCGCTCCGCCGCACAATAGAATCGTGTTCGCGATCGGATCGACGACCGCCGGGACCGCCGCTCCTGCCGCCTTGTCGAACAGCATCGAGCACCACGACAGCTTCTTCAGTCCGAACGCGCTCGCCGGTATCGGATTGGCCGCCGTCCCCTGCCCGGTGAGCACCACCTTGCAGCTCCTCGTATATCTCGCCCTGTTATCCTTTCCCGCGGTCGGCCACTCGCTCATGCCAATGTCGCCGGGGTAAAGGCTTACCGCTGTATTAGCTAACGCTGCCATAATTTCAGGTCAGGGTTATGCCCCCGATGTTCTCCACGTACATATTGGCTTCCGGGAATCGGAATTCGAACCCGCACTCCGTCAACCACTGGTCCTTCCGCTTGTCCGCATCGGGCAGCTGGATCATCGGCTGAATATCGGTATCCGAATCGCTGAGCGGCCGATACCCCACATACCCCAAGTCAATATAAAATGCGCTGTTGCGCATCTCCGCACTTGTAAACAGTGGGTGCTGCTTATAGTACACCTCCCCGGAATTGCTCAGGTGTCGCACCAGCTTGAAATTAAAGCCGTCGAAGCCCTCATCCCTCAGCGAAGTGAACTGCGTTTGCCGCTCGAACATATCGCTGACTTTCGCCAGATATTCGGGCCCGCAGAGGCACAGCTTGTCCCAACTCGTGTTGTTCGTGCGCTCGAAGACCCTCGCCATGAGCAGATTGAAGTCCGCCTTGGTGATGGTCGTGCCTCCGCACTTAATTACCCGTTTGTTCGGCGCGGTCCGCCAATCGACCACCGCACTGACATCGGGCTGGCCATACAGCGTTCCCTTCTCCCACTGATCGAGGAACCACCGCAACCCACCAGTGTACCGTCTGGGCACCGTTTGACCGGTGTCCGGATCGACCTCTGTGGTCTTGGCATTCTCCCCAAAGAAGATCGCCCGCTCGATGCTCGCCAGGTGCTTAATCCCGTTGCTCTTGCTCTGGTCCTTATATGCCCCTGTTTTGTCGTAGCGCAGAGGCTCCTTGAGCGCCGTCCTCGTCAACTCATAGGGAGTCTTGAAGATCTGCGTGTTGTTGGTGATCTCGTACGGGAACACGATCCCACCGGTTCTCGACCTTGCACCTTCCGCATAGGCCGTTCCAATCAGCACCGCGCTTTTGCCATTCGAGGCGGCCGCCGTGTTGAGCACGTTGCTCCACGCACTCACCGCCATCAATTCCAGATACCCAGTGCCCGTGGCCGTGACCCTTCCGGTCAGATCCGCACTGCCCGTGGCCGCCGGACCCGTGGCGCTCGTCCCCACTTGAAAGATCTTGACCACGTCATCGACCTGAAACATCGAAGCGTCCTGCACATAGACCCTCATCACCCCCCACTGGGCCAACAGGAACTTGCCATTCGCGTCGCCGGCGGGCGTGGTGCCCCCAGTGGCCGTAAAAGCCCCATCTTTGTTGGTGCCCCCGGTCGGGTTGGCCGCAGTGATCGTCTTGGTCTCCTGCCACCGCTCCTCGTTCCACCCGAACACGGGTTGCGGGGTGTCCTCGCTTTCACTCATCGACAGCAAACCCGTCAGCGGGGCTGTGCCGTTTGGATACGCATAAAAGATTTTGCGCCGAGTGTTCTGACTCCAATAGTCATCAATTTGTTCTGAACTAACTAGCCCGAAGGGCATCTTTCTTTAGTCTCAGCGTCGCACCCCGCCAATTTACTCCTCCATTAATTGCGGCCCTTGCTAAGGATCGAAAATGGCCAATCCCCGTGGCTTTGCCACAGCCGGCCCTTTCGGTCCCGCGCCGCCGCCGGAGCCCGGAGTCGTCACCGGAATCCCCCCTTGAGCAGCCGCAGGGCCTTGTTTACGTTTGGTGGCCCCGATCGGCGTCCCGCCTCCGTTGCCACCATTAAGTTTAAAATCGGGGTTACTCACCTTGATCACAGCCTCGACCCCGCTGGCGATGGCCTGAAACATTTCCCGCTCGCTCCTGAACTGCACGCCCTGGCCCAGCAGATTCTGGCTCACCGCAAACAGAAGTGGCCTGATCTCCTCCCGGCCCAGCTCCGGATAAGCCTCCTTGAACCGGTTCTCCCCTGCCCTGGCCTGTTCCATCTGCATGTGCTGCACCACCGGCCCATACACTTGCTGCATCTGGTCCATCATCTCCCGCAGCCGGTACTGGGTGATCGTGTCGGAGTGCCGGATCACGCCATCCCGCATCTCCGCGATCGCCTGTTCCCTGCTTTCCAGGTTGTCGTACTTCGCCAACCATTCCTTCGTCGGTTCCCAAACATTGAGCAGCCGCTTAGCCTCCTCGGAGGTCATCTGCCTCTGCGGGGGCTGGAAATGCTGCCCGATGACCTGCCCGAACCGCTCGGCCAAGGCCCCGGCATCGACCATTGCAGGTCCCTGGGTCCGTTGATCGGCTCCGCCGCTCCCCGAACCTTCACTGCCGCTTCCAAGGTCACCACGGCCCCCCTGGCCGCCCTGTCCGGGCTCCTCAAAGACCGCTTGACCCCGACTTTCGCCGGATTCGCCGCCTCCACCCCCGCCTTCGGCGCCATCGGGCGCCAAAAGCATCCCCCATTCTTCGTTTAGTATTGATTTCATCATTTTCGTTGTTGCCGCACTTAACTTCAGGTCAGGAAGTCCTCATACCTGTCCCTGTTTCGAGGTTGTGCGCTTACCTCTTGCAAATCCTCGCTCTCCAGCACGTCGATTTCCCTCTTCAGGTCCTCCAAACTGTTGGCAAAGACCTCAATCATCGTCTGCACCCGCCGCAACTCACCCCTTAGCTTGAACATCTCGATTTCCTGCTCCCTGGTGACCGGATCGAGATCCAAAATCTGGACTTCAAGCTCCTGCAGCTCCGCCCGGCAACCCGCTTGATAGTTCCCATGCACAGGCCCCGCAATAAACGCCTCAAAAGCATCCCTGAGCTTCCGCTTCCTGATCAGCTCTTCAGTCAGCTTCATGCGGCTGCCGGCATCTGCGGCCCTCCTGCTCCCGGCGGCGGCCCCTGCGGACCTGCTGGCGGCATCATTTGTGGCAAGGGCGGCGCCTGCCCACTCGCCACCTGCTTCTGCAACGAAAATCGGCTCACGTTCCCCGCCCCCCGCAAATACTGGATCTCGGCCATCATGCTCCTTGGGTCCAAATCGAGCATCTGCGCACTCTGCGGATTGTTAATGACCGCGATGAGCAGCTCCTGCAAACTCTGCGCGACAAAACTGCGCTCACTCTGCAGCGTCGAATCAAAGGTGAAGTAATCGCCCTCCCCAATGACCTCCTCCGGGGTCCCCTTAAACGCCTGGAACCTCTGCTCAATCATCGGGTCCTGCCCAATGACCGACTGAAACGATTCCAAGCTCAGGCTTTGCCTCAAATTCGAGAGCATCAGCCTTCCCAGCCTTCCCAGCGAGGTATCCCAAATCAATTGGCCGTGCATTTTCATCCGCCCGGCCGCCCCAGCCGTGACAACCCGCGCTTCGCTGGCTGATCTGCGGCCCGTATTGTACTGGCCCATGGCATTCGAATTCACCCCGGTGACCACTTCCATGATCTTGCCCAGCGCATCCGCGTCGGTGAAATGGCCCCGCGTGACATCGTTGACCTCCAGTGGCCTGATCGCCCGGTCCATCATCGCGGGATTCGCGCCCTTGCGCATATAGATATCACCCTCGCTATCCAGGCTCTTGGTATCGATGAACGCCGGATTAACGATGTGCCGGCCCCTCAAGTTCCTGCGGACATCGGTGACCCTGGCATTAATGAGCCAGGTAATGACGTCCTGCAGCCGGTAGATCAGATCGGCCAGCCCCATCGCAACGGTCTGCTGCATGTCAGGGGTGAATTGTGCCAAGGTCCACCCAAATTCGTTATGCCACCAATATGCGGGCTCGACCCGTATAACCCGGTTATCGTTGGCGTACCAAATGTGATAAAGCACCGGGAATTCCTCCGGACCCAGTTTCTTATCGTTCCCGAACTTGAACTTACTTGGCACAATCCACACCTGCACCTTCGTCACCAGCACACACCCCGTGGCGGCGTTCTGCTTCGTGCTCCCTGGCCCGCTCACCAGCGCCCCACCTCTGCCCCCTATCGAAAACAGATCGCTGCCCATCCTCGTGGGCCCCCCTCTGGATTTGTCCATGTTCCTTGGAAGAGGCTGCACAAAGTCAACCCCCGCGACCTCGCCGGCCTCCTCCAAGTCTTTGAGCAGGGTTTTGCCATACTCCTCCTCGGAGGCGCAAAACTCACCTCGTTGAAAATCCACAATCGGATACCTTGTATCCGGAAACCACCGATACGGGCTCACGGCCCTTACCAAATTGCCCTCATACTTCAAATACTCGCGCCACTCACTCCCCGCCCTTACCTCGGTGCTCACCCCCGCGATCGTCGCCACTACCGGCTCCTCGGGCACATAGATCCGGCTCATCTTCCTGGTCCAGCAACACTCCAGCACCCCCGTCCCGAACCGCGAAGTGTCCAAGAGGTGCTGAAAGAGTAGTGTGTTCCACTGATTGGCCCTGGTATCGCGTTCGAGCAGCTTCTCGCTATCACGCAACTTCGTGCCGTAGTCCTCGTCCCCGGTGGGCATCAGCTCATAAAAGGTCCGATTCTGTGTGAAGAGCAGGAACAAAAAGCTGGTGAAGGTCATCACCTGCGCAAAGGTGCTGGGCACGACCATCTTGATCGGCTTGTCCCTCAGCGCCTGCTCGGCGTCCTGCTTATCGGCCTGCCTTTCACCCTTATAAACCTCCTGTTGCTTGTCCCAGTCATCGTAATACTTCGACATCCGGGTCCGGCTCATCTTCACCAGCTCCTTGACGTGCTCCAAAAGCGCCTTGTGGAATTCTGATAACTCCGGCGAATCGCTGTTCAACTCCTTGATTACGTCCTCGGTCAAAGTATTACCTCCACATTTTGTTGACGACTTCGGGTCTCAGCATTTGCTGCATCAGACCAGTATCCATTCCAACTTTGTAACCGTTATTCGCAAACCTCTCCGCAGCCGCCGGGTCAGGAAACTCAATATACTCCCCTGTTTTCATCGCCTCCCTTACCGGATCGGCCGGTGCCGTTAGTGCATTAGTGCTCTGGTCATAAACCAACGTCGGAAACGCGATGTTCTTTCCCTCAACCTCCGCACTCCCCATCCTATGGCTTGAGTAACCTCCACCGGGATTCTGCACCACCGGCCAATCACTCGCATTCAGCACCCTCTGCACGAAATTCTTCCCGCTATTCGCACGTAGTGTCTGGCGCATCGCCTCCGCTTCCCCTGGCGACAACTTCGCAAGTTCCCCTTCTCGCACCTGACGCGCCTGACTAGTATCTCTGAGTGGTGGCATCACCTATAGGTCGGTTGAAGGTCCAAGAGGTTCTGGTCCACCCGCACCGCAAACGGCTTCGGCTTCGGCGCCACCCAATCGGGATCCACGTAACTGAGGCCGTTGAGCACCGCCCGATACAGGTTCTCCATCATGTGGTTGTGCTCGTCTATCGGCTTGTTATTCTTAGGATCATAAACGTAATGCGTGAACTCAAATAGCGTCTGAGCAAGCCGCGGTGAAAAGAAGATCGTTGGCAGCCCAAAAGCATCGCGTTCGCTGAGTCGTTCGCGCACTTTATTGATTCCCAGCGCGAGGTCCTTCGTGGCTTTATCAAAAAACAGTCCATACTTCGCAAGTTCATCGACAATGCTCTCCTCCGTCACCGGGTGCTCGATCACCGCCAGCGGATCGATCTCAAGCTCCACCGGGGCCCGGTCCTTGAGCTTCTCAACTATGGCCTTGGCTACCGGGTCTAGGAGATTATCACTAAATAGCTCGTCATAGACGAAAACGCGCCCCTGCGGGTCGGTAGCGAAAAACAGCACGGCCTGGGGCAGTCTAATATGGTAATCGAACCACACCCTGAAGGTATAGCCCCGAGGCGGCAAATGGTAGTCCTCCCACCCCTTTGGCACGTCGCACAAAACATGCAGATCATACACAAATTCCTTATAGATCAGCCCGGCCATGTTCAGCGGCAACCCGTACAGCCGGCACTCCTTCTCCTCCCTGGTCAAACCCTCTTCGAACTCCGCGATCGCCTCCCTGCTATTGTACGGGTTGTCGTAGATGCTCCAGGTGATCATGAACCTCGATCCCCAATCCAGGCCCTCGGGCGCCGCCTCGACCACATGCCGATCCGGGGGCACGAATTCATCGTTGATCCACATCTCGCTGAGCGGCGTACAGTTGACCCAGAACTTGCCGTTCCGGTCCACCAGCCCACGCTTGTGTGCGATAAACATGGGCCGGGGACACGGTTCGTCCAGATGGAAGAAGTCCCAATACGAGGACTCCGCGCTCATATTCGCGTGTTTGTATGACTCCACGGTGTCCACATACAGCACGGACTCTCCCCCTCCGAATTCAGTCAGCCGCTTGACCGGGATCTGATCGATATGCCCGCCCCGACTAACGTGGGGCCTGCCCAGCGCATCCCTGGGAATCAATTTGAAAAGCTCGCCCCAGTTCTCGTACGAGCCGGCCCTGCTAGTAAAGATCTCCGTCGCCTTGTCCCAATCATTGACGATGAGCAAGCCCTTGACCGGATGCTTGGGAATGCCCTTCGTGACCAGTTCATGGTCCCTTGCGCCTACGTGCCTCCTGACGACCTTCCCGGCGCCGTCCAGCACATCGAAGCTATTGCGATACCAAACCCGCCCACCGAGCAAATGCGCGACATCCTCGGCCGCTCCGCACTTCGTCTTGCCCCCGCGATTCCCGGTCCGGCAATACCTCGCAATCTTGTGCCCCGCCGCGTGAAACCGATCCTGCTTCCAATGGGGCCGATAAAAATCGATGCCGTAAGCCTGCCGAAGCTCCTTAGCTCTCGCCAGGTGCTCCCGCTCAGCTCGTAGCTGCGCCACCCGCTCCAAAGCTTCAAGGTTCGCCGCACTCATGACTCCATCCACTCGATGCACGGATACAAAACCGACCCGCTATAGCTCCCCGCCGCCAAATCGCTGGTGCTCAGGCACAGCCACCTGCTCGTTCCCCGCAACACGAGCGGTCTGCTCTTGAGCCCCGTGAAAGCCCAAACCACCTGATCGGACTGCGTCGTGTTATTGCACCAGAAGCTCCGCTGCGACCTCGCCCTTCCCAGAAAATCCGCCTGACTGGTCACCGGTGGCGTCTTGAAGAGGACAATCGTCATATTGCTATCCAAATCGATCACGTCGTGCCGCACCACCACCTCCGGCCCGATCACCTGCCCACCGCTCACATCCAACTTCGCAAACAAATCCAAGCCCACCCCAATCGACTTGTTCTGCCCCAGCGTCCCGCTCAGCGAAATCTTGCTGATCTCGCAAATCGTGTTCCCCTTCGGCCTTATTGCCAGAAACACCCCGACATCGGTCAAATCGGCAAACGTGGGACTCACACTAAAGGTTCTCATGACTGCAGCACGTAGCCCTCCGCCGGCACCCCGGGCCAGCATTCCCAAAGAAACCTGCTCTCGTCCGCCGACCCCCCGTACTTGGGCGAAAGGTCCAAGCCAAACTCCCCGGCCAGCCTGATGCTGCCCTCACCCATATGATCACTCGGCCCGATGTCCCCAATCACGCAATCGACCGCCTTTCCCGTCCGCTTGTCAGTCACCCGCGCCCGGCAGCCCTTGCAAATCCCCGCTACCGCCTTCCGAACATTTCCAGGAATAACTGCAAATAGTACGTTTTCGCTATCCAGATACCGACGAGGGTCAGCGTAGTAATACTTGCTATTAACATAAGCAGTAGTCGAAACATGATACCCGGGCCAGGGGTTCGTCCCTCCCTGCAGAATCGGGTATCCGCTACTTTGCTGGTTGTGGGTGCAGATCCCCCACCAATTCCCCGGGTACCCGGCATTGGCCAGCCAATCCAGCGGGTCCGTCCCCTCTGGACCATAACAACGCGGGCTTCCATCCCCATCGACCGTAAATTCTCCCGTCCACGACAAATGCTCATCCTCATCGACATAAACCGGCACCCCCCCGATCTTCAGCAGCACCTCGGCCTGGCTCATAGCACAAACTGCCTCCCGAAAAGCAGACTCTGCTTCCGCGACATCACGATTTCCCTGCCATTCTTCATCCGCAGCACAATCTGCCTGGCCGCCGCATCCACCCTGGCCACCTGCCCCAAATTGACCACGCAATTCCTGCACGCCCGGAAGAACAGCTCCGCCGGCAGCTTCCGCAGGCACCGCTCAAGCGACCCCCTGACCACCACCGCTACATCGTCACCGCTAAGCTTTATAGTCATGTCATTCTTGGAGACATCAATGGTCACGATATCGCCGACCCTAGCCACCCGGCTCCGGCAGCCAGCCCTCAAAAAAACCACATGATCGGCGGTCATTCATTTGCCGGCCCCACTATTGGTTTGCTGCCCCTTGCCGAGGCCGAAGAGCCTGGTAATCGCCGTGATCGAGTCCCCCAACCACGGGAACACCGCGACGGCCAGGATAATCAGCCACGTGTTCTCGCTGATCTCGTGCGCATACATGAACGCCCACGACGACGCGCCCACGACGACCATGGCAATGGGAACTTTGATGATACTGGTGATCAACCCGCTCGTTGATTTGATCGACTCCCGCATAGTCATCGAGGACATCTCCAGGTGCTCATCCAACTTGATGGCCAACTCACCCATTTTCCGTTGCTGATCCAGCAGACTGCTGAGCAGATCGGTCATTCGTTCCTGGTTGCTGATAACCCGTTCCTGATTGTAATGAAGGATTCTCCAGGCATCGATACTCTCATTGGACTCCTCCCTCATCACCGGAGCCTTGGCTTCCGTAGGAGATTGGTTCATTCACGGCGCGCCTGGAGGCTCCTCAAGTCCCAGAGTCAGGCACTAATGAACTCGTACTTCTCCGGAAATCCCTCGGGGTTAACCTCGATCTTTCCATTGCTCACGTCCTTGGTGACCCAATCCCCCTCGCTGACGCTCAACTCTTCGAGCTTCTCCACTGGTTCGGCTGGCGCCTCACCAGTCGGAGCGGCTTCAGCTGGCGCTTGGCCCTCGGCCGGCTGCTCCTCACCTTCTGCGGGTGCCGGGGGCGCCTCGGGCTCCTCGAATTCGCCCGTATGGAGCATAAACTTCTCCTTCTCGCCGCTATCGTCACCGATCAGCTCCTTGACTTCATCGTAGTTCTTCCCGTTGAACTGGACTGCCGCCAGCATCGGGATCCGCCATTTATATACTGCCATAACCAATTTCCTCCTTATTGTTTAATTTCCTGCAACTTAAGTGTCGTCACCGAGAGCAGTCCGCCAAACAGGCCCGTAATCGAGGGCACCCTGTTGACATAGCAGCCTCTGGCTGCGGCGGTGGTGGCCATTCTCACCGAATACGTCCGGGCGGCCACGGAACCCGCGTTATGCGGATACTCCAGAACAAACGGTCCGGAGAGCCCGTTAAGGATCGACACAATTCTTGCCGCGAGCGCATTGGTCACCCCGCTGACGCAGATCCAGCCCATTGGCCGGTCATCGGCATCCATGGCTATTTGCGCCTGAACGCTAATAATGATTATGCTGTTGGCATACCGAGGAGTGATCGCCGCATTAATGATCTCAGTTCCGCCGGTAATTGTGGGCGTCAAAGTGTAGTCCCAGGCCGTGGTGAACGACATGGTGGCATTTGCAGTCTGATAAACGGTCTGCACGACTTCGCCGGGCAGATACCTCACCAGCGGAGCCGCGATCCTGCGCAGCGCCGACACCGAGCTGTCCCAGACCAGAAATTCATCCGCGTCCAGGAGCGCCGTCGCCTTCTGGGTCTGATTATGAATCGCTCCCGGTGCCAGGTCCGCAGCATCCATCTGCGCCTGCCCGGTGGCTGCCCCACTGGCCGCGGCCTTCACAAACCCGGTCAAAGCGCATCTCTTCAAGACCTTCCCGCTCGTCCCGCTATAGAGCGGCAACTCCCCATCAACGCTGGCCGAGGGCCCAACCGTATCCCCACCTCCCGCCGGCGGCGCCCACTGCCCGTCACCCCGCCAGAAGCTCCCGCTATTAGCGCCTGTCCCGCTGTTCAAATTCGCCACTGGCAAATTCCCGGTCACATCATTCGCCAACCTGACGGTCAGCGTATTGTTCGCGCCATTGATCGTCTTGTTGGTCAGCGTGACCGCCGCCGCATTCTTCGTCGCATCGCTGGTGTTATCGACGTTCGCTAAACCCACATCACCCTTCACGAGTCCTGTCGGGCTGGTGATTGTCGGAGTGTTAATCGTCGGACTGGTCAGGGTCTTATTCGTCAAGGTCGCCACCGCACTGTTCTTGGCGGCATCACTAGTATTATCGACATTGCCCAGCCCGACATCCGATTTGCTGAGAACGACTACCCCAGTCTGGCCATTGACCGAGTTGACCGCGCTAACGTTCGGAATCTTCTGCCAAACGCTCCCACTCGAAATAATCTGGTCGCCTACGGCCCAGCTGCTGATCCCATTGATGTTCGTCGTGCCCGCCACGCTCACGCTGTAGTACCAGCCCTTGTTCCCCACCGCCGCCGCGGGGATCGCCGGGGTATTGGTCGCCGCATTCCACGTGCCCTGATACTGACTCGCGCCCACCAGGGCGTCGGGAATTTGTGCCATTGGCACCTTGGTCGATGCGTCGAGACTGGCATACCCATTAGCTACGCCCTTATTCGCCTGAAGCTCTATCCCGGTTCCCGTTATTACGGGACTGACCAGAGTCTTATTGGTCAGGGTCTGGACGTCGGTCGTGCCGACAACGGCCCCTATCGGTGCCGCCACCGTGCTGAGCACCCCACTCGCCAGCTTGGCTAGGCCCGTCTGGGTCGCCCCATCGATCCGTTTTCCCGTGCCATCCGAAAACACCACCGCCTGCCCGGCGGTCGAACCCGCCGGACCCACGACATCCCCGGCAAAGGCCGGCAGGCCCAGCATCTCCAGAAATTCGCCCTGGTCATTGGGCAGCTGTTTGCTCCGGTAGTGCCCGTTGGGGTCCGCTTGCTTGAAGGGAATTGAATTAACGTCAGGCATTAGGATGCCTCCTCACTACGTTTCATCGAAATGGGTGCAAGATGCTGCCGGAAGCGAAAGCAGTAATCGCGTAGATAATAATCAGGAGCAGGAAGATGAACCAGATCCCCTGCTCAAGCTTGGCCGGTATTGGGGTAATGAAAGTTTTTATCCCGTATAGGACAATCCAAATCACCCCGGCGAGAATGATGGCCCCGATCAGGAGCCAAAGTAATGAAATTGCGATTCCAGCCATAAGCTTAGCTCTTTCGTTTCAGGCCGGCCCGGATCTTGCGCTTGGTGGCGAAGTCCTCCAGTTGCTTCTCGGACATCCCGGTTTGCGTTTCCTCGCCCGCCCGCTTGCGGGCCAACTCGGCCCCCATGAACTTGCGCTGCTTTTCGCTCTTTGCTGGCATACTATTTCTTAAAGTATTGTTGTGAACCGCTACCGGTCTCGCCACCGGCCCGCGCCTTGGACCGGCCGGTCTCGCCTTCGGCGATTACCGCGGGGAGTTAGTGACATGATTCATTGGAGTCCCCAGATGGGTCGCAATGCGCCATCCTTGAGCCTGTTGACCTCTTGTTCGAGGCGCTCGACCTCGGCCACCGGATCCTCGCTCGCGGCCACCTGGGCCGTTTCCACGCGTTGCACGGGCTTGCCCAGCGTCCGATCCAGAATTTCAACCGCGCAGGACTTTTGAATCGCCGCCGGCACTCTCGGATTGTCCCGCAACTCGACTAGCTTATGCGCGGAGTTCATTTGCTCGGCCCGCAGCAACTCCAGCACGCCGCCGTCCTTTCCCCCTTTGGCTTCCAGGATGGCAGCGACCTCTTGCTGGAACCACGGTTGCCGGCACAAGTTCTGCACCGCCGGTTCGCTCTTCCCCAGAAGCTGGGCCACGGTTTTGATGCTCACGCCGGTGACCTGCCCGAACATCCAGGCCGCCTGCCGGTGCCACATCTGCTCTTTGGGCAACTCCCACATGGGCTCCTTGGCGCCCATCAACCGGTCATCGAGAATAAAGTCACTCATAACATAACTTAGCTTAGTCTTAACTTCCCGATTCAGGATCGAAGCCGGTAAAAACTTCAATTAGCGTTTTGCCTCGGGGACGCTCGTGTGCTTGTGACTCAGAGGTGCGGCTGGCACCGTCCTGCGCTTCCTCCCTTAACTCGCACTGCGTGCTCGCGGGGAAGTTAAAGAGGAGCTGGCGGGCATCCGGGCTAAATTCCTGTTTGGGCCGCTGGGAATAGTTGCGGGCTAGGGAGCTGGGGGGCGGAACGGAGGAGCGCATCACTTAGGTTGGCATAAAGATTGCTTAGGGTGGCCGTTGGCTCGGAAACGCGGGGGATTTTACGTGATACGAGGGGAATTGGCAAGCGTGGAAGTTATTTATTTTCAATGGGTTGGCTAGACAATGATTGGCTAGACAATGATTGGCTAGACAAGATTGTTTTGAGGGGTTTTGGAGCTAAGTGATACCGCGCTCATAGTATCGAAGGGCAAAGGGCAAGGGTACCCTCCTACAACAGAGCCCCAGCTCGGCGCCAGGCGTTCTAAAATGGGGTCCAATTTCCGATTGTTCCACGCCATACGGGCCGTTGCGTATCAACCACTTACAAAATCGGGGAGTGCCGGCGTTGCCGTTCTAAAGGCGTTCGTTTATAGAACGCTTGGCTCAGCCCGGACCCGAATGTTTCGGCCGATTTCGCGAGCATGATCCATGCCAAAGTGGCCGTAAGCAATATTCATGCCACACCTTTTCCTTCGTTTATCCTGGCACACTTCCTGCTTACACACAAAATGTGCGGCTTTTGTCGATAATTGGCACGGAACATGCTGCCGAAAAAGCCCTCATTGTTACGCGCACGACGTAACAAGATGGTACCATCCATCCATCCATCCATCCGGGGGGGTCACTTTTGTAAATGTTTTCC
>Ga0209811_10000066_pt1 | contig 47715 bp, 43 predicted proteins | sample Coa_R1_6_FD_187161 | JGI IMG/M metagenome (GOLD analysis project Ga0209811, IMG submission 187161) | Surface soil microbial communities from Centralia Pennsylvania, which are recovering from an underground coalmine fire. - Coalmine... | ecosystem: Environmental > Terrestrial > Soil >... | reverse complement strand
CTGAAATGGCAAACGAACAACTTACCCGCGCACAGATGCCTCAGGGCTTTGCGGGCAGCGGCTGCCAGAGCTCAATCTTGTTTCCGTCCAGGTCATAGATCCAGGCGAAGCGACCGTAGGATTCATCCATTCGTTTCGCGTCGATCTTTACGCCCTCTTGTTTTAAGCGGTCGAGCAGAGCATCCATATCGTCCACGATGTAGTTGATCATGAACGGTGCGGGGCTGGGATCGAAGTACTTACTGGAGGCTGGAAAAAGCGTCCAAACGGTAACGTGTTCCTTTTGCGGGTCGTCGTGTTCGCGCCACGGAAGCATCGCGCCCTGGCCGTTGTCAGCGAGTCCAAGATGCTTCGCATACCATTCGCGCATCTGATCACGATTCGCGGACTTGAAGAAGATGCCGCCGATTCCAAGGATGCGCCCGCGCTGCTCCATCTTCACCGGCGGCTTCGACTTTTCAGGCTGCGGAGATGGCACTTCCTGTCCTCCCATGGAGCGGGCTGCGATTAGCAACAGCGAGCCGAGCGCAATTGTGCTCCAGCGTGATCCTTGCATGTGTGGAGTATACAAATTTCAGAGCAGCTGTCGATTTTCGGGCTCCCGAACGACCATCTGACAGAGCGACGAGCTACGGCCCTGACTCACCGCAAACAAGGAGTCACAGGAAGCAAGGAGGAATCGATGAAATACATCTGTCTGGGATACCTCGAGCCAGGAAAATTCGAAGGGATGACCGCCGCCGAGCGAAACGCAACCTTAGACGAATGCTTTGAGTACAACGACCATATGCGCGCCAACAGACATCTGGTCGCCGAAGTGCCTCTTCACCCTCCGGAGACCGCGTTGACCCTGTACTGGAAAAACGGCAAAGTCGCGACCACCGACGGCCCCTATGCGGAAACCAAGGAACCGCTGGGCGGCATTCAGATCCTTGAGGCGCGAGACCTCAATCATGCCGTTCAGCTCGTGTCACAGCAACCAGGTTTTAAGTTTGGCCTTGGACCGATCGAAATACGGCCAGTTATGGATTTTGACCGACATCTTAACGGAGAGCGAGCAGCGGCGACAGCGCAAGCAGACCTCGCGATGAGGGCGGCTACTAGCACGCAGCCGAAAAACTCTGCCTCGAATAAGTTTCGGGAAGGGCACGACTTCAGTCGTGCCGTTAAATCGTTGAAAATGTGTCTGCGCTTTAGCGCCTGACGTGTGCTTTCTGTATCTTCACCGACTTTTTCTGCGGCCTCTTCCGTCTGCCGAAGTGATATCAAGTTCTTAACAAAAAAGCTCCGCGCTCGGGGCGCATCCATCCGTCGCGACTTCATCCGAACGGATTGCCCCTCCTGCCCAGCGCTCAGTACAATGCGCAAGCGACAAACGTCTCCGTCAAGGACGACGCAAATCTCCCGAATCCCGTAAAGAACAGTCGATATCATGCGAACCAGCGCCGTCCTCCTCATCAGTTGCCCCGACCAGAAAGGACTGGTCGCCACCGTCTCCGACTTCATCTTCCGGCACGGCGGCAACATCCTCCACACCGATGAGCACACCGACGCCGAGTCGGTTTGGTTTCTCATGCGCGTGGAGTTCGATCCGGATGGTTTTGATCTGCCGCTTGGAAAATTCGCCGAACAGTTCGATCCGATCGCCGACAAGTTCGGCATGGAATGGCGTCTGACCCGGCCCGGCGAGCGCAAACGCATGGCGATCATGGTTTCAAAATATGATCACTGCCTGGTCGACCTGCTCTACCGTCACAAGATCGGCGAGTTGAACTGCGAGATCCCCCTCATCATTTCCAACCACGCCGACAATCAGCCCATCGCCGACTTCTACCGCATCCCGTTTGTGGTCGTTCCCGTCACCAAAGAAAATAAACGCGACGCGGAGCAGCGCCAGATTGCCCTGATCCGCGAACACAAGGCCGACTTCACGGTCCTCGCCCGTTACATGCAGGTGCTCTCCGAAGAGTTCGTCGCCACCTTTCCGCACCGCGTCATCAACATTCACCACTCATTTCTGCCGGCCTTCGTGGGCGCAAAACCCTATCACCAGGCCTTCCAGCGGGGCGTAAAGCTGATCGGCGCCACCAGCCACTACGTTACCGAGGTACTCGACGACGGCCCCATCATCGAGCAGGACGTCGTCCGCATCTCCCACCGCGACGCTGTCGAAGACCTCATCCAGAAGGGCCGCGACCTCGAAAAAGTCGTCCTGTCCCGGGCCGTCCGCTGGCACATCGACGACCGGGTGCTGCTCTACGGCAATCGGAAAACCGTGGTTTTCGACTAGCCCGGCACGCTCCCAGAACTCTCCAGAATTTCTCCGTTCACACAGTCAGGTCCGCGCCAAAAAAAGTAGAGATTTCGCTTCGTAACCCCATTGAAATGAATATTTTGCCTATAAGTCCTTTTTCGTCAAAGATTTCGCTCTTCTCCCGCCCATAACCTGTTGAGTTTAAAAGACCCCGGGGGGGGATACTTCAGATAGCTAACTAGTAAATATGCCTTGTCGAGCTTTCAGACTTTGCCGCAAAAATCCCTCTTGGCCGAATGCCACGTCGCGCCTTTTTCGCCGCCGACCTTTCTCCATCCAGAATTCATGGCCCCAAATCCTCGAAGCGGCTCTCCCGTGGAAGTGCATGGCACGGAAGTAAGGTTTCGTTTTCGCCCACCTCAGTTACCCTTAATTACCGCTAGTTGAGTTGAATTCACGCGGACTTACCCGGAGCGAAGTTTGGTCGAAGACCCAAAGTGGGAGCTGTCGATCCTGGCCAACGTCAGCGGCTTCTACCAGAAGCTGCTGCGCGACTACTTGCAGGGCGATCTCCCGGTGCACCCCGGTCTGGAGGACGAAGCCATCCACCAGGCCAGCACCAACTTGCGCGAAATTCTGGGCAAGATGCATCGTTGGCTGCAGTTGCTCGACATGGCGATCACGCCGGCGATGGTGCGGCAGGGCCTGACCACCGATACCGACCCCGAAATCGCGGAAGCGCTGCTGCGCTACTACACCCGCAAGCGCGACTTCACCGAATCCGACCGGGACAAGACCGATCTGGTCGCGACATTTCTGTATCGCCATCCGCGCGTTCCGGGTCAGTGGGAGCGCAGGGGCTACGGCCTCGATGGCAGCCTTCCGCTTTCGCCTTTTGAAATTGCTTTGATCGAAATTCTGGCTGACTCCGACGCGCCCATGTTGCCGGAAGAGCACGTGCAGCTTTTGCGTGAGTTTGAGCCGTTGCGCGAGCTGTCGCAGGGATTCGTGAATTTCAACGCTCTGATTGATTCGGGGATCCTCTCGCGCGTGCGCGAGTTGAAGCAGTCGTTCGGGAAGTCTTTCAATCATCCTGGAGTTTTGGCCACGATCGCACCCTACAACGTGGCATTCGGCATTCGCTTTGACGAGCTGTTTGGTTGCGCGATCGGCGAGATCAAGAGCTTCGCGAAAGCCGTGGAAGAATTGGGCGGAAGCATTCTCAGCAACATCGACGGCGTCGATGTAACGGTGGAGCACGTGCAGGCGCTGCAGGAAGGCGAACTGCTGAAGATCGACTACGTTGAGGCGCTCGACAAGTTTCGCCGCGTCTCAAAGCTGAAGAAAGAAATCGACAAGCGCCCACGCATTCGCCGCACAGCGGCCAGCGCGTCGGCACCCGGGCGTTCTGGTGGAGCTGCCGCGGCCGCCAAGATGGCACGCGAAAAGCCGCGCACCGCGCCAGTTCCGGTCAAGCATGTGGCTCTTCCGGTCACTGCCCAACAGCTCTCACTCGAAGAAGCGAAGCTATCGAGAGTCGAGGAATCGATTCGCATCTTCGTGCGCGTAGCCGATCCAAAGTTCCGGCAAGTTGTCCCGATGAGGTTCTTCAATCTCAACCTCACGCCCTCGGAAGTCGAAGCCTATTGCGCCGACTATCTGGAAGAAAAAAGCTTGCGAGCCGACGTGGGGCACGCGTTGTTGCGCAGTGTCGCCGTCATCGCACGCATTCAGACCGAACTTGAGGAATTGAAGCGCTGCCAGCCGGCAACCTCGCTTTGGAAGCTGCGCGCCGATGCGCTGGTGGTCTTGCTCGACGTGGCACGCACAACCTACGACGCCGGATCGCAGGTCGTCGTGAAAGCCCAGAAGGACGAGCCATCGGTTGCAGAAGCCGTCCAGGTTTCGATGCGGAAATTGCGCGAGCGGGCCGAGTGCGTAGTGAAAGCGTTGGCTGGGTAAACAGTCTTCAGTCGCTAGTCGTCAGTCTTCAGCTGAGTCGCCCCCATAGAGCCAGTGGATCCCGCTGGCGCCCGCTGTAATACCTACGCTAAACCAATCGAGCATTGCTCCACCGAATGGTTCGGGGTCAGCTGCTCCTACGCTGGCGTCGTATGCGCCCATGCCGCTAAGACCTCTTTCTCTTTTGCCTCCGACAGAAAGTTCGGGCGGTCGATGTCTTGCGCGAAATAGAAATCGTGCAAGCAGTCGAAGGCGGTCTCTTCGAAGGGGCGTGTTCTCCAGCCGGCCTTGAAAGCTTTGGCGCTGCTGATGCGGTACAGTCCCTGGTTGGCGGGATCGGGCCGCCAGAAGGGGAAATTCCCAGCGAAGGTATGCAGTGCCTGGTCTGTCTCCAGACCGTTTTCGTGCAGGAACTGCTGCGGGATCCATACGAAAGTTGCGTCCGAATGAGTGGCGTTTTTGCATGCTTCCAGAAACTCCCGAAAGCTCATCGATTTGCCCGTGAGGTTGAAGGTCCCATACAGCGAACGCGCGATTGCCAGCGCAAGAAAGCTCGCGACATCTTTCACGTCGACCAATTCGACCGGATCGTGACCGTCGCCGGGCGCGATGTGTTCTCCACCCTGCTGCGCGCGCAGCAGCCACGTCAACAGGTCGGGTGTAGTATCGCGAGTGCCTTTAATCGGCCCCGGACGCACGATGGTGAGGCGATCTCCGATGATCTGGTGGAGACGCCGCTCGCTCTCGGCCTTATTGCGATTGTAGGGCCGGGCCGAGCCATTCCACGGCTCCATGGGCGCGTCCTCGACGATGTCGGCTTTCGCGAATTCGTGCGAGTCATAGGCAGCGATAGAAGAGACGAACAAATAATGCTGCGTTCGGTCCTTTAGAAACTCCGCTGCCGAGGCCACGAGCGCGGGGTCGTTCGGCCATACATCTACGATGACGTCGAAGTGGCGGTGTGAAAGTGCAGTGAGGTCCTGATCATTTGCATCCGGACTTCGGAACCCTCTGAGCTTCTCGAGGTGCGGGAAGAGTTCTGGATTGGTCACGCCGCGATTGAAGAGAGTCACGGTGTGGCCATCGGCGACCAATGCGTCCACCACGGCTGGCCCCAAGAAAAATGTTCCCCCCACAACCAAGATTCGCTTAGGCGGGAGGCTCGCCCAGGCCATACGCTGGGACGAGGACATTGATGCTGCCAACAGTAGTGCGGAATGTTTCACAAAACTTCTACGGTCCATGGTCTTCGTCCCTCCTGGCTGAAATAGACGCGCGGAAGCGGGACACGTTAGTTTTGCATCGAGCCGGATCTGAGTCGACCGGGTTTATTTTTCGCTGTGTTCGGCCAGAAACTTCTGCGCAAACTCCGCGTTAACGTAATTTGGATCGACCTCGAGTGCTTTAGCGTACATAGCCCGTGCTTGCGCCACATCGCCGGATTTGAAAAGCGCTTCCGCCAAACTGTCGTAGGGGTTGGGAGACTTCGGGAAGTCTTCGGTGTTCATGCGCAGTACAGCGATCGCGTCCGCGTATCGATTTTGGCCGAGGAAGTTGTAGCCGAGCGCATTGATGCCAGCCTCGGAAGCGAGCCTCGACTTCGGATTCGCTTTCCTCATCTTCACGACTATCTGGTGGAACTTCTCGGGTCCCTGAGATCGGAATAGATCGACGATTGCGGCGGTTGCCAGCGTGCGCAGCGGGTCTTGGTCCGCAAGATATTGCTCGGCCGCGACGGGATTGTCGATCAAATCTGAGTCGACCTGCTGCAGTTCATGTTTGTAAGCGGCGGGGATTTTCTCCACGTGCCTGCTGAGCTCTTCCTTTGAGAGCCATTGGCCGCGGACCATGACGCCCGAAATTGTGTGGGTGTTCGCAATATTCGTTAACGGGTTCTTCTCGAGCAGCACGAGGTCAGCGCGCTTGCCGGTTTCGATCGTGCCGAACTCGCTCGACTTTCGAAAGTAACGCGCGGGAATCAGAGTTGCGGCCTGCAGCACCTGAAACGGTGTCAATCCGTCTTTCACGAGTTCTTGCAGTTCGTCGTGGATCCCGAAACCCGCCATGGGGCCGACATCCGGCGCATCCGTGCCCACCATCAGCGGCACACCTGCGTGAAACAGCGTCTTCACGAGCTTTCGCTGGAACGTCAGCGCGGCACGCATTCGCTCAGCTTGTGCCGCCGAAGTAGTGTTCTTGAACCGGTTGGCGGCAGGCTCGAATTGCTCGAGGGCCCACGGAGACAGATATCGCAGAGTTGGATTTTTTAGAAAGCCCTCTAAGTCCGTAGCCTGTTGCACCGTCGTGGCGTAAGTGGACAGCGTCGGAATGACGTAGATGCCCGCGCTAGCAGTCTCTTTGGCGACGACCGGACTCTTTGCTTCGTCAAGGACGATGTGGTCGTTGTTGTCGTCATGCTGCGGGTTGAAGTACGTGTAGAGAAATTCGTCGAGGTGCGCGATGGATTGGCCGGATTGAACGGTGAGATCAAAGTCGGCGTCGCGGGAGATGTGGCCCATCAGCAGTAAGTTGCGGCGCTTGGCTTCGGCGATAAGCGCGGGGTATTCCTCTTTGGAAACGTGATTGAACACTTTGAGGGCGTCGTAACCGAGGTCGGCCTGCTCGTCGACCAAGCGCACCGCTTCCTCGGGGGTATGGCGGCGGTCGACGATGGGACCAGCAGTGAAGATGGTCGGACCGAGAAGTTCGCCGCTCGCTACCTGCTTTCGCCAGAGCAGGTGCGCCGGGCGCCCGTCGAGGTTAAAGACCGTGGTGACACCATTCGCAAGGTAGAGCGGGAACTCGATAGTTGAGTAGAGGTGAACGTGAGAATCAGTGAGGCCCGGGATTAGGTATTTGCCGGTCGCGTCGATTTTCTTTGCGCCGACGGGAACATTAACCGTAGCAGACGACCCGATCTCGGTGATTTTCCCGTTTGCGATTAGGACTGTCTGGTCGTCGAGAATGCGCTCGCGGTCCATCGGAATCACGTGCACGTGAAGGATAGCCACCGGCGGTTGTTGGGCGAGCGCCAAAGCTGCGGACAAGAACGCAGCCAGAAGGGAAAATCGGCGAGAGATGAGAGCCATGGTCCAGATTAGACGGCGGTACCTCAGAAAAAGAGAGCGAACGCCAGAGCGCTCGCTCCCCAGTCCCCTTAGCAAGACGGCCCACGCGCCTCTTCCCTGCTACTTCTGCTGGGCCTGCTTCTTCTGCCGCGCCAGGCGGGCTGCATCTCCCAGCGACGTCGAATCACTCGTCATGCTGGTGGGGCTTACAGCGTTCGTGGTTATCGAGACGTTCTGCGGCGCGGGCGGCGCTGCGGGCGCGTTTGTTTGCTGCACCGTGGTGGCAGGCGCGAGAGTGCTCGCGGCTGGAGCTGCGGCTGGCGCGGCCTGCACAGCCTGCGTGGGAGGTTGCGGGTGGGCAATCTCGACGGAGACTTTGTCTTTGGCGATAACCTTGCCTGCATCCAGCGGCTTCAGTTTGTCGGAGGTGAGTTCGTACGTGCCCTGCTGAACGTCCATTAACTGCAGCCGTCCGTGACCTTTCATGAACCCAGCAGCGATGTCGACGCGGATGAAATATTGCTGGCCCGGCGCTGCCAGGAGCACGATCCCCGACTGCTCATCGTTCGAGCGGAAGATGTGCTTGCCCGGTTCGACGGTGGTCGTAAAGTAGCGGCCGTTTTCCATGCGCGCCAGTTGCACATCGTCGCAATAGACCGAAGGAGCGAGTGCCGCTCCGACAAACTGCTTGTAGCGGTACACGAAGACAGTTGCCTTGGCGGAGTCCTGGGAATTAGCGGAAGGTGCAGCTTTTTCCTGCGTCCAGGAAGATGTTAGTGAGACCACAAACAGCAGCAGAAAGAGAGATGCTCGACGCATGGTACGCCCCTCATCGCCGGAACGGTGAGCGCAAACCGACCTGCGCCCTCGTTCCATTCTGTGAGTGTGAACAGTGATGCTCAAGTTACGTGCGTAATGCTATGTGCGGGGCAACGGAGTGGAGGGCGAGACGCCCTCCGGACTGGCGGCGGGACGCCGGCGCTACGCCAGCGAGGCCTGGTAACAGAAAAGCCGGGCTTTCGCCCGGCCCGACGGGCGGGGACGCCCGTCGCTCCATCGTAACGTTCGAGCTGAGGCGGACAGGAGTTGTCCGCCCCACACGCTAGTTGATGTCGAATTGCTCCTCGTGCAGCGTGCCGTCGGATTTCACGATTATGGTGCGTTTGGTCAACTCTTCCATCTCGGTTAACCAGCGGCCGTTTGCCGCTTTCAGCGCTTTCCCGACTTCCGGGTTCACGCGCAGCATGATGTCCTGACGCTCCATGTGCTTGGCCATCTTGCGCATTTCGACATAGATCTCGTTGCACACCGTAGTCACCGACTTGATGAAGCCGGTGGACTCGCAGTGCGGGCATGGCGATCCGATGGTGCGTTCGAGCGATTGCTTCACGCGCTTGCGGGTGATGGCAACCAGCCCGAAATCGTTGAACTGGAGGACTTTCGACGGCGCACGATCGTTGCGCAACTCTTCTTCCAGAGCCTGCATGACTTTCTGCCGGTTGCGGCGCTCGTCCATGTCGATGAAGTCGATCACGATGATGCCGCCCAGGTCGCGCAGGCGAATCTGGCGGACGATTTCTTTGATGGCGTCGACGTTTGTCTTGACGATGGTGTCTTCGAGGCGTGCCGTTTTGCCAACGTACTTGCCGGTGTTGATGTCGATCGCGACCAGCGCTTCGGTCTGGTTGATGACAATGTAGCCGCCGCTCTTCAGCCAGACTTTCGACTTGAGGGCCTTGTCGATTTCCTCTTTCAATCCGAATTGCTCGAACAAGGGTGTCTCTTTTGTGTAGAGCTTCACGCGCCGCACCAGCGCAGGCTGGAAGCGGTTTGCGAAGCGCAGGATGCGCTCGTATTCGGTTTCGGTATCGACCCAGATGGCCGAGAAGTCGGACGTGACCTGATCGCGCAGCACGCGCTCCACGACATTCAGGTCGTGATAGATGAGCGCGGGAGCCTTAGCTTCTTCCGAGCGCGTCTTGATCTCGTGCCAGAGATTCTTCAGGAAGCGGATGTCAGCGCGGAGATCTTCTTCCGACGCTCCGGCCGCGGCCGTGCGGACGATGAATCCACCCTGGCCGTTTTCACGCTCGCTGATGATGATGCGCTTCAAGCGCTGGCGTTCTTCGTCGGAAGAAATCTTCCGCGACACGCCAGTGTGGTTCACGGTCGGCATGTAGACCAGGAATCGTCCAGGCAGAGCGATGTGGCTGGTGATGCGGGCGCCCTTCTTGCCGATCGGTTCTTTCGCTATCTGGATCAGAACTTCCTGACCTTCTTTTAGAAGATCGCTGATGAGAGGCACGGGGGCATTGTTGCGGCGAGGCGAGTTGCTGCCGCCCCCACCTCCTCCTCCCTGGCGAAAGCGGCGTCCACCGCGGCGTCCGCGGCGGCGATCGAATGCTGGGCGCTGGGCACGCTGCGTGTAGCCGGCGGTCCCGGCGGGAGCGCGAACTTCCGCGCGCGCGTCGACGGTGCCGGTGCCTAGTGCTTCCGCAGCGAGCAACGCTTCGGCTTCGGCCTGCGCATCCTCGATTTCTGCTTCTTCTGTGTCTTCTTCGGTCTCTTCGCTCTCCGTCTCGCCTTCTGCAGCAAAACCCTCTACATCCGCAATCGACCCTTCGTCGCTGATGTGCGGAGCTTCTGAGCTTTCCCCGGCTGCATGCAGAGGCGGCTCGCCGGTAGCAGCGATCTCGAGGCTGCGCGGCGCCTGGTAGTCGGCGGCCGCGCTGGTCTCTTCTTCCATCTCATCGAACACGGAATCTTCTTCCAGTTCTTCGACGTAATGCGTGATGTCGGCTTCTTCCTCGTCGATGACCTGCTCCTCGACCGAGCCCGCAGGACTGTCATAGGGGGCAACGGAGGAGGGCGGCTCAGCCACGGAGGCAGCAGCAGCGAATGCTTCGGGCTCAGACTCAGGCTCACGGTCTCTGCCGATCACTTCTTCCACGACATCATCATGCCCGACCACCGCCTCGCTGGTGAAGGCCGCAGTCAGATTCATACGATCCTGCAGAGCGTGCTCGCGCTCCCACTCCTGGTGAACGGCTTCATCGCGATGCTCGTCACCATGCTGTTCGTGCAGCGGCTCGGTGAGACCGGTCGCAAACAGCGGCTCATCGTCTGGAAAGCCCACGGGAACACCGGATGTCCCTTGCGGAGCGGCAGCCGTTTCCTTGGTCGCGTTGGAAGCGCCGGGCTGGCTGGCCCGGCCGCGATACTTCGAAATCGACTCGCCCGGCAGGATGATCGGCTGATATCCAGGAGGCGGTCCGTAGTCGTCAACCCCTCGGGAACGCGTGCGGGACGGAGTCGAGCTGGCCGCGTAGCTATCGGCGGAGTCGGAGCGACTCGAGCGCTCGCCGCGGTCAGAGCTGGCCGCACGATCAGGACGGTCGTTGCGTTCAGGACGGTCCGTGCGTTCTTCTTCGAAGCGACGTCCGCGACGACGGCGGCGGCCGCGGAAGCCTCCGCGGTCGCGCGACTGGTTGTCACGGGTTTGGCTGTCGCGAGAGTAGCTCTCGCGTGGTTGTGCGTCGCTGTTGCCGGGTTCGGGCCCGGACGAGGCAGCGATGGCTTGCTCTTCTTCGAACGGTTCCGATTCGATCACGTAGGAAGCGTTCTCGGACGGGGGCAGGGACGAAACTTCAGAGCGCTGTGGCTGCGGCCGTGACTCCTGCTGCGGCCGGCTCTCCTGGAGCGGTGGTCGGTTGGTAGGAACGACGTCGGTCAGGTCGTCGTCCTGTTCCTCAAGTTCCATGAAATCGGAAACGTACAGGAAGGCGTCGCGTTCCAGGCCGATGTCCACGAAAGCGGACTGCATGCCGGGAAGCACGCGGGTCACGCGTCCTTTGTAAATGGAACCGGCCAGGGTGTATTCGTTTTCGCGCTCGAGGTAGATTTCGGCAAGCTGGTCATCCTCCACCAGGCCCACCTTGGTTTCGTGGGGCGTCGAGGTGACGAATAGTTCTTTGTTCATTCGTACTCCGGGGTCTGCGGGCTTTCAGGGCCGCAGGGTCACCGGGGCAGAAGCGAGGGCAAGCAGGGGAGGATCGAACGTCGCGATGGGTACGAGTCCACACACATGTGGACGAGCCTTCTGGAAAGCACTCCAGAAGCGAATCCGCAGCGAAAGCTTGGGAATCTTATGCACGTATCGCAATGTTGCGCCGTCCCGGGGTTGTGACCGCTCTCTCCTCAGTGGGGAGGGGGCCGTTTCCCGCCCGGCAGCGCGGGCTGCAATCCTGCCCGGCCTTTACTTCTTCTGGCCGGTGAGTGCCCTCTTTACGCGAGGGCGATCGTAATCTTGTTCTAGCCGCGCCTCCGCGCGGGTACTGCAATCTGGCAGCGAGGCCCTTCCTGCATCAGTTCACGAAACGGCGCATGCGGACATTCATGACCATGCCCAGCGCTAAAAACATAAACAGGACAGAAGACCCGCCATAACTCATCAGCGGTAAGGGTATTCCGGTGACCGGCATAAAGCCAACCACCATGCCGACGTTGACCAGGATGTGAAAGCTAAGCACAGCCACCACACCCATTACCACGAACGTTCCAGCGCGGTCGGGCGCCGTCTGAGCGTTCTGCGTCAACCGCATCAGCACTATGAAGTATAGCAGGAGCACCCCCAAAGCTCCTACGAAGCCGTGTTCTTCGGAAAAAGCCGCGAAAATGAAGTCAGTTTGGGGCACGGGCAGGTAGGAAAGATGCGTCTGCGTACCTGTGCCTCCCCAAATGCCACCCGAACCCACGGCGATTTTGGATTGAATGACCTGGTATCCGGAACCCTGCTTGTCGGCTTCCGGCTCCATGAAGCTGATGAGGCGGTCTTTCTGGTACGGCTTCAGCTTGTGCCAGGCCAAGGGCATGACGGAGCCCGCGATGATCAAGACAATCAGCGCCTGCTTCAGGCGCACACCTCCGAGGAAGAGTCCCATCAACGCGATCGGCATGTAAGTCAGTGCGGTGCCGAGGTCGGGCTGCGCGAGCACCATCAGCATGGGAATCCCCACGATGGCGCCCGCCTTGATGAAATCCGACCAGGAGAGGTCGCGGTGGTGCATGTCGGCGAAATACTTGGCGACGGCGAGAATCAGGATCAGCTTGACCCATTCCGAGGGCTGGAAGTGCTGCCCGCCGGGCATTTTGATCCAGCGGCGCGCGCCCAGATATTTCTGGCCGAAGATCATGACCGACATCAGCGACGCGATGGCGCCGATGTACATCCAGTGCACCTGCTCGAGCAGCGCCTGGTAGTTGAGCAGGCTGACCAGAAACATGCCGATCAAGCCGCCGACAATCCAATACAACTGCTTGATGTGGGCGCCGGCGAACTTCGTGTGCACCGTGGCGCTCTGGATTTCAAAGACACCGATGGCGCAGATCATCAGGACGAAGATGATCAGCAGCCAGTCGAAATCGCGGTATGAGACGTAGCGGGACATTAGTCTTTAGTCTTAGCTTGGCTCGTCGCTGGTAGCTGGTAGCCGATGGCAAAAGCTCCCTTGCTCGCTACCCGCCATGTGCTAACAGCTATGAGCCAATTCATTGCAAACCCGGTGCTGCCGCAGCGAGCGGAGGCTTCTTCTTTGAGGCCTCGACCACAAAGTGGCCTGCGCCGATGCCGTTGTTTTCTTTTCCGTCCTCGTCGGGAGCGGTCCACAGAGCGCCCACGTCGACCTTTGCACCGTCTTTCGCCATCTTCGTGGGCTGACGGTTTTGCTTGTCGACGTACGCTTTGATCACCTGGGTCGCGAGACGCGCGGCCAGTTTTCCATGCTCGCCGCCTTCGAACAAGACACAGACGATGATTTCCGGATTGCGGCGCGGTGTGAATCCGACGAACCAGCCGTTCTGCGCGAAGTCATCGTCGTTCGCGTGTTTCGCGCGCAGGGCCAGCGAAACGATCTGCGCCGAGCCCGTCTTTCCGGCGATGTCGATGCCTGGAATGTGAGCCGAGGGAGCGGTGCCTTCCGGAAGCAGCACGCGCGCCATCGCGTCGGTGATGGTGGTGTATCCCGCGCTGTCGATCGGAACGGTTTTAACTTCCGTGTAGCGTTGGACGTCGACGACGCCGGTCGGCAGTTCCGTGGGATTCACCACATGCGGAACAACCATGCGGCCATCCATGGAGATGGCGGAGATTGCTCGTATCAATTGAACCGGAGTGGTGGCGATGGCGCCTTGCCCGATCCCCACCGAGATCGTTTCACCGGCAAACCATTTCTGCTTGAAGTTGCGGATTTTCCATTCTTCCGAGGGCATCACGCCGCTCACTTCATTCGGCAAGTCGATGCCCGTTTTCTGACCGAGGCCGAGCGCGGTGGCGTACTTGGCGATGCGATCGATACCAAGTTTTTCTGCGAGCGTATAGAAGAAGACATCGCAGGATTGATAGATGGCCTTGGTGAAGTCGACTGGGCCATGCCCACCCTTGACCCAGCAGCCGAACCGACGACCGTAGAACGTCGCGCCACCTGTACAGTGCACGTTGAGTGTCTGCGCGATGTTTTCTTGCCACCCCGCGACCGACATGATGATCTTGAATGTGGAGCCGGGAGCGAGTTGTGCCTGAATAGCTTTATTCAACAGCGGCTTGTCGGGATCATTGACCAGCTTGTTCCACTCGTCGCGTGAGACGCGCACAGCGAAGTCGTTGGGGTCGAATGTAGGGCGGCTCACCATGGCGAGAATCTCACCGTTGCGTGGATCCATCGCCACCACTGCGCCGTTCTTCCCTGCCAGAGCTTCTTCGGCGGCAATCTGCAGATCGATATCGATAGTCAGCTTCAGCTGCTTGCCGGGAACGGCGGGCGTTTCGTCGAGCCGGCCCATTTCCTTGCCGCGGCTGTCGACCAGCGCGCGCCGGGATCCGTTCTGTCCCATGAGGATCTGGTTGTACTGCTTCTCCACGCCCGAGACGCCGACCACGTCGCCGGGGTTATAGAACTCGAACTGCGGCTGGTTCAGCATTGTCTCGGTGACTTCGCCGACGTAGCCGACCAGATGCGCCATGAATCCGTTGCGCGGATAGAGGCGCCGGTGCGCCATGATAGTGTCGAGTTCCGGCAGTTCGTTCTTGTGCGACTCGATGAAGGCCAGTTCGTCGGGCGTGATGTCGTCTTTTAAAAAGATGGGCTGGTACTGCGGCATCGAGGTGAACTTGCGGATGCGGTCGCGGACTTCCTTGGGTTCGAGATGGAGGCCTTGCGCGATGACGTCGGCGTCCGCGTTCAGGTCGCGCGTCGAATCGCGCAGCAGTAGTGCCGAGAACGACGGGTAGTTATCGACAATGACGCGGCCCTGACGATCAAGGATCTTGCCGCGCGGGGCCAGAATCGGGACATTGCGGATGCGGTTCTTCTCAGCCAGCTGCGCGTAGAAATCACTCTGCATCACCTGCAGACGCCACAGCCCGTAGGCGAGGATCATGAAGATGATCAGGATGATGTACTGCACCGCCGTCAGGCGGATCGACGATACTTTTTCGTCACGACCAAACATCAGTTCTCGGTTCTCAGATCCCAGTTCTCAGTTTCATCGAATACACAATTCTAATGCCGCATTTGTGGCTCGCTGACTCTTTCGTGTGTCACTTAAGTTCAGCATCTTCAAGGTTTCCACTGAAACCGAGAACTGAGACCTGCCTTCACGTTCTGAGCTTGAAGCGATCCAATGCGTAGAACATGAATACGCCTACGATCGCATTCACAAACGCCGACCAAAGCTCGTGCGGCCAGTTCCAGTGCATGGTGAGATTCACCATGCCGCGTGCGACCGTGAAATAGATGACTTTGTGCGCGACGCAAAACACGAGCGTGACCAGCAGCCGCGCTCCCGCGTTCTCCACGTCGATCTTCACTCCTAGTGACGATGCCGCGTAGCCGACCAGCGTCTTGGCGATACCGTTGAGTCCGATGGGCAGCCCGGTAAGAGCGTCCTGAAAGACGCCAATGGCGCCGCCCGTCAGCAGTCCGGAAATCGGATTGCGCCGCGAGATCGCGAAAAAGATCGTCACCAGCAGCGGCAGATCCAGCAAGGCGAATGAGGGAAACTGGTGTGGCAGCCAGGCCTGCAAAAAAAGCGCGGTCGCCGGCACGCCCAGCGTGATCAGCCAGTTAAACCGGTAAACCTCAACCTGCTCCCCGGATGTGTAAGTGATTGGCATTACTGCGGTCCGTTCTGAGCGGGGGGCTCGGTCGCGCGCGCCGGAGGTATGGCGGGCTTGGTCTTGGGCGCGACCGGCTGTATTGGATCGGCCACTTTGACGGGCGCCGGAGCAGGTCCATGCGCGGTTGCCGGCTGCAGAACAGTGGCGCCCGCGCCCGAGCTCTTCGGAGAGATCGGGGTAATCGAATCGGATCGCGGGTTTGGGGTTACGTCAGCGCGAGGCGTAGGGTTTGTCTTGCCCGGAGACGGCGCTGCGGGATTGGCGGCTTCCTTGGCAGGGGCATCCTGCTTGGGTTTTTCCGCGTCCGCCGCAGGCTTATCCGGAACTGAAGGCAGCCGCTGCGCCAGAATATCCGCGGCGCGCACCGGCCCGGTCTGCAGTTGGGTGGGTTCCTGCTCCACCAGTTTGGTTACCACCAACACTTCTTCCAGCTTGCTGAGGTTCGCAGCGGGCCTAACCCGAATGCTCAAAAACAGGTCCGAGCCATTGCCAACTCTTGTTACCGTCCCCACAGGTAATCCCTTGGGAAAAATGCGATCGCCGCCGCTGGTGCGAACTTCTTCGCCGGGCTGCACCGGGTTGTCGGTCATGATGCGCTCGAGAACTACTTCGCCCGCCGACGTACCACGCAGAATTCCCTGCAGCCGGCTCTTCTCGAGAATCGCGCCCACGCCGCTCGACTGGTCATCGATGAGAAGTACCTGCGACGTCGAGCCAAATACCTTCAGAACTTTCCCGACGATTCCATCGACCGTGATGACTGCCATGTCGGGCTTCAGCCCATCACGCTGCCCCTTGTCGATGTAAACAATGCGCGATTGCTCACTGCCTCCCGACCCAATGACCTGGGCGGGCAGCGTCTGCGAAATAAACTGTTCCTTGAAGGCCAGCAGGGCTTGCAGCCGGCGAGCCTGGGCCGCGTCTTCGTTCAAGCGAACCTGGTCGAGACGGAGGCGCTCGATTTCCGCTTTCAGTTCGCGGTTCTCGGCGCGCACGCCGCGCAGGTAAAAGTAGTTGTGCCAGAGATTCCAGCTTCCGCCGTGAACCCAGTTCAGAACCTTCTCAAAGGGAGTGATAGAACTGACCGCCCAGATGCGGATCAGCCGGGTAGACTGCGTGTCGGTCGTACGCTTGACCTGCACCGCCAGGCCCAGTACTTGAGCCACCAGCACACAGGCCAGCACGATCAGGTTCTTGTAACGGCCGAGGACGGATTCCATAACACCAGTTTCAAGTTTCCAGTTTCAGGTTTCGAGTCTTAAAGCGGAATCAGACACTGTCGAGTTGTTCGGGCCGTCGCGGGCTGCACAGCACAGCAGAAACTTGAAACCCGAAACTCGAAACCTTTACTCAATCGAAATCTTGCGCAGCAGTTTGAAGTCGCTGAGCATTTTGCCGGTGCCCAGCACCACGCTGCACAACGGGTCATCGGCGATCGAGACCGGCAAGCCGGTTTCTTCGCGGATGCGTTTATCCAGGTTCTTCAGCAAGGCGCCGCCGCCGGTCAGGACAATGCCGCGATCGCTGATGTCGGCAGAAAGTTCGGGAGGCGTGCGCTCCAGCGCGACGCGCACCGCGTTCATGATGGTCGAAACGCACTCGCTGAGCGCTTCGCGGATTTCGCTGTCATCAACGGTGATGGTCTTGGGCACGCCTTCAATCAGGTTGCGGCCCTTGATTTCCATGGTCAGCGGCTTATCGAGCGGATAAGCGCTGCCGATTTCAATCTTGATCTGCTCGGCAGTTCGTTCGCCGATCAGCAAGTTATATTTCCGTTTGAGGTAATTCATGATGGCTTCGTCCATCTGGTTGCCGGCCATACGCACGGAACGCGAGTAGACGATGCCGCTCAAAGAAATGACTGCGATGTCAGTAGTGCCGCCGCCGATATCGACGACCATGTTGCCGCTAGGTTCGGTGATGGGCAACCCGGCACCGATCGCGGCGACCATTGCTTGTTCGACCAGGTAGACTTCGCTGGCCTTCGCGCGATAGGCCGAGTCCATGACCGCGCGCTTTTCCACCTGCGTAATTTCCGAAGGCACGCCGATCACGATGCGCGGATGCACCAGCATCTTGCGGTTGTGCGCCTTTTGGATAAAGTAGTTCAACATCTTTTCCGTGACCTTGAAGTCAGCGATCACGCCGTCTTTCATCGGCTTGATGGCGACGATGTTGCCCGGCGTGCGGCCGAGCATTTCCTTCGCCTCTTTTCCGACGGCTTCCACTTCGGCGGTGTTCTTATTGATCGCCACAATGGAAGGCTCGTTGACGACGATGCCCTTGCCGCGCGCGTACACCAGCGTGTTCGCGGTGCCGAGGTCGATGGCCAGGTCGCTGGAGAAAATGCTGAACAGCGACCGAAGATTGTGAAACCGCCCGGCGCTGGAATGGAATCCGTTGGATGACATACGGTTAACTTCTCTCTCACTCAAGTCGGACGACTGCCTGTCCGTTGCTGCGATTTCAAACTTCCGGTCAGGGGGTTACTTGCTCATTCTATGGGATATTCCCATTCCCCGCCGCACACGAAAGGTCTTGCACCCCGGTAAACACGGGCTACTGAATCACGACCTTCTGCTGCTTGGTATTCACGCCGCCCTGCGCGTTCTGCGCCGTGACCGTAATCGTGCTCTCGCCCGCCGGCAAAGGAGGCGTGAAGTAATGAAAACTGCCGTCGTTGGTCACAAAAGTGACTTCCCGGCCGTTGACCATCACACGCGCGCCGGTCTCGGTCTTGCCGGTCACCTCGATTACGTGCCCGTGCTGGCTCAATTCGATTTCAAGATCGATTGCGACCGCGTCCTTGCCCTTAGGCAGGATCGTGAAACGGCTCTTTTCGCTCTCCACCGACACCTTGCCGCTGGCATCGAGCGACTGCACCATCCAGTAATAAGCTCCGGGCGCAAGGCCGGTGACCGTGACGTCCGCCACGTTGACTGGGCGGTCGACAATGGTCGACGAAAAGTAGGGATTTTGCGAGATACGCAACCGGTAACCCGCCGCGTTCGACATGGCCGTCCAGGTGAACTGCACGTCCTTCGTTTGCGTGCCCGCCGAGAGGAAAAGCGGAATCATGTTCGCTGGCGAAATCGGAGTTGGCGGCCCGATCTCCTTTATCTTCGCCATCTTCTCTGACTTGGCCCTGAAGGTGGCGCGCTCCCAATCCGCCAGGCGGACGGTCTCGCCATTGCGCGACACGTCGCCGCTGCCCTTCTTCACGAGAATTTCGTGTTGATCGCTTTTCGGATCGTTGCGCACCATCGCCGCGCTTTCGGGAGCCAGGGAAGCCGTCGCCCCGGCCACGATGACCTGCGACCTCGATCCCTGGCTGTAGGTAGCGGTCGACAGGTCCACCGTTCCCGACGTCACCGCCACGGCCACATGGGTCTGCTGCTGGTCGTTGGCCGAGTTTTCTTCAATCACGATCAGGGAGTCCTGTTTGACGGTGTAGTTCGTGCCGTCATTGAAGACCACTTTGGCCATGCCTTCCGAGCCGGTCTGGACTACGTCGCCCTTTTCAAGCGGGATGTTGTAGTCGGCACTGATCCAGGTATTGCTGCTCGACTTCTTGATCTTGACCCCGCCCTCAAGGGCGGTAAACCTCGCCTGCTTTTCGGTGCCGGAGGAGGACTTTTGGGGCGGCGGCGCCATTCCGGCAATCCGCTCCAGCATGTTGGTGGTAAGGCTTCCGGCCGCTTTGACCGTGTTGTCGGTGAACTGGGGAAAGGCAAAGTGCATCGCCACCCCGAAGACGAACACCACCGCTAGCACGATCAGCAACACGCTGCGGTAGGTGACCGTCTTCCAGGCTATGTAGACGCCCGGTTTGCGTTTCGACGATGACACGGAGGCCAATGAAAACCAGCCAAACCTAGAGAATATGGGGTAATTCCAACACTACCACAAGCTTTCCGTGGTCAGAACGGGGTAACAAGCTGGGTTCAGGTCCGTTAGAACATGTCCGGTCGTGCAAAAACGGTGTCAGCGGTCACTGCCCAGTGGTTAGGAACAGGCCATTCGTGGGTTGCCGCCAACGCCCGGTGCGATGGGAAGGATTTGGCCGGCGGTTCCCTGATTTCAGTTCTGAGTTTGTGATTCCAAGTTCGCGCGCCCAGAGGTCGTTTCTCCCGGCTTCACGTTCCTGCCCTCATGGGCAGTCTCTCAGCGCGAAGCTCCTTTTCGATCAGAACTGCGACGCTGCATTGGCCGTCGACTCGAGCGAACAGCTCATCGTGTGGCGATATTTCGGCGACGTTTGTGATTTAAGATTCGCGCCAATTTCTTCGTTGCGCGGCGCGCAATCCGGGATATGCTCCAACCCCCAACATGTTGGTTCTCTCGGCCCCTACTCCCGTTCGGAGGCTGCTCATGGAGGACTCTCGGTTATCACTGCGCGATCAAGCTGAGGTCGAGCGTAGTTCCGTCGAGGCGCAAAACACCGTACTCAAACCGGTCGACCCTTTGCAGATCGCGCGCTATCTGGCGCCGCCGCCCACAACACCGTTTGCATTGGAATACGCGTTTCATCTTCTCGGAGATGTGAACGGCATGTCTGTCCTCGATCTGGGTTGTGGGACGGGCAGCAACCTTGTTCCCCTGATCAAGCGCGGTGCGCACACCATTGGCATTGACATCTCCCCTGATCTGATCCGACTCGCACGCAAGCGAATGGATGACGCACATCTGCAATCCGCATTGCAGGTAGGGTCCGCCTACGACACAGGTCTTCCAGACGCATCTGTCGACGTGATCTATTGCATGTCTCTGATTCACCACCTAGAGATCGCGCGCGTTCGCGAAGAGATGCAGCGAGTGCTTGTCCCGGGCGGGCGGATCATCCTGAAAGAACCGATCCGCTTTTCGTCTACCTACACTCGTCTGCGAAAACTTCTTCCCGCCAAGGATGAGGTTTCCGACTACGAGCATCCCTTGACCGAACAAGAACTGGCCACGATGACGGCGCCCTTTCAAGTCGAAGGCAAGCGCTTTTTCCGCCTGCCCATCGTCCCGTTGGTGAATATGGTGCTGCCATCGATGACGCAGTCTCTGGGCAAGACGGACTATCACCTTTTGAAGCGCTACCCTGCCCTGGAACGCTACGCCACCATGGTCGTCATGCGCCTGATCAAGTAGGCGAGGCAACATCAGCGTCCCCGCATTGTTCACGGACGCTGCTCTGGCGCCGTCCCTTGCCCACTCCCAAGCTGGGCCTGTAGCATAGATGGTTTGGGGTGTTGATCAGGAGGCAATCATGGCGACCGATACCGTAACCAGCCCGGAGTTGATGGCTAGCGGCAATACCAAAGTTTTTAAGAACTTCATTGACGGCGAGTGGGTGGCATCCTCGACCGGAGAAACCTTCGAAGACCGCAATCCCGCGGACACGCGCGAAGTGGTCGCGATTTTCCAGAAATCCGGCAAAGACGACGTCAACGCGGCGGTCGAAGCAGCAAAACGCGCTTTCGAGAGATGGCGACTTGTACCGGCGCCGCGCCGCGCGGAGATCGTCTTCCGCGCCGCCGAGATGCTCGCCGAGCGCAAGGAAGAATACTCGCGCGACATGACCCGCGAGATGGGCAAGGTCATCAAGGAGACGCGCGGTGACACCCAGGAAGCCATCGACACGGCCTATTACATGGCTGGTGAAGGCCGCCGCCTGTTCGGGCCCACCACGCCTTCCGAACTGCCCAACAAGTTCGCGATGGCGATCCGGCAACCCGTCGGCGTCTGCGGAATGATCACGCCGTGGAATTTTCCCATGGCGATCCCCTCGTGGAAACTTCTGCCCGCCATCGTGTGCGGGAACACCTGCGTGATCAAGCCAGCGCAGGATACGCCGCTCTCCACCTTCAACCTGGTACGGACGCTGGTCGATGCGGGCGTGCCCAAAGGAGTCATCAACGTGGTGGCCGGGTTCGGATCGAGTGTTGGCGCACCACTTACTGAGCATCCGGATGTGCGGGCCATCTCGCTGACCGGATCGACCGCCGTCGGCCGCACCGTCGGAACAACCGCCGCCAAGAGCTTCAAGCACTGCTCGCTCGAGTTGGGCGGGAAGAATCCCATGATCGTGCTCGACGATGCGAATCTCGATCTCGCTATCGAAGGGGGGCTGTGGGGCGCGTTCGGCACGACCGGGCAGCGCTGCACGGCCACCAGTCGCATCATCGTGCAGAAAGGCGTATACCGCGAGTTTGTAGATCGCTACGTTGCGCGCGCGAAGGCTCTCAAAGTTGGGAACGGTCTCGACGAGTCGATCGACATGGGCCCCGCTGTCAACGAAGCGCAGTTGAAGACGGATCTGAGCTACGTCGAAATCGGTAAGGATGAGGGCGCGAAGCTCGTATGCGGCGGCAACCGCCTCGACAAGGGCGCTTACCAGTACGGCTTCTTCATGGAGCCGACGGTGTTCATCGATGTGGATCGGAAGATGCGAATCGCACAGGAAGAAATCTTCGGGCCGGTGGTTTCGATTATTCCGTGTGACGGGCTGGAAGATGCGATCGAGATCGCGAACGGCGTGGAGTACGGATTGTCGTCGGCGCTGTACACGAAGGACGTGAACCGCGCCTTCACCGCAATGCGTGATCTGTACGCCGGCATCACTTACATCAATGCGCCCACCATCGGAGCCGAAGTGCATCTGCCGTTCGGCGGAACCAAGGCGACAGGCAACGGCCATCGCGAGGGCGGGATCGGCGCGATCGACTTCTACAGTGAGTGGAAGTCGGTGTACATCGATTACTCCGACAAGCTGCAGAAGGCACAGATCGATCGAGTAGATTAGTCATTGGTTGTCAGTCGCTCGTCTTCAGAAACCTTACACCGCAAAGTGCGCAAAGTTTGCGCAAAGCTCGCAAAGTAACGATTGCATCGACATCCGCTGCGAAGCTGGGAAGCACTGAGATTTTCTTTGCGTTCTTGGCGGTAGTGCTTAGCGCTCTTTGCGGTTAAGCTTTCGTTTTGTTTTACGAAGCACTGGTCCGATCCGGAGTTTAAATGCCAGCCACTCAAGTACGGGAAGTTGCCGCTGCCCAGCGTTTGGAGAATGTCCGCTACGCCATCCGTGATCTGGCCTGCGTGGCCGACGAAGTTGCCAAGAAGGGCCACAAGATCCTGCCGCTGAATATCGGCGACCCCATCAACTTCGACTTCCAGACGCCCGCTCACCTGATCGAAGCCGTCTACAAAGCCATGAAGGACGGTAAGAACGGCTACGCGCCGTCGCCGGGGATCAAGGAAGCCATCGACGCGATCCGCGGTGAAGCTGAGCGCAAAGGCATCACGAGCGTGCAGGATGTATTCGTCACTTCGGGTGTGAGTGAAACGGTCGACATTTGTCTCAGCGCGCTGCTCAATCCCGGCGACAACCTGCTGACTCCCAGCCCGGACTATCCGCTGTACTCTGCCGTTCTCGCAAAGCTTGGCATCGAACTGAACACGTACGCCCTCAACGAGGATGACGGCTGGCAGCCCGACCTCATCGACGTTCACAAGAAGATCGGTCCGCGCACGCGCGGTATTGTGCTGATCAATCCCAACAATCCAACGGGCGCGGTGTGTTCGCGTCGCATGCTGGAAGCGGTCGCCGAACTGGCGCGCCGCAACAACCTCGTCATCTTCGCGGACGAGATTTACGACAAGCTCGTCCTCGACGACGACGCGCAGATATCCCTCGCCTCCGTCGCTCCCGACGTGCCCGTCGTCACGTTTGGCGGACTCTCGAAAAACTACCTCGCCCCGGGGTGGCGCATCGGATGGGGGATCGTTAGCGGCGACGCGGCTGCCGTGAAGCCCTACGTCGAAGGTATCGGGCGACTGCTGCGCTCGCGGTTGTGCGCAAACCATCCGGAACAGTACGCGATCAAGGCCGCGCTCGAAGGGCCGCAGGACCACTTGCAAGAAGTGTTAACCAAGCTGCGTTCGCGGCGCGACCTCACGATGAAGTGGTGCAATTCCACGAAGCGCGTAAGCTGCGTTTCGCCTAAGGGCGCTTTCTACGCCTTCCCGCGTCTCGACATTCCTGAGGGCGACGATGTGTTCGTGAAGGAACTGCTGGTGCAGAAGCACGTGCTGGTCGTACACGGCTCGGGCTTCGGACAGAAGGCAGGCACCAAACATTTTAGGATCGTATTTCTGCCCGACGAGCAAACTCTAACCACGGCTTACGCCGGCATCGCCGACTTCATGAAGACGCGATACAAATAGCGAGTTCGCTGAGTTTGCTCTTAGCGCACTGAGGACTTCCGCCCGTCAGTGCGCACCGACTTTGCCAAACGTCGCCAGCCTCCGTTTCTGCAGATCGGTCACATCCACGTGTTCGGCCTCGAGTTCGGCCTCCTCCTCGGCCCACTCCTGGGCTTCACGGCCGGCCAATCTTCTCATCAAGCCCGCCGCGCAGTTCGAGCAGCAAAAGCCCTTGATGTAGTGTCTCTTTCCATCGTGCTGTTCAATGCAATATTCGTAGGTGAAGGCCGGGGGCTCTGCGATGCATAGATTGCAGGTTTCTGGAGCGTTGATGTATAGGGGATCGAAAGTTGCGAAGAAGAGGCTATCGTTCATAAGCCACCTCGCAAGAATTTGGAGTGCCTCCTTCATCGCACATTCCCGCCAACGAATCTGTGAGCCGGGTCACGTCTCACCGCCCACGGCAAGGCTGTTTTCCCAGAAATGATGCAGACCTATTTCGGCAACCGTAGTCTTTCGCGCCGAATCTGTTTAAACTCAGACGGTAAGCCCGTTGGGACGAGCCGCGTGATCGACATCCACAGCCATATCCTCCCCGAAGTCGATGACGGACCAAAATCCTGGGAAGTGTCGGTCGAGATGTGCCGGATGGCGGCGGCCGACGGCGTGACCCACATGGTGGCGACGCCCCACTCCAACGATCGCTACCACTACGATCACGCATACCTGACCGGTTGCGTTCAGCGCCTGCAAGGGATGGTCGGCGAGACACCCCAGCTCAGCCTGGGCTGCGACTTCCATCTTTCCTACGACAACCTGCAAAGCCTGCTGGCGCAGCCGCATCTCTACACCGTCGCCGGAGCCAGCTACCTGCTGGTGGAGCTGAGCGACTACAGCATTCCCGCTTTGATTGGGGATTGGTTCATGCGCCTGGGCGATCGCGGGCTCACGCCCATCATCACGCATCCCGAGCGCAACGCGATTCTGAGGCAAACCCCGCAGCGAGTGATCGAGTTTGTGGAGATGGGCTGCGCGGTGCAGATCACCGCCAATGCCCTGACTGGTTTTTGGGGACAACGCGTCGCGCGCGTGGCCACCTGGCTGCTGGAGCGCGAGGCGGTACACGTGATCGCGTCCGATGCTCACGACACCAAGCACCGGACCCCGACCCTCTCGGAGGCAAGAGCCGCGGCTGCCGAAATTGCCGGTGAAGAGGTAGCGCGGGCTCTGCTGGAAGAAAACCCGCGCGCGATTCTTTCGGGACAACCGCTTCCCTACTCCCCGAAACCCGTCCTCAAGGGATAGCCAGGTTCGGAAGCGGTCGCAACGGTCGTTCGGCGTCTCCAACTTCAGTTACAGGGTCTCAAACGGCACTTTAGAACCCGTGTTCCGCGGAATCCCCGCTGAACCGCAGTGTCTGCAACACTCTCTCGTTGGCCGCATTGACCGTGTAGACCACCTGGTCACGGTCCACCTTCTGCTTGAGAGGCGTCAGGCTGCACTTTACGCGCGCTTCGGCCGACTTGCCGCCGATCTGCTTGAACACCATGATGTGATTGTCAGCTTCCATCAGGTGGCGAACTTCATACTGGCCCTGGGGCAGCAGCACATCACCCACTCGCGTGGGAGCCGTTAGCGTGACTTTGCGCTCATCGGCAACCCCGTACTTGTTTGTCTTGGCCAGCAAAACTCCGGAAATGCAAAGGACAACCGCGATGAATAGCGTTATGACTTTTAAACGTCGCATAGAATCCTTTCGGGTACTCCTTTCCTATGTTATCGGCGTCCCTCGGGCGGGGAAGTGTGCAACGTCACGGGAAGTTGTGACAGGAAACCCGATACCAGGAATCAACGCAGAGCTCAGAATTGAGATCGGTAAAGTCTAAAATACTTGGCTTATGTCTCTACCGGAGGGATTCGCAATTCGTCGCGCCTCGACCGCCGATCTGGAGACTCTGATCGAGCATCGGAGAGCCATGTTTCAGGACATGGGTTACAGCGACGAAGCTGCGATGCAAGCCATGTCAGAGAAATTTCGCGGCTGGCTGCTGGAACACATGAATGCGGGGGACTACCTCGCGTGGCTGGCGACGGCTCCCGACGGCTCGACTGCGGCAGGTACGGGTCTCTGGCTGATGGACTGGCCTCCGCACATGATCGGCCGTGGCCGCCGCGGCAATATTCTTAACGTCTACACGAGCGCGAATTTCCGCCGTCGCGGATTGGCCCGCGCACTGATGCAAGCAGCCCTGGACTGGTGCAAGCAGAACGGCATCGACACGATCATCCTGCACGCCAGTCCCTCAGGACGAAGCCTCTACGAGTCGTTGGGATTCGCAGCCACCAACGAGATGCGCCTCCGATTGTAGTCTTGGCGGACGCACACGAAGCTTGTTGCTAGGTGTGCCTCGACGACGGGTGCCCCATCTTTGCGCGTACTTTGCGCAAAGGTGGCATCCACCCCGTAGAAATCTTGGGATTTCTGGAGGCAGTTTCAAATCTTCATGGCGGATCTGCTCAACGAGCTGCTAATGGGTAACACTTTCAAAGACTGACATTGGGAGGCTGGCAACCGTGAAGGCTAAGAAAGCCGTCTGGAAGGCATTACTAGGAGTTCTTTCAATATTCGTCTCCCTCGCTCTTGCATTCGAGTCTTCGCATATTGCATATCATCTATCGCTCAGGACACCGGGTATGTGGCTTGCAGATATCGTTTTTAACCGCCTCGTTAGTACAGGAAATAGCGGTCAGTGGATGAACATCGGAATTGGGTTTGGAATTGAGATAGGCATGGACGCCTTGTGCTGGCTTGTGGTGATTTGGGGTCTATATCTGCTGATTGGCAAATTGATCAGACGAGCCGAGCAATAAGCATCGCTATCCAACTTTGAACTGGCAATCATCTTTAAAAGAAACTGAATTGAATCAGATATAGGGAGCTGTTATCGCTGAGGCTGACTGACCGGCACCGTTGGCCCTTTGGCCGCCGGAGTCGAAGCCTCGGACGTGGCGGAAGTTTCCGGTGTCGAGGTCATCGCGCTTTCCGGATTGAGCAGATGGTCGTGATTCGGGCCCAGGCCCAGTTTGATCAGCGCGCGGGAGTCGGGCACCGTCTTGTTCTGCCAGCCGTTGTCGGCCTGGAATTTGCGCAGGGCGGCTTCGGTGGAAGCGTCCCACTTGCCGGAGGGCTCGCCGCTCATGTAATGCTGCTTGATCAGCGCTTGCTGGATCTGGTGCGTGCGCTCGACGTCAATTTTCTGCTGCCCGCGATGGGACCCCTTCCGCGACCGCTTGCTTTTGCTGGAGGCCTTCGCAGTCTTGGTTTTGGTGGATTTCAGCTTTGCGGTCGGATGGCTTGCCGTCGTGCTTGTCTTACTCGCGGACGCGTCCGGCAGTGCAACCGCCTGCGTCCAGGCCATGGAACACACGAGGACCGCAGCACTCGAAGCAGCCACTCTGCTCTTCAGCCACGACCCGTAAAGTCCCATTCGCTCACCTCTGTCTCGCCCAACGGCAGATATCACCCCGGATGACCATGGGATGAAACTCTCCCCGCGAAGCGTTGTCAAGGAATATGCCCGGCGGCACCGGCACTGGAAATCATCCCTGAATCAGGACGCCAGTGCCAGTGACCGTCGGACAATGATCGGGTTACGGAAGTGTACCCGCGATAAAGATCGTGCCGTCCTGCTTGCCTGCCCCTCTGGGCCGAACCAGGAACACCACGTCCTGCCCGCTCTTCAGCGAGGCTTCAATCTTGGTGAAGTCGTCGGCTGAATTCACGGGCAGTTTGTTGATTTCGAGAATCACGTCGCCGCGATTCAGGCCGATGTCATCGGCGAAAGACCCGGCTTTGACATCCTGGACGATCACGCCCTTACCGGCAGGAACATCCAGACGCTCGGCGAGATCGGCGGTCAGCGGACGAACGCTCAGACCCAGCTTGCTTTCCTTGGGCTGCTGTTCTTCGTTGCCCTGTTGATCTTCACCCAGGCGAGCCGCGAACAGCTTGGAGCGGTCGGCAATCGTGACCGAGGTCTGCTCCTTTTTGCCATTGCGCACGAAGCTCAGGTTGGCTTTCGAACCGGGCTTGCGGGCAGCAATGTCGGCAACCAGTTCGTCACCGTTTTTGACTTCCTTGCCGTCCACCGCGGTGATGGTGTCGCCAACCTTCAGGCCAGCCGTGTCGGCCGGGCTTCCAGCAACGACGTTGGAAATCGTGACGCCCGATTGCACGCCGTAAACGCGGGCAATGGCGGGTACGGGCTGGGCGGCAAATTCCACGCCGATAGAACCGCGCGTGACTTTATGCTCAGGCCCGATGATCTGGTTGTAAACGGATACGACGGTGTTCGAAGGCATGGCAAAGCCGACGCCCGCGTAAGCATTCGTCTCGGTCAGAATCGCGGTGTTGATGCCGATGACTTCGCCGGCCATGTTCACCAGCGGTCCGCCAGAGTTGCCGGGGTTAATCGCCGCATCGGTCTGCACGAATGACTGAAACTGCCGGCCCGGGACGATGTTGCGTCCCTTCGCAGAAACGATACCGGCGGTCACCGTGGCCTGGAGTCCGAAGGGACTCCCGATGGCCAGAACCCAATCGCCCACCTGCATGCTGTCGGAGTTGCCAATCTTGGCGGTCGGGAACCCCTTGTCGGATTTGTCCGGCTCGATCCGGATCACGGCCAAGTCGGTTTCCTGATCGGAACCCACAACCTTCGCGTCGTGCTGCACGCCCGGCGGATCATCCTGCAAGCGCACGCGGATGCGGTCCGCTTTCTCAATCACGTGACGGTTGGTGACGATGTATCCCTTGGGATCGACCAGAACGCCGGAGCCCAGCGAGCGCTCCTTGATGTCCCCGCCGCCCGGTCCACCCTGTCCGCCTGGGCCGCCAAAGAAGCGGTCAAAGAAATCGTCGAACGGGCTGCCCCCGCCTCCGCCGCCGTTCGGATCATTGTCTTCATCGCCCGGACCCGGACGCGCGCCCCGGCGCTGCCGGTGCGGATTCTTGATGGTCGATTCGGTATTGATGTTGACGACGGCCGGCTCCAGCGTCTTGGCGATCTGCGAAAAGGTATTCGAAAGCTGCTGCGGAGCGGGCACGCTCAACTGCTTGGCGTCGGAGGACTGTTGCCCTTCCTTGCCTTTCACTCCGTAAGAAACCACCGAGCCAATCAGAATGCCGACAGCGAGTGTGGCGAGGATACTGAGGGTGTAGAGCCAGCGTTTGGCCTTCAAATCCACCCAAAAAGCGCTTGCGCGCGGTTCCATAATGTTTACTTCCTCCGGGAATCTTCGAGACCGCTAAATTATACCTGTTTGGCACATCCCGACAGATATGTAGCAGGTGATAAAGGCCTTACTGCTTAGACGCGGGTCGTGGTCAAAGCGTTTCATGCTCGTCTACGAATTTCTTAGTTGTTGGTTTGCGACGCCTCTTGCGGCTGACATCCTGCTAGTCGCTGGCCGAATCCCCCAGAAGTGGGTACCATTTTCTATCCGGATCGACAACGGAACTGGAAAACGAAAGTATCCCAAATCGAAGCACCGGCGGTACTTGCGCCGCCGGCAAGTGAACGCGTATATCGTGGAGACTGCGGGACGTAGAAAAGGGGTTTCTCTGCATGGCAACCACAGCAATGCCCAAGGCCAAAATCTCCGGCGGCTCCTTCCTGCTGGAGGAGCGCCACACTTCCGAAGTTTTTACGCCGGAAGACTTTACCGAGCAGCACCAGCTCATCGGCCAGACGACGGAAGAGTTCGCGGTCAACGAAATTCTGCCCAACGTCGAGCGCATCGAGCATAAGGAATTCCAGGTCACGCGCGATCTGCTGAAGAAGGCCGGCGATCTGGGACTGTCGGGCGTCGAGATTCCTGAGGCCTATGGCGGCCTCGAAATGGATAAGGTCACCGCGGCGGTCATTGCTGATCACATCGCCAAGTACGCGGGCTTCGCTACCACGTGGGGCGGACACTCTGGCATCGGCACGCTTCCAATCGTTTACTTCGGCACCGAAGAGCAGAAAAAGAAGTACCTGCCCAAGCTCGCTTCAGGCGAGACAGTGGGGGCTTACGCGCTTTCAGAGTCAACTTCGGGTTCTGACGCAATGAATTGCCGGGCGCGCGCCGAGCTCTCGAAAGACGGGAAGCACTACGTCTTGAACGGCGAAAAGATGTGGATCACCAACGCTGGATTCGCCGACTTGTTCACCGTGTTTGCGAAGATCGATGGCGAGAAATTTTCAGCATTTCTGGTTGAGCGTGGATATCCCGGCTTCTCGGTAGGTGCGGAAGAACACAAGATGGGCATCCGCGGATCGTCTACCTGCCCCATCATCCTCAACGACTGCCAGGTGCCGGTCGAAAATCTACTTGGCGAAATCGGCAAAGGACACGTCATCGCCTTCAACATTCTGAACATCGGTCGCTTTAAGTTGGGCGCGATGTGCGTGGGCGGGGCGCGCGTGTCGATTGAGAACGCCATCGGCTACGCCAAGCAACGCAAGGCCTTCAACAAAGTCATCGCCGACTTCGGCCTGGTCCGCGAAAAAATCGCGAACATGGCCGCGCTCATCTACGTGGGCGAGTCCCTGGTCTACCGCACGGTGGGCATGATGGACGCCGCCCTCAATGAAGTCGACAAGTCTTCCCCTGACGCGCTGAAAGACACGCGCAAGGCCATCGAGGAATATGCCGTCGAGTGTTCCATCATTAAGGTCTGGGGCTCGGAGATGATCGACTACGTGGTCGACGAGACCATGCAGATCTACGCCGGTTATGGATTCGTCGAGGAGTATCCCGCCGAGCGCGCTTATCGCGACGCCCGCATCAACCGCATCTTCGAAGGCACCAACGAAATCAACCGCCTCATCATCACCGGTTTCCTGCTGAAGCGCGCCATGAGCGGACAGCTTCCTCTCATGCCCGCTATTAAGAAGCTAATGGACGAGGTGCTATCCGGGCCTAGCACAGGCGACGAGATCGAGGGCCCGCTCGCCGACGAGCGCAAACTGGTGGCCCAGGCCAAGAAGCTCGGACTGTTCGCGGCGGGATCGGCCACACAGAAATACATGCAGGCCATCCAGGACCAGCAGGAAGTCATGGGTGCCATCGCCGACATGACGATTGAGACTTACGCGATGGAGTCAGCTGTCCTGCGCGCGCAGAAACTGATCGAGGCGAAGGGCGAGAAGAACGCTGCACTCGCCATCGCCATGACGCGCGTCTACCTGACGCAGGCGATGGAGAAGGTCGAGTCGGCCGCCAAGCGCGTGATCGCGAATGTTGCGGAAGGCGACATGCTGCGCACGCAACTCGCAATCCTGCGCCGCCTGGCCAAGTATGAGCCTTTCAACACGATCGACCTGCGGCAGCTGATCGCGAAGCGGGCCATTGAGGTTGGGAAGTACTCGCTGGCTTAGCACCGATTCACCGCAGAGGCACGGAGTTAACCAAGAAAAGGCTCGGGCGCCCCGTTTACGGGTCCGACGGGCGAGGACGCCCGTCGCTACACCGACAAGTTCGGGAAGTTTGGTCCTCCTTCTCGACACATCCTTTCTTCCACCTCCTTCCTTTGATACAACTATCCGCACAAATCCCATGAGACCAATCGTGCATTGCTGTTTCCTCGCTATCCTTTCGTTCGGCGCCTCGCTCCTTTTCGCGCAGGACAAACCTTCTCCATCCGCCAACCTCGCCCTCACCCCGCCAATGGGCTGGAACAGCTGGAACAAATTCGGCTGCAACGTCAGCGAAGACATGATCAAGGGCATGGCCGACGCCATGGTCAAGTCGGGCATGAAGGACGCCGGCTATCAGTACGTCGTGATCGACGACTGTTGGCAGGTTTCCCGCGACAAAGACGGCAACATCGTCGCCGACCCGCAGCGCTTCCCGTCCGGTATCAAGGCGCTCGCCGACTACGTGCACTCGCTCGGCCTGAAGTTCGGAATTTATTCGGATGCCGGATCAAAAACGTGCGCCGGGCGCCCAGGTGGACTCGGCCACGAGTATCAGGACGCACTCAAGTACGCTTCCTGGGGAGTGGACTACCTGAAATACGACTGGTGCAACACCACATCACAAGACGCGCGCGCCTCCTACGCCAACATGCGCAATGCGCTCGATGCCTCCGGCCGACCCATCGTGCTCAGCATCTGCGAGTGGGGCACCGCCAAGCCCTGGCTATGGGGCAAAGAAGTCGGCGGCAACTTGTGGCGGACGACGGGCGACATCCAGGACCGATTTTCCGGCAAAAAAGAATGGGAGCCCGGCAACTGCTGCAACTTCGGCGTGACCGCCATCCTCGACGCGGAAGACGAGATTTACTCCTACGCAGGCCCAGGGCACTGGAACGATCCCGATATGCTTGAAGTGGGCAACGGGGGCATGACCGACACCGAGTACCGCTCGCATTTCAGCTTCTGGGCACTGCTCGCAGCTCCCCTGATTGCAGGTAACGACCTGCGCGACATGAAGCCGGAGATTCATGACATCCTGACCAACAAGGAAGTGATCGCGATTGACCAGGATCCTCTGGGCCGTCAGGGCCGGCGCGTCTGGAACGATGGCGATCTGGAAGTATGGTCGAAACCGTTGTCCGGGGGAAGGCGCGCTGTGATCCTCTTCAACCGCGGAGAGAGCGAAAAACAAATCATCGCCCGATGGACCGATCTCGACTATCCGGAATCGCTCTTGGCCTCAGTGCGCGACTTGTGGCAGAAAAAGGATCTGGGGAAATCAGCCGGCAAATTTTCTGCGCCAGTGGCCCCACACGCGGTGATGATGGTGACTCTGGCGCCGTAAGCCGCATTCGCGGCGAAGCACCACGGTTGCATGCGCACATGGAAGGGGTGCGCGTAATGGACGTGCGGTCTTTCCCGTCCCGCGCTACAACCTCCCGCCAAAGCCTTCCTCATCGAGTTTCGCAACCAGTTGGCGCGCCAACTCCATCACCTTCGCGGGATCAGTTTCCTTTTCGATGGAGTGGGCCAGATCCCGCCACGTTTCCCTGCTCTTCGTATTCAGAGCGGCCAGTTCGAGCTTGCTATCCTTCCCAGTCATACGGCTTCCCCACGTACAATCAAATCATTAACGAGCTTCTAAAATATTATTAACGACACAACTTGATGTCAATATTTATCATCTTTAACACACATTAAACGCATGTTTATAATTTCGTAACTATGCAGTATTGATGACATCACTAAACATGTGTTATGATTCTATCGCGGATGGGTAAACAGATGAGGCCTGAGGAAAAGCGCGACGTTACTTATGAAACGGTGCGCGTCTCTGACTTGCGCGTGGGCCGGCGAGGCAAGCACCACGAACTTCTCACCGGTATTCTTAAGAATTTGGAAGACCTTCCTGCCGGTTCGGCACTGGTAGTGCCGCTCGAGAGCATCGGCAAGGTTTCGCTGGCAAACTTGCGCTCGGCGGTCTCCCGCTCTGCCAAGGGGCGCGGCCTCTCGCTGGTGACGTACTCGGACCAAAAGAATTTTTATGTGTGGAGGAAGGCGTCGGATGGAGCAAAGCCACCGGCGGGACGAAAAGCGCGCAAGTAGCCGCCGGACCGCAATTGCATGTGAAATTTAACTTTAGCTGGCGTGCTTGAGGCGGTGCTCCGTATCGAGTACCTGCACCAGAACCCGCGCCGCCTGATCGTGCGTGAGCCGGGTGTGCTCGCGCAGCAACGCTCGCAGGCGGGCGCACTGCTGTCCCAGGTCCGCCGGGTCGTCGGTGGCGATAATCTTGCGGCACAGTCGCTGAATCTCATCGGCGATGTCGTAGATTTCCATAGGAAAAAGGTACAAGATTGAGCTTGCAGCAGACATCGGGAAATCTTTGTACGCATTAGGAAATTTCCCGATACCTTAGGAATACCGCAACGCGCCGTTAGCAATGGCATCTCCGGTGTTTTTCTTAACTTCCTCGATGACACTCTGGACCATTCCTCGGCCGAAGGTCGCCAGTAACCAGGGAGATCGTCCCGATCCCCCTTTCGAGTAGTCCCTTCAGCACCGATGTACACGCTGGTAACTTGCACAAATTTTCAGCGGTAACCACAATCGCAACAGGCCTATGTGGGTTTCGTTCCAAGCAATCATCGTTGTGGTGTGCCTCGCCTTGGGCACCAGTGCCCAGGAGGCTGCCAGCAGTGACGAACTCGCGCGCATCCAGCGCGAACTGCAGCAGACGCGCTCTGAGCTCGCGGACTCCCGCCGCCAGATCGAAGAGCTGCGCCAGGGCCTACAAGAGCTGCGCACGCAAATGCAGACAGGCCATACAACTGCGGCTAGTGCTTCCGGAGAAGCCTCCGCCCCTGGAGAGCCCACCGTTGAAAGCGCGGATCAGGATGTTGGCTTCCTGGCAGCCAAGGTCGCGGAACTTCATCAGGACAAAGTCGAGAGTGCCAGTAAATACCCGGTAAAGTTGTCGGGCCTGGTCTTGTTCAATGCTTACCGGAACAGCGGGGCCTTGGATATTCAGGATCTCCCCAGCCTAGCTTTTCCGACAACGCCCGGCTTCCCCGGTGGCAACATCGGAGCGACCTTGCGCCAGACAATTTTGGGCATCTCCGCGAGCGGGCCAAAGATCTTCGAGGCGCATACTTCGGCCAACGTAGAGATTGATTTCGCCGGAGGAAGTCCAACAACGGCCTACGGTGTCACTGCTGGCCTGCTTCGCTTGCGCACCGCGGGGATCAATCTGGACTGGCAAAATACTTCACTGCGCATCGGCCAGGACGCGCCATTCTTTTCGCCCTTGTCGCCGACCTCTTACGCGACCATGCTGGAACCTGCGATGTCATGGTCCGGCAATCTGTGGGTGTGGACTCCGCAGATCGAAGTCGAACACCGGATCGCTTTGCAACCTCACTCATTTCTTGTTTTGCAAGGCGGCGTACTCGATCCCCTTACCGAGGAAGTGCCTCCCTTTCAAGGCAACGTTGCGACTGCGGGTGAAGCCACTCGAGTTCCTGCGCTTGCCGGCCGCATCGCCTACGATCGCTCGGCCGCAGATCATTTCCCGTTCAGCCTAGGATTCGCGGGTTATCGAGCACGCCAACGCTACCAGGACTTCAACCAGATCGATAGCTGGACCGTAAATGCCGATCTGAAGGTCCCCTTGGGGAGGCACGTGGAAGTCTCGGGCGAAGGTTACACCGGGCAGGCCGTGGGAGGCTTGGGCGGCGGCATCTGGACGAGTGTGGTCTACCCCGAGCCTGCTCCACCACATACTGCCGTTCAACCAATGCGTTCCGCCGGGGGCTGGGCGCAGTTGAAAGTCAAACCCGCCACTCGTTTCGAGATCAACGCGGCCTTCGGGCAAGATGAAAACTTCGGTCGTGACCTTCGGGTCTTTCCGGTTCCTTTCGCCGGCGGGTTCCCTGCCCTCAAGAAAAACCGAACCACTTTCTTGAATTTCATCTACGAACCAAACTCATTCCTTCTATTCGCAGTGGAGTACCGGCACCTGCTCACGGCACCCGCTCTCGGCGAGAACGCCACCGGAGACCACCTGAACCTCGCAGCGGGAGTACGCTTTTGAAAACCCGGATCGGCCTGCCAGTTTTGATGCTCGTCCTGAGTAGTCTGTTGAGCGCCCAGGATGGGACTGTTCGAGGCAAGGTGAATGTCCTGTATAGCGCCAAGGGCGAGGCGAGCAACGCCGACACCGTAGTCTGGCTCACCAACATGCGTACTAAAGAGACCGCCTCTCCGGGACCAACCGTCCGCCTTCTCCAGAAGGACAAGCGCTTCAAGCCCCACGTCCTGGTGGTTACAGTGGGCACGGCGATCGAGTTCCCCAACCAGGACCCGTTTTTTCACGACGTCTTTTCCATTTACCACGGGAAACCGTTCGACCTGGGGCTCTACGAGAGCGGGGCGGTCCGAAAAGTGCGCTTTACGCAAATGGGAGTTTCCTACATTTTCTGCAACATTCACCCGGACATGAGTGCGGAGGTGATCGCGTTGGCAACTCCGCATTTCGCGCTCACGGGGCGGGATGGAAGCTTCCAGATCCCCAATGTGCCCGCTGGGGTTTACCGGATGGAAATCTGGCATGAGCTCGCGACGCAAGCAGAGCTGAATTCGTTGTCACATGAAGTTGAGATTACTGCGGGCGACAATGCACTCGCCACGATGACCATTCATGCTTCGGCTGGTCACGACGACCACAAGAACAAGTACGGCGAAGCGTACACTCCGGACAAGACGAACAAGTATTAGCTCGTTCGAACAAGGCCTTTCAGGATTCCCTCTGGTGTAGCGAGTTCTTCCTCAGTTCCTCCATCACACTCTGAATCAACTCCTTCGCGTCGCTCAAGCTTTTCATCACCATCTGAATGTCCATCACCGGCTTCCCCGGCCAACGCTGACTCTGGCAATACACGCCGTGCTGGCCTACCAGCGCCATCGCATCCGTGACCAGATCCATCGTCACCGCCAGACGCCCGCGGGGAACGCCCATCATGGTCTCGTAGTGCTCGAGTTCTTCCTGCTTGTCGTCGAATACCGGCATAGGGTCGATTGTAGCTTGGGAGCCGGATAGTGGATAATTAGCGGGCAAAAATCAGCACTTAGCATTTGGCACTTGGCATGTGGCTCTTAGGGACAATGCCAGCCTCGCGATCACACAATCTCATCTCGAACGTCTAAACGCGGGGGATTTGCGAAGCTTGTCAACCGTTGCATGGCCAGATGCTAAGTGCCAACTGCTGACTGCTTAAAGGAGATCTCATGCAGAAACGTATCGCATTCCTGATGTGTACTGTTCTTGCCCTTTCGATTCTCTCAGCCGCTCAGATGGGCGGCGGCGACAAACCGCGTCCCAGCCCCGCTGCGAATGCGCAATGCAAATTCGCGGACGGCAAGTCGGTGAAAGTGGACTATTCCAGCCCGCGTGCCAAGGGCCGCAAAATCTACGGTGGCTTGGTCCCCTACGGACAGGTTTGGCGCACCGGCGCCAACGAATCGACCACATTTGTGACTGACGCGAACCTCACCATTGGCGGCAAGGACGTTCCCGCCGGGAAGTACACCATGTTCACGGTTCCGGGCGAGGACAAGTGGTCGCTCGTGATCAGCAAGAAGACAGGTGAGTGGGGAACGGACTATCCGCAGGGCGAAGATCTGGGCCGCTACGACATGAGCGTTTCGAAGACACCAAGCGCAGTGGAGAACTTTACGATCTCATTCCACGAGATGGGCACCGGCTGCCACATGTATCTGGACTGGGAAAACACGCGGGCGACGATCGAGCTTACCGAGAAGAAGTAGGTACAAAGCATTTAGCACAGAGGGCACGGAGCAGAACAGAGGATTTCCAGAGCGCGCGCCCGAAGCCTGGAGAGTCGCAATCCTCGCTGGCACTCTGTGTCCTCTGTGGTTAAGAGCCTTGAGGTTTCCAGCGAAGAATAGGTTTTCGCGCGGCTCCGGTTTCGTCCAACCGCGACACGCGCGTGGTATGCGGCGCTTCGAGCACAGTCTGCGGATCTTCTTCTACTTCCTGGGCAATCGACTTCATTGCCTCGACAAACAAATCCATCTCCGCTTTATCCTCGCTCTCGGTGGGCTCAATCATGAGCGCGCCGGGTACGATCAGGGGAAACGCCGTCGTATACGGATGGAAGCCGTAGTCGATGAGTCGTTTCGCAATATCCATCGTCCGCACGCCCTTCTTCGACTGCAGCTTGTCGCTGAACACGACCTCATGCATCGAAGGGGTGGAGTACGGCAGATCGTATACGCCCTCGAGCCCCTTGCGGATGTAATTCGCGTTGAGCACGGCATCTTCGGTGGTTTGGCGTAAGCCATCCGGGCCATTCGCCAGGATGTAGGCCAAGGCCCGCACGAACATTCCGAAGTTGCCGTAGAAGGAACGCACGCGCCCGACGGACTGCGGCCGGTTGTATTCGAATCCCAGCGTTCCGTCGTTTTTCGTAATTACAACCGGCGTGGGCAGGAACGGCTCAAGCGCTCGCTTCACGGCTACAGGGCCCGACCCCGGTCCGCCTCCGCCATGCGGCGTCGAGAAGGTCTTGTGCAGGTTGAGGTGCATCACATCCACGCCGAAGTCGCCCGGCCGCACCTTGCCGACCAGCGCGTTCATGTTGGCGCCGTCCATGTAGAGCAGTCCGCCCTTAGCGTGGAGGATCTGCGCGATCTTATGGATCTCCTGCTCGAACACTCCCAAAGTATTGGGATTTGTGAGCATGAGCGCGGCAACGTCGTCATTCATCTGCGCTTCGAGCGCCGAGACCTCGACCATGCCGCGAGAATTCGATTTCAAATTCTCGACCGCGTAGCCGACCATCGCGGCCGTCGCCGGATTCGTGCCGTGGGCCGAGTCGGGAATCAGAACTTTCTTCCGGGGATTCCCTTTCGACTCGTGATACGCGCGCGCGATCAGCAGACCGGTGAGTTCGCCGTGCGCGCCGGCTGCGGGCTGCAGCGTGATCGCGTCCATCCCGGTGATCTCGATCAGGCAATCGCTCAGGGTCTTAATGATACGGAGCGCACCTTGCGAAATCTTCTCCGGCTGGTAAGGATGCCCGTTGGCAATCCCCTCCAGCCGCGCCACAACTTCGTTCACGCGCGGGTTGTACTTCATCGTGCACGAGCCCAACGGATACATGCCCAGATCGATCGCGTAGTTCCACGTCGACAGCCGGGTAAAGTGCCGGATGATTTCGATCTCGCTGACTTCGGGCATGACGCCGAGATCTTTGCGCTCAGCATTGCCCAGCAATTTCGCAGTGTCGACCTCGGGAACGTCGAGTGGCGGCAGCTTCCACGCAGCCTTGCCTGCCGACGACTTCTCGAAAATCAGTCCTTCGTTCTGATTGACGTGGCGTGTGGCTTTGGGGGTGGGATGCTTCATCGCACCACCTCCTCGACCGCATGTTCGCCACGTGGTTCCTCGGCTTCACTCTCTGCCAGCATGCCGACGGCGGTATCGATCGAGGAACGCGTCGTCATCTCGGTGCAGCACCACAGCGCGGCATTGCCAAGTTCGGGATAAAACTTCTTCAGCGGCAGCCCACCGACGATCTTGTGCCCCAGCAGCCGGCTGTTGATCACATAGGGATCTTCGCTGGTCTGCACCACGAACTCGTTGAAGCGGGGCGCGCCGGCAAACAGCACCTTCGCGTGCTTGCCGAACTGGTCGGCCGCATAGGCCGCCTTCGCGAGGTTCTGTTTCGCGAGTTCCTTCAGGCCCACTTTTCCGTAGACCGTCATGAAGATGTTGACCATCAACGCCACCAGCGCCTGGTTGGTGCAGATATTCGAGGTCGCCTTCTCGCGCCGGATATGTTGCTCGCGGGTCGCCAGCGTCAGCACAAAACCGCGCTTGCCCTTGCGGTCGGTGGTCTGGCCCGCAAGACGTCCCGGCATCTGGCGAACGAATTTCTCCTTGGTCGCAATCACTCCGCAGTACGGCCCGCCGAAGCCCACAGGCACGCCGAACGACTGCGCCTCCATGGCAACGATGTCAGCCTCTCGCGGCGGCTCAACGATACCGAGCGAAACCGCCTCCGCAATCGACACCACCAGCAGTGAACCGTTCTTATGCGCGATGTCAGCAATCGCCGTGATGTCTTCAATTGTCCCAAAGAAGTTCGGCGACTGAATCAGCACGCACGCCGTATCGGGGCCGATAGCCTTCTCCAGTTGCTTCAGATCAATCCGGCCGGAGTCGCTGTATCCGGCGCTCGCCAGCGGCATGCCCTGATGATGCGCATAGGTCGCGAGCACCTCGCGATATTCCGCATGCAGGCTATTTGCGACCACCACCGAATTGCGCCCTGTCACGCGCACCGCCATCATCGCGGCCTCAGCCGCAGCGGTCGAGCCGTCGTACATGGAAGCATTTGCCACCTCCATGCCCGTCAACTCGCAGATCATGGTCTGGAATTCGAAAATCGCCTGCAGCGTTCCCTGCGAAATCTCCGCCTGGTAGGGCGTGTAGGCGGTAAGAAATTCGCCCCGCGAGATCAGCGAATCAATGATCACGGGGCGGTAGTGCATATAAGCTCCCGCGCCCAAGAAGCTCGCATACTCGATGCCATTTTCCTTGGAGCGTTGCCGGAACCAGTCCACGATTTCCGATTCGGCCATCTGGCGCGGAACCTTGAGATCACGGCTCAGCCGGTACTCGGCAGGAATGGGTGCAAACAGGTCGTCAATCGAGCGCGCGCCAATCGCCTTCAGCATGGCTTCGCGGTCGGCGGGAGACTTGGGTAAATAACGCATAGGAAGTTATATAGATGACGCAAACTGCTTGGATGATTGCAACTGAACGATCCGCAGCCATTGGCTATCAGCCATCAGCTATCAGCTGATCCCATTTAGTGGCCACCTTCTTCATTCACGAACTTCTCGTAATCAGCCGCCGAAAGCAGGTTCTTTAGCTCCTCCGGATTTTTCAGCGTAACCCTCACCATCCACGTGGTGTTCGCTTCCTTATTAATCTTCTCAGGCACTGTGGCGAGTTCGCCATTCACCTCGTTCACGGTGCCCGACGCGGGCGCATACAGATCCGAGACCGCCTTCACCGACTCTACCGTGCCGAACGTCTTCCCCGCTGTGATCTCTGACCCGGGCTTCGGCAGATCGACAAACACGATATCGCCCAGCGACGCCTGCGCGTAGTCGGTAATGCCGATCGTTGCGTTTGAACCGTCGACTTTAATCCACTCGTGTTCTTTGGTGTATTTCAGGTCGGCTGGATAGGACATTTAGCTTCTGGCTCCTGGCTTGTAGCGATTGGCTCCGAGCGACTGAACTCCGAGCTGTGAGCGTGAAATTTTTTCCTAGTTCTTCTTCGGTCTCTTATAAAACGGTGTCGGCACCACCTGCGCGCCTACCCCTTGCCCGCGAATTTCCACCTTTAACCTCGTCCCGACTTCCGCCAACGCAGGGGGAACGTACGCCAGCGCGATGTTCTTCTTCAAGAATGGAGCCGGCGAGCCGCTGGTCACGTAGCCAACTTCCTTGCCGGCTTCGTCCAGCACCTTGTAGCCGTCGCGTGCAATGCCGCGCTCCACCATTTCCAGACCAACCAGTGTCCTTTTGACACCTACGGCCTTTGCGTTCTCCAGCGCGGCGCGCCCGATGAAGTCGGGCTTCTCCATCTTGATGAAGCGATCCAGTCCGGCTTCCCACACATTGATGGTGTCGGAAATCTCGTGCCCGTAAAGCGGAAGCTTTCCTTCCAGCCGCAGTGTATTTCTTGAACCCAGGCCGCACGGAACGACACCGAATTCCTTGCCTGCTTCAAGGATTTCGTTCCAGACCCGGGCGCTGGTCACTTCGTCGGCGGGAATGTAGATTTCGAAGCCGTCCTCGGCGGTGTAGCCGGTGCGCGCGATAAGGATGTCAGACAGGTACCGACGCGGCTTTGCTTTCAACAGATTGATCGTGCCGCGCGTGACCCAGTAGAACTTTACTGCGGAGAGATCGGCGTCCGTGAGCTTTTGCAGCAGGTTCACGGCCTTCGGCCCCTGGATGGCGATCTGCGTGAAATCGTCAGACAGATGTTCGACTTTGCAGTCGAACTGGGGGGTGTTGTCGCGCACCCAGTTGAAATCTTTCTCACGCGTCCCCGCGTTGATCACGAGCAGGTACTCGTCCTCGCCTAACCGGTGGACGATCACGTCATCCACAAACGTCCCTTCCGGATAGAGTAGCGCCGAATACTGGGCCTGCCCGATGGCGAGACGCGAGGCGTCATTCATCGAAATATGCTGCACCGCTGCCAAAGCCTGGGGCCCCGCCAGGCGGATGTCGCCCATGTGGCTGACGTCAAAGATGCCGACGCCGGTCCGCACAGCATTGTGCTCTGCCATGATGCCGCCGGCGGATGGATATTCAACCGGCATGTCCCAGCCGTTGAATTCGACCATCTTGGCGCCCATCTGGCGATGGACGGCGTTCAGCGCGGTCTTGCGGATGGTCGGCGTGGTCGCCTCGACGGCAGGCAAGCAAACTCCTCAATCAGATGCGCAGTTGGCTGGGCTGCGGAGTCGTGGAACTCATAACCCTATCACGCTGTTTTTTGTGGGGTCAAACGGGGGAGAGCAGGCGCTGGGCTTTGGGCTTTGGGGACTTAGGCTCTAATTTTCGCTGCAAGCTGCTGGTTGAACTTTTCGCACCGAGAATTGACGATTTTGCCAAAGCCCAGAGCCGAGAGCCTAAAGCCAGAAGCCTGTTCTCAGTTACCAACGGAACTTTCCCCGTCTTCCCTGCAGCGCTACAGTTCCCCCATGAGCACCACCAAGGTCAAAGTCCGCTGTAGCCAGTGCGATCAGATCGAAGAGCGCTGCGAGTGCGAAAAGTACTGTGTATTCTGTCAGAGTCAATTGGACGTTCGTCTCTGCACCGATGGCCTTTGGTACTGCGGCGCTTGCCGCGAAGCCTGCGGGTACACAGTCGGCAGCTAGAAGTCTCTGGCGGCCCGGCAGAAGCCCGACTCCCCAGGCGCAGCCCGGCTAATCTGCTTGAGCCATTGCTTCCTCTCTAAGGGCTAACTTTCCATTCCTTGGCTCGTCTCTTCGAGTATTCCGGAGAGGGCAAGTATGTCCAGCACTGCGCCGACAGTTGTACGGGCGGTGTCACCTGTCAGTTCGATTCCTTCCTCGCGCATGGTCTCGCTCGACATCTTTCGTGGGCTGATCATGGTCGTCATGGCACTCGATCACACGCGCGATTTCTTCACCAACGTCCCTTTTGAGCCCGAGACACTAGCGAAAACCTGGCCCGCCCTGTTTTTCACGCGCTGGATCACCCATTTCTGCGCGCCCATGTTTTTTCTGCTGGCCGGAACCGGCGCCTATCTGTACGGGCATCGGCGCACGCCGAATGAACTCACTCGGTTTCTCTGGACGCGCGGCGTGTGGCTGATCGTTCTCGAATTCACGATTGTGGGAACGGCCTGGTCGTTCCAGATTCCTTTCGGCTTCTTCGGTGTGATCTGGGCTCTGGGCGCTTCGATGATTCTGATGGCCGCGATCGTTCGCCTCCCCATGGGCTGGATCGCTGCGTTCGCCGCCACCATGATTTTCTTCCACGATTTACTCGACCGGGTACGCCCCTCGCAATTCGGAGCACTAGCCTGGCTCTGGGATCTCCTGCACAATCGCGGCGGTGTGCTGCTCCCCTTCGGCGTGCGCCAGTTCGTTTTGTTCCCTCTCATCCCCCTGGTAGGAGTGATGGCAGCCGGCTACGTGCTCGGCTCCCTCTACACCCTCGACCGCGAGCATCGCAAGCAGTGGCTCACGCGCCTCGGAATCGGAATGATCGCGCTCTTCGTCGCTTTGCGCCTGACCAATCTCTATGGAAACCCTGTAGCTGGACCGGACGGCGTTTCGCAGGGCGACTTCCACTTGCAGCCCACGCTCTCGAAAACCATCATCTTGTTCCTCGACGTCGAGAAGTATCCGCCCTCGCTGCAGTTTCTGCTGATGACCATCGGACCCTCCTTGCTGCTGCTCGCCTGGCTCGATCGCGACTCGGTGCCGAGCGGTCTTTCGGCACTCTGGACGTTCGGCCGCGTGCCTATGTTCTTCTACATCCTTCACCTCTACGTGATCCATACTCTCGCCATCGTGGTTTCAGCCGCGCGCGGCCAGCCGCTGCACTGGCTCCTGCACGGAGGAATTTTCGGCGAGACTCCGCCCGGTTACGGATACGGCCTTCCATTCGTCTACTTGATGTTGACGACGGCGGTCTTGCTTTTGTATCTCCCGTGCCGGTGGTTCGCAGAATTGAAGAGAGAGCGGAGAGATTGGTGGTTGTCGTACCTGTGACACAAAAAGCCCGTCCCTGGGACGGGCTTTCTAGTCTTGAGCGACCGGCCGATGCCGGCGTCACTCGATTTAGCGCACCGGCTTCAAAAGAACACCCGATCCGGCAACTTTCCGCGCCAGCGTTTCCGCCAGCTTTTGTATGTTCGAGGATTCGGCTTTTGCGGATTCCGCGGTCGCTGCCGCCGCCATTGCCGATGGAACTGGCGCCGTGGGTGCAGGTTCTACCACAAATTCAGGTTTCGACGGAACCGCAGCTGCCTTGGTAGCCTCGCGAGCTTCCTTCTCCGCGCGCTGAATTTCCACGCTGCCCTTCAGGAACGCACCATCGTCGATCCGGACTCGGCGCGTGACGATCTGGCCTTGAATATGACTGTCGGCGCGAATGTCGAGCAAGTCGGCGCAGTGAATGTCTCCATACACCATCCCCATCACAACAACTTCACGCGCATGGACGTCGGCCTTGACCTTGCTGCTCCGGCCTATCGTGACTCGATGCTCCGGAAAATGAATCGAGCCCTCCACCGTTCCATCAATGAAAAGATGTTCCTTCCCGCTGACGTCCCCCTTGATCACAATCGATGCCCCGATCGTTGCGTGCGCGGTTACCGGTCCCACCGACGGCACATCCCAACTCGCCCCACGCGATGCACTCTGCGACAGATTCTCCGCCATAGCTTCCGCCTTCCTTCGCTCCGGGACAGCAGCGCGTTGCCGGCGTCTGTCCCTGTTTCATGTATCGACGGAATTTTGGGAAAGCTTTAGAGGACTGCAATGACGTTACTTCATGTCATCCCGAGCGTAGTGGAATTGCCGCAGGAAATTCCGCGGAGTCGAGGGACCCTGCGTTCGGGATTTCCTACTGCGAATAATCAGGACAATCACGCTCTCAGAGAACTACTGCTTCGTGGTATTCGCCAAATACCCGCCGCATGGTGTCAGAGATCTCGCCCACTGTCGCGCACGCTTCCACCGCCGCCAGAATCCTCGGCATCAGATTGTCGCCCGACCGGGCCGCGCCTTCCACCGCCCGCAGCGACGCTTCCCACGCCCCGCGATCCCGGCGCGCGCGCAAAGCACGCAGGCGCTCCACCTGCTTTGGTTCTAAGGACTCGTCAATCCGCTGAATCGGGATGGGCTTCTCTTCTTCCAGTTCGAACCGGTTGACGCCCACCACCACCGCTTCTCCATGGTCCACCGCCCTCTGGTAGTCGTAGGCCGCGTTCTGAATCTCCTGCTGCACGAACCCGCGCTCGATCGCCTTTAGCATCCCGCCCAGAACTTCAATCTTGCCGAGATATTCCGCAGCCCGCTTCTCGATTTCATTGGTCAGGCTCTCGATGTAATACGATCCGGCCAGCGGATCGACCGTTTGCGGCACGCCCGACTCGTACCCGATGATCTGCTGCGTACGCAAGGCGATGCGCGCCGATTGCTCTGTCGGCAAAGCCAGCGCCTCGTCGAAGGAATTCGTATGCAGCGATTGGGTCCCCCCCAGCACGGCCGACAACGCCTGCAGGGTGGTCCTCACGATATTGTTCTCGGGCTGCTGCGCGGTCAGGGTCGATCCGGCCGTTTGGGTATGAAAGCGTAGCATCCAGGACTTGGGATTCTTCGCCCCAAAATGTTCCCGCATGATGCGCGCCCACATCCGGCGCGCCGCCCGGAACTTTGCCACTTCCTCCAGAAAATTGCTGTGCGCATTGAAGAAGAACGAGAGTCGGGGCGCGAACTTGTCCACATCCAGGCCCGAATCGATGGCCGCCTGCACGTACGCCATGCCATCGCCCAGCGTGAAAGCAACTTCTTGCACGGCGGTCGATCCCGCCTCGCGCATGTGATAGCCGGAAATTGAAATCGTGTTCCAGTCGGGCACGTTTGCATTCGCCCAGGCAAACATGTCGGTGATGATGCGCATCGCCTGCTTCGGCGGATAGATGTACGTTCCCCGCGCGATGTACTCCTTGAGTACATCGTTCTGCACCGTGCCGGAAAGCTTGCGGATGTCGGCGCCCTGCCTTCGGGCCACTGCTACATACAGCGCCAGCAGAATCGACGCGGTCGCGTTGATGGTCATCGAAGTGGAGATCTTCGTGAGATCGATTCCCGAAAACAGTCGCTCCATGTCTTCCACGGAATCGATCGCCACGCCCACCTTGCCGACTTCGCCGAGGGCCAGCGGATTATCCGAATCGAGCCCGATCTGCGTTGGCAAATCAAACGCCACCGACAAGCCGGTCGTTCCGTTGGCGAGCAGATACTTGTAGCGTTTGTTCGATTCCTCGGCGTCGCCCATGCCGGCGTATTGCCGCATGGTCCACAGACGCCCGCGGTACATGGTGGCCTGCACCCCGCGCGTAAACGGATACTCTCCTGGATATCCGGCTTCGCGCTCCTGGTCCCACTTCTTCAGGTCGGCGGGCGTGTAGAGTTGCCGCACAGGAATGTGCGAGGAGGTCTCCGGCTCGGCCGGCGGTGTGTTCGGATGCGCAACGGTCTTCAGCGTGTCGCTCATAGAATCCCCTGTCGCGGAACCGTTCCCCTAGGGGTTACGCCTACAGCATTTCTTTCGAAGTTATCCCTGCTTTTTTCTCCGCACGCGCCAGAACGAGCTTACGCCGAAATAACCAAAGGTCACGCAGAAGCAGACTGCGATCACGACGCGCAAAAGTTCGCCGTGTCCGGCGTGATATTTGGCGTACTCGCGATTCAGTGCGACGCCGCCGATCGCCGCCAAAACAAGGAAAACAAAGCCCGTAACTTCCAACCAGAGCTGGTGCAAAACACGCCCGAAGGAACGCAGCGTAACTTGGCCGGCCTTGAAGACCGCACCCATCGTCCGGTTGCTGCCGGCGTGCTGTCCCGCCACTTGTGCGAGAATTCGCAATTTGCGAGTTAAAGGGATGCCTGCCACTGGTCGATTTTATCAATGTTCGGGGTTACAATATCCGCAACGCGAGGAGCCCGGTCACAACCCCGTGTGACGGATGCTCCCTCAAGGGGGACTCTGTGGACCAGCAACTCAAACAGTTGATGAAAGAACTGGGCGAAGCGATCAACGAGTCGTTGGCCGATTCCGATTCCATTGCCGAGGTCGTGTCGCGCATCAAAGAGGGCGGCTACGACATCTTCCTGGTCCTCGAAGCTACCATCGGCGTCAGCAAGCAGGGCGAGAAATCGAACGACAAGACCTCCCTCGTAACCACGCTCACTACCAATCCCACCTTCAAAGTCAATGATCAGGATCTGAAGTTCTTGAAGTCGCTGCGCATTAAAGTCGACGAAGACGTTGCTTAGCTGGTAGCTCATAGCTGATCGCTGATGGCTTGTGGCTGTTAGCTTGCGGCCGATGGATTGCCGCAATGGTACCCTCCTGCTCTCCAATCTCCTCCTTCCTGCCTTCCTTGGCGACCTTCGTGGCGGCTCTTCGCGCCGTTTGCGGTTAAAGCGTTTTCGCTATCAGCCGTCAGCCACTAGCCAGCAGCGGCACCCATCCCAACCAACCGCTAGTCGTGTGCTACCATCTACCGTTTCCGCAGCGTAAGCGCAGCGGGAGAGTTGCCAGGCCCGCCGCAATCGTCAGACCCGTAAGCAACCTCGTTCACCGGGAATTCGGATGAAAGACACGCTGGGAGTTCTGCTGGCTGGAGGTGCGGGCGAAAGGCTCTATCCCCTCACCCGCGACCGGGCAAAACCGGCCGTCACCTTCGGCGGCATCTACCGCATCATCGACATCACGCTCTCCAACTGCGTCAATTCCGACCTGCGCCGGGTTTACATCCTCACGCAGTACAAGGCGCTGTCGCTCAACCGCCACATTCGCGAAGGCTGGAACATCGTAGCCCGTGAGATGGGAGAGTTTGTCGAGATCCTGCCGCCCATGAAGCGCGTCAGCGAAAACTGGTACATGGGGACCGCGGACGCCGTTTACCAGAACATCTACTCCATCGGTTCCGAGCAGCCCAAGCACGTACTCATTCTTTCCGGCGACCACATCTACAAGATGGACTACGGCAAGATGCTCGACGTCCACATCGCGCGGCCCGCGGGTGCGAATCCGGCGGCCCGTGAGATGCCCGATGCAGTCGACGTACGGGTTGTCCATCGCCTCGAGCACCCGCTCGGTCGGACGATTCTCCGGCGCGTTGTGCACCGACGCGACGACCCAGTCGAGAAGGGCGAGCTCCTCCTCGGACACGTCGACCTCGCCGTTGGAGCGGATGTTCGCCTCGACTCCCGCCAGGATGAGCAG